>SAMEA3663025__coassemble_527_pt1 | contig 26077 bp, 23 predicted proteins | sample SAMEA3663025__metabat2_low_PE_039 | metagenome-assembled genome bin SAMEA3663025 (sample SAMEA3663025) | pig gut metagenome | biome: pig gut; feature: pig-associated habitat; material: faeces | place: France | collected 2012
CCATCATTCTTACCTCTAAATAACCTCTTCACCCATAGAGAAGGTATGTCCCTACCTGTGGGCGGGTATTGTGTGGGGGTGTGTTTTAAATGAAAAAGTCGTGGTGGCAGGGGAATTTATCGTTTTGTTATCGTTGAGTTCAAAAAATTGTTTATCTTTGTTTGGTAAAACAATCATCTACAACAATGAAAACTTTCAAATTCCTCATCATCCTGTTTGCAGCCATCTCCTGCATAGCGGCATCGGCGCAAGAGTCGCTTGTGGTGGCTCATCGCGGCTATTGGAAAACGTCGGGCGCCACCTCAGCCGCCACCGCCACTGAATCGGCACAAAATTCAATCCGCAGCCTCTGCAAGGCAGATTCCATTCACTGTTGGGGCTCGGAATTCGACCTGTGGATGTCGGCAGATGGTGTGCTATTCATCAACCACGATGCCACTATCAATGGCGTGGAAATCCAAAAATCACTCGCCAAAGATGTGGCAGCGCAACGCCTTCCCAACGGCGAATATATCAGCACACTCGACCAATATTTGCAAGAATTCACCAAGCACCCCAACATTCAGGTGGTGCTCGAAGTGAAGCCCCACGCCGATTTGATTCACGAGTCGCTTTGCGTGATGAAAACCCTTGCTTTAGTGAATCGCTACGGCTTGGAAAATCGCATCACCTACATCACCTTCTCGCCCAATGCCATGTGCGAACTCATCAAGTATGCCCCAAAAGGCACAGAGGTGTATTACCTCAACGGAGAAATGTCACCGCAACAACTCAAAGATATGGGCGCAGCAGGTATGGACTATCATTTTAGCGTGTTTCAAGCCCACCCGGAATGGATTCAGGAGTGCAAAAAGCTCGGCTTGAAGACCAATGCATGGACCGTGAATAAAGCCGACGACCTTCGTTGGTGCATTGACCAAGGCATTGATTTTATCACCACCAACGAACCCGAACTGCTTCAACAGCTACTCAAAGGCAATTGAAATAGCCTGCTTTTTTGTTTGGTTTGTGGAAAAAAGGCGTTGTCAACTGCCTTCTAATTGGGGGAAAATCGTTATCTTTGCAAACTATATGATGATTAACGATATGGAGAATAAGAAAACGAAAAAATTGAAGCCATTGGCAGGTATGACGCTCGACGAATTGCGCCGCGTTACGTCGTCGTTGGGAATGCCCAAATTCACTGCCACTCAGTTGGCTCAATGGATATATGGCAAGCGAGTGACTGATTTCGACCAAATGCTCAACATCTCCAAAGCCAATCGCCAGCGCTTGGAAGCGGAATATTGCGTGGGGCTGGTGGCTCCCTACAATGCCGTGGAAAGCGCCGACGGCACAGTGAAATACCTCTTCGACGTGGGCGAGGGCAGAAAGGTGGAGAGTGTTTACATTCCCGAAGCCGACCGTGCCACACTGTGCATCTCCTCGCAAAAGGGATGCCGCATGAACTGCTATTTTTGTATGACCGGTCGTCAAGGCTTTCACGGCAATCTCACAGCCAACCAAATCATCAACCAAGTGCTGAGTATACCGCAAACTCATTCGCTCACCAACATCGTGTTTATGGGCATGGGCGAGCCCCTCGACAACATCGACCCCGTGCTGAAAGTGATTGAAATTCTCACCGCCGAATGGGGTTTTGCGTGGAGTCCGAAGCGCATCACCGTGTCTACCGTGGGTGTGAAACCCGCATTGCGCGAATTGGTGGAAAACACCCAGGTGCATATTGCCGTGAGCGTGCACAATGCCGTGAGCGAAGAGCGCCAGTCGATGATGCCGCTCGAAAAGGTGTATGGCATTCGCGATGTGATGGAGATGCTCGGTGAATACGATTTTGCCCATCAGCGCCGCCTCTCGGTGGAATACATTATGTGGCAATGGCTCAACGATGACATCAAGCATGCTGAGGCACTGCGCGAAATCATTCCCAACGAACACGTGCGCGTGAATTTGATACGCTATCATCTCATTCCCGAAATCCCGAAATTGCGCACCAGTAGCGATGAACGCATGGCGCAATTCCGCGACTATCTCAATGGAAAGGGCATTACGTGCACCATTCGCCGTAGCCGTGGCGAAGACATTTCGGCAGCCTGTGGTATGCTTGCCGGAAAAGTGAAAAATCCCGATACTTCTAAAAATAACTGAAATACCTAAATCTCCAAATAAACTACTGACAATGAAACGCTTACATCTTTTGTTGGGACTGTGGCTGATGGCTGTTTCGGCGATGATTGCAGCCGAACAACCTGCCAACTATTATAAGAGTGCGGAAGGATACAAGCAGAAAGAACTTCTTTCAAAGTTGTGCTCCATCGTTTCTGCCAACACGAAGGTGATTACCTACGACAACCTTTTTGAGCGGGCTTACCCCTACACCGATGCCGAAAATGGCTATCTCATTGATATGTATAGCAATGTGCAATATAAGGTGAACGATAGCCGTATCAATAAAAACTACAGCAGTGTGGGTCAATCCGTGAACCGCGAGCACTCGTTCCCGCAGAGCTGGTTTAAGGAAGCATCGCCCATGAAGAGCGACCTCTTCCACGTGTATCCCACCGATGGCTACGTGAATAATCAGCGCAGCAGCTACCCCTATGGCGAATGTGAAGGCGGCACACGCCTCACCAACGGCAGCTACTATGGCAAAGGCCGCTTGGGCAATTGCACCGCTCCAGGCTACAGTGGCAAGGTGTGGGAACCCGACGACGAATACAAGGGCGACTTTGCACGCACCTACTTCTATATGGCAACACGCTACAATACCAAAATTGCCTCTTGGAAAGGCAATGGCACCGCCGGCGCCATTCTCGATGGCACCAGCTATCCGGTGTATCAATCGTGGTACTTGAATTTGATGCTGAAATGGCATCGGCAAGACCCCGTAAGCGAAAAAGAATTGAAGCGTAATAATGCAGCCTACGACCTCCAAAACAACCGTAACCCCTACATCGACCACCCGGAATTGGTGGAATACGTGTGGGGCACAATGCAAGATATGCCGTGGTATGAAGGCGGTAGTGTGTCGCCGGTAATCACAGCGCCCACCGATGGCTCTACCATCCACATTGGCAATGCTTATGTGGGGAGTAAGGTGTCGCAATCGGTGGAAGTGAAGGCGGTCAACATCACAGCCGACCTCCGTGTTACCGTTTCCGGCGAAGGATTTAGCGCCAATGCCACCACCATCTCGGCTGCCGATGCACTTGCCGGCACTTCCATCACCATCACTTACACCAGCGACCAACACGCGAATGCCACAGGTTCGCTCACCATTGGCAATGCAGAAGTGTCGACCACCGTTACGCTCACCGCCACTGCCTCCGATGCTATGGAAGGCTTGGAAGCCACCAATGTAACCGCCACCTCTTTCACCGCCAATTGGACCCCTGCCACCGATGTGCAGAGCTACACCCTATATGTGGCGGGCAAGGGATATGTGGCACCCGGCACTTACACCTTGCTGCGCGACGATAATATGCGCGAAGACTCATTATGGACACTTTCGGGCAAATATTATAAGGAAACCAACTACTTGCGCTTGGGCACCGGTAGCGGCACCGGTTCTGCCACCAGCCCGGCATTAGACCTCACTTCATCGAGGGGCGTGCTCACCGCACTGGTCACTTGCAAATCCTACGGCACCGACTCCAATGTGGAGATGAAAGTGGAAGTGCTCGATAAAGACGGCAATGCCATAGCTGATGCTTCACAGGTGATTACATCCGACGAAGTGACCTATGCTTTCTTGCTTAGCGGTGAAGCTGACACCACATCGACACTCCGACTGCGGAACACGGCAAGCAGCAAGCGGGTGATGCTGAAAAACGTGAAAATCTACGCCGGCGATGCCCGTAGTGTGATTGAAGCTGCTCCGATGAAAGCGCCTGTGGAAACCGGCGACACGCTCACTCGCGAAATCTCCGGCATCACCACCAACTCCTACACCGTGACCGGATTGGCTCGCCAAGGCACCTTCTCCTATCAAGTGAAAGCCATCTACAACGATGGCACCGAGTCGGCATTAACCGAACCGGTGGAGGTGGTTCTTTCCGGCGAAGAATTCATTAAGGGCGACGTGAACAGTGATGGCAAGGTGGATGTGAGCGATGTAACTTCGCTTGTGAACGTCATTCTCTCCCTGAGCGATTCACCTAAAGAGGTGTGCGACATTAATGCCGACGGCAAAGTGGACGTGACCGACGTGACTGCTCTCGTGAATATCGTTCTCGACTGATTTCCAATCGATAACTTACTCTCTCAAACGGCTCGCTTTCCGTGGTACTCCCGGCAAGCGAGTCGCTTTTGCGTTATCCAAACAGCGCTCAATAGACAGCCGCCAACGGCGAAGGGGTTCTGTTTTTTTTTGAACAGAGGGACAGTCCCTTGTCAAAAAAATGATGGTTTGAGGGGTGCCTTGGTGGTTTGGGGGGATTTGTTGGCTCTATCCATTTTGTGCTGTGCTAAAAATAGTGCGTAGCGGGGGGGTGATGTTTGGTGGATTGCTGAAATTGTTGTATCTTTGGAGCTTGTAAATGTGGCGTGCGGCACACTTTCCCTACAGTGCTAATTGCCAAATAATTAATGATTATCAATGACAAACGAAAGAAAAATACGTATTGGCATCACCCAAGGCGATACAAACGGAATCGGCTATGAGGTGATTTTAAAAACATTTTCCGATCCCGCCATGCTCGAGCTCTGCACCCCGGTGATTTATGGTTCGTCGAAAATTATGAGTTATCACCGCAAGGCAGTTGGTGTTCAGGCTTTTCAAACGAATAATGTGAAGTCGGTGGATTACTTGAAGGAAAATCTGCCCAATGTGGTGGAGGTGTGTTCGGATGAGGTGAAGGTGGAATTGGGCAAAGCTGATAAGCAAGCCGGAAAGGCTGCTTTTCTGGCTCTCGAAACAGCCATCACCGACCTGAAAAATGGCAAAATCGACGCCATCGTTACGGCACCTATCAGCAAAGAAAATATTCAGAGTGCCGAATTCAATTTCCCCGGTCACACTGAGTATCTCGAAGCCAGCGTGGGTGAGGGTAGCAAGGCGCTGATGGTGCTTTTTAGCGAGAAAATTCGTGTGGCTTTGGTCACCATTCATTTGCCTATAGCCGAAGTGCCGAAAGCCATCACCAAGGATTTGATTAAGGAAAAATTGCGAATTTTCAACGATTCGCTCAAGCGCGATTTCAATATTCAAGGTCCGCGCATTGCCGTGCTCGCGCTCAATCCACATGCGGGCGAAAACGGCTTGCTGGGCAAAGAAGAAAGCGAAATCATAGCTCCAGCCATTCAGGAGGCTTACGAAGAAAAAATACTGTGCTTTGGTCCGTATGCTGCCGATGGATTTTTCGGCAATGAAAAATACCGCCACTTTGATGGCGTGTTGGCGATGTATCACGACCAGGGTTTGGCGCCTTTCAAAACACTATCGATGGGCGAAGGCGTGAATTTCACTGCCGGATTGCCGATAGTTCGCACCAGCCCCGACCATGGCACGGGCTACGACATTGCCGGGCAAGGCATCGCACAGCCCGATTCCATGCGTCAAGCCATATATGCCGCAATCGACATTGTGAGAAATCGTCAACGCTTCGACCAAGCCGTGGCAAATCCGTTGCGCAAGCACTATTTCGACCACAGCAAGGATAATGTGGTGCTCGACCTCACTAAAGATGAATAGCAAGTAGGCATTGTGGGGAAGTTGATCACGAGCGATGCTCCCCGGCTTGATGCTCATTTGCAAACAAAATTGAAATAAAGAACAAAAATAACTGATTCGTTATGAATTATGCAATTATTGCCGCCGGCGAAGGGTCGCGACTCGCACAAGAAGGAGTGGCGAAGCCCAAGCCTTTGGTAGAACTCAATGGCGAACCCATGGTGCTCCGCTTGATGAACATATTTTGTAGGTGTAATGCCGAGAGCATCAGCATTATCGTGAATGAGCATATGAGCGAAGTGCGCGAATTTCTCTCCACGCTTCAATTGCCCGTGCCGCTGAATGTGGTGGTGAAAACCACCCCCAGCTCGATGCATAGTTTTTGGGAATTGAGCAAGGTGATGAAAAAGGGCAAATTCTGCCTCACCACGGTGGATACCATTTTTCGCGAAGCGGATTTTGCTCGATATATCAGCGCATTTGAGGCGGATGACACCCACGATGGCATGTGGGCGGTAACTCCATATATCGAAGATGAAAAGCCGCTCTATGTGGAAGTGGAAGAGGCGTCGATGCGCATCAAGGCATTCCGCGATGCAGCTTTCGATGGTGCCAAATATGTGTCGGGCGGCATCTATGCCATCACCGATAAGGCGTTTCCGGTGCTTGATAGCTGCATCAGTCAAGGCATATCGCGTATGCGCAATTTTCAGCGCGCTTTGGTGGAGCAAGGCTTCAACCTACAGGCGTATAGCATCGACAAAATCATAGATGTGGACCATGCCTCCGACATTGCCGTGGCTCAGCAATTCATCAACGAATAATCCCAACGCAAACTCAAAATTTTCCCATTTATGGCTGAAATTAAAATAGCAGCAATTATGCGCGCCGGCGCATATTCACCCAACCACATCGGCAACGACGCCGCCATCTTGAATGCAGCGGCAGAACAGTTGCGCAAGCGTGGCTGCTTGGTAAACATCTACAGTGAAGAGCAATTCAACACCTCCGGGGTGGAAGAGCAGGTGATACTCAATATGTGCCGCGAGCAGCGCTCTATTGCCAATTTGCAAAAGGCGGAAGATGCCGGAAAAATCGTGATTAATTCGGGTTTTGGCATCGAAAATTGCACACGCGAACGCATGACGCGAATCCTTTTAGGCAACGGCATACCGTATCCCGACAGCCTGATTGTGGACACCGACGAAGCCGTGAAACCCAAGCTCAAGAAAAAGGGATTCCAGAGTTGCTGGATTAAGCGAGGCGATTTCCATGCCATGCACAAAGAAGATGTGTCGTTTGTGCGCCATGCCGAAGAGGCGCAAGAAGTGCTTCAAGAGTATTTTCTGCGCGGCATTAAGCGCGCCGTGATAAATGTGCATTTGGAAGGCGACTTGGTGAAATTTTATGGTGTGAACGGCACCCCGTTTTTCTATTGGTTTTATCCCTTCGACCTCGGCCACAGTAAATATGGTTGGGAAGAAGTGAACGGAAAGAGCCGCGGCATCAAATTTGATGAAGAAGAATTTCAGCGCATTTGCCAAAAAGCCGCCCACGAACTCAATGTGGAAGTGTATGGCGGCGACTGCATCGTTTCGCCTGAAGGCGAAATTCGCATCATCGACTTCAACGATTGGCCCAGTTTTGCCCCTTGCCGCACCGAGGCCGCACCCCACATTGCCAAGCGCGTGCTCGCCATCATTAAAGCCGCAAATAAAGGTTAGAAATTAGAAGTTAGATGAATTAAGCATTAAGCATTAAGAATTATGCATTAAGCATTGATAATTATGCATTAAGCATTATGAATTATGCATTAAATTAAAAGCTTCATAGGAAATGAATTTTAACGAAATAAAAACATTATACAAGCAGTCGCTCAAGTCGATGGACACGGAAGAACATATCGATTTATTCTTCTATCGACCCATGGGTTTCGCTTGGGCTTATTTGTTTTCAAAACTTGGTGTCACGCCCAATGTGGTGACCATCGCATCCATCTTTTTGGGTGTGGGCGGCGGCATTTTGCTCTATTTTGGCGATGCCGCCCATATTTGGCTCAATTACCTCGGCATCTTCTTTATTATTTGGGCGAACACCTACGACAGCGCCGACGGACAATTGGCACGCCTCACCAAGCAATATTCGCGCATCGGGCGCATTCTCGACGGTTTGAGCGGCGATTTGTGGTTCTTTGCCATTTATTTTGCATTAGTGTTTCGCGAAATTAATTTCGGCGACGCATGGCCCGGAGCCACTTTCTTTGCCCAACACCAATGGCTGATTTGGGTGCTTGCCGTGGCAGCCGGATTGTGTCACGCCAAGCAAGCCGCTATGGCTGACTATTATCGCCAATTCCACCTCTATTTCCTTAAAGGTAAAGAGGGTAGCGAACTCGACAGCACCGAAGCACTCGACGAAGAAAATGCCAACCTCACCTGGAGCGGCAACTTTATGAAGAAACTCACCATGGTGTTTTACCGCAACTATACCGCCAACCAAGAAGTGCTCACGCCCAATATGCAGCGCCTTCGCAAAGCCCTCAAGGCGCGCTATGGTGAAGATGAAATTCCGCAAGCCTTCCGCGATGCGTTCCGCGCCAAGTCGTTGCCCCTGATGAAGTATACCAATATGCTATCGTTCAACACCCGCATCATAGCCATGTTTATCTCGGTGATTATCCAAATCCCATGGCTCTATTTTGCCTTTGAGCTGCTCGTGCTCAATGCCATGATGGTGTACATGATCGTTTCCCACGAGCGCCGCTGTAAATTGCTCCTCGCCACCCTCTAACCCCCCCCCGCTCACTAACCCTCACACAGATCCCACAGATCCCACAGATTAATTAGGATTTATATGACAGAGAATGAATTGACATATAAAATTATTCATTGTGCAATGGAGGTGTACAATCATCTTGGGCCCGGGTTACTTGAGGAAGTATATGAGAAGGCGATGATGTATGAGCTTGCGAATGTTGGTTTGAAAGCTAAAAATCAAGTATCGCTACCCGTTGTTTATAAAGGAGTAGATTTGGAGAAGCAATATAGGATTGATATTTTGGTAGAAGACAAAATTATCCTTGAACTCAAATCCGTGACTCAGATTGAAACGGTCCATTATAAGCAAATATTGTCATATTTGAGGTTGTCAAAACTAAAAATAGGATACCTCATCAATTTTAACGAAAAAGATTTTAAAAACGGCTATCACCGGATAGTGAACGGCTACTAATTGATATATGAATTAAAAAAAAACTCCCACACCTCATAAAAATAGATCTGTGAGATCCGTGAGATCTGTGTGGGGCATACATAATTGAAGCGATATGATTAACGGTGTGATTTTTGATTATGGCGGCACGATTGATAGCCGCGGCGTGCATTGGAGTTGGATTATTTGGGATGGCTACCGCAAAGCCGGCGTGGAGGTGAGCCTGGAGCAATTTCGCGATGCCTACGTGATGGCAGAGCGCGAATTGGCAAAGGTGCGCCACATCCTTCCCAACGATAATTTCCACGATTTGCTCGTGAAGAAAATGCAAATTGAATTTGCCCACCTCGTGGAGCAGGGCGTGCTCTCGGCTGAAGTAGCAGCTGAAAAAAGTCCGGCGGTGGCACAATACTGTTATGAGCATGCGCGCCAATGTGTGGAAGAGGCGCGCCCCGTGCTCGAGGCGTTAAGCGCAAAATATCCGATGATGCTGGTGAGTAATTTTTATGGCAATGTGGATAGTGTGCTCCGCGATTTCGATATCCGCAAGTATTTCAAAGGGGTGATAGAGAGCGCTGTGGTGGGTGTGCGCAAACCCAATCCCACGCTGTTCCGCCTCGGTGTGGATGCCCTTGAGCTCCCTGCTGAAGAAGTGATGGTGGTGGGTGATAGCCTCACCAAAGACATCCTCCCCTCCGAAAGCATTGGCTGCAAAACACTATGGCTTAAAGCCAAAGGGTGGACCGACAAAGAAGACACCACCATCCGCCCCAACATCATCACCTCGCTCGCCCAAGTGCTTCAAAGCCTATAGCAGTGGGGGCATAGATGCCAAGCGCTCACAGCAGAAGGTTCACTTCTTCTCTCCCTTTTTTCCAAAACTCACCCGGTCGGGATTTTGGGCGATGAATGATTTCCAAGATTTCGGTCCGCGGGCAAATTGCGGCTTTTGGCTTTCATAGAAATGGCAGAGGGCGGCAGCGAGTGCATCGGTGGCATCTAAAAATTTGGGCAAATCTTCTTGTGCAATGTGCAGCGTGCGCTGAAGCATAGCGCACACTTGTTCTTTGCTCGCCGCACCATTGCCGGTGATGGCAATTTTGATTTTTCGCGGTTCGTATTCCGTGATGGGAATTTGCTGATTGAGGGCGGCAGCCATTGCCACCCCTTGCGCGCGCCCCAGTTTGAGCATTGACTGCACATTTTTGCCAAAAAACGGCGCCTCAATCGCCATCTCGTCGGGCAAATATTGCTTCACCAGACCGCTCACGCGTTCATATATATGGTGGAGGCGCATATAGTGGTCGTCCATCAAATTGAGTTTGAGCACCCCCATAGCGATGAGTTGCGGTTCTTTGCCTTTAATGCCGAGAATGCCGTAGCCCATCACCCGAGTGCCCGGGTCGATGCCGATAATGATTTTATCGTAGAGAGATTGGTCCATAAGGCGCACCGGCTATTATTTGGGGTGGATTACATCCATCATCGTGTTGAAGCCCACCACACTGCTACCAAAGTGAGTGGAAATCCTTTCCGAAAGCATTTTTCCGGTGCTCAAGCACCATCGCTGTAACTCTTTCACCGAATCGGCTTGCATTTGCAGGGCGTAGCTGGTGCCGCCATCGTGCGCGCTACCCATCACCCGCGACAGGATGGGGCACTTCATCGTGCCATCGGCAGTGGCGTGGGGCAAATATTGAATCTGAATGAAGTCGAGAAACATTTTCTCCACCTCATCGCTCACGTGAAAAGTGGTGTTGTAGATAATCATAGTGTGCAAATTTACGCAATTTTTTTTATTTCCGTATCCTTTCCGAGGCATTATCTTGCAAGGCGGTCACGGCTCTTTCATTTACGGCTATTCTTGATAGCGGCTGCTTGATTTGGTGGGGGCGGTGCGGTGCAGTTTGCTTCAGAAATCGAGAGGGTAAAAATTAAGGATTTTAACATTTGGATGTTAAATACTAACCTTAATTTGTGAAAATAGATATAAAGAAGTAACTTTGCATCGTTTTTCAACGGCTGCTATGCTATCGCGAAAAATGCTGATAACAAAAAATACAAGATTAACGACGTTCCAAAGCACCTTTATGCGATTGGAAAATAATTTTATACATACAGCGACAAAGGGAATCAACGCTACTTCTCTGACAAATGGAGAAAGTAGCGTAAATTTTTTGTAACAAAATCGTAACAATTTCACTTAATTAGGCTATATTGTTCTTTTAATTTATTACTAATTTTATTCTAAGTTTTATGCTTAAAAAAATCAAGTTTTTGTCACTCGTTGTAATGCTGTTTGCAGCATTTGCGATGAATGCACAGGTAACTACCTCGGCTATGTCGGGTCTTGTTACCGACGAGAACAACGAGACCATGATTGGTGCTACGGTTACTGCCGTTCACACACCATCTGGTACTAAGTACAATGCTGTGTCTAACGTGGATGGTCGTTTCTCCATCCAAGGTATGCGTACTGGTGGCCCTTACCGTGTGGAAGTGTCATACGTAGGCTACAAGACCATGACTATTGAAGGCATTACACTTGCACTTGGTGAAACCACCAACGTGCCTGTGCGCTTGACCAACGACGCTACTCAACTGAGCGAAGTGGTGGTTACTGCTATTGGTACAAAGTTTACCGCTGAAAAGACCGGTGCTTCAACCAACATCAGCAGTGCACAGATTTCAAGCCTTCCTTCTGTGAGCCACAGCATCACTGAGCTCACTCGCCTTTCACCTTACGGTGGTAATGGTATGAGCATCGCTGGTAGCGACGGCCGTATGGCTAACTTCACTGTTGACGGTTCGAACTTCAACAACGACTTCGGTTTGACCGACAAGCTTCCTGGTGGTGGCAACCCTATCTCTCTCGAAGCTATCGAAGAAATGCAAGTTGTGGTTTCTCCATTCGACGTTCGTCAGTCTAACTTCATCGGTGGTGGTGTGAACGCCATTACCAAGAGTGGTACCAACACTGTGAAGGGTAGTTTATACATGTATCACCGCAACGAAAACATGCGTGGTGATGCAGTTGACCGTGTGCAAATTCCAAGCGCGCGCGACAAAGACCAAACCACTACTTGGGGTGCAACCCTCGGTGGTCCAATCGTGAAGGACAAATTGTTCTTCTTCGTGTCTGGTGAAATGCAGAAGATTCCTACCATCGTAAACCGCTGGCGTGCTTCTGACAACGGTGTGGGCAATGCCGAAACTTACACCTCTCGCACCACTAACGCCGACTTGCAACGCGTGAGTGAATTTGTATTGAGCAAGTATGGCTACAACACTGGTTCATGGACCAACTGGCCAGCCGACGAGACCAACTACAAGTTGCTCGCCAAGATTGACTGGAACATCACCGACATGCACCACTTGAGCCTCCGTTACACTTATGTGAAGAACCGCTTCTGGAACACTCCTAACGCTACTTCTATGGACGGTGGCACACGCTCTGCTTACGGTCGTGTATCTCAATACTCAATGTCGTTCGCTAACTCAATGTACGGCATGGACAACATCGTTCACTCATTTGCTGCTGAACTCAACAGCCGCTTGAACGACAAGATGTTTAACAACTTCCGTATCACCTTCGACAAGAAGGACGATATCCGCTCTTCTGAATCTGCAGAATTCCCATTCATCGACATTCTCGATGGCTCCGGCGAAAACAACAACTACATGGCTCTCGGTTATGAACTCTTTACTTGGAACAACGGCGTTCACAACACCGTATGGCAAGTTAAGGACGACTTCACTTACTTCCTTGGCAACCATAAACTCACTGCAGGTGTATTCTACGAACACCAAATGGCCGACAACTCATACATGCGTAACGGTACAGGTTACTACCGCTACAACAGCGTTGACGACTTCATCAATGGCGCTGCTCCTGAAATCGTATGTTTGACCTATGGTTATGGTGGTGAAACTAATCCTGCTGCTCGTGTACGTTTCCACAAGCCAGGCTTCCTTATCAGCGACGAATTCAACCCAAGCGAACGCCTCAAACTCATTATGGGTATCCGCTTCGACGGTATGTTCTTCAACAATGCCGACTTGATGACCAACAAAGCTATCTACGACATTGCTTACACTGATGACAAGGGCAACGAACGCCACATCGACACTGGCAAGTGGCCAGGTACCGGTATCACCGTTTCTCCACGTGTAGGTTTCACTTGGGACGTGCTTGGCGACAAGACCCTCAAGCTCCGTGGTGGTTCAGGTTTGTTCATGGGCCGCTCTCCACTGGTGTTCTTCACCAACATGCCTACCAACAGTGGTATGGTTCAATACCAAGCTCAGCTCAGCGCAAAGAAAAAAGTTGACATGAGCCAATTCGCAGGTGGTCTCGTAGTGGACAGCGAAGGCCGTCCTACTATCGACGCTCTCCGCTCTAAGCTCATCGCTATGGGCTATCCTGAAAACATCAGCCCAGACAAGGGTACACTTCCTGCAACCATTTCTGCTGTGAGCCCCGACTTCAAGATGCCACAAGTGTGGAAAACCACTTTGGCTGTTGACTACAAGCTCCCGGTTTCATTCCCAATGCAAGTGACTGTGGAAGGTATCTTCGACAAGAACGTGAACGCTGCTTGCATCAGCGACTGGTCAATTCCTTCAGCTGGTGGCTTCGCTCGCTTCAACGGTGCCGACAACCGTCCTATCTATCCTGCCGGCTTCCGTAACAACCTCGCTGCTTTCGTGCTCGAAAACACTCACAAGGGTTACTACTGGAGTGCTAACTTGATGGTTACTGCTCGTCCAGCAGAATGGATCAACTTGATGGCTTCTTACACTCACCAAGTGCGTAAGGAAATTACCGGTATGCCAGGTTCAAATGCTGAATCAGCATTCACCTACGTTCCTACATCTGAAGGTCCTAACCACATCAAGCTCCACAACTCTCAATACTTGACTCCAGACCGTTTCGTGGCTTCAATGCAGATCAACGACAAGTGCAACAACCACTACTCATTCATCTACGAAACCTGGCGCGGTGGCTACAACTATTCTTACATGACTGTTAACGACATGAACGGCGACGGTTACAACTACGACGCTATTTATGTTCCTACCGATGCTGAAGTGGAAAGCGGCGCATTCCGTTTCGTTTCTCAAGACGACCAAGACCGCTTCATGGGCTTCTTGCACAACAACAAGAGCTTGAGCAAATACCAAGGCAAGTATGCAGAAGGCTACAGCGTTTACAACCCATGGGTTCACCGTGTTGACTTCAGCTACAAGCACGACTTCAAGCTCAACATTGGCTCAACCAAGCACACCCTCCAATTGGGTATCGATATCAAGAACCTTCTCAACCTCTTCAACTCAAGCTGGGGTGTGAGCAAGACGCTCAACAGCGCAATCGGTTCAGATGCTCGTATCCTCAAGTATGAAGGCGTAGACGCACAAGGTATTGCTACATTCTCAACTCCTTCGGCTATCAATGCCGATACTAAGTTGTTCACTCCACTCCACGCTCTTGGTCAGTGCTGGAACATGGGTATCACCGTTAAGTATATCTTCAACTAATTCAACAGTCAATTACAACTATGAACTATAAATTTTTATTTACAGCAGTTGTTGCTCTCATGAGCATGATGTTTGTGAGCTGTAGCGACGACGATGCTACCTTCTTGAATGAGATTCGCTTATCTCAATCATACGTAGCTATTGACAAGAATGGTGGTGAAGTTTCTATCGACATCGCAGCTACCGACAGCTGGTCGATCGACGAAGCTAAGATTCCTGAATGGCTCGAAGTTTCTCCACTTTCTGGCGAAGCTGGCAATGGCAAAATCACCTTCAAGGCAGAAGCCTACAATGGTGGTCGCGATTGCGAACTCGTGATCAACTGCGCTGGCAAGGCTCAGCACATCAATGTGATTCAAGGTCTCAAGGAAGTGGAAAACGCTACTTGTGCTCAAGTGATCGCAGGTCCTGACAGCAAGACTTACCGCGTGACCGGTACTTGTACAGGTATCTACAACACCAAATACGGTAACTGGTACCTCACCGACGAAACCGGCACTATCACTATCTACGGTACTCTCGACAAGAAGGGTAAAACCGAAAACTTCTTAAGCCTCGGCATTGAAGTGGGTGATATCGTGACCGTGGAAGGTCCTAAGAAGACTTTCGGTTCTACTATCGAACTCGTTGACGTGACCGTTGTGAAGATTGTGAAATCACTTATCAAGGTGGTTGAAACCGACCCGGCTGATGCTACCGCTCCACTCGAAGGTGGTGAAGTGAAATTCAACCTCGAATGCAAGGGCAACGGCGTGAGCGTAGAAATTCCTGAAAATGCTAAGGAATGGCTCTCTATCGTTCGCATCTCTGGCGGCGCTACTCCAGAAGTAGTGTTCAAGGCTGCTCCTAACGCAGGTGGCGACCGTAGCGCAGAAATCACTTTCAAGACCTACGACGCTAAGGGAGTTGAATACACCGCAGTGGCTACTTTGAACCAAAAGGGCTCTATCATCGCTGCTTCTGTAGCTCAATTTAAGGCAGCTGAAGTGGGCGACAACCAATACCGCCTCACAGGTGTGGTGACCAAACTCGATGCTAAGGGCAACCCATACATTCGCGACTACAGCGATATGGAACCAGTGCTCGTTTACCGTGCTGAAGGTTTCACCGGCAAGGTGGGCGACATCATCACCGTGGTTGGCAAGCGCGGTGAATACAAGGGCGTGGCTCAAGTGGTTAACGGCGTGGTTGAAGACACCAAGGTTGTAACTGAAGTATCTATTGCCGACTTCCTCACTAAGGAAGAAAACAGCAATGTTTACTACATGGTTACCGGTACAGTAGATGAAATCAAGAACGATGTCTATGGCAACATGTACATCAAGGGCGCAGACGGCAGCACTCTCTACCTCTATGGTACTCTCTCAGGTTGGGGTGCTACTGGCGATGCAAAGAAGAACTTCCTCGCTACCATCGGCCTCGCAGTTGGTGATGAGATTACTGTGATTGGTGCTAAGACTTCACACAATGGCGCTGTTCAGATAAAGAACGCTATCTACTTCTCACACACCAAGGCACAATAATTGCCCTCTCACAGAGATAACAATTATCTCTAAATAATCCAGCCAGCCTACACCACCATGGTGCAGGCTGGCTTTTTTTGCGCGCCATCGCCTGATGGGCATTTACCAGGGATTTACCCCAATGCTATAGCATTGGGGTGGTGGGGGCTGGGTTAAATAGGATTATTTGTGCAGATTTGTGCTGATGTGGTGAAAAAGTGGTGTGAAATTTTGTGGGTTTGGAAAAAAGTAGTACCTTTGCAGTCGGGTAAGTCCTACACGGCCAGCTCCCTTTGAATCCCCCAGGTCTTGACCGAAGCAAGGGTAATTGGTTGTAGCGGTGCGATGTAGTTCACTTGCCCTTTTTTGTGTCCATAACTATCATGTTTTATATGATTGAAAGCCCGAACGGATTCGCTCCATTCGGGCTTTTCTGCAAAGTGTTTTTTGGGGGATATTTCGTTTTCGCTATTTTTCGTTTTCGCTATTTTTCGTTTTCGCTATTTTCCGTTTTTGGCCATTTTGGGGTGGATAGGGGGAGGGTGTAGTAGAGGCTCATGGTGAAGGAGAACGATTTGTCGCGTGCACCGTAGCCGGGAATGAACCACGCTTGAGCGTTGGGATTCTTTTTTTCGCTGAAGATGCCGTGGTAGCGCGCTTGCCATCCCAAGGCAAAGTTGCTGAAAAGCGTCACTTTCAGTCCTGCCAACAATTCGCCCCAAAGCGCATGCGAAGAGATGCCATTGATGCTAAAGGAGTGGGTTTCATCCCAATAGGGGTCGTGGTAGGTGACATCGCTGATATCGAATTTGAAAGAGGAATAGCCGAGGCGTACACCGGCGTAGACTTGGTATTTGGGGTCGTTTTTGAACGCAAAATTATAGTTGGCGCCCACCTTCACGTAGGGTGACGCCTTTCCCTTGTAGGTGAAATTCATATCCTCCGGCGTGTGGTTGGCAAACCCCAGCCCGAGTTCGATTTCGGGTTGTAGACGGTTCCACATATTTAGGGTGGCGCTAACGCCGAAGCTCCCGTATTTTTGCCCGAACGCCATGAGGAGCGCATCGCCAAAGTTGAGTCCGAAAGAGGCTTGTGTGGTGAGGGGATAGCGGGGATACACGCGTCGCAGCGAGTCTTTGCGCAGTTCTTCTTGCGCTGAAGCCGTGTCGCCCTCCAAATAGCGCTGCACCACCTCCTCCTTAGTGCCCTTCGCCGGTCGGAGCACGGTGTTGGTGTTGGGTTTCACAGGTGTGATGCGGCGTTGCTCAGTGGATTGTGCCCACGCGGTGCTTGTCATGAGGGCAAGTGCTGTAAGGATATGTAGTGCAAAAAGTTTCATCGCATAAATATTCTTAATGTCACGGCATTGTTGTTGGTCACCTCAGGTTTGACGAGCGCCACGGAGTCGATGGCATGGCGGGTGAATTGATGAGCGCTGATATTGAACCCATACATAGCTCCGCAATCCATGTTGGCAAACATAGGGGTGGCAGTGTAGTGGAGGGTGATGGTGTCGGCGGGGGCGCCTTCAGTGTTGTAGTTGAATTCGAATTGGCACATCTTAGCCGAAGGCGGCAAAGGCAAGTACACCTCGCTCACACTCTCATTATCCACCAAAATGCTGTCGCCGGGTGCACCGATACCTCGCACCGAGAGGTTGCTCACCGTCACCGCCTTGCCGTTTTGATAGAAGTGGGCAAGTGGCAAGCTCGAACTGTTGTCGGTGCAGCCATCGCCTGTGCAGCTGTTCAATGCTGCCGCACACAGCACAGCGAGTGCGCTCAATATGTGAAGAGGTGAGTGCTTCATTCTCCTTTTATTTCTTCAGAAATTTCATACTCATTGCGGTCGGCTGAATGGCGGATGATGAGTTCGCCAAGGAAGCCGCACAGGAAGAGTTGTACGCCCAAAATCATGCACACCAGCGAGAGGTAGAAGTAGGGCGATTGTGTGACCAGTATGGCAGGGGTGCCCACAGAGAGGTGATAGAGTTTGATGCCACCCACCACCATCACGGCAAGCAAGCCAAAGAAAAACATCAGCGAGCCAATCAAACCGAAAAAGTGCATCGGTTTTTTGCCGAATTTGGTTTGAAACCACAGCGTGAGCAAATCGAGGTAGCCGTTCACAAATCGGTCGAGACCGAATTTGGTCACGCCATATTTGCGTGCCTGGTGTTGCACCACGCGTTCGCCGATTTTGGTGTAGCCGGCATTTTTAGCCAGGTAGGGAATGTAGCGGTGCATATCGCCATACACCTCAATGTGCTTCACCACCTCCAAGCGATACGCCTTCAAGCCGCAGTTGAAATCGTGCAAATTGTGGATGCCGCTCACTTTGCGTGCCGTGGCGTTGAAGAGTTTGGTAGGGATGGTTTTGGTTTTGGGGTCGTAGCGTTTTTTCTTCCATCCGCTCACCAAGTCGTAGCCCTCGTCCATAATCATTTTGTAGAGGTGTGGAATCTCGTCGGGGCTGTCTTGCAAGTCAGCGTCCATGGTAATCACCACATCGCCCTTCACGCGTTCAAAGCCGGTGTTCAGCGCCGGCGATTTGCCATAATTGCGCCGGAAGCACACGCCCTTAATGTTGGGGTTGTCTTGATGCAGTTGTTGAATCACCTCCCACGAATTGTCGGTGCTGCCATCATTAATCATCAGCACCTCATAGGAAAAGTTGTTTTCCTTCATCACCCGCTCAATCCACTGTGCCAATTCAGGCAGCGATTCAGCTTCATTATATAGAGGAACTACTACAGAAATATCCATATCAGAAAAGAATTTATATTGTGATGTAAAAAAGTTTGTTACTTACTGTTTATTTTTTGCCATCAATGGAATGATGGCAGCCAAAAGTGCACTCAGCAGCGAACCCAAAAAGCAGCTCGTCCAAAATCCGGTGAGCACCAAGTCGATGTTGCGCGGCGCCGCTTGCTTATCGATGATCATTTGCAAAGCGTCGACCACCTGCTGCATATTATCGCCAAAGCGCTGTGGCGCCACCTCGTATTCGTGAATCACGTAGCGTGCCTGCTCGTAGAAAAAATCCGGACGAACATATTGCAGCACGCCATAACTCACAGCGCTTGCAATGAGCGAGCCGCCTATGAATATGAGAATGCCCAGCATCCAAAGGTTGGAGAAAGCCGTAGCGCCTTGCTCTGCCACAAATCTTTTCTTTTGCCATCGGTAGATGAGCACGGGAATCACCGGCAGCATCGCCAAAGAAAGGGCTGCAAGTCCCACATGCTTGTCGGAGAAGATAAATAGCAAAGCCATCACCGAGAGGTAGATGCCAAAAGGCACACCCCATTCTGCTCCTTGCTTAAAAAGACTTTTGCGGCATTCCATCGTTGTTGCGCATTATTTTGCTAAATGCAAAGGTAGAAATTATTCTCCACATTCACAATAAGAATCGCCATTGTGTGTGGTTGTGTGTGGGGGAAACACACGGCTCTTTGATTGATAACGGCTATGAATGCCCGCTTTTGTGGCGTGCAAAGGAGAAAACAACCTACGCCTGCCTGTGGGGTGCGGGTTTTTGGTTGCAGAAGAACCGTCCCTTTGCAACCAAAAATTTAGCAAGTGGTAACCAAAAGAACCGTCCCTTTGCAACCAAAAATTTAGCAAGTGGTAACCAAAAGAACCGTCCCTTTGCAACCAAAAATTTAGCAAGTGGTAACCAAAAGAACCGTCCCTTTGCGACCAAAAATTTAGCAAGTGGTAACCAAAAGAACCGTCCCTTTGCAACCAAAAATTATCCTTATTCATCGTTTCTTAATCGTGATATTTTGGGGTCAAATTTTTTATTATTGCGAAATTTTTTGGTGGTGGAATTTTTTTTTATTTTGTTGGTGCAGTTTGTTCGGTTTTTTTGTAAATTTGTGGTGCAGATACTCAATGTAATCATTTTTTAAACTCATACGATATGAATAGGATTTACAATCTGTTGATTTTTACGGTGCTATTGGTTGGGTGTAAGCCTTCGGCCGGCACTTCCGTCGACGCTTCCGTGACGAATGAAGCGGATAGCGTGCCAGCGGTGGCTGTGACCGGCAAATTGGTGAATGCCACCACCTATCAATTGGGCTCCTCTACCTATACTTGCGAGGGTAATTTCTCGGCTGAAACCTACGATGCCGATGCTTCCGGGGTGGTCACCTTCACTGCTTTCCCGGCATCGTATGAAGAATTTGCCGACTTGTATGAAAACTTTTTGGGTAAATCGCCTCACGGTACGGCAGCATTGGCTACGATGGCGATGGAACTCTTTTTTCGCAACCCGGAAGTGGGGGAGAAGTGTGTGGATTTGATTTGTAGCCAAGGTTGCGCTTCGGAAATGAAGCGGGGCGTTTCGGATAAGGTGCGTGCTTGGCAAAGCCACGACAGTTATGGTCAGCGCTATTTGCCGGCGGCTGTGCTGAAGGGCGCTTCTCCGGAGAACGGCTATCACCCCCTTACGCCATACACCATTGAGATGAAGGCAAGTGTGAACAAGCATGAGAAGGTTCAAATCAGCGGCACCGGCGTGTGCCTGTTTCTCTATGTGCTGGGCGAAGGTTGGGACGGAGGCAAACGCAGTGTGCAAGTGTTTCTGCCGGATGGTGCCGAGCGCTACCAAATTTGGTCGGCTTCGTCGCTCTATATGCAGTGCAAAAACACCACAAAGGATTTTGCAGAACTGAAATAGATGGAGAAGAGGAGATAAGTTAGAAATTTGAGATTTGAGAATTTTGAGAATAACTATTTAAAATTGAGAAAAAGATGAAGAAAATTTTTTTGATGACTATTGTGGCGCTGTGCTGGCTGATGATGGGCTCTTGCAGTAAGGGTTCTTCCAATAATGGCTCCGGCAGTAAGGACTCTTGTAGTGAAAGCGCTGAGGCTGCTGCCCCCGGTTTTGAAAATGGGGTGACTTATGAGAATGAATTTTGGGGATTCAGTGTGCAACTGCCGGCAGGTTTCGCTCCGCAAAACAATGACAAGCAGATGGAAAAGGAACGCGGAGGCAAACTCTATTTGAGCGCCGGGAAGATGGTGGATATGCAGGCTTTTGATGCGACCACTTCCGTTCTTTCTCCTGAAGAGATTGTTGCCAATGATATAGAATTTGCCACCTCGTCGAGCGAGGTGCTTGAAAAAAAGGTGGAAGGCGCCAAGGGCGTGGCAAAAATTAAAGACGATTTTGGGTATCGTGCCTATTTCTATCAGGTGTCGCCCGCCAAGATTAAATACGTGATTGCGTGCACATATCCCTTAGACAAAAAACAGGACTTCGACAACGAGGTGGACAAAATTGCCAATACATTGAAATTTACCAAATAAACTTGATTTAGTGATGAAACGATATTTTGCAATTATTTTATTGGCATTAATTGCAATGTGCACCACGGTGGATGCGCAGGTGTTTCGCGATAGAGCAGGAGCATATGTGGGCAAAATTGATGCCGACGGCACGGTGCGCAATCGTTCGGGTGCCTCTGTGGGCAAAATCGAATCCGACGGTTCGGTGCGCAATCGCTCCGGGTCGCGCATCGGCAGGATTCACTCCGATGGCACCATTCGCGATGGCATGGGCACCTATATGGGCAAGATGGAATCGAATGGCACGCTGCGCAATAGCCAAGGCACCTATAAGGGGCAAGTGCTCTCCGACGGCACGGTTCGCGACCGCTCAGGCGCCTACAAAGGCAAGTTTGAAGGCGGTGTGAAGCAGCAGTATGCCGCCGCCGTGCTGTTTTTCAGTTTGCTATTTTAGCGCACAATAGGAGGCACAATGCTCGAAAAAAATTTAGGCTCGAAGAATATTTCTTCGGGCTTTTTTTGGTAAATTTGCAAAGAAATCAATTAATCAAATCATACACAATTATGAAAAAGCTACGTTTGTTTTTCTCTTTGTTTCTGGCGCTGAGCACAGTGGCTTTGTGGGCAGTCGACAAAGAACAGTACACCATTATCGTGTCGCTCGATGGTTTCCGCTGGGACTATTGCGACACCTACGATACGCCCTTCCTCAATGCCATGGCAGCAAAGGGGGTGAAGGCAGTGATGATGCCGTCGTTTCCCTCCAAAACCTTCCCCAACCACTATACCCTTGCCACGGGGCTTGTGCCCGACCATCATGGCATCATTGCCAATTCCTTTAAAGACCGAGCCACCGGCAAGCGCTATTCGCTCGGCAATGCCGGAACACGTTCCAACCCCGCCTACTATGGCGGCGACCCTATTTGGCTCACAGCCAAGCGTCAGGGAGTGACCACAGCCACCGTGTATTGGGTGGGAAGCGATGTGGCCATCAAAGGCGACCACGCCCACTATTGGCACGATTATCAGAAAAAGCCATTGCTCACCGATGTGGAGCGTGCCGATGAGGTGTTGCGCCTGCTGCAAATGCCCGAGTCAGAGCGTCCGCATTTCATTATGTGCTATTTTGAAGAGCCCGACCACACCGGCCACGTGGCAGGTCCCATTACGCTCGCTTGCCGCCGAGAGGTAGAGCATTTGGATTCGCTTTTGGCATATATGTGGAATAGAATCAGTCTTTTGCCGGAGGCGGAGAAAATCAATTTGATTGTAACGGGCGACCACGGTATGGCTTGGACCGATGCCGAGCGCACCGTGCCCGTGAAGCCCTACATCAAGGAAGAATGGGTGGATGCCATTGAAGGCGACCTGCCCGCCAACATTTATGTGAAGCAACCGCAGTTTGCCGACTCCATCGTGGCAGCGCTGGCGAACGTGGACCACATCAGGGTGTGGCGCAAAGCCGATATTCCCGCCTATCTGCAATATGGCTCCAACCCCAATGTGGGCGATGTGTTGGTGCTGCCCGACATGGGGTGGCTATTCACCGACCGCAAAGTGCGCCGCGGCGGAAGTCACGGTTTCGACCACACAGCCGCCGATATGCACGTAGGATTTCGCGCCATGGGTCCGGCATTTAAGGTGGGCTACGAAAAACCCGACAAGTTTGCCAACGTGTGCATCTATCCGCTATTGTGCCACTTGCTCGGCGTAACTCCTTCGCCTTGCGACGGCAGCCTCGATTCCGTGGCAGATATGCTGATTTCCGGAAATTAGAAAAAACGCCGATATTCTTACACGATAATAGTCCACATCTTCTTCAGAGGGGATGTGGGCTTTGCTATATTGGGGTTGACGGCGGGCGGAGAGATGATGTAGTTTTGCCGAGAAATGATTTACTATCCAATATTTTCATCATGAAAGACACACCTACACAACCCCCAATCCATATTGCGCCCGAATCCCATCCTACGCTGCCTCTGCCTTTGCAGGAGATGCTGGCGGAAAACCGTCGGCGCAACGCCTTGCTGCAAGTGCCCTACGACCCGATCACCGGTGAGGGTTGCTGCGGCGAGCGGCAAAAAATACAGACTAAAAGCGGAGAACAATGGTGGCTTCCCGTGCAGATGCTGGAGCAAGAGCCCCATTGCGCGGAAGCCGACCCCCATACGCTGATGGCAAAGCGCATAGCCTACGACTTTGAATATTGGTGCGCCACCTGCGCTATGGTGCGCGACAAACTCACCGGACGCAATGTGCGACTCCGGCTCAATGCGGCTCAGCGCGAGGTGCTTGCCTCGTTGGAGCGTCAGCGCTTGTCGGGGAAAGGCATCCGAATGATTATCCTCAAGGCGCGGCAGTGGGGTGCTTCCACCTTGGTGCTGATGTATATGGCTTGGATTCAATTGGTGCTCAAGCGCAATTGGAACTGTGTGATATGCGGGCATAAGCGTTCCACCTCAAGTGTGATAAAGGGGATGTATACCAAACTCCTTCGCCATTATCCGAAAGAATTGCTTGAAGAGGGTAAAAAAATGGAATTCAAATCGTTTGAAGGCGACCCCAACACCAAAATCATCACCGGTCGCGATTGCCTCGTGATGATGGGCACCGCCCAGGTGGAAGATGTGGTGCGCGGCTACGATATTGCTATGGCGCACCTGAGCGAGGTGGCATTTTGGCCTTCTTCCACCAAGCGAGAGCCGGAAGATGTGATGCGCTCCATCGATGGCACGATTTTGGTGGGCGGACTCTCGATGGAGGTGCTCGAATCCACCGCCAATGGCATAGGGTCGTTTTTCCACAAAGAGTGGCTGAATGCCACCAAAGGGAAATCGGATAAAGAATCCGTGTTCATCCCGTGGTATAAGATTGAAATCTATCGCATGCCGGTGCCCGACGAAGAGGTGGAGGCGCTGTGGAAAAGTATGGACAATTATGAGCGCAACTTGTGGAATGAAGGTTGCACTTTGGAGATGATAAAATGGTATCACGAAAAGCGAAAAGGCTATCAATCGCATCACCGCATGATGGCGGAATTTCCCACCAATGCCATTGAAGCCTTTTCCACCACCGGCAGGTGCGTGTTTTCGCTCAGTAGGCTCAATGCCATGCGCGGCGAGTGCTTCAACCCGATTTTTGCCGGAGAAATCATTCGCCAAAATGGAAACACGCATTTGGTGGATGAGGGCGCCCGGAGGTTCAAAATTTGGAAGTATCCCGAAGCCGAATGCCGCTATGTGGTGGGCGTGGATGTGGGCGGACGCAGCGAAAAAGCGGATTATTCCGTGATTTCGGTGATTGCCGCCAATCCTTCGATGTGCGAAACGGTGGCACAATGGCGAGGCCACATCGACCACGATTTGCTCTTGGATAAAGCCGTGCTCATTGCCAAATACTATCGCCGTGCACTTTTGGTGGTGGAAAGCAACACGCTCGAAACCAATTCTGCAGATAGCAAATCGGCGTTTTTGCTTAAGCGATTGAGAGATGCCTATTCCAATTTGTATTATCGAAAAAGCGGCTCTCCGGGCTTTCAGACCAATATTTACACCAAGCAGCAACTCGTGAGCCATTTGGTGATGATGGTGAGAGATGCGCTTTGGGTGGAACACGATATGGATGCCATCGACGAATTGAGCTGGTTTGAGGAAAAACCCGGCGGCGGAGCAGGCGCCATCGATGGCAAGCACGACGATATCGTGATGTCGAGAGCCATCGCTTTGCTTATCTCTAACCAACTGAAAACCCGACCGATGGACTACTCCGATTTTGAAAAAGCCGACACGAAAGAAAACACCACCACACTCTCTGACCAAGCAGTGGGCAATCAGTGAGCCGTGGAGGGCGCGTAAATAGCCGGGCATCTGTTGATTTTCCACCCACTCCATGCCAGGCATGTCCCTACCTGTGGGTGGTTTTTTTGTTGAGTCGCTCCCCGCTGCAAAAAAAAGAGGGAAAGTCTCCCGACTGTCCCAATTCCTTAAATACACAATTATCTATAAAACAACTATTTTGAATCAAAATGAAAGGTTCGCTCAATGTTGAGAGAACGAAATAATTTCATTAATGTTATGGCAAAAGCAATAACAAGTGATGGTGAGTTTGGTTTTGGTAACATAAAGTGTTTAAATCAACACTTGTATTATTGCTGTATTTTTTTAGTCTCTCCTACGTCGGTTGTCTTGATGTAAAAAATTAGTTTCATCAACGACCTTTCCTTAATTCTGCTGCAAAGTTACATAAACTTTTTATATTTCCAAACGATTATGTAAAAAAATATCACATTTTTATCGGTAAATGTGATATTTTTAATTTTTCAATTGTTATTTTTGTACGATATTAGGCTTTTTCAATAACGATTTCGGCACTTCGGATGAGCGTGCCCGATGGCGCCGTGCCTTCAATCGAGATGCGAATGGCATGGCAGGGGTGTGCCATCACGGGGAGTGCTATGGGCGCATCGGCATCGCCATTGATGGAGATGGAGCAAATGCTGAATCGCTGTTGGCGCTCGCCGGTTTCGCCCCAAAGGGTGGCACGAAGGTGGAGATTGCTACCGAAAATGTTCCAAACCAATTTCACGATGCGCTCACTCCATCGGGTGTTCACCACAATGGGGTGCGACACATAGCGGATGTGCTGCTCGCAAGGTGTGCTTGCGCATATGTTGTGCACAGCGCCTTCGGGGGTGATGAGCAGGGCATCGGTGGCATTGGTGTAGAGGTGCAGCGCGCTCAAGGAGAGGGTGCTGCGGAAGCCGTCGGCGCGGATGATGGAGAGGATGCCGTCGGGCTGTAGCACCCACAATTCTTCCTCGGCATCGTTCCAAGCCATATCCATGCACCGGAGTGTGC
>SAMEA3663025__coassemble_529_pt1 | contig 25985 bp, 23 predicted proteins | sample SAMEA3663025__metabat2_low_PE_039 | metagenome-assembled genome bin SAMEA3663025 (sample SAMEA3663025) | pig gut metagenome | biome: pig gut; feature: pig-associated habitat; material: faeces | place: France | collected 2012
TGACCTGTAACGCCCGTGATAAGGGCCACTTTCCGATTGTTGTTAGTCATATATATATTGAGTGGTTGAATGTTTTTTATAATCTACAAAGTTACGATATAAAATTTATCTTCACAAATCCATTTTCACTTCCATGTGCCGAGTAGCAAAAGTGCGGTGATTTTGTTGCGCTTCAGTGCATACACCACTAATAGTGTGACGCCGATGATGCAGAAAGCCACAGAGGCAGCCGTTACTGTTAATGGTACAAAAGCCAATCCCATTTCCTTCAACGGGTCTTGGAGCCCGGTGAGCGGAAACAGGAAGAAATAGTGTAGGAGGTAGATGCCCAAACTTTCATTGCCCAGCAAGCGAAAATAGCGGGCTACGACCGATGGTTTTGCCTCGGTGCCGAATTCCTTTTTCGACCACGGCATCACCAAGGTGATGGCAATGATGAAGAGCGAGAAGTGCATTACCGGTGTGATGGCAAGCGATATGAATGCCCAGAGTTCGGCACTATCGGCGCCCCACACATCCCAAGGATATGCCACGCAGTAGAACGTGCCAGCAAAAACGACCAATGCCACGGCAAAGGTGCCTGAGCGGTGCAAGAGCGCTTGATAGCCTTGGTGAAGGTGGTGTGCCATCACGCCTATGGCAAATGCCGGGAAAAAACGTGCCAAAAGGGATAGCCCCGCGTAATCCACATTGCCCGGCACATCGGCAAAGCACACCATCAGTGAGATGAGCACGCCATAGGCAGCCATCAGCACCGCCACTTTGCCCACCACGCTTTTGATGCGCTGAAGCATAAGGCTCAAAGGCATGTAGAGCGCACACATTTCAAATAGGCAAAGCGTGAACCAATAGCCATCCTTCCACACGGAGCGGTAGAGGTCGGGGAGGTTGTCGCTCAGTGGCGAAAGCAATTTGCTATGCGGGAAATAGCACACCCACATCGGTGTAATCACCAAAAACGGGACAACGAGTTGCAAGAATCGCTTTTTCAGCCCCGGGGTGATGAATGCCCTCTCGGCAGAGGCCTTATAGGTGAAATAGCCGCTAATGAAGAAGAATATGGGCATGTGCACTTGCTCGATGAGTTTGAAAATGAACGCAGCATCCAGCCCGCGAATACACATGGTGATTACATGCCCCATCACCACCAAAAAGATGGCAATGCCTTTCAAAAGGTCGAAATGTTCAATTCTATGCCTTTGCGGCTTTTCAAACTCAGTCATATCAAAGGGATTTTGAAGTCAACGTTGATATTACAAAATTAGCGAATTTTTCTTGCTCAACAGGTGCTCTTTGCAACGAAAAAACACTATTTTTGCAAAAAATCAACACTATGGCAAAAGAAATCAAAAAATGGACCACCTTGGAGTCGCGCTACATCATTGAGCGCCCATGGCTCACCGCCCGTGTGGATAAGGTGCAATTGCCTGATGGGCGCATCAACCCCGAGCACTATGTGCTGGAATACCCCAAGTGGGTGAATGTGATAGCCATCACCACCGAAGGCGAAATGGTGATGATACGCCAATATCGGCACGGCTTCGACCAAGTGCTGGTGGAATTGTGTGCCGGTGTGGTGGAACAAGGCGAAGCACCCATTGAAGCCGCTCGGCGCGAATTGCTTGAAGAAACCGGCTATGCCGGAGGCGAATGGCGAGAAGTGATGACCATCGGGCAAAATCCCAGCATTAGTAATAATATCACTCACTGCTTCGTGGTAGAGGGCGTGGAAAAAGTAGCCCACCAATCGCTCGACGAAAGCGAAGACATAGAAGTGCTGCTGATGAGCAAAGAAGAAGTGCTTCAAATGCTGCTTCGCGACGAGCAAAAGCAAGCCCTGATGGCAGCACCTCTATGGCGCTATTTTTGGGAACAAAAAGAGCACTGATTATCGAGGCGCTACGGTGATTTTTGCTCCGGCAGAGTGGGCACTGATTTGTGGTGCGTATTGGCATTGGGCTGTGGCAATGCCGGCGCTGAAAGTGCCTTCTGTGGTGACGTAGGTGTCGTAGCTCACGATGTGCGTGCCTTTTGGCAAAGCGCTGAAAAACAGATTGGTGAGCGCATCTTTCGTTTCCATAAAGTAGTAGATGCCATCCATGGCGCGATAGCCCGAGGTTTGGTCTTTGGGCTCAAAGCAAGCACCGCGTTCGTCGCTCACGGTCACGAAATCCAAATCCTTGTTCACCTTCATCACCATGCGCACTTGCACCTTGTCGCCCACATGGAATTGGTGGTTGTCGACGGGTGTGAGCGAGCCATCATCGGCATACACAAAGTATTCCTTGCGGATGCTCATTTCGGTGATGCTGCTTTGCTCGATAGCGGCAGCCGGCGCCGAATATTGGCAGTAGATAGCACCCCATGCCGGAGAAGCCCCTTCTCGCTGAATTTTCAGTGTGGCGCCACTTTTCACCGGGATGGTTTTGCGGCAATAGCCCACATATTCATCAATATGGCTAAAATCCACCTGTTCGCCATCGATGGTGATGCTTGGTTTTTCGCTTTGCTCCAACCATTGGCTACCGGTGGAAAGCAAGGCACACACGGCATCTGCAGCCAACGATGAAGAGCCCCAATCATTGGATTGCTTCATCAGCAAAATCCATTTGCGAATTTGGTTGATTTCTTCGGTGGATGCGCCCACTTCGTGGAAGGCTTGCAGAATGGTGGATGTGATAGCCACCTTATCGAAATAGCGCCAGCCGACTTGCAAATTGTCCCAATACATCCCCAATTCCGGTTTTGTGAGGGCAAACTGTCGGAGCGATTCCACAATGCGAGCTGCCTCCTTGTGGAAGCCGTTGCGGTTCAGCGCCAAGGCATAGTAGGCTTTTTCGCCCAATGGCAAGCCCTTCCAATCGGTTTTCATTGCCGATAGTGCTCGGGAGAGCATCTTTTTGTTTTGTTTGGGCAATTCCACGTGAGGGAATAGCGAGCGGATGTAGACGTAGGAACTGAAACCGCTGTAGTTTCGCTTGCTGTTTTTTTGTTGGATATTCCACCATTCAAGCATCTCATTATCGTAGAATGCCAAAGCCTTTTTCTCCATTCGGCTGATGTCGGAATCTTCGAGCGCGAAGCCCAAATGGTGCAATTCGCCGATGAGTTGGAGCACCGTTTCGGTGGTGTACAGGCTACTTTCACATCCGGGATAGTCGTACCAGGGGAAGCCACCGTCGGCACGTTGGAGTTTTTGCAGCGCAGTCACAATTTTTTTATGTTCTTCACTCATTTGCTTTTCGTCGAAAAGTGTGATGAGTTGTTCCATTCTCAGCGATTGGCGTTCCGCCTCATTCACCCAAGGCGAATCCATCAGCGACCCAATCTTCAAATCCGCATTTTTGCTCAGCAACGACACGAGCGTGCTGTCGTTCTCGTTGGTGCGCCATTGTTCAATGGCGGTTTTGATAAGCGGATTACTCTTTGCCACACCTTGCGCCAGCACCTCTGCAAAGAGATTGTGCGCCAAGCTGGTGGCGATGTGATAGTTGGGGCTATAGATGGTGGGTAGTGCCGTGATGCAATACCACACGGGATTGTTGGCATATTCGAGTGTGACGCGGCTATTGAGCGGGAACTGCGGGAATTGCATTTCAAATTGCTGCTGAGCGGCATCCACGAAGAAGGGTCGGGTTTCCACCACCGGAGCAATGTGGCTCAGCACCGGTAGCATCACTTGCTCGCCATCGCCAAACACCTCATTGGCAGCCTTCACGCGGAAGCCTACGAAGGGGATGGTGTCGGGCACCAAGAAATTCACAGCCACCACTTCGGTGCCTTTCGAAGCAAGATTACCCGTGAACCGCTGAGAGTGGAGCACCTCATTGGTGCGTGGGTTGAAGATTTCCACCATAGCAGTGAAGGCAGTGGCTTGGTCGGTGACGTTCATCACATTAGCCTTGAGCGTGGCGGAGTCGCCGGTGCGCACAAATCGTGGCAGGCTCGACTTCACCATAATCGGCTTTTGGGTGACAAATTCCTTGCTCACTTTGTTGGTTACCATATTGGAAGTGAATGCCACGGCTTGTGCAATCCAAGTGGTGCAAAATTCCGGTGCTTCAAATTCTATGGCGAGTTCGCCGTTCACGTCGGAGGTGAGCATAGGCATCCAGAGCGCCGTTTTTACATCGGCTTCACGAAGTTTAATCTCGTTGAGGGCTGAGGGCTCTTCCTCTATCGCTTCGGCGGCATCTTCTTCCTCTATAATCGACATTTCCTTCATCTCATTGCCAGCTGCCTTGGCCGAGGCTCTCTTCACTTTTTCAACGGATGTAAAGACGTTGGTCATATAGCCATAGGCAATAATGTTGTTGAAAAATGCGTCTTTTTCGTAGAAATTGAAGTAAGGCCATATTGCTTGAGCAGGCTTGCCTTGTGCTTCTTCGTAGAAAGAAGCCGACACGATGGAGAGCGAAGCGTATCTGCCATAGTTAAAGTTGTGGCGGTATGCCCACACGTAGGGCGCACTGAGGCTCCATTGGTTGGAGCAAATGCTTTCAATAGCCTTGTCGTAAACTTCAAGCATCATTGCCGACTGCACCGGTTTGCCGTTTTTGTCGACAAACTGCATAGTCCATTTTTCCTTTTCTCCGGGCGAGAGTTTGTTGCGGAAGGTGTTCCATTTCACGGTGAGTCGTTGCTCATTGATGATGGAGTTGAATTTGTGACTGTAGGTGGTGTGATGGTCTTTATAGGTGTTGAGGAATTGAATTTCCACCACCTCGTCCACCTTGTCGGGGATGGGGAAGGTGAAAGGGTGCAAGCCGGGACCATAGTGGAGCCAGCCATGGCGGAGCACCTTTTCGCGCGAGCGTGCCACATAATAGATGTGGGATTCGGGAGCTGAAACGCCGATAAGGGCATGTGCCACATTTTTCTCGTCAACGTAGTATGACTTTTCCGGAATCCACAGTGCTACATCGGTGCCGGGCGCTGCTTTGTCGGAAAGACGATAGATAATGGCTTGGGCTTTATCCTTCAGTTCCGGCTCATCTGCCACTTGCACTTCAATGGTGTAGATGCCCGAGGGTACATCGGAGAAATCCGCCTCCGGTTGGTGGATGGTAAACGAACTTGCTTTCACCACTTTTCCCGATGCGTCGGTAAGTGTGTAGGTGCACACCGATTGACGGTCGGCATCGTCGGAGGAATGAAATTCCACGGGGAGTGTGGCTTTGGTGCTGACTTCGTGTGAAAAATCGGAAATGCTGAGGCTCCGCATGCGTCCCACCACAAAGGAGTGGCGGGCTTCGCGCGATTCTCCGGCTTCGGTGGTGATAGTGGCATTGAGTGCGTAGCTATACCAGTTCCAAATCTCTTTGGCGGATATTTCGGGAAATAAATCAGCCGGATAGGTGATGGCAAATCGTCCTTCGCTATCGGTGGTGACGGTGGTGTCGCTCACATGGGTGCCACCGGAATTGGCATAGCGCCAATACCAACTCCATTGGTGCTTGGTGAGCGCAAGTTTCACCTCTGTGTTGGCAATGGGCATGCCACTATAGGTGGTGGCTACGCCGCTGATGTGGATCGGTTGTTGGCTGACGAAATTGGTTTTGGCATCCGGAAATTCGATGGCGAAAGTGGGCGTTTTGTATTCGCTCACCGTCACCGATTTGCGGGCGAAATAGCCACTGCCGGTGCATTTAATACTCCAGTCGCCGTTCATTCTGTTGGTGGGAATGGTGAATTTCCCTTCCACGCGACCAAAAGCATCCGACTGTAGTTCTATCTTTTCCACCGTTTTGGCATTGGCATCAAGCAGATAGGCAGTGATGCTCACGCCCGATTCCACGGTGCGTGCAGTGGTTCCTCTGCGATAGAGCACGCCGGCAAAGCGTAGGGTTTCGCCCGGGCGGTAGATACCCAAATCGGTGAAAATCGCCATGTGGCTTACCGATTTGTCGGCGTTATCGCTGAATTGGCTCACCCTCACAGAGGGTCCATAGGTGTCGGAGCCTTTTTTCAGATTCACCCGGTCTTGGCTGATGTTGGGAGGCAGAGTGGCGATGCCATTTTGGTCGGTGATGCCGTCCATATATTTGCCCTTCACCGTCACTCCTTTTATGGGCGCGCCCGTAGTTCGGTCGATGGCAATCACTCGCGCGTCCTCTTCTTCGCAAGCCAAGGTGAAAGAAGTGATGTCGTACACGGTGATAATGTCGGAGGTGGTGACAGTGGAAACCACCGATTCTCCTTGGGCATCAAAGGATACCGCACACACATATCTGCCATGTGGCAGGGGTGCAAATTTGTGCACCTTGGTGAAATTCTGAAAGTGGGGCAAACTTTGCTCAATTTGCCCTTGGAGCGAAGCCACAAGTTGGCATTTATTGAGCCGGATAACATTCGATTTGCTTTTGGAAAACGAATTGAAGTAGCTGTCGGGCACTCTGTAGATGCTCACTTTGTAGTGGTTCACATTGATGGATGTGCAAGTAACGGCTACACTGTCGCGAGAATTTAGGGTGGAGGCACAACTGAGTTTTGCTTTTTTTCTCTCAATATCGCTGATTCTGCTCTTCACCGAGTGGGTGTAGATACCGTTTGGAAAATGCTCGGCATAGTGGCAGAGCGCACGGTAGGATTCCGCGTTGGGGCTGAGCGATTTCAGCAAGCACCCGGCATGCTCGTTGGAGCTGTATTGCTCATAGAGTTTGATGTTTTCGGCATCGCTCAATCGATCGCCTTGGGCATAGAGGTAAGCCGGGATGTAGCCGTTTTCTTTCAAAAATCGGTCTTGCTCTTCACGCTCGCCGGTGCTAAGCGCAAACGATTGCTCCTTTTCAGAGAGTACAAAATCGTAGAGGGTAGGGCAGTATAGGCTTCCCAAATCGTTGAATATTAGTATCTTGCTATAGTTTGCGATAGGGAAGCGTCGCAGTTGGTCGGCTGGTTTCAGTGCTTGGTTAAGCAATTCTTTAGCCTTCTCCTGAAAGTCTTGGTAGCTCCATTCGGTGTAGTCGGCAGGGCGCTCTCCCTTGGGAGTGTTGCGTTGATTGGCGTGTGCTGAGGCGTAGTCGGTGAGCACGCGTGCTTCAAGGCAAAGCAAGAGCGCTTTCACATCGGTGCGTGTTTCCTTTTGGATAATCGATTCCATTTTGTTGATAATGGCGGGCAAATTGTCGGGCGAAATAATGGATTCGGCAATGCCATATCGCACCAGTGCATCAATCAGTAGAGACGCATCGTTGGTTTTCAGTGCTTTATTTAAATCGGCAGCTGCTATTTCCGATGTTTTTTTCGGGAAGTCGAAATCGGGCGTTTGTACTTGGTTTTTTGCTTGCATGGAAATCGAGCAGCACAAAAAAGCCGACACGATTGCAATGATGGAAAGGATATGTTTCATCATAAGATAGTGATTTTTTTAAATAAAGTGGGAAGGCTATGAATTATTGTGTATCTACTTGATAAAAAAACTAATTCTCTTAAAAAAGTCATTGTGAGAAATGAGATGTTAGGAGAATTAGTTTGGAAAAAGTATGAGTGGAAGTTAGTTTATTTCATCATATAGGAGCTACGGTTATTTTGAATCAATGATGTCGATGCTCGGGCTGTTGCTTTCCACGCTGTCGTGGTAGTTGAGCATCGTGTCGGATTTGGGTGAGGCATCTTCAATGAGCTCAGTGCCTTCCACTTTGCCATTGGCGATGGCATTTTCGCCGGAGGTGCCATTGAGCACGTCGAACACTTGTATCATGCAGAAAATGCCGGCAAACATGGCTGCCATATACACATAGGGTCGGAATCTGACCCATAAATTAGGCTTTACCTTTTCTTCGCTTACGGAGAAATTCGGCAATTTTTCGGCGATATTAATTTGGAAATCGCTGAAGTAATTTTCAGGAGTTTTAAATCCCGGATCTTTACCTAATTTGCTCAATATTTTCGATTCTTCTTCTTTCATTGCGTTTGTTTGACTTGTATTAAATGGAAAGGTTTAATCCAATTCTGAAAAAAAACTCTCAATTTTTTTCACCGCGTGGTGATATGAGGCTTTAAGTGCGCCCACCGAGGTGCCCAAAATTTCGCTGATGTCTTCATATTTCATATCATCGTAGTAGCGCATGTTGAACACCAATCGCTGTTTGTCGGGCAGAGTGGCGATGGCTTTTTGGAGTTTGATTTGTGCTTGGTCGCCGTCGAAATATTTGTCGGCTTCCAAACTGTTGGTCAAGAATGTGGCATCATCGTCGAGCGAAATATTGTTTTGTGCTTTTTTCTTGTTGATAAAGGTGATGCTTTCGTTCACTGCAATTTTGTAGAGCCAAGTCGACAGTTTTGCATCGCCGCGAAAATTGTGAATGTTGGTCCATGCTTTGATGAAAGTGTTTTGCAACACATCGTTGGCATCATCGTGGTCGATGACCATGCGGCGAATTTGCCAGTAGAGCGGCTGAGTGTAGTGCTCCATTACTTTGGCAAAGGCGGCATTCACCGTGTCGGGGCTATGGAGTTGGGTAATGATTAGTTGTTCGTCGTATGTAGTTTTTTGCGCCATATTTGATTTTGAAATTCAAAGTACAAAGATAGCGAATTTATTTCATTTTGCCAACTTGCTTGGTGTGTGTTTTTTCCGTAACTTTGTAAGATAGTAGATGATGAATATCAAATTTTTTTACAATATGAAATCAAATCGTGTGACCGAACTTTTCGGAATTGAGTATCCGGTGATTGCCGGAGGTATGGTGTGGTGTAGTGGCTGGCGCTTGGCTGCTGCGGTGAGTAATGCAGGCGGATTGGGCTTGCTGGGCGCCGGTAGTATGCATCCCGAAACCCTGATTGAGCATATCGACAAAATGAATGCTGCCACCACCAAGCCTTGGGGCATTAACGTGCCGTTAATGTATCCTGAAATTGAAAAATTGATGGATATAATCATTGAAAAAGGCGTGAAAATCGTGTTCACTTCGGCAGGAAGCCCGAAGAAATTTACGGCTCGCTTGCAAGAAGCCGGCATCAAGGTGGCTCATGTGGTGTCGAGTAGCAAGTTTGCCAAAAAATGTGAGGAAGCCGGCGTGGATGCCGTGGTGGCTGAGGGCTTTGAGGCGGGCGGACACAACGGACGCGAGGAAACCACTACTATGGCGCTTATTCCGCAAGTGCGTGAAGTCATTTCCCTTCCTTTGATTGCCGCCGGGGGCATTGGCTCGGGCAAGGCGATGCTGGCAGCCATGGCACTGGGTGCCGAGGGGGTGCAGATAGGCACTTTGTTTGCCGTGAGTGAGGAGAGTTCGGCAAGTGATGCTTTTAAGCAAATGTGTGTGAATCTCGGCGAAGACGGCACGATGCTTGCGCTGAAGAAGATTTCTCCCACCCGACTGATTAAAAACGAATTGTATGCCAAAATTGCCGAGGCGGAGAGCCGTGGTGCCGAAGCCGACGAATTGCGTGAATTGCTCGGCAAAGCCGCATCCAAGCGTGGCATCTTTGAAGGTGATTTAGAAAACGGCGAATTGGAAATCGGGCAAATCGTGAGTGCCATCAAAGAAGTGCAGCCCGTGTCCACTATCATGAAAAACCTCATCGCCGATTTCACCGCCACCCAATCCCGCATAGCAGCGCTATAAGATAAGGAAAGGAATATCAAAAAATATGATAGCCCTGCGCTTTGGGAGACGCAGGGCTATTATTGATGGGTGTGGCAAGGAATTACTTGCTTTGTTCGTTAAACATAGTGCCTGTCACGTTGGCTGTGTATTTGTCGGTGGTGTAGGTACCTTCCATGCGTGTACCTTGGCTGTGGATGGTGAATTCCACGTCTTTGAGTTCGGCATCAGCCACATTGCCTTTGCCGGATGTGGTGGATTTCACGCTTGGCGAAGAAATCACGTAGCCATCGCGAGTGAGTTTCAAATCGAGCCCTTCAAACACCGCCACTTGTGTGGAGTTTCCTTTGTTGTTGCTGTCGGTGATGTAGTTGAGAATAAGCAAAGTGGCAGTCATTTTGCTCTTGTTGATGGTGAAGTCGTATTGCAATTCAGAGGCATCGTATTCTTTTTCACCTTCAGCCGCGGGAGTGATGCGGGTGGTGTTGAACATAAACGGCAGGTTGGCAGTGCCATACACGGTTTTTTCGTTGTCCACAATGAAAGAAATGTAAGCCACACCATGCTGAAGGTCGATGATACCCTTAAAATTGGAGATGGTGGAGCCTTGGGTGGTGATGCTTGGGCTTGAGAAGCGGTAAGCCGACATTTCTTGGTCAGCTGTTAAAGTCATTGTTCCGGTGGAGAAACTGAGCGTTTTGTCTTTGCTGATAGTGGCGGTCACGTCGATATTCACGGTGCCTTGTGTGAGGTTGACGGTGAGGTAGTAGTTGTTGTTGAAAAACTCCGATACGTCGCCGGTTCCGTCGGTTACCACACGTTGGTACATTCCAATGGTGAATGAAGTTTCGTTGTCTTCATTGGTGTCCAAGCAGGAAGTGAATCCTGCGAGCATCACACTCATTAAGAGTAAGGAATAGATTTTTTTCATATTGTGTTATTTTTTTGTGATTACAGTATGAGATGTGTGGGAAATATTAGTTGCTGACCGCCCCACTTGCGGTGAGTGAGAGGTTACCCACGAGTAATTGAGCTTCAAACACATCGTTTTCCATATCGAATTTGGCTTCCAAATCGGCAATAGGATATTGTGTGGTGGTGGTAGCCTTGCCATTGAGCATATAGGTGGTGGTGGTGGGTACACTTTCGGCTTGGATAATGTAGCCCTCTTTGGTGACGGTCACTTTTGCTGGCGTTTTGCTCTTCACGGTGGTGAGTGTGCGTCGCTTGGCTTGGTCCATCAGGTCCATCACATTGATGGCTGCGGTGCCTTCTGCCACATTGATGTTGAATTGATACATCGTGGCGTTGCTTTGCCAGGATTGCCCGTCGGTGTAGAGCACTGAAGTGGCGCATTGAGTGCTATAAATTTCCGGCGTGGTGCAAATCACTCGGTATTTGCCCTCGGCGGTGTAGTTGATGCGCATGGTGGCTTCGTTGAAATCGATGTGGCCCTTGAGGTTTTCGATTCCCGAGCCGCTTGCTTTGAAGGAGCACACGCCATTATGCTCAGTGGTTTGTATGCCGGAGAGTGTAACGGTGGATTCGTGTTCGCCATCCCATTTTGCTCGAATGGTGAGGTCGATGGTCATGTTGGTGCGATTGAGTTTGTAGTCGATTACACTTTCATTGAGCGGCATCACCGCATCTGCTTTGGTGTCCACAATGTGGTTGATTACCTTAATGGAACGCGTCACATTTTCCGGAATTTTTCCTCCTTCGTCGTCGCTGCAGCTCCACAATGTCATTGCCATAGCCAAAACCAGCAGCGTGCTAAAACATTTTTTCATTTTCTGATTTTCTGTTTTGTTTTGAATATTCCGCAAAATTAATGCAATAAAATGGAAATGAGCAGGCATAACACACATTTTAGTATTATTCCTGCCCATTTTAATGTTTTTTATAAAAAATTGCTGCTCGGCTTAGAGGTAGAGCGTACCGGAATCGGTGTAGTGCAAGCCATAGCAATCGAATTCGATGCTGAAGGTGCGGTTCACTAAGTCGACCGTGCCTTTCACATTGCTCATGGGGCGCGATTCCATCGGGGTTTCGGTGTTGCCTTCCTTATAGAAGGGAATCACTTCGGCGCATTCAAAAGTGTAGCCGGTGGTGGTGCCCACTATGCTGCTGCCTTCTTCCTGCTTGAAATACACTGCCATTTCCTTCAGTGTGGGCATTCCTTCCACAAATTTCACATTGCAAATCCCCAAGCGCAGTGCATTTTTGTTGGTGGCGTTGGTGATGGAGAAGGTGTAGAATTTGGAATTGGTGTTGTAGTCTTTGGAGCAGTTGAAGGTGCCGGAGAGAATTACGTCGTACATATCGTTCACACGGAAGGTGATATTGTACACCTTGTTGTCGGCATCGATGCTACCTTTGAGCCCGGTCACTTTGTAGCTGCCTGCGTCGGTGGAAGTGGGGCTGATCTCCAGCACATTGCCGCTTTTCTTGTAGGGGATGTCGGCGATAGAGAAATTCACTTCCGGCATCTTTTCAGCAAATTTCACCTTGTTGAGGTTGAGTGTGAGAGTGGATGCACTTACGTTGACCACGGCAGAAGCATCAAAATCGTGGTCATACACCGAACGTCCTTGAATGATGGTTTTTGCCGTCATTTGTGGCAAGGCGATGGTTTCGGTGATGTCGGGTGTTTCGTTGTTGTCGTCGCCACCACAAGCGGTGAGGGTGGCAAAAAGAGCCATTGTGGCAAGGAAATAAATTGCTTTTTTCATTGAAGTAATTATTTTCGTTTGAAGGTGAATAATCGTTAGAAATTCAATCTCAGTGTGGCGCCCATTGTGGCACCGTGGCCGCGCTGCAAGAAGGTGTGACCAATCGACACGAAATAAAATGAGTGATAGCGTGTGGCGGTGATATTTTTGCCCCACAGCTCGATCGCGTAGTGCTCACCGGCGAGGGTGGCGGAAGCGCCGAGTAGCGCATAAAACGGCTGACGGATACTGTTTTCTTCGTTCCAATAAATTTCGCCAATGCCGCGCACATTGCTTTCGATGGTGAGCGATTTTAGCCATGTGCGGTTGCGGTGGAATTTGAATTCATGCAGTGCTTGCACAAAGAGCGTGTGGCTTGGGCTATAGGGCACATGGCAGTGCGCATAATCGGCTTTGCCATCGTTGTATTCCACAAATTTGGCATTGGTGTAGCCGTAGCTTATTTGGAAGAGCGACCCTTGCCCCGGATTCACATTCACAGCCACTTCGCAACCGATAGAGCGCGTTTTTCCGGCGTTGGTCATCACACGTCCGGTGGTGGTGCCGTCGGGGAACACGGTGAGTTGGCGGTCGCGGCAATCCATATAAAAGGCGCTCACATTGCCGGTGATGCGATGGTTCAGGAAATTGAAGCGTGCCCCCAGTTCGTAGTTCCAAGCCGATTCCGGCTTGTAAGCCACCACCTCGTTGATATCGTAGCTGGCTCCGATGCCCATAATGCCCATCAGTTTTTGCTGAAGCACATCGCTAAACATTTGCGTATTGAAGCCCCCCGATTTGCATCCGCGTGCAATGCTGAAATAGGCGGATTCGAAGCCGAAGTCGCCAAAATGGTAGGTGGCGGCAAATTTGGGCAAAAGTTCAAAAAAGTCTTTTTTGAGTTTGCCACGGTCGTTGATGTCGATATTCTCGTGGGCGTAGATTTCGCCTGTGGCTGCCGATATGATGGTGTAGCCGGTGTGGGTTTCGCTGTGATAATTCAGTGTGGCGTGTTCGTATTCCAATCGCAGTCCGGCATCAAAAGTGAACGCCCCCACACGGTAGGTGGATTGGTGGTAGAGTGCCGTGCCGAAGGTGCGGTTCACGAAGTCGCTACCGAGCAAAAACTGTCGCGAATCCCACGAAATAGGGTAGGATGGAAGCGACATATTGCGATGATATTCAATTAATTGGCTGATGCCCTTGTCTTTGAAAGTAACGGGCGAGACCATATCGTAATGCCGGTAGAATCCAAAAGTGCCCACCAGCCAGCGATAGGCTCCGTTTCCCTTGGAGCGCGCAATCAAATCTTCGGTGAAGGCATGCTCTTTACGCTTTTGTGTGAGCGTGAAATAGGGCTCTGCGGTGAAGTCTTGGTCGAGCGTCATATTGTCGTTGAGGTATTGATACGAGGTGATGCTGCTGAGCGAAAAGTGTCCGAAATCTCGCTTAACGGTTAAGCCGTTGAGCAGTGATGTTCTGCGGTAGAAGCAGGTGTCGTTGTAGGCAATATAGCCGGTGCCTTCTTGCTCATAGGCATAACCGCCTTGTCGACTGTGTGTAAGCGAGAACATATTGCTCACATACAGCCCGTTATCGCCCATCCATTCCAATTTTATTCGCCCGCCTGTTTGCTTCTCCCAATCCGTTTTTAGGTGATTGTATTCATTGGTGAATTCGCCATCGGTGGCGTGGTGCAACACATTCACGGAGAGTCCTAAATTTCGGGAGAGTTTGGCATAGTGGGCGGCGCCCAATTGATAGGCATTGTGCGAGCCATATTCCAGCAGTGCTCTTGTGCCTGAATAATTCAGTGGCGAGAGCGTGTAGATGTTCATCACCCCTGCCATGGTGTTGCGTCCAAAGAGCGTGCTTTGCGGTCCGCGCAGCATTTCCACCTTGGCGATGTCCATGAGGTTGAAATCGTAGTTTTCCTTGCAAATAATGGGCACATTGTCGATGTTAAGCCCCATCGTAGGCTGGTCGATGCGTGTGCCCAATCCCCGCACATAGATGGTGGAGGTCATCCTACTCCCATAATCGGGTATGAAGATGTTGGGGATGAGGTCGGCAGCGGTTTTTGCTCCGCTCACGGCGTTGCGCTCAATGGCTGCGCGCCCGATATCCGTGGCGGAAAGCGCATGGCGTTGCACGTCGGAGCCCTGCTTAATGGCTGATACGGTTACCTCTTGCAAGGTGAGCGTGTCGGCTGAGGCTATGGCAGCAGAGGGTGCCACCGCCAAGCATCCCAAAAGTAGTGCTTTAAAAAAATGCTGAAATTTCATGATGCAAAATTACGTCGGCTTATCCATCCCCGCAATACCCAAAAACAGTGATTTTTTGGCTCCGATTAGTGAGAATGGCTGTAGGATTTTCGCGTGCGTGTTTATATTGTGCAAAATGTTCCAAATTTGTGTCAAATTAGTTGGGTTTTTCCTTCGCAAATCGGTAATAATTTATTAACTTTGCAACGCAAAAATTGCGACAAATCAGCAGTTTAAAAGTTAGAGAAAAATGAAAGTTGCTGATTATGAGCTGTTTTGCGCAATAAATTGATAAATTAAAGAATGCAACAAGGACGAATTTTCACGGAAATGATGGAAACGATTTTCGCTCAATCGGCGGAAATGTTGCAATTATTGTGTGCGCCTGCTTCCGATGTGCGTTCACGGCAATGAGTTGATGCCCCAATGGGGTGTTTGCTCATTTTTTTTTGAATTTTTATTATTGATACGAATATAAATTATGGTTTTAATCGGTATTCAAAGTACTACCTTAGCGGTAACTGCCGCCCTCACCGGTGTGGTGCTGGTGGCAGCAGCCCTGATTATTGCGTGGCTCATAGCTCCACGCTCCTACACAATGAAGAAAGGTGAACCCTACGAGTGCGGTATTCCCACCCGTGGCGATAGTATGGCACAATTTCATGTGGGCTACTACCTGTTTGCCATCCTTTTCTTAATGTTTGATGTGGAAACCGTGTTTCTGTTCCCTTGGGCCACTATCTGTAAGGAACTGGCTGCATCGGCATTGCTTGCTGTGGGTACATTTCTTGTGATTTTAGTTTTAGGTCTGGCTTATGCCTGGAAGAAAGGAGCTCTTGAATGGAAATAAAGAATCCAAAAATCAAAAGTATCAAGCACGAAGAGTTTAAAGACAACGAGTATATCGAAAGCCTTGTTGCCGAACTGAATGCTGCCGGCGCCAATATTGTGGTGGGCAAACTCGATCAACTGATGCAATGGGGTCATGCCAACTCGCTGTGGCCGTTTTGCTTCGGCACGAGCTGCTGTGCTATCGAATTTATGTGCTTAGGCGCTGCGCGCTACGATATGGCACGATTCGGCTTTGAAGTGGCACGCAATTCACCCCGCCAAAGCGACTACATTATGTGTCAAGGCACCATCACCTATCGCATGGCACCGGCTTTGGTGCGCCTCTACGAGCAAATGGCAGAGCCCAAATATGTGATAGCTTGCGGTGGCTGTACGGTGTCGGGTGGTCCGTTTAAGAAGAGCTATTGCGTGGTGAAAGGTATCGACGAAATCATCCCGGTGGATGTGTATATGCCCGGTTGTCCGCCCCGCCCCGAAGCTATGTTTTATGGCTTAATGCAATTGCAACGCAAAATTAAAGCCTCGAAATTCTTTGGCGGCGACAATCGCAAAGAGGCGCGCGCCAAATTCTTCGAAGCCAAAGCCGCTGCCGAAAAAGATAGCGCATTGCGTGCCGAACAAATGCGCTTGGCAGAAGCAAGCAAAGCTCCGGTGCTTGAGAGATAATTTATTTCAATTACAAGAACATATAGTAGATATATACACATTATTATTTATATGGCAAATATACAAGAAAAAATCAGCGCACTCTGCCCCGCTGCCACTTTCGACGAGGCAGGTGAATTTTTGCTGGTAAATGTGCCCGATGAGCATTGGCATCCCCTTGCCAAGGCATTGAATGAAGAATTACACTTCGATTTGCTCAATGCACTGGTGGGTGTGGATTGGAAAGATGCACTGGGCTGCATGTATTACTTGACCAATACAGAGACCCATGAAATGATTCACGTGAAGGTGGTTACCACCGACCGCGAAAATCCTCGTTTGCACACCGTGAGCGATGTGTGGGCTGTGGCAAACTTCCAAGAGCGCGAGGTGTATGATTTCTTCGGAATCGTATTTATCAATCACCCCGATATGCGCCGCTTCTTCTTGCGCACCGACTGGGTGGGACACCCCTTGCGCAAAGACTACGATGCCAGCCCTGAGCTGAATCCGCTCCGATTGGAAGCCGAAGAAAATGAAGACGACACTTTCTCGCTGGTGGAAGACGAAAACGGCGAACTTAAGCGCGTGGACAAAAAGGTGTTTGGCGCAGATGAATATGTGATTAATGTGGGTCCTCAACACCCTTCCACCCACGGTGTGATGCGCTATCGCGCCTCTATCGATGGTGAATTGGTGAAGAAAATCGACGTGGTGTCGGGCTATATTCACCGCGGTATTGAAAAGCTCTGTGAAGACCTCATTTATCCCTCTATGCTCCTCTACACCGAGCGTATGGACTATATGGGCGCCCACATGAATCGCCACGCCACTTGCCTTTGCATTGAAAAGGCATTGGGCATTGAAGTGCCTCACCGTGCCGAAGTGATTCGTATGATGATGGACGAATTGATGCGCCTCTCGAGCCACTTGCTCTCCTATGGTTGCTTAACCATGGACCAAGGCGCCACCACCGCATTTTTCTACGGTTTCCGCGAAAGAGAATTGATTTACGATATTTTCGACAAAACTTGCGGCGCGCGTATGTCGATGAGCTACGACACCATTGGTGGTGTGGTTCGCGATGTGCACCCCGATTTTGTAGAAGATGTGCGCAAGGCATGCGATGCCATTGAAAAAGCCATCCCCGAATACCACAAACTCTTCTCCGGCAATGTGATTGCCCTGGGCAGAATGAAAGGCGTGGGCACCCTCACCGAACAACAAGCCAAAAATTATGCCATTACAGGTCCGTCGGGACGCGCTTCAGGTTTCCACTGCGATGTGAGAAAAACACATCCCTATTCGCTCTACAATGAGGTGGAATTTGATGAAGTGGTGATGGAAAACGGCGACAGCTACGACCGCTACATGGTGCGCATGAAGGAAATGGAACAAAGCATCAAGATTTTGCGTCAGTGCTGCGATATGCTCGATAAAGAAGGTCACCAAGGCGAATTCTGCGCTAAAGTGCCCAAAATCATTAAATTGCCGGCAGGCCACTGGTATCAGCAAGTGGAAGCCAGCCGTGGCGCATTTGGTGTGTACATTGAAAGCGATGGCGAAGGCAAGCCCTTCCAGCATCCTTACCGCATCCACTTCCAAAGCCCCTGCTTCAATTTGGTGGGCGTGGTCGACCTCACTTGTAAAGACAATCTCATAGCCGACTTGATTACTATCACAGCATCGCTCGACTTTGTGATTCCCGACATTGACCGCTAATAAATAACTTGAATTTACAAACATCAATAAAAGACAGATAAAGATATGTTTGACTTCGGATTAGTCACCAAGTGGCTCAACGACCTGCTCATAAGCGTGATGCCTCAATGGCTTGCCACCACAATCGAATGTGCGCTTGTGGGAGTGGCATTGCTGCTGATGTATTCAGTGATAGCCATCATTTATATCTTCTACGAACGTAAAGTGTGCGGCTGGATTCAGTGCCGCCTTGGCCCGATGCGTGTGGGTCCTTGGGGCTTGCTTCAGGTGTTTGCCGACGTGTTTAAAATCCTCACCAAGGAATTGATTACCCTTTGGGATACCGACCGCTTGCTCTTCAAGCTGGCACCCTACTTTGTGGTAGTGGCATCGATGCTGATGTTTGCCTGCCTGCCTTGGGGTAATGGCTTGCAAATGATAGATATGAACATTGGTGTGTTTTTCATTGCCGCCGTTTCGTCGATTGGCGTGCTGGGCATTTTGCTAGCAGGATGGTCGAGCAATAGCAAATACACCCTCATCGGTGCAATGCGTAGTGGTGCCCAGATGGTGAGCTATGAAATTTCCACCGGCATCGCTATGATGACCGTGATTTGCTTGGCAGGCACCATGAGCATTACCGGCATTGTGGAAGCACAAACCGATGGTTGGTTTATCTTCACCGGCCACATTCCCGCCATCATTGCATTCGTGATTTATATCATTGCAGCAAATGCTGAAAACAACCGCGGTCCGTTCGACCTTCCCGAAGCGGAACACGAGCTCACCGCAGGTTATCACACCGAATATTCAGGTATTCATTTCGGCTTCTTCTATTTGGCAGAATACCTCAACCTCTTTATCGTGAGTGGTATTGCAGCCTTGCTCTTCTTGGGTGGCTGGATGCCCTTACACATACCCGGCTTTGACGGCTTCAACTATGTGATGGACCTCATTCCCTCGCCCGTGTGGTTCTTGGGTAAGGCGTTCTTCATGTCGTTTGTGTTCATGTGGATTCGCTGGTCGTTCCCCCGCGTGCGTATCGACCAAATGCTCAAGCTCGAGTGGAAATACTTGATGCCGCTGGGCTTGCTCAATCTTGTGATTATGGCACTGTGTGTGTCGTTTGGCTTGCACTTCTAATGAGTTAACAAAAATAATTTTAAAACAATACTAACAAAAGAATTTTCGTGATTATGGCTGATAATTATGGAAAAATCACCCAAGTAATTGGACCTGTGGTCGACATTACTTTTGATGGCGAAGGTTCGGTGGTGCCCGACATTTATACCGCTTTGTCGGTAGAGCGTCGCGACGGAACTGAAATCATCTTGGAGGTGGAACAGCACATTGGTGAAAACACTGTGCGCTGCGTGGCAATGGACAGCACCGATGGCTTGCAACGCGGCACCAAGGTGAAAAACCTGGGCGAGCCCATCTCCGTTCCCACCGGCGAGCAAGTGAAGGGACGTTTGCTCAATGTGATTGGTGAACCTATCGACCACCTTAAAGACATGAAAGGCGGCGAGCGCAGAGCTATTCACCAGCCCGCGCCGTCCTTCTCCGATTTGTCGATCTCGCAAGAGATTTTGTACACGGGTATTAAAGTGATCGACCTGATTGAACCCTTCTCCAAGGGTGGTAAAATCGGTTTGTTCGGCGGTGCCGGTGTAGGTAAAACCGTGCTTATTATGGAGCTGATTCATAACATTGCACGTGGTCATAACGGCTTCTCTGTGTTCACCGGTGTGGGAGAACGCACCCGTGAAGGCAATGATTTGCTCCGCGAAATGATTGAAAGCGGTGTAATCAAGTATGGCGATAAGTTTAAAGAAAACATGGCAAAGGGCGAATGGAACCTTGGCGATGTGGATATGGAAGAAGTGAAGCAGTCGCAAGCCACTTTGGTGTTCGGACAGATGAACGAGCCACCGGGTGCGCGTTTGCGTGTGGCACTCTCCGGACTCACCGTGGCTGAGCAATTCCGCGACCAAGACGGCGGCGGTAAAGACATCCTTTTGTTTATGGACAACATTTTCCGTTTCACACAAGCCGGTTCTGAGGTGTCGGCACTATTGGGACGTATGCCTTCGGCAGTGGGCTATCAGCCTACTTTGGCTTCCGAAATGGGTAAGCTCCAAGAGCGTATCACTTCCACCAAGAGCGGTTCGATTACCTCTGTGCAAGCCGTGTATGTGCCTGCCGACGACTTGACCGACCCCGCTCCCGCCACCACCTTCAACTTCTTGGATGCTACCACCGTGCTTAGCCGCAAAATCACCGAATTGGGTATTTATCCGGCTGTGGACCCCTTGGCTTCCACTTCTCGCATTATGGACCCACATATCATCGGTCAGGAACACTACGATGTGGCTCAGCGCGTGATTCACTTGCTACAAAAGTATCAAGAACTTCAAGACATTATTGCCATTCTCGGTGTGGATGAATTGAGCGATGCCGACAAGCTGGTGGTGGCTCGTGCACGTCGTGCCCAGCGCTTCCTTTCTCAGCCTTTCTTTGTGGCAGAGCAATTCACCGGTGTGCCGGGCGTGATGGTTCCATTGAATGAAACCATCCGCGGCTTTAAGATGATTCTTGATGGCGAAGTCGACGACCTTCCCGAACAGGCATTCTTGAATGTGGGCACCATCGACGATGCTATTGCCAAGGGCAAGAAAATGCTTGAAAGCATTCAAAACTAATTCGATACATTTATCAATCAAGGAAATTCAAATAACATGACACTCAAAATCATATCAGCAGAAAAGATTGAGTTTGAAGGAACCGTGGAATCGGTTACTCTTCCCGGTGCGCTTGGCTCGTTTCAGGTGCTGAAGGGTCATGCTGCGCTCATCTCCTCGCTCGTGGAAGGTAATATGACCTACGTGCTTGAAGGTGGCGAAACCGAAAATCGCAAGATTGCCGGAGGTGTGGCTGATATCAACCATGATGTGGTGTCGGTGTGTCTGTATTAATATATTAATGTGATGAAAAAGGTAATTACAGCAATTCTCGCTTTTGTGGTGGTGGCGCTCATGGCATTCGGATATTGGGATGCTATGAAGCATCGCGAGCACATTGGTGAGAAACCTTTCGACCCCAAGGAAACCATTTTTGAGCACTTGGGCGACGCCTACGGCTGGGAGGTGCCCTTTAATCACAACATGCGCATCCCGCTGCCCATTATCGTGGTGGATGACCAAAATTCGCTCCATTGCTTCCTTTCAAGCAATGTGGCGCATGGCGCCTCCCACGATGGCTTTTATATCGCACAAAGCGGCGACCATAAAGGCAAAGTGGTGGGCACTGATGCCAATGGAAAGGAATATAGGCCACTTGATTTCTCTATTACCAAAAATGCTGCCGGCATCTTCATTTCCGCCATCTTGGTGGTGCTGATGGTGATGAGCATCAGAAATTGGTATAAAAAGCACCAAATGAAAGCGCCGCGCAAATTCACCGCCGCTTTGGAAATGATTGTGGAATTTGTGTACCACGACACGATTCGCCCCATTATGGGCAAAGAGGCGCCTAAATACGGGCCCTATTTGCTCACTTGCTTCTTCTTCATCCTCACGATGAACTTGCTGGGTTTGATTGTGATATTTCCCGGTGGCGCCAATCTTACCGGCAATTTGGCAGTGACCATGGTGCTTGCCGTAGCCACATTCCTGGTGACCAACCTCACCGGCAACAAAGAATACTGGAAAGAAATTTTCTGGCCCGACGTGCCCGTGGCTTTGAAATTGCCGCTGATGCCGGTGATTGAAATTTTCGGCATCTTCACCAAGCCCATCGCGTTGATGATTCGTTTGTTTGCCAATATGATGGGCGGCCACATGGTGGTGATTGTGTTTGTGTCGCTGATATTCATTTTCGGCGGCTTGTTTGGAGTGGCTGTGGGTGCCGCCACATCGGTGTTCTCCCTCGCTTTCTCCTTGTTTATGCTCTTGCTCGACACGTTGGTGAGTTTCATACAAGCCTATGTGTTTACCATCCTCTCCACCATGTTTATCTTTATGGCGCATCCGCAGCATCATGGTGCAGAACACGAACAAATTACAGAATAATTAAAACATTAAAAAAATAAAAAACTATTAAAACTTAAAGACTATGTTAAGTATGATTTTAGCAGTTGAAGCTATTGCAGCACTTGGTGCAGCTATTGGCGCAGGTATCGCAGCAATCGCAGCAGGTATCGGTATTGGTAAAATTGGTGGTGCAGCTATGGAAGCCATTGCACGTCAACCACAATCCACCGGCGACATTCGTAGCAATATGATTGTGATTGCCGCTCTTATTGAAGGTGTGGCGTTCTTCGCACTCATCGTTTGTATTCTCGCGTTGTTCCTCTAATATTCCACTTAATTCATTCATTTAGCAATGGAACTGTTTAAGCCTGAGTATGGCTTGGTGTTTTGGATGTTTTTGGCATTTGCGTGCTTATATTTCATCCTGGCTAAGTGGGCTTGGCCCTTTATCATCAAATCGATGGAAGAGCGTGCCGACCTCATCGACAAAGGCGTGGCGTATGCACAAGAAGCAAAGGCACACCTTGATAATGCCAAGGCTGAAGCCAACCAAGTGATTGCCGAAGCCAGAAAGCAACAAGCCGACATCCTTCGCGATGCAGCAAAAATGAAGTCCACCCTCATTGAAGAGGCGAAGGCTGCTGCAGCTGAAGAAGCGAAGAAAGTGACTGAAGCTGCTCAGGTAGCCATCGACCAGGCTCGCAAGGAATCTGAAAAACAATTGCGCTGTGAAGTGAGCGCATTTGCGCTACAAATCGCTGAGCAAGTGGTGCGCCAAAATATGGCTAACGATAATGCTCAACGTGCACTGGTAGAAAAATTGTTGAACGAGGTGGAGACTAAAAACTAATTAGTGATATGAACGACGGACTTATTCCCAATCGATACGCAAAGGCGCTATTTAAAGCGGCAGCCGAAGGCAATGAGCAAGCTCGAATCTACGACGAGATGAAGCAATTGCTCTGCGCTTTCCACTCGGTGCCGGCTTTAAGTGCCACTGTCAACAATCCGTTTATCGCTGTCGATGAAAAGGAAAAAGTGCTCTTGACAGCTGCCGGAGCAAAGCCCGATAGCACACTCAAGAAATTTATATTGCTGGTTATTCACAAGAATCGCGCCTCTTTCCTGCGTTCCATGGCCCATGCCTACTTAAAACTCTATCGCGAGGCCTTTGGTATCGCCAGCGTTGAAATCGTGTCGGCAATTGATTTGTCGGATACCGAAATCAGCGGTATTTTGGATGTAGTAAAGCGTCAGCTCGGTGGCAAAACCATGGAGCAATCCGTGAAAGTGGACCCACAGCTCATTGGTGGTTTCACCGTGAGTGTCGACGGGATGGTGCTTGATGCATCAATTAAAAATGAATTAAAGAAACTGCGTTTAAAACTCCTAAGTTAGATAAGCGAGATGATCAACCCAAGTGAAATATCTGAAATACTGAAACAGCAACTCTGCGACGTGCAGCAAAAAGTGTCGTTTGAGGAAGTTGGTACAGTGCTCGAGGTGGGCGACGGCGTGGCACACGTGTATGGACTCGACAATGTGGAGGCCAACGAACTCGTTGAGTTTGAAAATGGTGTGACCGGCGTGGCTATGAACCTTGAAGAAAGCAATGTAGGTGTCATCCTCATGGATAAGGTGGACTCGGTGAAGGAGGGTATGAAAGTGACCCGAACCGGCCAAATCGCTTCTATCCCCGTGGGTGAAGGACTCTTGGGCCGCGTAATCAATGTGCTGGGTGAACCTATCGACGGAAAAGGACCCATTGAGGGTGAATTGCTCCGACTGCCTTTGGAAAGAAAGGCTCCGGGCGTGATTTTCCGTCAACCCGTGAACCAACCATTGCAAACCGGTCTCAAGGCTATCGACTCAATGATTCCCATTGGTAGAGGACAGCGCGAATTGATTATCGGCGACCGCCAAATTGGTAAAACCGCCATCGCCCTCGACACCATCATCAATCAAAAAGCCGGCTACGATGCCGGACACCCGGTTTACTGCATCTATGTGGCTATCGGTCAGAAGGCTTCCACCGTGGCAGCCCTTGTGAATGAGCTCACTCAGCATGGTGCAATGCCTTATTCTATCGTGGTGGCTGCCACTGCTGCCGATTCAGCAGCTATGCGCTACTATGCTCCCTTTGCCGGGGCTGCCATCGGCGAATTTTTCCGCGATTCCGGACGCGATGCCCTCGTGGTGTACGACGACCTCTCGAAGCAAGCTGTGGCTTACCGCGAAATTTCATTGATTTTGAAGCGCCCTTCAGGTCGTGAAGCATATCCCGGCGATATCTTCTATTTGCATAGCCGCTTGCTGGAGCGTGCCGCAAAAATCAACGACAACCAAGAAGTGGCTGCCGCAATGAACGACCTTCCCGAGGTGCTCAAGCCTTTGGTGAAAGGTGGTGGCTCCCTCACCGCACTCCCCATTATCGAAACCCAAGCAGGCGACGTGTCGGCTTATATCCCTACCAACGTGATTTCCATTACCGATGGTCAGATTTATTTGGAATCCGCCCTCTTCAATAATGGTATTCGCCCGGCAGTGAATGTGGGTATTTCCGTGTCGCGTGTGGGTGGTAATGCACAAATCAAGTGTATGAAGAAGGTGGCAGGTACGCTCAAAATCGCACAAGCACAGTTCCGTGAATTGGAATCGTTTACCAAATTTGGTGGCGATATCGACCCCGTGACTGCGCGCACCATCGACACCGGTCGCAAAAACGAACGCCTCCTGGTGCAACCACAATACGAACCCGTGGCTGTGGAACATCAAGTGGCAGTGATTTATTGCGGTGTGAACGGATTGCTCGAAAAAGTGCCCATCGACAAAGTGGCAGAGTTTGAAAAACTCTTCATTCAATATTTGCAAGCCAAGCATCAAGCCGATGTGCTCGATGTGCTCAAGAGCGGCAAAATTGATGCAGATGTGGAAAGCAAACTCCGTGCCGCTGCAATCGAAATTGCCGGCAAATATTCCGCTTAATCCGATAGCCGGATAAAGTAGTTGTGATATAGCATATTATATAATTATATGTCAACATTAAGAGAACTTAAAAGTAGAATTGGTTCGGTTTCTTCCACAGAGAAAACCACCAGCGCGATGAAAATGATTTCGTCGGCAAAAATGCACAAGTTCACCTCTCAGCTCCAGCGCTTGTTGCCTTATCGCAATATGGTGCAAGGGGTGATTGGGCACTTGCTTGCCACCGATGTGGAATATTCATCGCCACTGATCAATGTGCGTGAGGTGAAAAAGGTGGCTTTGGTGGCTTTTGGCTCCGACGATGGCTTGTGTGGCGCTTTCAATATTTATGTGAGCAAATTTTTGTTCAAAACGCTCGCTGCCACCCGTCAGAAATTCGGCGCCAATGTGGCAATCACCATCATTCCCGTGGGTAAGAAGATGGCGAAAGCGTTGCAGGGAATCAAGAATCCTGACTTTGAAGTGCGCACTGTGGAGGGCGTGAACACCCGTAGCAATGCCAATCAGCTTCACGATTTCACCGAACTGCTTCGAGGGTGTTTCCTGGATGGCACCTACGACCAAGTGAACTTGGTGTATATGCACTTCAAGAGCACCAGCCGCCAAATCCCTACTTGCGAGCAAATGTTGCCTGTAAGCTACGAGGCATTGATGAGCACTGCCGACCGCTCGGTTGCCAATCTGCCTTGTATCTTTGAACCCGATGCTAACTCAATTTTCAATAGCGTGCTACCGCTCTATATTCGCTCTATGATGCAAGAGGTGTTCACCGAAAGCTGCGCCTCGGAGCAGGCTTCTCGCGTGATGGCGATGCAAACCGCCAGCGACAATGCCAAAGAGCTGCTCGATGAGCTCAATTTGGAGTACAACAAACTTCGTCAGCAGGGCATCACCACCGAGTTGCTCGACATCTTGGGCGGTCAGGTGGAGCGCTAATGAAAAATGATACTTCCACATTTTGGAGAATCCCCGATGCTATACCGGTCGGGGATTGCTCCAATTCAAGAATGAAATTTTTTTATTTTGCGGTATAGAATTTTTTGACATTGACTGATATTACTTATGAGCATTAAGGAGTATTTTTCTTCTCTTTTTAAGGGTCTTTACAGCCTGATAAAAGGTATGGAGGTGACGGGTAAGGAACTCGTGACCAAAAAAGTTACTGAGCAGTACCCCGAAAATCGCGACTCTCTCCAAATTCCGGAGCGATTTAGGGCCACGCTTCAGTTTGTATACGATGAGGAG
>SAMEA3663025__coassemble_555_pt1 | contig 24371 bp, 19 predicted proteins | sample SAMEA3663025__metabat2_low_PE_039 | metagenome-assembled genome bin SAMEA3663025 (sample SAMEA3663025) | pig gut metagenome | biome: pig gut; feature: pig-associated habitat; material: faeces | place: France | collected 2012
AACCCTCGTGAGATTTTTTTCATCCCCAGCCGGACGGCTTGTTTCGGATGGTTACAGCGAAGGCGCAGCCTGAAGCGCAGCTTGGAGATAGCAGTAGCAGAGCGAAGAGCCTCGGGATCGGTCGTGGCAATCCCCACCAAATCCCTCATCAATCCACCAAGTTGAATCTATAGCGGCTATAGCAACTATCCTCCCCAAAACAAGCGGCCATCAACCCCGCCACACTATCTTTGCCAAAGCCATATCTTCATCTTTAAATGAAAGAGCCGTGTTGCCTACCCATACCGTTGACCCAAAAATTAATCGTATCTTTGCAAAACTTTAGCGCAACCATACAGAAGCCACCACGATGAAAGAATCAAAAAAAGACATATTACTATCGCTGATTCGAAATGGCAAACCCATCAGCCGCTTACAGCAATTCCAACTTGCAGGCTTGCTGAGTGTGCCCGCCATCCTGGTTCAGATTTCTTCCATCATCATGGAATTTATCGACGCTTCGATGGTGGGACAATTGGGCGCCAATCAGTCAGCTTCTATCGGACTGGTAGCCACCAGTTTGTGGCTCATTTTCGGCATTTGCAATGCTGCTGCTTCAGGCTTCAGTGTGCAAGTGGCACATTTAATAGGTGGAAAAAAAGATAGTGAAGCAAGAAATGTGTTTCGGGAAGCCATCACAGCTATTTGCATCTTTTCACTCACGGTGATGCTCGTGGGCGTGAGTATCAGTCCACACCTCCCCCACTGGCTTCGCGGCGGGAAAGAAGTGTGTGGCGATGCCTCATCCTATTTTATGATATTCTGCTGTGCTATGCCTATGTTGGCTCTCAATATGCTGGCGGCGGGCATGTTGCGCTGCAGTGGCAATATCAAAACGCCCTCTATTTTCAATGTGATGATGTGCGCTTTAGATGTGCTGTTTAATTTCTTGCTCATCTATCCCACCCACACAGTCACAATTTGCGGAATACCTCTCACCATTCCCGGTGCGGGATGGCAGGTGAAAGGCGCCGCACTCGGTTCGTTTCTTGCAATCACCACCACCTCCATTTGCATGATGTGGTATGCCTGCTATAAATCGAAGGAAATGCGATTGAAAGGCGAAAAGGGCTCGTTTAAGCCCACCCGCCAATGCCTGCGAAAAGCCATAAAAATTGGCGGCCCGATGGGTCTGCTACACTTTTGCATGTGTTCGGCAAGCATCGTAATCACTGCCATCGTGGCACCGCTCGGCAGTATTGCTTTGGCAGCAAACACCTTCGCTATCACTGCAGAAAGTATCTGTTATATGCCCGGCAATGGCATCGCCGATGCTGCCACGGTGCTCATTGGGCAAAGTGTCGGTGCCGGTAGAAAAGCGCTTGCAAAACAAATGGCAGGCATCACGGTGATGATGGGAACGGCAGTGATGACCATGATGGGAGTGCTGCTCTACTTCGGTGCACCTTGGATGATGAGCCTGCTATCGCCAGTGCCCGACATTATTAATTCGGGCGCGGAGGTGCTTCGCATTCAAGCATTTGCCGAGCCATTTTTTGCGCTGTCGATTGTCGGTTATGGCGTGTTTGTGGGTGCCGGCGACACCCTTGTGCCTTGCGGCTACAATTTGGCGAGCATGTGGGGCGTGCGCCTCACGCTCTCCGCCCTTTTGGTGGGCACATTCGGGCTTCGTGGCGTGTGGATAGCCATGGCAGTGGAACTCGTGATACGCGGTTTGCTCTACCTCTACCGCTTGCAATCCGGAAAATGGCTCAAATCCTATGCCGCCACCTAATATTTTCAAAGTCCACAAATCCCAAAGCAAGGAAATATGAAATACTTTTCCTATCTTTGTAGAGAAACAAATATTTAACTCAACCATACAAATTTAGCATGGCAACTGTTGACGATAAAAAAGTAATTTTCTCGATGGTGGGTCTGAACAAAACCATTAAGCAGACCAACAAAACCATCCTCAAAAACATTTATCTATCTTTCTTTTATGGCGCAAAAATCGGCATCATCGGTTTGAATGGCTCCGGTAAATCCACTTTGCTGAAAATCATTGCCGGCAACGAAAACGATTATCAAGGCGATGTGGTGTGGGCTCCGGGCTACAGCGTGGGATATCTGCCTCAAGACCCGCCTCTCGACGACGATAAAACGGTGCTACAAATCGTGAAAGAAGGGGTGCAAGAAGTGGTGGACGCACTTGATGAATACGAAGAAATCAACAAGAAATTCGGACTTCCGGAATATTATGAAAACGAGGACAAAATGAATGAACTCTTTGCCCGGCAAGCCGAAATTCAAAACATTCTCGATGCTACCGATGCTTGGAACCTCGACACGCGACTGAATCGCGCTATGGCTGCACTCAACCTGCCGCCTGCCGACCAATTGGCGGCTCATCTTTCCGGTGGCGAACGACGCCGTGTGGCGCTGTGCCGACTGCTACTCCAAAAGCCTGATGTGCTCTTGCTCGACGAACCTACCAACCACCTCGATGCTGAAAGTATCGACTGGCTCGAACAGCATTTGAATCAATACGAGGGTACCGTGATTGCCGTAACCCACGACCGCTATTTCCTCGATGATGTGGCAGGATGGATTCTTGAACTCGACCGCGGCGAAGGTATTCCTTGGAAGGGCAATTACTCTTCGTGGCTCGACCAAAAGTCGAAACGAATGGCACAAGAAGAAAAGGCGGCAAGCAAACGCAGAAAAACGCTGGAACGCGAACTGGAATGGGTGAGAATGGCGCCGAAAGCCCGTCAAGCCAAGGGTAAAGCTCGCTTGAATTCCTACGACCGACTGCTCAACGAAGACCAAAAGGAAAAAGAACAGCACCTCGAAATCTTCATCCCCAATGGCCCACGCTTAGGCAATAATGTGATTGAAGCCAATGGCATTGCCAAAGCCTTTGGCGATAAAGTGCTCTACAAAGATTTGTCGTTCACCCTCCCGCCTGCCGGCATTATTGGTGTGATTGGGCCCAACGGCGTGGGAAAAACCACCCTTTTCCGCCTCATTATGGGACTTGAAACGCCCGATAGCGGCACCTTCTCGGTGGGAGAAACCGTGAAATTGGCTTACGTGGACCAGCAGCACAAAGACATTGACCCCACCAAAAGTGTGTATGAGGTGGTGAGCCAAGGCAATGAACTGATGAGAATGGGTGGCAGAGAAATCAATGCGCGCGCCTATCTGAGTCGCTTCAATTTTGCGGGTGCCGACCAAGAAAAGAAATGCGGCGTGCTCTCCGGTGGTGAGCGCAATCGCTTGCAATTGGCACTTGCTCTCAAGCAAGAAGGCAATGTGCTCTTGCTCGACGAACCTACCAACGATATCGATGTGAACACCCTTCGCGCCCTTGAAGAAGGTTTGGAAGCATTTGCCGGTTGCGCTGTAGTCATCAGCCACGACCGCTGGTTCCTCGACAGAATCTGCACCCACATCCTGGCTTTTGAGGGCGATGGCAATGTGTTTTTCTTCGATGGCAACTACTCCGACTATGAAGTGAATAAGGCTAAACGCTTGGGCATTGAAGAACCCAAACGCATCCGCTACCGCAAATTCGACGAATAAACATACCCTCACACATTTCAGGCAATAAAGGCTGAGTAGCTATTTTCTTATCGTGCCACTCAGCCTTCATTTATCGGGTTTACAAACATTTATTTCAATTTCATACCCAAATTGCTCATCATAAAAGCATAATAGTCGGCTGCCTCATCAATCACTTTAGAGATGGGCTTTCCGCCGCCGTGACCGGCTTTGCTCTCAATGCGAATGAGTTTGGGCTGATTGCCGGTGTTGGCTGCCTGAAGCGCGGCAGCATACTTAAAGGAATGCGCAGGCACCACACGATCATCGTGGTCACCTGTGGTCACGAGGATAGCCGGATAAGGTGTACCGTCGTTTTTGATATTATGCAACGGCGAATAGGCACGCAGATATTCAAACATTTCCTTGCTGTCGTCGCTACGACCATAGTCGGGTGCCCAGTTCCATCCAATGGTGAACAGGTGATAGCGAAGCATATCCATCACGCCCACCTGAGCGATAACTGCACGGAAGAGGTCGGGACGCTGGTTGGTGACCGCACCCATCAGCAAACCGCCGTTTGAGCCACCTTGAATAGCGAGTTTTTCGCTTGAGGTGTACTTGTTGGCGATGAGATATTCAGCTGCCGCGATAAAGTCGTCGAACACGTTCTGCTTCTTCATCTTGGTGCCGTCGCGGTGCCATTTGTCGCCATATTCTGCACCACCACGAATGTTTGCCACCACATACACGCCTCCATTTTCAAGGAAAGGAATGCGGTTCACGTTGAACGATGGCGTGAGGCTGATGTTGAAACCGCCGTAAGCATAAAGCAATGTAGGGTTCTTGCCATTGAGTTTCATGCCCTTCTTGTGGGTGATGAACATGGGCACGCGTGTGCCGTCTTTGCTGGTATAGAACACCTGTTCGGTGATGTAGCGATCGCTATCGAACTTCACGTTGGGCTTCCAGAAGAGTTTCGACTTGCCTGTAGCCATATCATAAGAATAGATAGAGCCTGGAGTGGTGTAGCTGGTGAAGTTGTAGAACACCTCGTCGGTGTCCTCCGATGAGCTAAAACCAGCGGAGCCGATGCCAGGAAGCTGAATTTCGCCCAAATTCTTGCCTTGCATGTCGAGCAGATAAGCGTGGCTTGCGGCATTTTTCTCATAATTCACGATAAAGTGACTTTTGCCTGCCTTTTGGAGCGATGTGAGCATTGCGTCGCCCTCGGCAATAAACTCACGGCCTTTGCCCACGCCCAGATTGTCGATGTCGAACACAAGCACCTTTGCCATAGGGGCATTCTCGTTGGTGTAAATATAAATATGCTTATCATCGTTACCCACGGGGCTGAAATTGAAGTCGTAGGAGTTGTTGAGACGAATGAAGCGAGGGTTTTCGCTCTTAGTGTCTTTCACCAACAGCACATTGCCATCGCCACCGCTCTGATACATATACACAAAGCGTTCATCTTCGCTCACATAAGCCATGTGGAACATCAAAGGTTCCTCAAAACTGCGGAACACGAGTTCGTCTTGCGACTGTGGGGTGCCGAGTTTGTGGTAATACACCTTCTGATATTCGTTTTTGCTCGAAAGTTCTCGCTCCGGTGCATCGTAAGCGCTATAATAGAAACCATCACCTTGCCACTGAGCATTGGTGAATTTTGCCCACACAATGTGGTCGGGAAGCAGTTCTCCGGTGGATAAATCTTTTACAAAAATTTCATTCCAATCGCTACCGCTCCGCGAAATGGTGTAAGCCATATACCTGCCATCTTTTGAGAAATCCACCGATTGCAGCGCCACGGTGCCATCATCGGAGAGTTTGTTTGGGTCGAGCACTTCACGAGGCGTGCCATCGAGCGAGTCCATTTCATACAGCACGCTCTGATTCTGCAAACCATTGTTCTTATAGAAGAAGTATTTGCCGTGATGCTTGAAAGGAATCCCGCACTTTTCATAGTTTTGCAGTGCCATCATCTTATCTTTCAGCGCATTGCGGAAAGGAATTTTCGAGATGTAGGCTTGCGTCACTTGGTTTTGCGCCTTCACCCATTGCTCGGTTTCGGCAGAATTATCATCTTCGAGCCAGCGATAGGGGTCAGCCACCTTCACGCCGAAATACTCATCCACTTGGTTCACGGTTCTCGTGCTTGGATACTTGATAGGATTTTGTGCCATAGCATATTGCGAAATCATATTCGCCATCAATAAAATTAAAAACAAACGTTTCATCATAGCTAAATCATTTCAAATTTATATGCGAAGTTACCCATTTTTTTGGAAAAATGCCACACCCTATATAAAAATTTGAGGACGAATTGGCTCGTCCTCAAATTTGTCGTATTGGAGCAAATGCTTATTTTTTAGCGGGCTTTTTGGTGGTTTTCTTTGCCGTTTTTTTTGCGGGTTTCTTCACTTCTTTCACGGGCTCATCAACCGGGAAATCGCCTGTGGTATCCTTCACGATATTGTTGCGAAGCATTTCCACCTCACGATTCAGCTGGCTGATTTCGTTCGACTGATTACGAATAGTGAGCAGCAACGCATTCAATTCCTCATTGTCGATTGATTCCGGATATTGCTCTTCCACCCGAATCATAAAGTCGCTCAGCACATTCATATAATTGGTGAATGCAGTGTAGGGCGAATCGTAGGGGCTGTAGTGAGAATGTACATTGCCGTCGTCATTGTGCTTGGTGCTCATATAGAAGAAGTGGTCGCTGGCTTGCAGATAGTACCAATCTTGCTTGATGCGGCGGTCTTGGCAAAGGCGCACACGCTCGCCAATGGAATAGAGCTTTTTCACTGCCTCTTGCTGAAGCGTGTTGCCCAACCATGCGCTGGTGTCGCGCGCCTCATCTGCCCACGAAATTGGGTGCATCACCGGCATTTCGCCCACCGGTTTCATTTTCGCAATCACTTCGCTTGGGGTGAGAAATTCTATTCCGCGTTCGGCAGCAAAGCGTGGCAACGCCTTCATAAATTCAAAAATGCCGCTTTCGCGAGGTTGCATTTCGCCGAAGGTTTCATAGTTCATAAATAGGTTCACCAATTGTTCTTCTTCTGGCAATGCAGCAATCCAATCGATATATTTGTCGGCTGTGAGCGGATAAGAAGCCCATTGCGGATTGCTAAAGCGGAACGAGATATCGTCGCTGAGCTTTGAATTCTTAAGCAGCAGTTTGAGCTTGGGCGCCACGGGGGAAGCATACACATAGTTGGGCGATTTCCAACCCAAAATGTGTTTTGCGCCCTCGGTAATGACACCCTTAAATCCCATGGATTGCACCATAGCAGAGATATCGTCGTCGTAAATCAACTCCGTGTTGCGGAACACCTTAGGATGCTGACCGAAAAGCTGATAAATCTTCTTATCATGGTCTTTCACCTGTGCCACAAATTCATCCGGGTCTTCGAGCGACGAAAGCGAGTGGGCATAGGTTTCGCTCAAAAATTCCACGCATCCTGTATCTGCCAATTCCTTCATCGATTCAATAAACTCGGGCACGTACACTTCGAGTTGCTCCAAAGCCGTACCGCTAATAGAGAATGCCACCTTAAATTTTTTGCCATATTGCTTAATCATGTCGAGCAACATTGCATTAGCGGGCAAGTAAGAGCGCTGAGCAATGCGAGTGATGATTTCATCGTTGGCAAAATCATCGTAATAGTAATGGTCGTTACCAATGTCAAAGAATCGGTAATTCTTCAAGCGAAATGGCTGATGTATTTGAAAATAAAAACAAATTGCCTTCATTGCTTTATAGTTTTTTTATTGTTTGCTAATTATTTATTTTCCTATCTGTTGAGGAGTTTATTATAGATGTCAATCACCTTTGCACCTGCTTTTTTCCATACAATTTGATTCACCTCTTCAAGTCCCTTTTCGCGCAATTCTTTATACATGGCGGGATACTTGATAATGGAATAAATGGCATCGGCTATGGCATTGGTGTCCCAATAGTCTACCTTTATCACATTGCTGAGAATTTCGGCGCAACCGCTTTGCTTGGAAATAATCGACGGCACACCCATTTGCATGGCTTCCAATGGCGATATACCGAAAGGCTCACTCACCGATGGCATGATATACACATCGCTGGCTTTGAGCATTTCATACACTTCTTTTCCGCGAAGGAATCCGGCAAAGTGGAATCGGTCGCTAATGCCGCGACGCGCTGCCAAGCGTATCATTTTCTCCATCATATCGCCGCCACCTGCCATCACAAACTGCACGCCGCGCACTTTGCTCAGCACTTGCGCTGCCGCTTCCACAAAATATTCCGGACCTTTCTGCATCGTGATGCGGCCCAAGAAGGTTACCACCTTGTCGTGCTTGGGCGGCACTTCCACATTGAGCAATTCTTGGCTCAAGGGTTCCACAGCATTGTGCACGGTGGTCACTTTATCGGGAGAAATGCCATATTTTTCTATCACAGTGCGCCGCGTGAGGTTGCTCACGGTGATAATGTGGTCGGCATTGTTCATACCATCTTTTTCAATGTTAAACACGGTGGGGTTCACATTGCCGCGGCTGCGGTCGAAGTCGGTGGCATGCACATGAATCACGAGCGGCTTGCCCGTCACTTGCTTGGCATGGATGCCGGCAGGATAGGTGAGCCAGTCGTGGGAGTGTATCACATCGCAGGGCACGGTGCGCGCTATCACACCTGCCACAATCGAATAGTTGTTGATTTCTTCAACCAAATTTTCAGGATAACGACCCGAGAATTCTATACATCCCAAATCGTTGGTGTTCATATAGTTGAAATCACTATAAATATGATTTCGCAAATCGAAATACAGTTGCGGACTCATCACATGACCGATGCGGCTTTGCACATAGTCGGCATTCACGTCGCGCCAGGCGATGGGAGTGGTGTTGGCACCGATAATGTGTGCAAACCCCTTTTCTTCATCGCCCCATGGCTTGGGTATCACGAAGGTGATATCCATATCGCCGCAGTCGTACATACCTTTGGTGAGACCGTAACTTGCGGTTCCAAGACCTCCAAGAATGTGAGGGGGAAATTCCCACCCAAACATTAATGCTTTCATATCGTAGGGTTTTTCATTTTACGGTTAAACATCAAGATTCTTCAACAAGCGCAACACGCGAAGTATTTCGCCCACATTGGCAGCAAAACTCACTGCTCCGCGACCAATAAAGGGAGGATTGCCGTCGTAGAGTTCCGACAATGTGCCAATGCCGCCTTGCGACATTTCGTCTTCAAATCCAATCATCATACGGTTCACAAACGATAAGCCTCCTATGCCGAACACTTTCACGTAGGCATGGCAGTAGAAGCCCATGAGCCACGGACGTGCCGAGCCGGAGAAATATGCCATTTCGCGCTGCTCGGGATTGCCCACATACCAGGGATTATAGCCATAGCTATTGGGGCTCAAGGTGCGCAAGCCTTTCGGGGTGAGCAGTTCGCGGGTGATGATATCGAGTATGCGTTTGCGCTGACGCCTATCAAGCGGCGTGTGGTCCACGCCCACTGCCACCACCATATTGGGGCGCACACTCAAATCGGTGTAGGTGCCATTCACATAATCGTAGAGGTATCCGTAATCATTCAAGAAGGTGGGAGCAAACGAGGCGGCGTAGGCTTCCGAAATCTTGGTCCAGCGTGCCACCTTTGATGCCATCCGCTTGTCGTCGGCATACATTTGAATTAAAAACATCAGCGCATTATACCATAGCGCATTAAATTCCACCAAATAGCCGGTGCGAGGTATCATAGGTGTGCCATCGGGCTTGGATGCGTCCATCCACGACATCGGTTGCTTAGTGCCATCGGTAGCCACCAGCCCGTTGTCGTGTAATTGCAAATGTGGATGCTTGCCATCGATAATAAAGTCAACGAGGGCTGCCACCAGTTTGCCATAGCGCTTGCGTGCGGTGGGCACATCGGTGTCGTGCGAGTAGCGCTGAATCGCCCAAATAGCCCACAAAGGCACATCCGGCAAATCAATGCCTTGCAAATGCTTGTCGGGCTCACCGGTTTTCATCCAGGTGGTGAAGGCTTCGGCAGCAGTGTCCATAATTTTTTCAAAATCCGGACGATGGTGATTCGACAGTGTGCAACCGGGCAATGCAATAAATTCATCTCTTGCACGGAGTTTGAACCACGGATAGCCGGCAAGCATATAGTGACCATCGGCATTGGTCACATAAAATTGCTTGGCACTATTTTTTAAGCAGTTGTAGAAACTGGTGCGCGGAGTGCGGGTCTTGATTTCGTCTTCATACATGGCATCCAATTTCGTGGTATCCACTTCGCTCACGCCGGCAGAGAAGATAATGGATTCTCCCTTCTTCACTTCCAGCTCAAAGTAGCCGGGCACATACAAGTCTTCGGTGTAAGGAATTCCGCGCTCTTGGTCTTTCAAATATTCTATGCCCTTATACCAATGAGGGTCAAACACGAATGTTGGCTTTTTGCTCACTTGCATAAACAGCGTGGGATAACCCTCATACATGCAAGTCGACACGCCGTTGCTCACTTCCTGATAGTCGCGGCTTGCCACCTGATTTTCGATACACAAATCGTTGGCATTGCGGAATGCCAAGAAGGGACGAAACTGCAGAGTGGTTTTGGAATGAGCATCCACCAAGGTGTAGCGAATAAGAATGCGATTCTCGTTGGTGATAAAAATCTTTTCGCGCTTCAAAATCACGCCTCCCACACGGAAGGTATGAGTGGGCACTCGCTCGCAATCATATTCACGAATGTACTTATGTCCGTTCGGACTAAACACACCACCGGCATACCTGTGCAGACCAAGATTGAAAGGTGCTCCATGCTGAATCACCGTTTCGTCGAGCGACGAGAGTAGCACATGGCTATTGTCGTCGATTTCCGGTATGGGAATCACCAAAAGTCCATGTTGCTTCCTTGTGTTGGCCCCCACAATAGTAGTGCAGTGATATGCGCCTAACTGATTCGTGCGCAGTATCTCCCGGGGGAGCGACTGCTCAAGATTAATCATCAGGTTCTTATCAAACTTTAAATAACTCATGATAAGTGTGGTATTATGGGTTGATATTTAGTTTATAAAATATGGTTTTTTCTTCGTTACGAATTTACATATTTTTTTTTGCCTACACAAATATTATCCCACCAAAAATCACCAATCCTCTCCTTTTTTATTCTTCCTTCGCGTATTTCATAAAATTCTCCTGCACCGCCACAATAGCAGCGCCCACACCCTCCAAACAAATTCGCTTTATTCGCAAAACTCGCAAACCCACAGAGCAACACTCCAAGGCTCACTGTGGCACATTATTCTCACCAAGCCCGGGGCTAAACATGCGAATACCTCGCTGATGACAACGTATCACCAACCGATTAGGCATCTCCACCGGATCGCCGTCGATATGCATCGGACCATGATGCTTCCGCTCAATAATAATTTCTTTAGCACGATAAATCGCCACATGGCGATTTTTGTCAATATTCTTAAAAAACAAGCTCAAACCCACAAAAGGTGCATCGTAGAATTTAAACGGCGAAATCACCGTCATATCTATCATGCCGTCTTGCATACTGGCATGGGGGGCGATAAACGAATTGTTGCCATACTGTGCCGCATTACACAATGCTATCACAAATGCCTTCTCATCGATGCGCTTACCATCAAGGTGTATCACATAGTCGTCGCATTGATAGGTGGCATACACCGAAAAGGTTTTTTGCAAATAAGTGATAAACCCTCGCTTGCCGGCTTGCGAAAAATCGTAAGCCACTTGCGCATCAAACCCCATTCCACATGTGCACATAAAGGGACGTTCGTTGACCGTGCAATAGTCGAAAGCCTCCACCCTATCGTGATTAATCACCTCAAGGGCTTTCCGCGCGTTCATCGGAATATTGAGGTGACGAGCCAAGCCATTTCCCGAACCACAAGGCACCACAGCAAGCGCCACTTCCGAATCCACCACTGCAGCGGCTGCACCATTCACCGTGCCATCACCGCCCACAGCCACCAACCCATAGTAGCCTTTTTCCACGGCTTCTCTACCAAAGCGGTAGGCATCACCTTCGGCTTTCACCATGCGCACATCCACGGAAAATCGCGATTCATCAATCACCTCATCTATCAAATGAGGAAAATCTTCCTGATTTCCGGTGCCGGATTTAGGATTCACTATCACTAAGAGTTGCTTCTTCATCTACACATATTATATAAATATTACGGATGCAAATTTACAAACTTTCTGCGAAAAGCAAAAATCGCACCCGCTTACACAAAAAAAAGGCCGCAACCATCGAAGTCGCAGCCCTATGCTTTCGATATAATGCGCTAATGCAAAGGCATTATTTTTTCTTACGATTGCCGTAACGGCTCATGAACTTATCCACACGACCGGCAGTGTCCACAAGTTTCTGCTTACCGGTGAAGAAGGGGTGAGATGAGCTGGTGATTTCAAGCTTTACCAAGGGGTAAGTTACGCCATCAATTTCAATTGTCTCCTTAGAGTTTACAGTAGAGCGAGTGATGAATGTCTCGTCGTTCGACATATCCTTGAAAACCACTTCGCGGTAATTGTCTGGATGAATACCTTTTTTCATTTTTATATCTTTCTTTAAAATTTTACAAAATTATTTGGCGGTGGTAAACGCCTTAAAATCGTAATGGCTTGCAAAATTACTAATTCTTTTGCAATTAAAAAAATATTTCACCCCACATTTTCAAAAACATACAAAAAAAAGTCCCTTTCTGCTTCATCAGCCACCCCGCCAAAGCCCCTCCCCTGAAGGGCGAGAGTGAGAAAAAGGATGAGCACTCGTTTTCAGGCTTTTTCCCCACTCGCCGTACCACGAAAGGGAGCCAACCCTCACATCCCCGCATCCCTACTTCTTATTCTCATCCATACTTCTATGCCATCCACCCCAAAACAAGCAACATTCCCTTTTGGTCTTGCCCTCGGTGAACGCCATCATTAACTTTGCCACAAAGTTCTTTGAAATGTTGACAAAAAAGCAATCCCGGCATCCACAGAAAGTGTTTCAGGTGTTTCAAGTGTTTCGGGTGTTTCAGGTGTTTCATGTTCGCTTTTGGACCAGAAAACCGCCCGGTTTTGGTCCAAATCCGAACTAAACCCACAAACCGGTAGGAACATTCCTCCGCCATATAATGCCTGCGGCAAACACCCAAAAAAGCAATGCCCCACGTAGCGTCCGCCTCCCACAAAAGCCTATCGAATCTATTCAATCTATTGGGTCTATAGCATCTATCCACCCCAAACCAAGCAACGTTCCTTTTTGGCTATGCACCCCGACACACTATCTTTGCCAAAGCCGTATTTTCATCTTTAAATGAAAGATCCGTAGTTCATTTCGTTCAATTCGTAGCAAAAAAAATTTGCCAAATCAGTTTTTATTACTAATTTTGCACCGTTATTCATTTACATCTACTATTTCTTAAGGGCGCATCTTTAGTCATTATTACCGGCGCCATCATTTTAGAATTAGTGTTTTTTCCATAGAATTTTTTTATCAATATTTTTATTGTAATAAGAAACCATATCTTCTATGTGTTTCACATACCGATGGCAATATCATCATTTTCAATGCCCTCCACAATGTGTACACACTTAGAACCTAACATCAAAATCTATGTACAATATCAACGAACTGGAAGCAATGCCTTTAGAAGAGGTAAAAGCCTATGCCAAAAGTATTGGCATTAAAAAGGTGGATTCCGAAACACTTGTTTACGACATTCTTGACCAGCAGGCTAATATTGCAAGCACTTCTGAGCAAAAAAAAGCTACAGAACCAAAAAAACGCAAAACCTCTACTAAAAGCGCCAAACAAACAAATGCTGCCGACAAACCCAAACGTGGCAAAAAAGCCGCAGAGGAGGCAACAAAAACAGAAGATGCTGAAAAAGTAACAAAAAATAAAACAGCTAAGGCACCCGACGCTACCGCTGACAAGGAAGTGAAAACAGCCAAAGCAAAATCCAAAGCAAAATCCACAAAAAAGGAAACAGCCACGCCCGATGCCAATGCTTCTGAGCCGGCCAACGACCCGGCTCCGGCACCGGAAAAGAAACCGCGTCGCCAGCGCATCGCTAAGAATGTGGATGCAACACCCGAACCCATGGCTCCGGCACCGAGCGAACCGGTGGCTGAAGTTGGCACCACAGATAATCAGCCAGCAGAGCAAAATCCTGTAGCAGATGCAAAACCCGAATCTGAAGTTCCTCCCACAGAAGAAACTTTGGCTGAAACGCCCGATTCACAACCTCAAGCGCCAAGCAGCGATTTCCAAGATTTATTTGGCACCGCAAATCGGCAAGACTTGGGACTGGGCTCTTTCTTTAGCAGTGGTCAAACTTTTAAACCCCGCACCCAGCAAGAAAAAGAAGAAGCAGCTCGCAAAGCTGCCGAAAACAAACGCAAAGCTGCTGAGGAAGCTGCAAAAGCTCCCATCATCATCCAAGAACCCAAAGCGGAAAAACAAGCCTCCAACAATAGCAAAAAGAATAAGAAAAAGAATAAACAACAGGCACAAGAGCCCGACAATCCCTACTTCGATAGCCCCTACAATTTTGAAGGGATTCTTGATGGAGAAGGTTTGCTCGAAATCATGCCCGATGGCTATGGATTCTTGCGCTCGTCGGACTACAATTATCTCACTTCTCCCGACGATATCTATGTGTCGCAAGCACAAATCAAAAACAATGGTTTGAAAAACGGTGACGTGGTGAGTGGCACCATTCGCCCGCCGAAGGAAGGGGAAAAATATTTCCCGTTGTGCGAAGTGAAGTCGATCAACGGTCGCACAATAGAGTTTGTGCGCGACCGCGTGCCTTTTGAGCATCTCGTGCCGCTCTTCCCGGAAGAAAAATTCAACCTGGTGAGCACTAAGCACCCCAACATTTCTACACGAATCGTGGATATGTTTGCTCCTATTGGCAAGGGACAGCGTGGCTTAATTGTGGCACAACCCAAAACCGGTAAAACCATCCTCTTGAAGGATATTGCCAATGCCATCGCCGAAAATCATCCCGAAACCTATATGATTATCCTCCTCATCGACGAGCGTCCGGAGGAAGTGACCGATATGGCTCGCAGTGTGAATGCGGAAGTGATTGCCTCCACTTTCGACGAACCTGCCGACCGACATGTGAAAATTGCCGAATTGGTACTCGCCAAAGCTAAACGCATGGTGGAGTGCGGACACGATGTGGTGATTCTGCTCGACTCTATCACGCGATTGGCACGTGCCTACAACACTTGCGCCCCGGCATCCGGCAAAATCCTTTCCGGTGGTGTGGATGCCAATGCGCTACAACGACCCAAACGATTCTTCGGCGCTGCGCGAAATATTGAAAACGGCGGTAGCCTCACCATCATTGCCACAGCACTCACCGAAACCGGCTCTAAGATGGACGAAGTGATTTTTGAAGAATTTAAGGGCACGGGTAATATGGAACTCCAGCTCGACCGCAAACTCAGCAACAAGCGTATCTTCCCGGCTGTGGATATCATGGCCTCAAGCACACGGCGCGACGATTTGCTCTTCAATCAAGACACCATCAACCGCATGTGGATTCTTCGCCGATTCCTCAGCGACCGCACATCTATCGAAGCGATGGAATTTATCAAGGATAGAATGCTACGCACTTCGAGCAACGAGGAACTGCTCCTTACGATGAACGACTAACGGCTGGTGACTATGGGAAGAATTTTGGCAATCGACTACGGACGTAAGCGAACGGGTATCGCGGTGACCGACCCACTGAAAATTATTGCCAATGCTTTGGGCACCTACCCTACTCACACGCTGATGGATTTCCTACACCAATATATGCGCTCCGAAGAGGTGGAAACTATCGTGATTGGACTGCCTAAGCAGCTTAATGGCGAGCCTTCGGAGAGTATGCGCTACATCACTCCATTCGTCAATAGGCTGAAAAAGGAAATGCCAGATATGCCTATCGTGATGTATGATGAGCGATTCACCTCCACCATCGCACACCGTGCAATGATTGATGGAGGAATGAAGAAAAGCGACCGACGCGATAAAGCGAAGGTGGATGCCATAGCAGCTACCATTATTCTCACCGACTATCTACAAAGTAACACAACTTTTTAACTACTATAAATATGACTCTCCCTGTATATGTATATGGCCAGCCGGTGCTTCGAAAAGAAGCCGAATTGGTGACTAAAGATTACGAAAATTTGAGCGAACTCATCGCCAACATGAAAGAAACCATGTATGCCAGCAATGGTATCGGCATTGCGGCACCTCAAGTGGGCGTGAGCTTGAAACTCGTGTACATTGACGTTGACGTGCTGAAGGAAGATTTCCCGGAACTGGAAGGGGTGAAGATGGTGATTATGAACCCTGAAATCACCGTTGACGAATCTAGCCCTACCGTCACTCGAGAAGAGGGATGCCTTAGTGTGCCGGGCATTAGCGAAAATGTGACGCGCCACTCGAAAATCCACATGAAATGGACCGACGAAAATTGGGTGGAACACGAACAGGATTTTGAAGGCTATTTGGCACGCGTGATTCAGCACGAATGCGACCATTTGTTTGGCCACCTTTTTATCGATTGGATTTCAGGCATCCGCAAGCAATTGATTCGCAACAAATTGGCGAACATTGCCAAAGGAAAAGTGCGATGCAGTTACAAAATCAAAGTGCATAACCCTAAAAAAAGATAATTTCTTCTGCAAGTGAGGCGTCTTCAGTGAAACGGTTTCCTCACGACATCAAATTTCAAAACGATTATGAACAGCGAAATTAAAATCACATCCGAAGATGTGAAATTTATAAAAATGGCTTGCGAATTAGCAAGCGAAAACATTGATAAAGGCGGCGGCCCATTTGGTGCCGTGATCGTGAAAGATGGCGAAATTGTGGCTACAGGCTGCAATAGCGTTACGCTCGACAACGACCCTACTGCCCACGCTGAAGTGAATGCTATTCGCAAGGCGTGCAAATCGGTGAACAATTTCAACCTTGAAGGTTGCGTGATTTATAGCAGTTGCGAGCCTTGTCCGATGTGCCTGAGCGCTCTCTACTGGGCTGGCGTGAGCAAAATTTATTACGCAAATACCCAAAATGATGCCGATGCCATCGACTTTGGCGACCATTTCATCTACGAAGAAATTGCAAAACCGCATCTACGCCGACTCATTCCTTGCATCCACGTGGAAGAACCATCAGCCATTCTCCACTTTAAAAAATGGGATGAAAAATGCGACAAAATCAAATATTAATCGCACATTTTGTCAAAAACTAACAATCGCGGCTATCTACCACACATATAGGTAGCCGCGATTGTTTTCTCTCCCTTTTGCATAATAGGTAAGCAATTTTCAAAAATACAGCTCGAAAAACTTGCAATTTTGTAATCCACCATATTTTCATTAAATTTGTAGTTTAAATTCAGAGATAAATGAAAAAGATTGCAAAAACTAATGTGGCAAGACTTCTCGATAAGGCGCAAATTCCTTACCAACTGATTGCTTACGAAGTGGATGAAAACGACCTGGGTGCAGGGCACATTGCCGACATCTTGGGAGAAGATATCAACCAAGTGTTTAAAACGCTGGTGCTTCGTGGTGCGCAAACAGGACATTTCGTGTGCGTGATTCCCGGTGCCGAGGAGGTGGATTTGAAAAAAGCAGCCAAAATATCCGGCAATAAGAAGGTAGATCTCATTCCTATGAAAGAGTTGCTACCCACCACCGGCTATATCCGTGGTGGCTGTTCGCCTATTGGTATGAAAAAGCCGTTCCCCACTTTCATCCACGAATCGTGCATACTCTACGACTATATTTTCGTGAGTGCAGGGGTGAGGGGTTTGCAATTGAAAATCAACCCTTCCGCATTAGTGAAATATGTGGGAGCAAAAGAATGTGATTTGGTGTTGGACAAATAATATTTTTTTTACGATGATGCGCAATTCATTTGGCAATATTTTAACACTTACCACCTTTGGAGAATCTCATGGCGCTGCCATTGGTGGCGTTATCGATGGATTCCCCGCCGGGGTAAAAATTGATTTTCACGAAATTCAGCGAATGGTGGCTCGCCGCCGCCCGGGTCAGTCGGTGATTACCACTTCGCGTAACGAGGCCGACGAGGTGGAAGTGCTCTCCGGTGTGATGGAGGGGATTTCGCTGGGCACGCCCATTGGTTTTATCATCCGAAACACAAACCAACATTCTTCCGACTATTCCGACATTGCCAAATGCTTCCGCCCGTCGCATGCCGATTTCACCTATCAATCAAAATACGGCATCCGCGATTTTCGCGGTGGTGGTCGCTCTTCGGCAAGGGAAACGGCGGCGCGAGTGGTGGCAGGCGCATTTGCCATGCAAGCGCTCAAGCAATTGAATATCAGCATCACGGCTTACACTTCGCAAGTGGGTAAGATAAGCACGAATAAACCTTACACTGCGCTGAATTTGTCGGATATCGACAACAATATTGTGCGGTGTCCGGATGCTGAAATCGCCCATGAAATGATTGCTGCCATCACCGATGCTAAGGCGAAAGGCGACACTTTGGGCGGTGTGGTTACCTGCGTAATTAAGGGAGTGCCTGTGGGATTGGGCGAACCCGTATTTTCCCGCCTGAATGCGCAATTGGGTAGCGCGATGCTGTCGATTAATGCAGCAAAAGGCGTGGACTTTGGTTTGGGATTCGGTTTTGTGAATCGGCGAGGTAGCGAGGTAGTGGACTGCTTTACTGCTGAAAACGGGTGCATCCGAACCGTTACCAATCATTCCGGCGGCATACAAGGGGGCATTAGCAATGGCGAAGACATCTATTTTAAGGTGGCTTTCAAACCCGTAGCCACGCTCTTGCAAGATGTAGACACCGTGGATGTGGACGGCAATCCTATGGTGCTTCGTGCCAAAGGACGCCACGACCCTTGTGTGGTGCCGCGTGCCGTGCCCATTGTGGAAGCCATGGCGGCTATGGTGATACTCGACAATTATTTGCTCAACCGCACATCCCGCCTTTGATGCCTACCAAGAGCTACCGCACCTACGCCGATTTCCTGGGCGAACATTTTCCTTTCAGAGTCCAAAAATTGCCTGTGGATGCCGGCTTTACGTGTCCGAATCGCGATGGGAGCAAAGGACGCGGCGGGTGCATTTACTGCAACAATCAGTCGTTTGTCACTTCATATTGCCATCCGGCAATGAGTGTAACGGCTCAGTTGGAGAAAGGAAAAGCATTTTTTGCAGGCAAATATCCCGGTGCCAAATATTTGGCTTATTTTCAATCTCATTCCGGCACCTACGCCCCCTTGGAGCAGCTGAAATCGCTTTATGAGGAGGCGGTGGCGGTGAACGATGTGGTGGGAATTGTGATTGCCACGCGCCCCGATTGCGTGAGTGCCCCGCTTTTCCAATTTTTGAAACAATTGCAACAGCGCTGCTTTGTGATGATGGAATACGGGGTGGAAACCCTCCACAATTCCACCTTGAGCCTTATCAATCGCTGTCATGATGCACAAACCTCAATTTCTGCCATTCATGCCACCCATGCCGCCGGCATTCCGCAATGCATTCACCTCATTCTCGGATTGCCGGGCGAAACACGCGAGCAGATGCTCCACACGGTGCGCACCATTTCGGCTCTACCCATTGATGTGGTGAAATTTCACCAATTGCAAATCCTAAAGCACACTGCTTTAGCGAGTGGGCTCCCCGATATCACCGCCTTGCATCCCATCCTGCCTTTCACGGCTGAATCCTACATCGCTTTGTGTGGCGAAATTATCGGTTGCTTATCGCCTCAAATAGCCATTGAGCGCTTCGTATCGGAATCGCCGGGTGCGCTATTGATAAGCCCGAAATGGGGCATCAAACCCGCCCAATTCCACTCTCTATTGCACCAATATTTAGAAAAACACCACATTTTTCAAGGTAAAATGTAAAAATTTTTTACAAAAATGATGTGTAATTCAAATTCATTGCTTATCTTTGCAACCGAAATAAGGGGTATTAGCTCATCTGGTAGAGCGCAACACTGGCAGTGTTGAGGTAAGCGGTTCGAGTCCGCTATACTCCACCATCCAAAAAAAGCAGTTACAAATCTCGTAACTGCTTTTTTCTTATCCCTTTAATTCCGCTGATTTACTCCCAGGTGTAGGGGTAGCGGGTGATGTCGTCTTCGGTGAGGCGATCGCCTGATTGCACTTCTATGATGTAGAGGTCGGTGATGGCGCGGATGGCGTGGAATTGCTCGCGACGGATGTGAATCACATCGCCGGGCTTCACATTGCGCTGTTCGCCGTTGAGTACCAATTGTCCGGTACCATTGATAATTGTCCACACTTCTTCGCGATGGTGGTGCACTTGGTAACTGATATTTTTGCCGGCACGAATGCACAAGCGCTTGGTGAGCACCTTCTGTCCGTCGGCAAATTCTATATGGTCGATCACCTTGTATTCGCCCCAGCGGCGTTCTTCATACATGGGGCGCGAATCGGTGCCGAGTTTTGCCAAATGCTTTTTGAGGTCTTCGGAGTGGTCTTTGTCAGCCACCAAAATGCCATCGTTGCTGGTGGCAATCACCAAATCGCGGGTACCCACGCAAATGAGCGGCAAATCGAGCTCGTTCACCACGTGGGTGTTGACGGCTTGCTCATCGAGCACCACATTGCCGATGGTTTGCGAAGGGAGTTCTTCGGTGAGCGCATTCCATGTGCCAAGATCTTTCCACTGTCCGGTGAACGATACCACAGCCACCGATGAGGCGCGTTCAGCCACTTCGTAGTCGAAACTGATTTTCGGAAATTCTTGATAGCGTGCGCGCACTTCGGTGAAGGACGGAGCATTCACATATTTTTCAAGAATTTGCGTGATGTAGCCCAGTCGGAAGGCAAATACGCCACCGTTCCACAAGGCTCCTTCGGCAAGGAGCTGCTCGGCAAGCGCGCGCTCAGGCTTTTCCACAAAGCGGTTCACGGGCTGCACTTCTGCTGAGGCATCGCCGGCTTGCGGCACAATATAGCCAAATTTCGACGATGGGCTTGTGGGCGTGATACCCATCAACACTAAATCGGCAGCATTGCTTTCCACGGCTTTCACCATCTTGGCAATGGTATGGAAATAGCCGCTTTCGGTGTAGGGGTCGCAAGGCATCACCACCACGATTTCATCGGGGCGGCAATGCTTTTCTTTTTGCAGATAAGCCGAAGCCAAGGCAATGGCAGGAAAGGTGTCGCGGCGTGCAGGCTCGGTAACGATGTCGACACCATATTCGCCCAGCTGGTTGGCAATCATATCGGCTTGCGACATACTTGTGGCCACGGTGATGCTTTCCAGCAGCCCTGCCTCTTTGATTTGGCGCACCACGCGTTGCACCATCGATTCTTTTTCGCCTTCAGGCGATTTGAGCAAACGCAAAAACTGCTTGGCTTGGGTGCCATTTGATAGGGGCCATAAGCGCTGACCCGACCCACCGGAGAGAAGAATTATTTTCATTATTAAAGTGGAGTTAACTTAGTAAATAGTTGATAATTGTGGAGAGGCCCGCAGGAGCAAGCACACCTCGCAAGCAAAGTTACAAATTATTCCCGACCTGATAAAATTTTCTACTCTTAAATCCACTCTTGGCTTCACGGCTCTTTCATTCCAAATCAAGGCTTCATATAGAATATGTGGGTGGAGATAAGAAAGGCGAGCCCGTGGAGGGGTTCGCCTTTTAGATTTTGTGATAGCCGATATGATTATTTGGGCAAAAGAGCGCTCATTTTTGCATCAATTATAGGTTCAAGCTCATTAGCAATTTTTTCAATTTCGGGAGAAGCGTTTTCGCACATTTTGTCAAATTCAGCGAACACGGGGTCTTTACTCAGTGCCTCAAATTCTTCAAGGCTCTTTATGGCGTTAACTTTGGCTTTGATGTATTCAGCCATTGCTTTTGCGTCAGCCACAGCGTCGCCGGTTTTTACGGGAGCTTTGATTTCTTCAGCAGCTTGGGGTGCTTCTTGCTGAACGGCTTCAGTTTGAGCAGCGCTATCAGCGGGCGCAGCTTCACTTGCTTTTTCAGCAGATTTTTGACAACTTGTGAGGGCTAAAACAGCCACAAACATAAACAAAACTTTTTTCATAATTGGTTTTTCTTAATTTTTCCCTCTTGCCCACTTAGAGGGAGATTCATAAAATTCAATACCCGTGGGCGCAATCTTGTGATTAGAGCATTGTTTTTGCAAATTTAGATTTTTTTGAGAAAGTAAAAAATTTTTTTCCTAAAAAAGTGAATTATTTTTTTTGTTTTGTTATTTTTGCGCTTATGAAACGAACTCATCTTGATGTGATATCACGCTTGAAAGCAAATCGTGCCTTCGTGGGCAATGCGATGCACATACCTCGCGGTGCTCAGGAGAAGGCACGGCGGCTGTGTTGGGAATTCAATCAATCGAACCCCGACGATGTGAAGGCGCAGCACGATATATTGATGCGGCTGTTTGGCACCTACCATTCGTCGGTGTATCTGATGCCGAGTTTTCATTGCGATTTCGGCTTTAATGTGCATTTTAAGGGATTTGCCTTGGTGAATTATAACTGTGTGTTTCTCGACACCTCGCCCATCCACATAGGGCGCAGTGTGCTGCTGGGTCCCGGTGTGGTGCTGGCATGTGCCGGTCACCCATTGCATCCGGAGCAGCGGTGTAGCAGTGCCTTCGAAACGTCGGCGCCTATCACCTTGGAAGATGGGGTGTGGATTGGTGCCAATGCCACAGTGTGCGGCGGAGTGACCATCGGCGCCGGTACGGTGGTGGGTGCCGGAAGTGTGGTAACGAAGGATTTGCCAGCCGGTGTGCTTGCTGCCGGTGTGCCATGCCGTGTGATTCGCCCGCTCACCGAAGAAGATAGAATCCCGCCTGAACAAATAGAATTTTGATTTTGGAGAGGGAGATTTGTGCCAACTATTTGCATTTTGAAAGAGAAAATGGTGATAAAAAAAATCATATTTATAGCAATCATTTTAGGATTATGCTTTAGCGATGCTGATGCACAGCATTTTACAAACAGGAAGACTGCACTGCAAGCGCTTGAGCGTGCGGAAAATGGATTGGGCAATCCGCTGAGTGAAGAGCACGATGAAGTGAAATATGTCGACCTGCTGAAAGCGATTTGCCTAAGTGATGTTTTGTCGGAAAACGACAAATTTCGTGCGCAACTACTTTTAGAGCAAGCCATCAAAAATCATGTGGGCGAAAAGGCTGCCGATATAGTATATGTAAAGCCCGACGATAGTACGCATCACCTACACGAAAGCAAAGCACCGCGCGTGATGGTGTTCTTCAACGACCCCGACTGCGAATCGTGCGCGATAGTAAAACAACGGATGGACACTTGCACATTTCTCCGCCGGATGGTGGCTGCAAAGCAATTGGAAATTGTGTGCATTTACACCCTCGACAATGAGGCACAATGGCGTGCTACCACCTTTCCCGATTTTATCATCAACGGATGGAATAAGAATCAAGACATAGCAAACCACGACACCTATTTGCTGCCCACGCTTCCACTCTTTTATTTGCTCGATAGTGACAAAAAAGTGCTGTTGAAAAACGAAGCAAGCCTCAACAAAGTGCTCAATTATTTGCACATGGAGAGTAGCAAAAAAGTAGAGTCGGCAGGCGAAACGCGATAGAGATTCGACGCTCTGCATCCTATCACCCACAAAATTTTGCCATCAGCTTCCAAAATCCACGTGTCGGATTTTTGCTGTTCGCTCAATTTTAAATCTGTAAACAAATCGCTCACCAGTTTACTTCCCTTCATACCGAAGGGCTGAAAGCGGTCGGCGTGTTTCCATTTTCGAATTACCGTATTTCTGGCATTTAAAACGTCATTGCTCAATGCTATTACGTGCTTACCATCGCATTGCTTAACATCAAATTCCGATTGATTTACTTTTTGAATACTTAAATGAAGTGGAATTTTTATTTCATTGTGATTCAGATTTATCGCGTACGCGCTTTGAAGTTTCACTTTATTGACAAAAACTTGAAGTTGGTGTCGGTTAATAGTTAAAGTAAAACTTGAGGAATAGAAGTGTTTTCCTACCCCGTATGTACCGGCTGCCGCCTTCAAAATATCGGAACATTGAGCGTGGTTGAAGCCGTAGGGTTTGAGAATTTCAAAAAGTAAAGTGGTGGAATTTGCAAATCCAAACAGGTAATTGTAATCAATCAACAGAGCATCTGCGTCCTGACGACAGCACTCATTTTTGATGTGGGCCACCATCTCGGCATAGAGTGCGTGGCAAGAGCGAAGATGGCTGATGGTGGACTGCAATTGGCTGAGCGCACCGGGAAATTGGGCTTCCACCGTGGGCAAAACCACATTTCTCAACTTATTTCGCTTCACATCATTTATTTGATTGGAAGAATCGGTTACAAAATCCTGATGCTTATCTTTCAAGTAATCAAGCACTTCTACCCTATTCACACAGAGCAATGGCCGCACCACATTGCCGTTTTTCACAGGCATACCCGATAGTCCGGCAATTCCCGACGCTCTCAGCGCGTTGAGAAAGAAAGTTTCCACGTCATCGTTTTGATGATGCGCCACCGCAAGAGCGTCGCACGACTGCGAAGCCACCAACCGGTGAAACCATTCGTAGCGCAAGTCGCGGCAAGCCATTTCCATCGACACCCCGTGAGCATCCATATAAGCCGGCACATCAAAGTGGCGCACATGGAGCGGAATATGAAGGGCAGTGCACAATCTACGCACAAATGCTTCATCGCGATTCGATTCTTCACCACGCAGATGAAAATTGCAGTGCGCCGCCTCGCACCGATAGCCCAGCGCCAGCA
>SAMEA3663025__coassemble_568_pt1 | contig 23693 bp, 18 predicted proteins | sample SAMEA3663025__metabat2_low_PE_039 | metagenome-assembled genome bin SAMEA3663025 (sample SAMEA3663025) | pig gut metagenome | biome: pig gut; feature: pig-associated habitat; material: faeces | place: France | collected 2012
ATATCAATGCCGGCATTGCAGCAGCCAATCAAGTGGCGATGCATCTTGCCGATGGCTGGAATCGCTTCCAAGTGAATAAATAGCACATCGCACTATCCACATAGAAATATTTTTTCATCAATCCCCTACGGAGGCAACCGCACTTAGCGATTGCCTCCAATTTTTGTGCATCCCGATACCGACAAGAGATTAGTCGTGGAAGGCATCGTCTTGGTTGATTTCGCTATTAAGAAGCATGATATCGTCGGCATTTTCAATCACATCGCTGCCATCAAACTCGCCGTCTTCATACATAATTCGGCTCACACACGAAGAAGCAAGGCAAGCCAGCATCAATAAAAGCAATGATATGAAAAAGTGACGCATTCGCATTGTTGAATAATATAAATTGGATTTCAGATGCAAATATCTTAAAAAAACAATAATAATTCAAATTTACGGCGCATTATTCGCAGAAATTTAAGCATTTTTTCATCATCCACACATCATCGTGCAATCGTTTGCATATATTTTTTCAGAAAAACACGCGATGCATAATCCATAAAAATCAAATAATTATATAATTTTGAGCACAAGCAAAATTCAAAATCTCCAAAAACCTCTTAAATAATTATTTATATCTTAAAAACTCAACAAGTATGAAAAAGAACATTACCCTTTTTCTTTTTATGTTGGTGGCATTGGTTAGCTTCCAAATGCGCGCCGATATGTGGATTATCGGTGCTATCAGCCCGGATGGCTGGGACCCCAGCAAGGGTGTGGCAATGACCACCACCGACAACGACGTGTATACCGTGGACATCGACGTAACTGTGACCGGTAATCAGTATTTTGGCCTCACCAGCAAACTCGGTGCAAACAAAAACGACTGGAGCACTATTCTCCCCTATCGCTATGGTGGCAACAAATTGGTGCCTTTCGACACCGAAACAGTGCTCACGCAAAACACCGACCAAAGCCCATACTGCAATTTTGCAGAAGCAGGCACCTACACCTTCACTTTTAAAGTGAGTACCAAAACCTTGAAAGTGACAAAAAAATCATCTATCGAATTACCTATCTTCAATGGCACCATCTATGTGAGCAAAGTGTCTACCGGCAACATCTGGGCATGGGACAATGATGGCAACTACGCCCAAAACGAATGGCCCGGCGACGACATCACCACCCTCCCCACCAAGAGTGTGAACGGTACGGAATACTACTACCTCACCTACACGCACAATTCCACAAGCCCCGGCTTGATTTTCAACGACGGCACCAACCAAACTGCCAACATCACACCCGAAGATGGAAAGGTGTATACCTATAGCGGCGGTTCCACCTACGCCGTTTCCGACCCCTCAGGCGACACTCCCGATCCGGGCAACAACGTGTATATCCTCGGTTCGCTCAATGGCGGCGTGTGGAGCGCATATCAAGGCATTCCAATGACATTTGATTCCGAAGCAAAAGTGTACACCGCCAGCGTGGAAGCCACAGGCAACGAAGCAGGCTACAACTACTTCAGCTTCACCACCAAACTTGCAGCACCCACCGACACAGCCAACCAAGGTTGGGATGCTATTGGCGAATATCGCTTCGGCTCCGTGGCGCTCGACGACTTCCCCATCACCGGCGCTTTGCTCGGCACCGAAATTGAAGTATCCGAACCGGGCACCGCAGTGGCATTCAAAATTCCGAGAGGCACCTACCAATTTGAATTAAATATGGCAACTCGCAAACTCATCATCACCGGCGAAATGAACGAAGTGGTGGAAACCGGCGAACTCTATGTAATCGGCGAAGTGAATAGCAACGGTTGGGCTGCCAATGTGGGCGTGAAGATGAATAAGATTTCTGACAACGAATTTCAAGCCACTGTGGCTTGCGACGGCGTGAACGAAGGCTACAACTTCTTCAGCTTTACCAAGAAACTCGGTGAAAACGAAAACGATTGGGACGCCATCGCAGCATATCGCTTCGGTGCCAACACCACTGAGCCTTTCTTCATCACTGAAGAGCACTTTGGCAATGCCGTGGGTCTCGGTCCTCAAGGTTCAACCTCTGCCTACAAGATTGCAGAAGGCGAATATGTGCTTACCGTGAATTTGGAAAGCAGCATGCTCATCGTTACGCTGCCCACTACACCCGTAATTCCCGGCGACATCAATGGCGACGGCATAGTGAACGTGAGCGACGTAACCGAACTGGTGAACGTGATTCTCGCTACAGCCGAAAAGAATGATGCATGCGACGTGGATGCTGACGGCACCATCACCGTAAGCGACGTTACCGCTCTCGTGAACCTCATTATTCAATAACGCTCCATTCCCCCCTCCCGAGGGGAATAAGCACACACATATATGTGATAGCAAAGGTGGTTGCGCCTTTGCTATCACTTTTTTATTATCTAAGAATAAAAAAAGCGTTAGCCGAGATTGCCACAACCGCCCCTCTCAAGACCCTCTATCGAGCCGAGGTCACCTCCAACCGGCGCTTGCAGCCCACGATACGGCATCGCCAACAGAGTTTGCCGGCGGAAACTGAAAAATTTTTGGACATAGGACTGACCCTCTGTTCAAAATATGGCATTTTGATTAGTTGTGGCAATAAAAAGAAGGAAGCTACATGCAGGCTTCCTTCTTCATTATTTGCGGAAAGAGAGGGATTCGAACCCTCGGTACCCGTAAGAGTACAACGGTTTTCGAGACCGTCCCGTTCGGCCACTCCGGCATCTTTCCTTTTTTATAAGACCTTGAGCGAATGGATGGCTTGGCTACGGTTTGGTGATTTAAACACGTAGTTGCCTGCCACGGCAATATCCGCTCCGGCCCGGGCCAGTTGCGCTCCCGTTTGGTCGTTGACCCCGCCATCTACTTCTATGAGTGCATTGCTGCCTGTAGCGGCGATGAGTTCGCACAATTCTTTCACTTTTTGAATGGTGCCCGGAATGAATTTTTGTCCTCCAAATCCGGGGTTCACGCTCATAAGGAGCACTAAATCCACCTCTGCCAAAATATCTTTCAGCAAGCAAACCGGTGTGGCAGGATTGATGGAAACGCCCGCCTTCATTCCGGCATTGTGGATTTGCTGAACCACTCTGTTGAGGTGCACACACGCTTCGTAGTGAACCGTCATCACCTCGGCACCGGTTTCGCGCACTTCGTTGACAAACTTTTGCGGCTCCACAATCATCAGGTGGACGTCTAAAGGTTTTTTGCAACGCTCTTTCACATATTTCAGAACGGGGAACCCGAAAGAAATATTAGGCACGAACACGCCATCCATTATGTCGATGTGAAGCATATCGGCTTCACTGTCGTTGATAAAATCCAATTCCTCGCCCAAGTGGCAAAAATCGGCTGATAGAAGTGATGGCGAAACTTTCATATCATCAACGTATTTATTTCGTTTTCATCGGTTTGGCTTTTAATCCTTTATATGCGATATAGAGGACGACAACGCCAAAGAGGGCAAAACCTGCATAAGTGAGGTACTTATTGTTGGCTTCAAGTTGGGCATACAAATCAGGTTCTGCCACAAAAGTGCTCAACCACCAACCAAGCACCGCCAGAGCAACGTTCCAAATGCCGGCTCCTAAAGAAGTGAAGACGCAGAATTTAAAGAAATTCATACGCGCCAGTCCTGCCGGAATGGATATCAGTTGCCTGATACCCGGGATTAATCTCCCGAGGAAAGTGGACACAGCGCCGTGAGAAGCAAAATATTTCTCCGACTTTTCCACCTTTTCTGCATCAATTAAGCACATGTGTCCGATTCTGCTATTGGCAAATCCATAAATCACCGGTCTACCGATAAACATGGAAATCACATAATTAACACATGCTCCAACCAATGCCCCCAAAGTAGCAACCACCACCACCATCACCACATTGATATTGGCGTGGCTTGCCCCGGAGCATGCAAAATAGGCTGCCGGAGGCACCACTATTTCGCTGGGGAAAGGAATGAACGAACTTTCTACTGCCATCAGCAAGAATATCAGTGTGTAGCCCATATTGTCTTTAAACCAATTATAGAGCGACTGTGCATCTAAATTTGGCATATAAACGACAACCGCCGCTATCAAAGCCACCAATACGATTGCTCCGATGAGCATCTGAACAGTTTGTTTTTTCATCCAAGTCCTAAACTTTGGTGCAAAGTTACAAATTATTTTTCAAATATCATAACCAATTTGGCGAAACATTTTTCGATACGCCTCCGCTTTTTTCTCTAAAGCCATAGGAAAAGCCCTCGACGACGACGGCATTCTATATAAGGTGAAGGCATGCCCGGCAAGTTCACACTCCACCGCTTCGCCCATTTTTGGAGGCTGTACGCCAGCCATTTGCGCCACTACGGCAGTGGCTTTCTCGCCTGCGGTAACCACGGCGTTGATGGTGGGACAAGTGTAAAAAAAATGACACAAATCGATGGTTTGCACAATATCTAAAAATTTGTCGCTGGCATTATCTTTGAGCCTTCGCACACACGTGGCAGTGTCGAAGAGTGCGATGCCTTGCTGCTCAAGAAAGCGTTTGAGCTGAGGCAAACGATAGGTTTTGGCTTCGGCATCATAGAATTGAAACGGATTGCCAAAGAAGATGAGCCCCATAATTTTCCACATATCATTGGTGCGATTGGGATAAAAAAACTCCATTGCCCAGCGATGAGGCTTAGGCGGAAAAGTGCCGAGCATCAGCACCCGGGCTCCGATAGGCACAAAAGGCGGAAAGGGATGCTTTTCGATAGGGATGGTGGATAAATCTTGCATTGCAAACTGTAGTATTTTTTTTGCAAAATTAGCAAATCTCAGCCATCGGCGTGCATCAGGCGGGTGAAAAAAAATCACAAAGTGATGAAAATGGTGGATAATTTTCACAATTTTGAAAATGTTTATATTTTTTTTTATAACTTTGTATGCTTTATCAATGATAGCGCAATTAACAACACAATTTCTCAATAATATGAAAATCAAACATTATGTAATGATGGCAGTGCTTGCCGTGGTAATGGCAAGTTGCTCTACCCCGCAAGACATCACCTACATGCAGAATGTGGAATCACTGCCTGCCGATGTGCTGAAAGCTACAGCAAAAACCAACACCCCCGTGATTATGCCCGGCGATTTGCTCCAAATCAATGTAACGGCATCCAACCCTGAATTGGTGAAATTTTTCAACAAAACCGAGATGGTAACCACCGGCAACACCAACAGTAACAATAGCGAAAACGCCATGTACTATTATTTGGTAGACAACGATGGAATGATTATGTTCCCTATGCTGGGACAAATTAAGGTGGGCGGCAAAACCCAAAGTGCCGTGGAAGCCGACATTTGCAATAGAATCCATCCTCGCTACCTTGCCGAAAAGCCCGGCGTGGAAGTGCGTTTTCAAAATTTCCACGTCTACACCATGGGTGAAGTGGGTCATCCCGGACAAATTAAGGCAGCCAACGGACGCATCACCATTTTGGAAGCCATTGCTCAATCGGGCGACCTCACCATCTACGGCAGAAGAGATAATGTGCTCGTGATTCACACCAATGCCGATGGCAGCCGCGAGGTGCAACGCGTGGATCTCACCGACAAAAATCTGCTCCTCTCGCCAGCTTACAATTTGCGTCAAAACGATGTGGTTTACGTTGAACCTAATGCCTCAAAGCAACGTTCTTCTTGGTCGATTCCTCCGGGTTGGTCATTTGGCACCAGCATCCTCGGCGTGGCTATCTCCATTGCCACATTAGTGATTACGCTCACCAAATAATCCACACTCTGATAGCTCATAGCAGTTATTGCTTTTGTGGGTAAAAGAAACAACGACTGCCTCTTTGCATACGCTTGGAGGCAGTCGTTTTCATTTATTCACTAATTAAAAATGCTTATCAATTTCTAAACACCAAATCTTCGCCCTCGAGGTCGATGATAATGGGTTTGGTGCGGTCGATTTTTTGCGCGATAATATCTTTCGACAATCGGTTGAGCACCAAGTTTTGAATCACACGTTTCACCGGGCGTGCGCCAAATTCCGGATTGTAGCCGGCTTTGGCAATGAAAGCAATAGCAGCATCGGTGGCACGGAAATCGATACCGTTTTTGGCGAGCATTTTTGCCACGCCGTTCACCTGCAAGCGAACGATTTGTCCGATTTCATCGCAATCGAGCGGAGTGAACATAATAATATCGTCGATACGATTCAAAAATTCCGGACGCATTTGCGTTTTGAGCAAAGCAAACACCTCGTTGCGCGTGTTTTCAATCACCTCTGCCCTATTTTCCGGTGTGAGCGTTTCGAATCGCTCACGAATCACCTGGCTCCCGAGATTGCTGGTCATGATAATGATGGTGTTTTTAAAGTTGACCGTACGTCCCTTATTGTCGGTAAGGCGTCCATCATCAAGCACTTGCAGCAGGATATTAAACACATCAGGGTGCGCCTTTTCAATTTCATCGAAAAGCACCACGGAATAGGGTTTGCGGCGCACGGCTTCGGTGAGTTGTCCGCCTTCATCGTAGCCCACATAGCCCGGAGGCGAACCGATAAGGCGCGTAACGCTGAATTTCTCTTGATATTCGCTCATATCAATACGCGTAATCATGTTCTCATCGTTGAACATATATTCCGCCAGAGCCTTAGCCAATTCGGTTTTACCCACACCGGTAGTGCCCATAAATATGAATGAGCCAATGGGTTTGCGCGGGTCGTTGAGCCCGGCACGACTGCGGCGCACGGCATCGGAAATGGCACTGATGGCCTCTTGCTGCCCAATCACCCGCTTGTGGAGTTCTTCCTCGAGGTGGAGCAATTTCTCCTTTTCGCTTTGCTGCATCCGATTCACCGGAATACCGGTCCATCGCGACACCACTTCGGCAATGTCGTCAGCATCCACTTCCTCCTTAATCATTGCCAAAGAACCTTGCATCGACTTAAGTTGGCTTTGGAGGGCAGCATTTTCGTCGGTTTTTTTCTTGATGAGCGAATAGCGGATTTCAGCCACACGAGCATAGTTGCCATCGCGTTCGGCGCGTTCGGCTTCAAAATTGAGTTGTTCGATATCAATTTTGTTTTGCTGAATTCGATTAATGAGTTCCTTTTCGCTACTCCATTTCGCCTTATAATTGCTCTCCACATCTTTCAAATTGGCAATTTCTTTATCCACTTGAGCAATGTGTTGTGCATCACCATCGCGCTTAATGGCAGCTCGTTCGATTTCGAGTTGTGCAATTTTTCGAGAGATTTCGTCGAGTTCTTCCGGCACGGAATCCATTTCAATTCTCAATTTTGCGGCAGCCTCATCCACCAAGTCGATAGCCTTGTCCGGGAGGAAGCGATCGCTGATGTAGCGTTGACTCAATTGCACGGCGGCAATAATGGCATCGTCTTTAATTCTCACCTTATGGTGATTTTCGTAGCGTTCCTTCAGTCCACGCAAGATGGAGATAGCGCTTTCCTCATCGGGCTCATCAATCATCACCACTTGGAAGCGTCGCTCCAGGGCTTTATCTTGCTCAAAATATTTTTGGTATTCATCGAGCGTGGTGGCACCGATGCTGCGGAGTTCGCCTCGGGCAAGAGCCGGCTTGAGAATATTGGCGGCATCCATCGCGCCATTGCTTTTGCCGGCACCCACCAAAGTGTGAATTTCGTCGATAAAAAGGATGATATTGCCCTGCGAAGAAGTGATTTCGCTAATCACGGCTTTCAATCGCTCTTCAAATTCACCTTGATATTTTGCTCCGGCAATTAAAGCGCCCATATCAAGCGAATAAACCTGTTTATCCGCCAAATTTTCCGGCACATCTCCCCTCACAATACGCTGTGCGAGTCCTTCCACGATAGCGGTTTTGCCCGTGCCGGGTTCGCCTATCAAGATAGGGTTGTTTTTGGTGCGTCGGCTCAAAATTTGGAGCACGCGTCGAATTTCATCGTCGCGCCCAATCACCGGATCGAGCTTGCCTTGCTTTGCTCTTTCGCAAAGATTGATGGCGTATTTGCTAAGCGCATTATATTGGTCTTCTGCGCTTTGAGAGTTGGCTTTTCTGCCCTGTCGGAGTTCCGCCACCGCCGCCCTCAGCGCATCCACAGTGGCGCCGGCATCTTTCAATAGTTTGCTTGCCTCAGAATTCACACTGAGTAAAGCCTCGAAAATGGCTTCCACCGTCACATATTGGTCGCCGTTTTTTGATGTGATTTCATCAGCCTTGGTGAGCACTTGATTGCTTTCGTTACTGAAATAGGGCTGTCCGCCACTCACCTTCGGCAAGCGAGCGATTTGTTCATCGATAGCGCGCTGAATGATGGCGGTAGGCAAATCGAGCTTTTGGAAGATAAACTTCACCATAGCGTCGGCTTCAGCGCACACAGCCTGCAGGAGGTGGATAGGTTCAATCACCTGATTGCTATTGCTTTCAGCCAATTGTATGGCCTTCTGCACCACCTGTTGCGATTTAATGGTAAAATTATTAAAGTTCATATCAATTATTTATGTGATTTAATGTTCACATATCCTTTCACCGCTTATTAAAGCAATAGGCATACCACAGGCAAAATGCTGACACCACCGCGCCAATTTGTCACTTCCATGCCCGGCATCGCACGCTTAGGGGGCAACAAAAAGTGCAGCTGCGATTCAAACTGTTAAAAATCATATATTATGCAATAAAAAATATGGTGATTTGCGCATTTTTTGGTAATTTTGTATCCAAATTTGCACAAATAGGCAGAGTGGGCTGATTCACAAACGATTTCCACGTTTCACAGAATCTTGCCACACAACGCCAAATTAACAATTTATTATGGCTGACAACAAACAAATTAAAACTGCTCTCATTTCCGTGTTTCACAAAGACGGATTGGCAGAAATTATCGCCGAATTGCACAGCAATGGCGTGGAATTTCTTTCCACCGGTGGAACACAAAAATTGATTACAGAACTTGGTTACGAATGTAAAAGCGTGGAATCGCTCACGGGTTATCCCTCCATTTTGGGTGGACGTGTGAAAACACTGCACCCGAAAGTGTTTGGCGGAATCTTAAACCGCAGAGACACCGAGAGCGACCAACAGCAAATAGCACAATACGATATTCCAGAAATCGATTTGGTGGTTGTGGACCTCTACCCCTTTGAGGAAACCGTGGCAAGCGGTGCTGAAGAGGCTCAAATCATTGAGAAGATTGATATAGGTGGCATTTCGCTCATTAGAGCGGCAGCTAAGAATTTCAAAGATGTGGCAATTGTGGCATCGAAAGCGCAATATGCTCCATTTTTGAATATGCTGAAAGAAAACGGCGGTGCCCTCACCACTTTGGAGCAGCGCCGCTGGCTGGCTAAAGAGGCATTTGCAGTGTCGAGCTACTACGATAGCCACATTTTCAATTATTTCGACCAAGGAAACAATAGTGCCTTGCGCTTGGCAGTGAACCATAGCAAACCGCTACGCTACGGCGAGAATCCTCACCAAAAGGGATACTACTATGGCAATTTCGATGCGATGTTCACCCAATTGCACGGCAAAGAAATCAGTTACAACAATTTGCTCGACATAGATGCCGCAGTGAATTTGATTAATGATTTCAGCGAAACCACATTCGTGATTATGAAGCACAACAACGCTTGTGGTTTGGCTTCAAGAGAGAAATTGGTGGACGCCTTCAATGCTGCCCTTGCCGGCGACCCGGTGAGTGCTTTTGGAGGAGTGCACGTAACGAATCGCGAAATCGACGCCGCCACTGCCGAAGAAATGAACAAAGTGTTTATTGAAGTGTGTATTGCTCCCGCTTATAGCGAAGAAGCACTTCAGATTCTGAAGCAGAAAAAGAATCGCGTGATACTCGTGATGAAACCTTTCGAGGTGCCATCGGTGCAATGCCGCACGGTGCTCAACGGTGCTTTGGTGCAAGAGCGCGACACCCATGTGGAAACCCCGGAAGAATTGAAGCAATGCACCACCAAGGGTGTAACACCCAAGCAGGTGGCCGACTTGTTGTTTGCCAACAAGGTGGTAAAGCACAGCAAGAGCAATTCGATTGTGCTTGCCAAAAACAAGATGCTCATTGCAAGCGGCGTGGGCGAAACCTCACGCGTGGATGCATTGAAGCATGCCATAGAAAAAGCCCACAGTTTCCATCACGATTTGCATGGAGCTGTGATGGCGAGCGATGCATTTTTCCCCTTCGCCGACTGTGTGGAGATTGCCCACAAAGAAGGCATCGACGCAGTGATTCAACCCGGTGGCTCGGTTCGCGATGGCGATAGCATCGAATATTGTAACAACAACGGAGTGGCGATGGTGATGACCGGTATTCGACACTTTAAACACTAATTTTTTTAATAAAGACAACATTTATGGGATTTTTCTCATTCCGACAAGAAATCGCTGTTGACTTGGGCACAGCAAACACGATTATTATTCACAAAGATAAAATCGTGATCGATGAGCCTTCTGTGGTGGCTCAAGATGCCAAAACCGGCAAGATGATTGCTGTAGGTGAAAAAGCGCGTGAAATGCACGGAAAGGTGCACGAAGGCATTCGCACTATTCGCCCATTGCGCGACGGTGTGATTGCTGACTTTAATGCCGCCGAAATGATGATTCGCGGTATGATTAAGAAAGTGAGCAGCAAGAATGGCTGGATATCGCCATCACTCACCATGGTGGTGTGTATTCCTTCCGGCTCTACTGAAGTGGAAATTCGTGCCGTGCGCGACTCAAGCGAGCATGCCGGCGGACGCGAGGTATATATGATTTACGAACCCATGGCAGCAGCACTCGGCATCGGGCTTGATGTGCTTGCTCCGGAGGGCAATATGATTGTGGATATCGGTGGTGGCACCACAGAAATTGCCGTGATTTCGCTGGGCGGTATTGTGAGCAACAAGAGCATCCGCATTGCCGGCGACGATCTCACCGAAGACATTATGGAACACATGCGCCGCGCCCACAATGTGAAAGTGGGAGAACGCACAGCCGAGCTCATCAAAATCAATGTGGGTTCCGCCCTCACCGAGCTCGCCGACCCCCCAGAAGACTTTGTAGTGCATGGTCCTCACCAAATGTCGGCATTGCCTATGGAGGTGCCTATTTCTTACCAAGAAATTTGCCATTGCTTGGAAAAATCTATTTCCAAGATTGAGGCAGCGGTGCTCAGCGCACTGGAGCAAACCCCACCCGAATTGTATGCCGACATCGTTCGCAATGGCGTGTATTTGGCAGGTGGTGGTGCCAAGTTGCGTGGTCTTGACAAACGCTTAACCGACAAAATCGGCATTCCGTTCCATGTGGCTGACGACCCCTTGCATGCTGTGGCAAAGGGCACCGGAGTGGCATTGCGCAACATCAAGCACTTCAAATTCTTGAAACAGTAAGGTTTTTCTCGTATCAAGTTGTTTTATCCTCCGGGTGCGGAATTTGATGCTTGAAAACCCCAACGAATAATTACTCTTCATGATGGCACAGGAAGGCAACGATTCGTCATTGCCTTCTTATGCGTATCTATAGGTTTCACATGTTCATGCCAATAAAATACTAATGATTCCATTGCTATGAATAATCTTCTGCAATTTATCATCAAGCACATCCATTGGTTTGTGTTTCTGATATATATGGTGGTCAGTTGCATTTTGCTATTCCGGAGCAATCCCTACCAGCAGAGTGTGTATCTCTCATCAGCCAACAGTGTGGCTTCCACGGTGTTTGAGGGCTACAGCGCCGTCACTTCGTATTTTGGATTAAAATCAGCCAACGAAGAAATGCAACAGCAAAACACGGCGTTGCTTTTAGAAGTTGCGCAGCTCAAAAAGCAACTGCGCAACTATCAGCTGCAAATTCCCGACACCACCGGTATTTTGGCTAAAAGCGAGCAAGAATATTCATTTGTGGTGGCAAATGTGATTAGCAACAGTGTGTCGCAACCTGCCAATTTTATCACCATTGACAGAGGCTCTCTCGATGGCATCATGCCCGAAATGGGCGTGGTGGGCCATGATGGCGTGGTGGGCATTGTGAATGTGGTGGGCAAGCACACCGCCCGCATCATTTCGCTCATCAATCCCTACACGCGCCTATCGTGCAAGGTGAAGAAAAACGACAAATTCGGCACACTCATCTGGAATGGCGAAGACTATCGCTATGCCACCCTCATAGAGCTTCCGCGCGATGGCAAATATGCGAAAGGCGACAGTGTGGTCACCAGCGGCTATTCCTCGCTGTTTCCCGAAGGCATTATGGTGGGCATCATCGAAGGCGAAGACAAAGCTATGTCGAGCAATTTTATGGCGATGAAGGTGAAACTCAGCACCAATTTTTCACAATTGAAGAATGTGAGTGCCATCCACAATAAGATGAAAGTGGAATTGAAAGCATTGGAGTCGAAAGACAACAACCCCAACGGGGCAAAGCCAAAGGAGGAAAAGAAATAATGGGACGAACTACTATTCAATTTATCGTGCTTTGGGTGGTGCTGGTGTTGGTGCAAGCCATTTTCAGCAAAATCATGCTCTTTGATGTGGCCACCCCCATCGTGTTTATTTATTTGCTCCTACGCCTTCCCATCGGTTTGTCGTACAACATCGTGTTTACGGTGGCATTCATCACGGGGCTCACTATTGATATGTATAACAACACGCAGGGAATGAACGCATTGTCGAGCCTACTCATTTCGTCAATCCGCACGAAAGTGTTCTACACCTTTGTAACTCGCGACGACGAAACCGTTCACATCATCCCCTCCATCAAGAGTGTGGGCACGGGCAACTATCTGAAATATGCCGGCTCGCTCACATTTATCTATTGCCTGCTGGTGTTCTTTATTCAAGCATTCACCTTCCACAATGTGCCACTCACATTGATGCGCATTGTGTGCAGCTTCGCGCTCTCGTTGGTGCTGATTTATGCCATCGACTCGTTGGTGAACACGCGTCGAGAAAAGCGATAATGTCATATAACCTCCATTCCAAAGGTATTCATGAGAAAAGACTATAATCTGGAAAAAAGGAAATATGTGATTGGCGGATTCGTTGTGGTGCTGGTTTGCATCTACATCGTTAGGCTGTTTATGCTGCAAATCATGGATGATTCCTACAAAGACAAATCCGACGGCAATGCCTACGTGCACAAAATCATCTATCCTTCCAGAGGCTTGATTTTTGACCGAAAAGGCAAACTCATTGTTTTCAACCAGCCTTCGTATGATGTGACAGTGATTTTGAAAGACGTGCAGCCTTTCGACACCGTGGATTTCTGCAACACACTTCAAATCACTCGCCAAGAATTCGACGAGCGCATGGAAAAGGTGAAAGAAACCAAGCGCTTCTATAGCGAGCAAGTGTTTCTCGCCCACATCAATCAGGAAGACTATGGCAGGATACAGGAAAAGCTGTATCGCTTCCCGGGCTTCTCGTTGGTGCAACGCATTATGCGCGACTACACCCAACCCGTGGGCGCCGGTTTTTTGGGCGACATCCGAGAGGTGAATGCCAAGGAGGTGGAAACCGACGACTACTATAATCCCGGCGACTACATTGGCGATATGGGGCTGGAGAAAGAATATGAAGCCTACCTGCGAGGCGTGAAGGGCGAAGAGATTTTGATTCGCGACCATGTGGGACGCATCAAAGGACACTACGACGAAGGACGCCACGACATTAAACCGCAAGCCGGGCACAATCTCACCCTCGGCATTGACATAGAATTGCAAGCCTACGGCGAACAGCTGATGAAAGGAAAACGTGGCGCTATCGTGGCGATTGAACCAGCCACAGGCGAAATTCTTGCTTTGGTCACCTCTCCCACCTACGATCCAAGATTGCTGGTGGGCAAAGACCGTGGCAAAAACTATGCAGCCCTTTTCCGCGACCCGGAAAAGCCCACCTACAATCGTGCCATACAGGCTGCTTATCCTCCGGGCTCTACCTTCAAACCTTCGCAAGGCTTGATTTTGCAACAGGAAGGCATCATCACCACCTCCACGATGTATCCGTGCACTGGTGGCTATGTGGTGAAAGGACTACGCGTGGGATGCCACGGTCATGCCGCTCCGCTGAATCTGAAACCCGCCCTCACCACCTCGTGCAACGCCTTTTTCTGCTGGGGATTAAACCACATGCTCAACAACAAAAAATACGGCGGCACCGAAAAAGCCTTTGAAGTGTGGAAAAACCACTTAGTGAAGATGGGCTATGGCAAAAAATTGGGCATTGACTTGCCTTTTGAAGGACGCGGATTTTTGCCCAATTCCAAATACTACAACGAGCATATACGAGGCAAATGGAATGCCAATTCCATCATTTCGGTGGCTATCGGACAAGGCGAAATTTTGGCTACTCCCCTGCAAATTGCCAACCTTTGCGCCCTCATTGCCAACCGTGGCTATTTCTACACTCCTCATATGGTGAAAAGAATTGAAGGAGTGGGTGTGCTCAAGCGATTCACCACCAAGCGCATCCCCTCTATCGACGCTAAATACTACCAAGAAGTGGTGGCGGGTATGCGAGGCGCAGTGCTGAGCGGCACCTGTAGGAAAGCCAATTTAGAGGGTATTGAAGTGTGTGGCAAAACCGGTACGGCGCAAAACCCGCACGGACGCGACCACTCCGCCTTTATGGGATTTGCTCCGATGAACAATCCCAAAATCGCCATTGCCGTTTATGTGGAAAATGGTGGCTTCGGTGCCGAATTCGGTGTGCCCATCGGGAGCTTGATGATGGAAAAATACCTCACCGGAGAAGTGAAGCGTAAAGATATGGAAAGCAACATGATGAATTCAAGAATAGCAAAGCAAAAGTGAGAACGAACAACAGAAATACTTTCAAATCGCTCGATTGGTTTACGATTGTGCTCTATTTGGTGATGGTGATTTACGGTGCCATCAGCATTTATGCAGCCAAATATTCTTTTGAAGATACCGATTTTTTTAGCTTTGATTCTTTCTCCGGCAAACAGCTTTGCTGGATTGGGCTGTCGCTTTGTTTGGGTTTTTCTCTGCTGATGATCGACCGCAAATTCTACGAGGCGTATGCCTACCCCATATATGGTGGAATGATTATTTTGCTGATGGTTACCATTGTGGTGGCGCCCAACATCAAGGGCTCTCACTCCTGGATACCATTAGGACCGGTGAGTTTGCAACCTGCAGAATTTGCCAAATTTGCCACCGCACTGGCATTGGCAAAACTCTTTAGCACCTACGGGTTTTCGCTCAATTCCGGAAGAAATATGATGATTGCAATCGCCATTATTATGGCACCTATCATCATCATTATTCTGCAAAACGAAACCGGCTCGTCGCTGGTGTATTTTTCGTTTATCCTTGTGCTTTACCGCGAGGGCATGACGGGCTTGGTGCTCTTTGCAGGCTTCCTTGCCACGCTCATCTTTGTGTTGGCGCTCAAATACTCCAATGTGCCGTTTATGGACATCACTTTGGGCGAATTCATCGTGTTTCTGACCCTTATGCTCGTGATGGTGGGAATGCTGTTTTGGTTTGCCAAATCTCGCACCGCCGGGCGGAATGTGATGCTGGGCTACTTGCTGAGCGGAATGGTGGCGTATGGGCTCTACTATTTCGGCATTGAATTTAATGCCTACTATTATTTCTTCCCCGTGCTGCTTGCCACCATCGTGTATGTGGCATGGGAGTTTTATATCGCCAATAATCGCCGTTTGCTCACCATCATCGGCTTTGCAGTGGTGGGCATTGGCATGCTGTTTACCGTGAATTTTGCCTTCAATGAGGTGCTCCAGCCACACCAGCAAATGCGTATCATGGTTGCCCTTGGCATTGAAGACGACATTCAAGGAAAGGGCTATAACGTGAACCAAAGCAAAATTGCTATAGGCTCGGGAGGATTCGCCGGCAAGGGCTTTTTGAATGGCACCCAAACCAAATTCGGCTATGTGCCCGAACAGCACACCGACTTCATATACTGCACCATTGGCGAAGAACAGGGCTTTTTAGGCTCGGTGGCGGTACTCATTCTGTATATGATGCTCATTTTGCGCATCATTGCCATAGCCGAGCGCCAGCACACCGTCTTTGCCCGAGTGTATGCCTATTGTGTGGCTTCGGTGTTTATTTTCCACTTGAGCATCAATGTGGGTATGGTGCTCGGGCTATGCCCGGTGATTGGTATTCCACTCCCCTTCTTCAGCTATGGCGGTTCTTCGCTTTGGGGCTTCACCACTTTGCTATTCATCTTGCTCCGCATTGATGCCGACAGGGCGCAATATGGCGTATGGTAAGGCACTCCCAATTTGATAAAAATTATTATTTCTATGATAAAAAAAATATTATCCATTTTCGCTTGCCTATGCAGCATGGCAAGTGTGCTCCAAGCGCAATCGCTTTCTGCCCCCCTGCAACAGATATTCCGCGAGGCTGATGCAGCCACTCTTTCACCCACCACAGCGCATCGCCCGGTGATCGGCGTCACAGCTTCGCAAAGCCATGGCACCTCGGTGGTGAATAGCTCCTACTACAATGCCGTGATTCGCGCCGGCGCACTCCCGTTCATCATTCCGGTAGACACCACCACAGCCTATTTGGCGGAAGTGGTGAAGGAAATTGATGGACTGCTGCTCATTGGCGGCGTGGACGTCGACCCTTCGTTTTTCAACGAAACGGCGCACGAAAAATTGGGCACCGTCGACACCCTTCGCGATGTGAACGAGCTAAAACTCATTCGGTTGGCAGCAAATCGCAATATTCCCATGCTGGGCATTTGTCGCGGATGCCAAATGCTAAATGTGGCTTTTGGTGGCGATTTGGTGCAAGACATTCCTTCGCAAATTAAAGATAAGAGTGTGGCACACCGCATTTCGGCGGGCAATCGTCGCGTCCACTCGGTAACAATTGAGCCGGGCTCCATGCTCGCTAAAATCATCGGCAAAACCACCTTAGAGGTGAATAGTAGCCACCATCAGTCGGTGAAAACACTTGCACCGGGTGCACGACTCGATGCACAAAGTAGCGACGGCGTGGTGGAAGCCATTGACTTCTACCCCACTCGCCGCATATTGGGGGTGCAATGGCATCCCGAAGGCTTTGCCGGCATTGACCAAGATATGAACAAAATCTTCGATTATTTCGTGGGTGAAGCAGCACTTTTCCGGAAAGCGAAAGCCATTCACGAGCACATTCTTTCGGTGGATAGCCACACCGATGCGCCACTGCGTTTCGTCAGAAACCAAGGTGCACTGGGCATGCGGGGCACGAATCGCGTGAACATACCAAAAATGCAAGAGGGGATGCTCGACGCCCAATTCTTTGCCGCATGGGTGGGCTCCGACACCACCATCAACAGCAATGGCAAGAAACAAGACGTGGCACTCCCGCTCACCGACCACACTTTCAGCAAAGCCTGGCGCCGCACGCTCCAACTCATTGATGTGACTATGGAGCAAATCCGCGAAAACGAGCAGCTCTGCGGATTGGCACGCTCTGCCTCCGACGTGGCACAACTGAAAGCACAAGGCAAAAAAGCCATATTTCTGGCAGTGGAAAACGGTTTAGGCATTGGCTACGACCTGAGCAAACTCGATACACTCGCTCAAAAGGGCGTGAAATACATCACCCTCACACACTGTTGGGACAATCAAATTTGCCACTCTTCGTCGAATTCAGTCGATAGCCGAAAAGGGCTTACACCCTTTGGAAAAAAGGTGGTGAAAGAAATGAACCGACTGGGTATCCTCATTGATTTATCGCACTGCAGCGAGGGAACTTTCTACGATGTGCTCAAAGAAAGCAAAAAGCCTGTGGTGTGCACTCACTCCGGAGCGCGTGCGCTTTGTGACCACGACCGCAACCTCACCGACGACCAACTCAAAGCGCTCGCTCGCCATGGTGGCGTGGTGCAAACTGTAGCGTATGGCGGCTTCCTCAAAACTGATGGCAAAGCCACCCTCGACGACTTTATTCACCACCTCGACTATATGGTGAAAGTGGCGGGTATCGACCATGTGGGCATCGGAACCGACTTCGACGGAGGCGGTGGAGTGCCCGGGCTCAACGCCGACAACGACCTCATCCTCATCACGATGCGCCTCTTGGAAATGGGCTACACCGAAACCGACCTCCAAAAAATTTGGGGCGGCAACTTCTTCCGAGCAATGAGCCATTGACCCATGCCTTGCTTACTTTATAAAAGCTGACAGACGGCGGTGGTGAAAGCCTCTTGAGAGAGATTGTAGGGAAGCCAGCGGATGGGGAAACCTCGGCGTTCCATGCCACGGAACCATGTCATTTGTCGCTTGGCAAACTGGTGAATAGCGATTTCAAGTTGGGCAAACATTTCCTCGTAGGAGAGTGCGCCAATCACGTGTTTGGTGATAAATTTATACTCCAGTCCGTAGTAAATCAAATCGTCGGGCGCCACGCCGTCCACTTCAATTAGGCGCTTCACCTCATCCACCATACCGGCATCCAAGCGGGCTTTCAATCTATCGGTGATGCGAGCTCTGCGCTCATCGCGCGGTATGCTCACCCCTATGGTGAGCACATTTTGCAACGGATGCGGCTCAGTGGCGAGCTTCAAATCAGGATGTTCGTGGTAGTAAACGCAAATTTCGATGGCACGTATGGCACGCTTTGGGGTATCGATGTCGCTATTATTGCGTAGCGTTTTGTATTGCTTCAAGATAGCGGTGAGTTCGTCGAGACTTTTGGTTTCGAGCCTAGCGCGAAGTTCGGGGTTTTGCGGCACCGGCGGCAACTGAATGCCCTTGAGCACACTCTCCACATACAAGCCCGTGCCACCACACAAAATCACCTGCTTTCCGCGGGCAGTGATATCATCGTAGCACTTCTGATAGTCGCGCAAAAATTCAAACAAATTATATTTATACCCTGCCGGGCAAATGTCAATCATGTGGTAAGGCACATCGCCATACTCCTCCAAATCCTTGCCCGTACCCAGGTCCATTCCGCGGTAAATTTGTCGGCTGTCGGCGCTGATAATCTCAGCATCGATAGCCTTTGCCAACGCCACCGCCTTGGCAGTTTTGCCCGATGCTGTGGGGCCCGTTATCACAATCAATTGTGGCTTCATTTCTGCAAATGCGTTTTAAAGAAATTGAGCACACGCTGATAGAGCGGATGGCGAATATCGCAACCATTAATGCTGTGGTTCATGTTGGGATACACCATCATATCAAATTGATTGCCTTGCGCATGCAGTTTGGCAACATATTGCATAGAATTGATAATGTGCACATTATCGTCGGCACTACCCCACATGATGAGCAATTTTCCCTTCAGGCTGTCGGTATGTTCCAAGGGCGCGCCATTGCGGTAGCCATCGGGATTTTCTTGCGGAGTGCGCATAAAGCGTTCGGCATAGATGGTGTCGTAGAATCGCCACGAAGTGACCGGAGCAATTGCCACGCCGGCAGCATAAGGCGCTCCTTCTGCCGACATCGCCATCAGCACCTCGTAGCCCCCATAACTCCATCCCCAGATGCCAATGCGGTCGGCATCCACATAGGGCAGCGAAGCCATATAGCGGGCGGCAGCAATTTGGTCGATGGTTTCATATTTGCCCAAATTTTGGTAAACGGTGCTCTGAAACGCCTTCTCGCGCCCGCCGGTGCCGCGTCCGTCCACACAAGCCACGATAAAGCCCTGCATCGCAAAATATTCTTGCCAATCCATGCTCCAGCGATTGAGCACCTGCTGCGAACCCGGACCGCTATACTGATTCATAATCACGGGATACTTTTTCGAAGGGTCGAAATCCACCGGCTTAATGATATAGCCATTGAGCGTGTAGCCATCGCTCTGCACCGTAATCAACTCACGATGCGGCACTTGCTCGCCGGCATATTTTTGTGCGAATTCCGTGTTCTGCTCCAGATTGCGCACCTTCTTGCCATCAACACGGAAAATAGCATACTGATTGGGCACGCGCAGCGAACTAAATGTGCGGATATAATATTTAAAGTTGGAGCTGAATTTGGCGCTGTAGGTGCCATCGCCTTGGGTGAGCGTGGTTCGTTTGCCGGCAGCATCCACCGCTTCCACCACGCGGTTGAGCGGTCCGTTGGTACGCTGGTAAAAAAATTGCCGGCGCGCCTTGTCGTAGCCATAAAAAGCGGTCACATTGTTGTGGCCGGAGGTGAGCGCCTTCGGTTCTCCGCCCTCGTAGGCGCATTGGTAAAGCTGCATATAACCCGATTTTTCGCTCATCACCACAAAGAAAGAATCGTAGTATTGCACCCCGTTGGGTGTTTCGGGGTCAATCCACGAATCCGACTGCTCGGCATACACTTCAGAGGAAACGCCCGAATGCGGATTCACCGAATAGATTCGCAAATCATTTTGTGTGCGATTAAGGGTGCTCACCATCAGCCGCTCACCTTGCGGCGCAAAATCGATGTGCGGCACATAATGCTCATCGCCAATGGGTAACGCCATCTTGCGCAACTCGCCCGACGCCTCATTCCAAGCCAACACACTCACCACCGAATTATTCTCACCCGCCACCGGATATTTGAAATCGAACCTACCCGGATAAAGGGCATACGCCTCATTGGGCTTGCAAGCGCCCTCATATAGCTCCATGCTATACATAGGCACCTCACTCTCATCAAAGCGGATAAACGCCAGTGTGGAGCCATCAGCCGACCACCGAAGCGAATTAAGGATGCCAAATTCCTCTTGATACACCCAATCGGGCACACCATTGATGACCTTATTTTTTTTGCCATCGGTGGTGATAGCACGCACTTCGCCCGAGGCAAGCCACTTCACATACACATTGTTATCTTTCACAAAAGCCACCTTCCTGTTGTCGGGACTCAGGGTAGCAATTTCTTCGCCACCGGCTTCGGTGAGTTTGGTGATGCGCTGCGATTTCGTATCGTAAACGTAATAGTCGGCGGTGAAGGAATAGCGATACACCATTTTGGTGGCAGTGTGGAGCAAAATTTTGCTCTCATCGGCACTCACCTCATAGCCATCCCAATCCGTGATGGTGCAGCCACGAAGGTCCTCGCTATCAAACACCACACTTTCATCCGCTTCATTTTTATAGGCAATTTTAAAAATCTTAGAGCCATCTGCGCTCTTCTGATAGTAGTAATCGCCATTAGCACAATTCTGCGTAGCAGCAATGCCATAAGGGCGATAACGAAGCACAAAATCCGACAACTCCAGCGCTCCGGCACACACCCAAGCAGTGGTAAATAAAACCAAAAGAAACAATATTTTTTTCATATCAATGTGAATTACCATATTTTCAAACTACAAATTTACGAAACTTTTTTCGATAGCACGGACATAATTATGCGAAAAGCGGCGGAAAATGATACACCCTATGGGATTGTTTTTGTAATTTTGTATTGAAAAACAATTACGAACTTCGATTCTAATTAAAACGCATTAATAATGATGATGATTAATCAAATTCCCGTGTTGCTAATCACCGGGTATCTCGGGAGCGGTAAGACGACTCTCTTGAACAGAATTCTCAACAATAATCGAGGCATCAAATTTGCCGTGATAGTGAACGATATCGGCGAAGTGAACATTGATGCCAACCTCATTGAAAAAGGTGGCGTGGTGGGGCAAAAAGATGAAAGCCTGGTGGCACTGCAAAATGGTTGCATTTGTTGCACACTGAAAATGGACCTCATTGAGCAAATTCACGATATCACCTCAATGGGCAAATTCGACTACATCGTGATTGAAGCCAGCGGCATTTGCGAACCGGAACCCATTGCTCAAACCATTTGCTCCATTCCACAAATGGGCAAAAAATATGTGGAAAACGGGCTGGCTCGCCTCGATTGCATCGTGACGGTGGTGGATGCATTGCGCATGCGCGATGAATTTGGATGCGGCGATGATTTAATGAAACGCCACATCGGTGAGGAAGATATCGAGAATCTCGTGATTCAGCAGGTGGAATTTTGCAATATGATTTTGCTAAATAAAGCCGCAGAGGTGTCGGCGGAAGAACTCGACCGCATCAAAAAAATTATTCGCGCCCTCCAGCCGAAGGCGGAAATCGTGGAATGTAACTATGGCGATGTGGATTTCAACAAGATTCTCAACACACACCTCTTCAATTTTGAAAAAGTGGTGACTTCTGCCACTTGGATACGCGAACTCGAAGGACACAATGAGGACGAAAACGAAAACCACCACCATGAGCATGAGCATGAGCACGAACACGAGCACGAGCACGAACATGAGCATGAGCATGGGCACCATCATCATCATCACCACCACCATGATGAGGGAGAGGCGGAAGAATATGGTATCGGCACTTTCGTTTACTATCGGCGACCGGCATTGAATTTGGTGAATTTCGACCACTTTGTAGCCACCCAATGGCCGGAAAATGTGATACGAGCCAAGGGAGTGTGCTACTTCAGCGATGAGCCCGACATGTGTTACCTCTTTGAGCAAGCCGGACAGCAGAAATCCATCCGACAAGCAGGAAATTTCTATGCCACCATGCCTGAAAATGAATTGCAACGAATGCTCGAGACCGACCCCACCCTACGCCGCGATTGGGACGAGACCTACGGCGACCGTATGCAAAAAATTGTGTTTATCGGTAGAAATCTCGACAAAGCCGAAATCACGCGCCTGCTCGACGCCTGCTTGGAATACACATTCTAAGCATAGCCCTCGCGGACAAACAACACCATATATAATCATGCGCCTATCTTCTGCTTGATGGGCGCATGATTTTTGACCCATAGGTCATTATTTTTTGCTCATAAACAAAGAAAGATGCCACCGCTCAATGGGGAGGTGGCATCTTTGTTGAAGTTATGAATATTGCCTAAATTATTCTGCGGGAGCTGCTTCAGGTTCTGCGGCAAGGAAATCAGCGAGGTCTTCTGCCTTAAATTCCTTGATATAGGCATGGTGACCTACCACATTTTCTTCAGCATAGCGCACATACACATTGGCGCTCTTAGCGAACAATTCGGGTGCACGTGAAGCATCGTCGAGAATGAGCAGCGACATAATGATTTCGGCAGTCATGTTATACAGGCGGCGAGCGAGGAAATCGTGGAGGTCGTTGTTGGCGGCTTCCTTAACGTGGTTGATAGCGTCTTCATATTTTTCCACCATCTTAGCCACGCGGTCTTTGAGAGCTTGGAATTCGGGAGCCACTTCTTTTTCGAGCATTTCCTTGATGATGCCAAGGTAAGTGCCGTTGGTCACATAGCGGATAGCTGCCACCACTTGAAGTTGGGTAGTACCTTCGTAGATAGAGAAGATACGCGCGTCGCGGAAGAGGCGTTGGCACTTGTATTCCATGATGAAGCCCGAACCACCGTGAACCGAAATAGCATCGTAAGCATTTTGGTTGGCGTATTCAGAGTTCATACCCTTTGCCAGCGGAGTGAAGGCATCGGCAAGGCGAGAGTAGAGCTTCATTTCCTTGCGTTCTTCGGGTGTGAGCGTACGTTCGCGAGCAATGTCCTCGAGTGCTTTGTAGATATCCACGTAGCGAGCGGTTTGGTAAAGAATCGAGCGTCCGGCATCGAGTTTAGCCTTCATGCGGCTCAGCATGTCATACACAGCCGGGAAGTTGATAATCTTCTTGCCGAATTGTGCGCGTTCCTTAGCATAAGCAAGCGCTTCGTTGTAGGCTTCTTGCTCCACGCCCACCGATTGAGCAGCGATACCGAGGCGAGCACCGTTCATGAGCGCCATCACATATTTAATAAGACCGAGGCGCGTGCTACC
>SAMEA3663025__coassemble_573_pt1 | contig 23602 bp, 15 predicted proteins | sample SAMEA3663025__metabat2_low_PE_039 | metagenome-assembled genome bin SAMEA3663025 (sample SAMEA3663025) | pig gut metagenome | biome: pig gut; feature: pig-associated habitat; material: faeces | place: France | collected 2012
GAAATTTTATCATCTTTTGACTCTTTTATGAGTCAACTTTTTTCAGGGCAAGACATTTGTGAAATATGTGAAGAAACACGATTTACTTGAAGACGCCAACCCACGAAAATCGGGGATATGCTTTAGGCAACAGCGTGGGTGTTTAACCGAGTCAAACTCTTTCGGGTACGGTGCGAATTTTTAAAAAATTATTTAAAAAAGTGGGAATGATTTGTAGATATGTGTGGTTTTTCGTAATTTTGTATGGTTTTCAGGTCTGAAGTGAAAACCATCAATCTATATATTAAAATATATTCAATTGATGACAGCACTAAAAACTGCCACTCTTATTCTTGAGGATGGCACTCAATTTAAAGGACTTTCGTTTGGGGCTGACAAATCTTGCTCCGGTGAAGTAGTGTTCAACACCGGTATGACGGGGTATCCCGAAAGCCTCACCGACCCATCTTATCTTGGTCAGATAATTGTTTCAACTTATCCCATTGTTGGTAATTACGGTGTTCCCGAAAGAGCCACTTCCGAAGACACCTTGAGTGAGTATTTGGAAAGCGAATGCATTCACCCCAATGCAATCGTTTGTCAAGACTATTCATTTGAGTTTAGCCATTGGCAAGCAGCCACAAGCCTTGCCGATTGGCTCAAGGAAGAAGGTGTGGTGGGCATCACCGGTATCGACACCCGTGCATTGACCAAGATTTTGCGTGAAAAAGGCTCGATGCTGGGCAAGATTGTGGTGGAAGATTGCACGGATGTAGACTTCTACGACCCCAATCAAGAGAATTTGGTGGCAAAAGCCAGTTGCAAGCAAGTGATAGAATACGGAGCAGGCAATGCCAAAACCGTGGTGCTGGTGGATTGCGGTGTGAAGCACAACATTATCCGCTGCTTGCTCAATCGCGGTGCACACGTGATAAGAGTGCCATGGGACTACGACTTTACCGCTATCGAATATGACGGACTGTTTATTTCCAACGGCCCCGGCAATCCTGATTTTGCCGAGAAAACGGTGGAACACATTCGTAAAGCCTTTGAAATAGGGAAACCAATTTGTGGCATTTGTATGGGCAATCAATTGCTCTCGAAAGCGGCAGGCGCCACCATCTACAAATTGAAATACGGCCATCGGAGCCACAATCAGCCTGTGAGAGAGGTGGGCACCAATCGATGCTTTATTTCCTCGCAGAATCATGGCTTTGCGGTGGACTCTTCATCGTTGGGTGCCGATTGGAAACCCTATTTTGAAAATATGAACGACGGGACCAATGAAGGCATCAAGCACACCTCAAAACCCTTCTTTTCCACCCAATTCCACCCCGAGGCTTGCGGCGGACCTACCGATACAGAATTTGTGTTCGACATTTTTATGGACTTATTAAAATAACCGCTTGAGATATGGATAGCAAAGCAATTAAAAAAGTATTGATTTTGGGCTCCGGCGCCTTAAAAATTGGCGAAGCCGGCGAATTTGATTATTCAGGTTCTCAAGCACTGAAAGCACTCAAAGAAGAGCATATCTCCACCATATTAATCAACCCGAATATCGCCACGGTGCAAACCAGCGACGAGTTTGCCGACAAAATTTATTTCCTTCCGGTTACTCCATTTTTCGTGGAAAAGGTGATAGCAAAAGAGCGCCCGGATGGGATACTGCTATCGTTTGGCGGACAAACCGCTTTGAATTGCGGTGTGGAATTGTTTCAAAATGGCGTGTTGGAAAAGTATGGCGTAAAAGTGTTGGGAACACCGGTGGAAGCGATAATGAACACCGAAGACCGCGATTTGTTTATTCAACAACTCGACGCCATCGATGTAAAAACCATCAAGAGCGAAGCCGTGGACAGTATCGACAGAGCCATTGTAGCGGCACGCGAAGTGGGTTATCCGGTGATTGTTCGTGCAGCCTACGCCCTTGGCGGGCTGGGTAGCGGATTCTGTGATAATGAAGAAGAATTGGTTCACCTTGTGGAAAAAGCCCTTTCATTCTCACCGCAAGTACTGATTGAAAAATCGCTCAAAGGCTGGAAAGAGATTGAATACGAGGTGGTTCGTGATAGATTCGATAATTGCATCACCGTATGTAATATGGAGAATTTCGACCCATTAGGTATCCACACCGGCGAGAGCATTGTGGTGGCGCCATCGCAAACACTCAACAATGCCGATTATCACAAGCTTCGCGCCCTTTCCATAAAAATCATTCGCCACATCGGCATTGTGGGCGAATGTAATGTGCAATATGCCTACGACCCTGCATCGATGGATTATCGCGTGATAGAGGTGAATGCCCGCTTGAGCCGCTCATCGGCATTGGCTTCCAAAGCCACCGGCTATCCATTGGCTTTTGTGGCCGCTAAATTAGGATTAGGCTATGGCTTGTTTGATTTGAAAAACTCCGTTACCAAAGTCACCAGTGCCTTCTTTGAGCCTGCATTGGATTATATTGTGTGCAAAATCCCGCGTTGGGACCTTGGCAAATTCCACGGCGTGAAACGCGAAATCGGTTCTTCGATGAAGTCGGTGGGCGAAGTGATGGCAATTGGTCGCACCTTCGAGGAAGTGATTCAAAAAGGATTGCGCATGATAGGGCAGGGTAAACATGGCTTTATCGAAAATTCGCCCATACATGTAGCTGATATAGAAAAGGCGCTGAAAGAGCCAACCGACAGCCGTATTTTTGCCATTGAAAATGCTTTCAGAAAAGGCTACAGTGTGGACCAAATTCACGACTTGACGAAAATTGACAAATGGTTTTTGCATAAGCTCCATAACCTCTATGCCACTGCCGTGGAGATGGAGCAATATAGCGAAGTGGAAGCGCTACCGAAAACATTGGTGCAGCACGCCAAACAACAAGGCTTTAGCGATTTCCAAATAGCCAAAGCAGTTCTGAAAGAAGCAAGCAAACCCGGTCACAAAGAAAATCTCAAGGTTAGAGCCTTGCGTAAGCAATACGGCATTGTGCCTGTGGTGAAACAAATCGACACCCTTGCCGCAGAATATCCCGCTCTCACCAATTATCTATATCTTACCTACAACGGCAGCGCCCATGATATTGATTATGAGAAAGATGGAAAATCGGTGGTGGTAGTGGGCTCAGGCGCTTATCGAATCGGCAGTTCGGTGGAATTTGACTGGTGTAGTGTGAATGCATTGCTCACTGTGAAACGTGAAGGATGGCGCTCGGTGATGATTAATTATAATCCCGAAACGGTGTCGACCGACTACGATATGTGTGATCGTTTGTACTTTGATGAACTCACCTTTGAGCGCGTGATGGATATCATTGAATTGGAAACGCCACACGGCACCATTCTCTCAACCGGAGGTCAGATACCCAACAACTTAGCCATCAAACTTGACCGCGAAAACGTGAAAATTCTCGGCACACAGGCTGTGGATATAGACCAAGCAGAGGACCGCCATAAATTTTCAGCCATGCTCGACGAATTGGGCATCGACCAACCGGCTTGGCAAGAACTTACCTCGATGGACGACATACATCAATTTATTGAGCGAGTGGGTTATCCTGTGCTTGTTCGCCCTTCGTATGTGCTCTCCGGCGCAGCGATGAATGTTTGCTCCAACGATGAAGAACTGGAACGCTTCCTGCGCTTGGCTGCCAATGTGTCAAAAGAGCATCCGGTGGTGGTGAGTTCGTTTATTCAAGATGCAAAAGAGATTGAGTGGGATAGTGTGGCACAAAATGGCGAAATCAAACTCTATGCCATTAGCGAGCACATTGAATTTGCAGGCGTTCACTCCGGAGATGCCACCATACAGTTTCCCCCTCAAAAACTTTATGTAGAAACCATACGTCGCATCAAAAAAATCAGTAGCAAAATTGCAAAAGCATTACATATCTCCGGTCCATTCAATATCCAATATTTGGCGAAAAACAATGAGATTAAGGTGATAGAATGCAATTTGCGCGCGTCGCGAAGTTTCCCGTTTGTTTCCAAGGTTTCGAAAATCAACTTTATCGATTTAGCCACCAAAGTGATGCTCGGCATTCCGGTGGAAAAACCCAACAGCAACGTGTTTGATTTGGATTACGTGGGCATCAAAGCCTCACAATTTTCCTTCTCCCGCTTGCAAGGTGCCGACCCGGTGTTGGGCGTGGATATGTCGTCAACCGGCGAAGTGGGTTGCTTGGGAGAAAGTTCGTCTGAAGCCTTGCTCACTTCAATGCTTTCTGTGGGCTACCGCATTCCGCAAAAAGGAGTGCTGCTTAGCACAGGTACCGCAAAACAAAAAGCCGACTTGCTCGACTCTGCCCACAAACTTCACAGTAAGGGCTATCAACTCTATGCAACAGCAGGCACGCATCGTTATTTAAATGAAAATGGCATTCCCGCCATTATGGTGCATTGGCCCACGGAAGAGGATAAGGAACCTCAAGCACTGGATTTATTGCGTAGGAAGCAAATTGATTTTGTGGTGAATATTCCCAAAAATCTCACCAGCAATGAACTGACCAACGGCTATAAAATTCGCCGTGCAGCAGTGGATTTAAATGTGCCCCTCATCACAAATGCTCGACTGGCAGCAGCGTATATTGATGCTTTCTGCGACCTTACGCTCGATTCCATCGACATTAAAGCATGGGATGAATACTAATCATTTTTTAAAACATGAAATTTGATAAAGAGTTTCTTCACGGCATACTGATTATTTTGCTTTTTGCCCTTGCCGCATTTTATATCGGAGATTTTGAAGTGGTGAAAAGCATGTCGTTCAGCCCTATGATTGTGGGTATTGTGTTGGGTATGATTTATGCCAACACATTGCGTGCCGCATTACCCGCTACTTTTACACCCGGTATTCAATTTTGCTCCAAGCGCATACTGCGCCTCGGCATTATATTGTATGGCTTCCGACTCACCTTGCAAGATGTAACCGAAGTGGGCATACCTGCCATCATAGTAGATGCCCTAATGGTGACTATCACCATTTGTGGTGGAGTGATGGTGGGCAAATGGCTAAAAATGGATAAAGAAATTTCGCTACTCACCTCGGTGGGTGCCGGAATTTGTGGGGCAGCGGCTGTGCTTGGCGCGGAATCCGCATTGAGAGTGAAGCCCTACAAAACTGCAGTGGCTGTGTCTACTGTGGTGATTTTCGGCACGATATCGATGTTTCTTTATCCGGTGTTGTATCGGAATGGTGTATTCTCCATTTCACCTGAATTAATGGGTATATTCACCGGAGCTTCGGTGCATGAAGTGGCACACGTGGTGGGTGCCGGGAATGCCATGGGCGAAAGCGTGGGCAGTGTGGCGATTATCGTGAAAATGATTCGCGTGATGATGCTTGTGCCCGTGCTACTGGTGATTAGTTATACCGTGGCTCGTAAAGCCTCTAAAAGTGATGCACCGGGCAAAATCAATACTCCGTGGTTTGCAATTTTGTTTTTGGTGGTGATTGTGCTCAATTCATTTATTCCCCTTTCAGATAGCGTAAGAAACGGCATCAACACCTTTGATACCTTCCTTCTGACCATGGCAATGACTGCATTAGGAGCAGAAACGAGTTTGGACAAATTTAAAAAAGCCGGTTCCAAACCCTTTGTTTTGGCATTGATTTTGTTTTGCTGGCTCATCGTGGGCGGCTATTTGATTTGCAAATATTTTATTCCCATTATGATGTAGTGCTATGGGCAGAGAAAAGGTTTTTCGCTTCAAACAGTTTTCTCTTCTCAACGATAAAACCGCGATGAAAGTAGGCACTGATGGCGTGCTCCTTGGCTGTTGGTGCGACGTGAGCAAAGCAAAGCGCGTGCTTGATGTGGGCACGGGATGCGGCTTGATTGCCCTAATGATTGCCCAAAGACAGCCAGATGCAATTATTCAAGGAATAGATATAGATGAAGGCGCTGTGGAAGAAGCCTCCTACAATGCCGAACACTCGCCTTGGCATCATCGCCTGCGCCTCTATTGTGCTGATTTTAATCATTTTGATTGCGATGAGAAATTCGATTTAATCGTTTCAAATCCCCCTTATTTCAAAAATGCACTTCCTGCACCGGAAATGGCGCGCAATCAAGCACGTCACATGACCGAATTATCCATCGAACAATTGATAGCCAAATCAGCAGAACTACTTGCAGAGAAAGGTATCATTTGTTTGATTACTCCTGTGGAGATTGAAAGTGAAATAATGGCTCTATGTGGTGAAAAAAGATTGTTTGTTGCAAAAAAAACAAGAGTGTTCACCAAAATCAATTGCGGTGCAAAGCGAATATTGTGGCAACTAAGCAAGAATGTGGTGGAGTCGGCTACGAGTGATTTACACATTTATGGCACTAACGGGCAATTCACTCCGGAATACATAGCCTTGTGCAAAGATTTTTATTTGCACATGTAGCGTGTGTGCGTCCTACACAATGGTGTAGTTCTTGAAAATTTGAGCCACGATTTGTTCGTAATGAGGAATTGAATTACACTTTTTGATGGCTTTGCGCAGTTTTTTATCTGCATCCGGCAAGAAGTATTCCCAAAGGCTTTTCATTTTCGTTAAAATTTGATGCTCACCGCCTAACAGATGCTTTTGGTATTGGCTATATAATATACCGTGAAAACGCTCTAAATCAGCACTATCCACATAATTGCAGAGTAGATATGGCTTTGCCAGCAATGCTCTTCCCACCATCACGCCACTGAGATGTGGATACCGATGCTGTAAAAGTTCAATCTGGCTTGTGGAGGTAATATCGCCATTATAGATGATAGGGTAGTGGCATGCTTCGTACAGCATAGAAAATTCGTCGGTATTCACATCTCCACGATACATTTGTTTGCCCATTCTGGGATGGACCACAATTTCCATTGGAGAAATAATGTCCATCAAGGGCAAAATATCCTGCCATTGATGGAATGAATCGTATCCCAACCGCATTTTGATGCTATAACGCACCTCTTCTATTTTTGATAGCGCTACAAACAGTTTTTCACACATGGCAGGGTGAGCCAACATTCCGGAACCTTTCTTTTTTCCGGCAATCGGTGGATGCGGACAACCCAAATTGATATCGATTTCGGTGTAACCCATATCGCACAATTGCTTCACCATTAGCATAGAATCTTCGGGATTTGTGGCCAATATTTGTGGTCGGATTCGGGCAACATTGTTTTCCGGATTCACATCAGCGATGTGGCGATTTGGAATAGAATGATTCACCATGCGCATGAATGGTGTGTAATAAATGTCAACATTTCCGAAAACTTCGGCATGCGCATTTCTCCAAACGAAATCCGTAAAACCCTGTAATGGAGCACAATAGATTTTGAATCCGCCTTTCATATCACAAAATTACAAATTTCGTTGCGTTTTTAAAATTATTTTTTTGGAATAGTACCGGAAATTTTATTTTAAATATTACAGAAAATTACATACAATTATTCTGACATTTTTTATAACTTTGCAAATATGATTTCAGTTCAAAATTTGAAGGTAGAATTCAGCAGCCAAGTGCTGTTTGAAGGCGTGAGTTTTGTAGTCAACAAGAAAGACAAAATTGCTCTTGTTGGCAAAAACGGCGCCGGCAAATCCACTTTGCTCAAAATATTTGCCGGTGAGCAGCATCCCACCTCCGGCGTGGTGTCGAAACCCACCGACATCACTATCGGTTATTTGCCTCAAACGATGGACCTTTCGGGTAATTGTACCGTGAAAGAAGAGGTGATGAAGGCTTTTTCCCACATCGAGGAACTTGATAGTCAAATTCACGAATTGAATCAAAAATTGCTGGAGCGCACCGACTATGAATCGGAAAGCTACCAAGAGCTTATCGACACGCTTGCCTATAAAAATGATGTGAGAGCCATGTATCAAAGCGAAAACTATGAGGCATTGATTGAAAAAACACTCATAGGCTTGGGCTTCTTGCGAGCAGATTTCGATCGCTCCATCAATGAATTTAGCGGCGGATGGAGAATGCGCATAGAATTAGCAAAAATTTTGCTTCGCCGTCCCGATGTGCTCTTGCTTGATGAGCCCACTAACCACCTTGATATTGAATCCATTCAATGGCTTGAAACTTTTTTGAAAACGCAAGCCAATATTTTGCTCCTCGTGTCGCACGATAAAGCGTTTATCGACAATGTAACCAATCGCACGATTGAAATATCATGTGGAAAAATTTATGACTACAAGGTGAATTATTCTCACTTCATTGAATTGAGAAAAGAGCGGGTGGAGCAGCAAAAGCGTGCTTTTGAGAATCAACAAAAAATGATTCAAGACACGGAAGAATTTATCGAAAAATTCAGATACAAGCCCACCAAATCGGTTCAGGTGCAAAGCCGGATTAAGCAATTGGAAAAAATTGAACGTATCCAAATCGACGAGGTGGATCATTCACATTTGCGCTTGAAATTTCCACCTGCACCTCGCTCGGGCGATTATCCCGTGATAGCTGAGAATGTGGGCAAATCTTATGGCAACTTGAATGTGTTTCACGACTGCACCTTCACGATTAAAAGAGGTGAAAAGGTGGCTTTTGTTGGGAAAAACGGTGCCGGTAAGTCCACTATGGTGAAGTGTATCATGAATGAAATCCCCTTTGATGGCTCGCTCAAAATCGGTTATAATGTAAAGATTGGCTATTTTGCGCAAAATCAAGCGATGATGCTGGATGAAAATCTTACCGTTTTCGACACTATCGACTACGCTGCCACGGGTGAAATCCGCACCAAAATCAACGACATACTGGGTGCCTTTATGTTTGGCGGAGCTTTGAGCGAGAAAAAAGTGAAAGTGCTTTCAGGCGGTGAGCGTAGCCGCTTGGCTATGATTCAGCTACTTCTGCAACCGGTGAATTTGCTCATTTTGGATGAACCCACCAACCACTTGGATATCCGCACAAAAGACATCCTGAAGGAAGCTATTCAAGATTTTGAGGGCACGGTGATAGTGGTGTCGCACGACCGCGATTTCCTTAATGGACTGGTGGAGAAGGTGTATGAGTTTGGCAATGGCGTGATGCGAGAGCATTTAGGCGGCATTTACGATTTCCTTGAATACAAGAAACTTACCTCGCTCCAAGAACTTGAAAAGAAAGAAAATGCCCCTGCCAAATTGACGGAGCCGAAAGAAATGAAAGCATCCAAGCTCTCATACCAAGAACAAAAAGAAGCTCAAAAAAGGCTTAAACAGGCTGAAAAGAAAATCAAAGATTTGGAGCAAAAAGTGAACGACTTGGAGCAGGATATCAAGGAGATTGAGACGGTGTTGGCCGCCGGTGGCGACATCGACCCATCCACTTTTTCGAAGCATAAAGAGCTTTCTGATTTGCTTGAATCCACAATGCTTGAGTGGGAAGAAGCAAACGAGGCATACGAATCATTACAAATAGAAAACTATTCATAATTATCTTATATCATTGACTATGACTTATAATTACAACGAAGTGTTTGAAGCATCGAAGGAATACTTTAAGGGCGATGAACTTGCTGCACGTGTGTGGGCAACGAAGTATGCACTTAAAGATGCGCAAGGAGTTTACTACGAGCGTACACCCGACGATATGCATTGGAGATTGGCTAAGGAAATAGCCCGTATTGAGCAAAAGTATAAAAATCCGATGAACGAGCAATCGCTCTTTGATTTGATGAAAAATTTCCGCTACATCGTGCCACAAGGTAGCCCAATGGCGGGTATAGGCAACAATAAGCAGGTGGGCTCTCTTTCCAATTGCTTCGTGATTGGGCTTGATGGCGAACCCGATAGCTATGGCGGCATCATCAAGGTGGACGAAGAACAAGTGCAATTGATGAAGCGCCGCGGCGGTGTGGGCCACGATTTATCGCACCTCCGCCCTAAGGGTACGGAAGTGAAAAACTCCGCACTCACTTCTACCGGTTTGGTGCCCTTTATGGAACGCTATTCCAATTCCACGCGTGAAGTGGCGCAAGATGGACGTCGCGGGGCTTTGATGCTAACCGTGAGCATAAAGCACCCCGATTCCGAGGCTTTTGTGGATGCCAAAACCGTGGAAGGGAAAATCACAGGTGCCAATGTGTCGCTTCGCATTGACGACGCTTTTATGCAAGCTGCCTCCGAAGGAAAGGAATATGTGCAACAATATCCTGTGGATTCCGATAACCCCACAACAACTCAGAGCATCGATGCTCAACGCCTTTGGAACAAAATTGTGCACAATGCTTGGCAAAGTGCAGAACCGGGCGTGCTATTTTGGGACACCATTATTAGAGAATCGCTGCCCGATTGCTATGCAGATTTAGGCTATAAAACCATCTCTACCAATCCATGCGGCGAAATTCCTTTGTGTCCCTACGATAGTTGCCGTTTGTTGGCTATCAACCTTTATTCCTATGTGGAAAATCCTTTTACACCACAGGCGAAATTCAATTTCGAAAAATTCAAAAAACACGTAATGTGTGCCCAGCGCATGATGGACGATATCATTGACCTGGAAATGGAAAAGATTGACACCATTATTGCAAAAATTGCGAAAGACCCCGAAACCGACGAGGTGAAAAGCACGGAATTGAATTTGTGGAAAAAAATTAGAGAAAAAACGCTGAGAGGACGTAGAACCGGTGTGGGTACTACAGGTGAAGGTGATATGCTCGCTGCTATGGGACTCACTTATGGCACCGACGATGCCACCACTTTCTCTGTGGAAGTGCACAAAGCATTAGCATTAGCTGCTTATCGCAGCTCGGTGGTGTTGGCAAGCGAACGCGGTGCATTCCCCATTTTTGATGCAAAGCGCGAAGTGAACAACCCGTTCATCAACCGAATCAAAGCCGAAGATCAAGAATTATACGATTTGATGGTGAAGTATGGCAGAAGAAATATCGCTTGCTTAACGATTGCTCCCACCGGCACTACCAGCATCCTTACACAGACCACCTCCGGTATTGAACCGGTGTTTATGCCGGTGTATAAACGTAGGCGTAAAGTGAACGCCAACGATAAAGAGGTGCGTGTGGATTATGTGGATGAATCCGGCGATGCTTTCGAAGAGTACATCGTGTACCACCATAAGTTTATGAATTGGATGCAACTCAATGGCATTGAAGTGCGCGATGACTACACCCAAGAAGAAATTGACGCATTAGTGGCAAAATCTCCTTACTTTAAAGCCACTTCCAACGATGTGGATTGGCTCAATAAGGTGAGAATGCAAGGCGCCGTGCAAAAATGGGTGGACCATTCTATTAGTGTGACCATCAATTTACCCAACGATGTGTCGGAAGATATGGTCAATAAGCTCTATGTGGAGGCTTGGAAATCGGGATGCAAGGGTTGTACGGTGTATCGCGATGGCTCTCGCTCAGGTGTGCTTATCTCGCTGAAAAAAGAAAAGAAAGATGCAAAAAAGGCTGAGCAGCCCGTAGCTCAAAATCCGGCTTTTGATAATCACAAGCGCCCAATCGAGCTCGACGCCGATGTGGTGCGTTTCCAAAACAATAAAGATAAATGGATTGCCTTTATTGGATTGATTGATGGCAAACCTTACGAAATTTTTACCGGTATTGCCGACGACGAAGAAGGTATATTCTGCCCAAAATCGGTAACAAAAGGCAAGATTATCAAGGTGATTGATGAAAACGGACAGAAACGCTACGACTTCCAATTCGTGAACAAGCGTGGCTTTAAAACCACCATTGAAGGCCTTTCGGAAAAATTCAATCCTGAGTTCTGGAATTATGCCAAGCTCATTTCCGGTGTGCTGCGATACAAAATGCCGATTGCACAAGTGCTCAAATTGGTGGGTAGTTTGGAACTCGACAACAAATCCATCAACACTTGGAAAATGGGCGTGGAACGTGCCCTGAAGAAATATTTGCCCAATGGAGAAAAATTGAGCGGTCAAACCTGCCCGAATTGCGGACAAGAATCGCTGGTGTATCAAGAAGGATGCTTGCTTTGCACCAATTGCGGCACTTCGCGTTGCGGTTGATTTTTATCCTCGATATTTAAAATAACCAAAATGTTGGTGGTTTTCGAGCCACCAACATTTTTTTAATCTTTTTCGCTCAATTCCAACCATCGTAATTCCATTTCGTCGAGCAGGTCGGAAATTTCTTTGTAGCGAGCTGCTTTAGATTCCACATCCGAAATTGGCTCACCGCTATTGAAAAGATTGTGGAGCAAGCGTTGCTCTTCTGTGAGCTGCTCAATGGTGGCAGTAAGTTGTTCAAATTCTTTTTTCTCTTTGAAGGAGAGGCGGTTAGATTTGGAATGGTTAGTGATTTTTTGCGGTTTTTCTTTGGGTGATGTTTTTTTTCTGTTTTCGTTTTCGGCTTTTTCGTGAGCGATTTTCCAAGCTCGAAATTCGCTGTAATTGCCGGGAAAATCTTTGATTTCGCCGTTGCCCATAAACACGAACGTGTGGTCCACACATCGGTCCATGAAATAGCGGTCGTGGCTCACCACAATCAAGCAACCGGAATATTTATTGAGGTAATCTTCCAGAATGGCAAGGGTTTGAATATCTAAATCGTTGGTGGGCTCGTCGAGAATCAGGAAATTGGGTTTGCTAATGAGCACCAGAGCCAAATACAGCCGTCGCTTTTCGCCGCCACTGAGTTTGGCAATAAGTTTTTGTTGGTCGGTAGGGGAGAAGAGAAACAATTGCAAGAATTGCGATGCCGAATAGTGGTTTTTTTCGTCGAAGTAAATGTGTTCCGCCACATCGCGCACAGCATCTATCACCTTTTTGCTTTCATCAAACGCCATACCTTCTTGGCTGTAGTAGCCGAATTTCACCGTTTCGCCAATTTCGAAACAGCCGCTGTCGGGCTCGATTTTGTTGAGCAAAAGGCGGATAAAAGTGGATTTTCCCACGCCGTTATCGCCCACGATGCCCAATTTTTCATAGCGCGAAAAGGTGTAGTTGAAATCGTTGAGTATCACCTTATTACCAAATCGTTTTGAAACGTGGTGAGCAGTGAAAATCTTCTTCCCGATATAGCCGGCCTTCACATTAAGCACCACATCGCCCTTGTCGTTGCGCTGCTGTGCGCGTTCTTTCAAGTCGTAGAAGGCATCGATACGGTATTGTGCCTTGTGGGCGCGGGCTTGTGGTTGGCGTCGTATCCACTCAATTTCGGTGCGAAGCAAATTGCGAGCTTTCTCTACAGCTGCATTTTGAGCATCGATACGTTCGGCTCGCTTTTCGAGGTAGTAATGATAGTTGCCTTCATAGGCAAAGATGTTATTTTGGTCAAGCTCCAGAATTTTGTCGCAAATTTTGTCTAAGAAATAGCGGTCGTGTGTCACCATCAGAATGGTGATTTTGCTCTTGCTCAGATACGCTTCCAGCCATTCTATCATATCGATATCAAGATGGTTGGTGGGCTCGTCGAGAATTAAAAATTGAGGGTTGCCTATTAGAATTTTCGCCAATGCCACGCGCTTAATCTGTCCGCCCGACATCTGTGAGATGCGCTGCTGAATGTCGGTAATTTTCAGCTGCGACAAAATTTGCTTGAATCTGTCTTCAAAATCCCATGCCGAAACCACATCCATTTTTTGCAGGGCGTGGGCAATTTGTTCATTGTCGCCCTTTAGCAGGGCTTCCTCATATTGCCGGATGGCTTGCGACTGCTCATCGGTGCCCACCAAACACGTTTCCATCACCGACAGCTCGGCATCAAAATGCGGCAATTGCGGCAAATAGCCGATGCTCACATCGTTTTTGTAGATGATACTGCCGGAATCCGGCGTGTCGTCGCCTGCCAAAATATTCAGTAAGGTGGATTTGCCGGTGCCGTTTTTGGCAATGAGACCCATCTTTTCGCCCTCGTTGATGGTGAAACTGATGTCGGTGAATAGGGCATTCACGCCAAACGACTTTGTGAGATGATCTACTTGAAGAAGATTTGCCATGTTTTGCGCAATATTTTGGCACAAAATTACAAAAAATTTTGCAGTTTATAGAATTCTTACTAACTTTGCGGTGAAAATGGTGGTATCGTCTAACGGTTAGGACGCAAGATTCTCAATCTTGTAATCTGGGTTCGATTCCCAGTATCACTACCATTATCAACATGGGCTTGAAATTCTGCAACCGGATTTCAAGCCTTTATTATTCAATTTATACTTTCGTCTTGAAGTTAAGAAGTTAAGAAGTTATCGCTCGCTTCGCTCGCCGGAAGTTAAGACGTTTGTCATATTCCAACGATGAACATAGCGGTAATTCATATTGCCACAATTTATAGTTTTCTTTCAAAATTAAGCCGATGGGCATATTCGACAGAGCACAACTGCTGATAGGGGAGTGCGCAATGCAAGCACTCCAAAGCAAGAAGGTAATCATTTTTGGCGTGGGCGGCGTGGGCTCGTGGTGCGCCGAGGGGTTGATTCGCTCCGGACTGGTGCATCTCACCATTGTGGACTGCGACCGAGTGGCGGAAAGCAATGTCAATCGCCAATCAATGGCGACCACCAAAACCATCGGACAGGTGAAGGTGGATGCTTTAAAAGCGCGGCTGCTCGAAATCAACCCGGATGCACAAATCATAGCCATTCAGGATGTCTACACACAAGAAACGAATGAATCGTTTCATCTCGAATCCTACGACTACATTGTGGACTGCATCGATTCCATCAGGGATAAGTGCGCCTTGCTGCTCAATGCTACCAATGGCACCTGGGGCAATAAAGACGGGATGCTGCCACAGCAAACTTTGCCGGTTGCCGCTCGGGTGTTTTCTTCGATGGGGGCTGCTCTAAAAGTGGACCCCACACGCATCCGTGTTACTGAATTTTGGAAGGTGCAGGGCTGCCGATTAGGTGCCGTGTTGCGCAAACGAATGAAGCGCAACAAGCAGCGCCCGGGCAAACCTATCCGCTGTGTTTATAGCGAAGAGATGCTGGAAAACCGCGGCTCCGCCGACGCTTCACTGACCGAAGACACCACCGCTGACGTACATCCCTCCCACGCCACCACTGCCGACCAAGCCAGTGCCGAACTTAATGCCAAGAAAAAACAAGTGAACGGCTCCCTCGTTCACATTACAGCCATCTTCGGCTTCACCCTCGCCGGCCTTATCATTGATGAAATAATTAATGGAATGCATAATTCATAATGCTTAATGCATAATTCTTAATGCTTAGGTGGAGCACATTAATAATGTATGATAGGGTATTTGCCAGAATAGCGTAGCGCATAGTATGGTTATTATTATGGCATTCATAATGGAACAAATCTAAAACGTTCAAATCTTGGACGCCCTGTGTTACAGATGGATCATTAAAAATGAGGTTACTGCCACCGGGCAGCAACCTCATTTTTATTAATGAAGAATGTTAGGGGTTATTTGACGAGGATGGGTTGGGCTTCGGCTTTGTTGGGAGTGATTACTTTCACTACGTAGGCGCCGGGGGCGAGGGTGGATGTGGTGATGGTGGCAGATGCTGATGCGGGTGCCACTGTGCTGACCACTGCGCCGTTCATTGCGTAAATGTAAACCTTGGTAATGGTTTCTGGGGCAGCCACTTTCACCACGTTGCCTTCGTTGGTGATAGTAATGGGGGATGCTGCAATTTCGTCAACTGAAGTGATAACGATATCGTCGATCGAAGCAAGTTGCGGTTCATTGTTGTAGTGAACGTATTTGAGTTCATCGAAATAGAAGTCGCCGCTCCACGATTGCCATGGTTCGTCGGGGTCTTCGTCGGCAAAGTCAGCCACCTGACCGCGATAGAGCCAGAAAGCGTCGTATTGCCAAAGACCTTCCACTTGATTTTTGGAGCCCGACACGAGTTCAACTTGGTCGTTGTTGACGTCGAAAGCCACCATTTCCCAACCACGATTCATTTGGTGAACGGTGTGACGCTTCACGGAAGCTGCATCGGCACGGTCGCGCACGCCGTGTCCCACAAAGTTTTGCGAGCCATCGCCAAACACATAGGCTTGGATGATTGCGCCTTGTCCATCGGAATAATATTGTGCGCCGTTTCTCTTATAGATGCGCAGACCCCAGTAAGCGGCGGTCGTTGAGGGATCGAATTCGTAGTGCACCTTGAAGGAAGATGCTTGCGAAGGATTGCTTACGAATGTGGAAGCCTCCATGGTTTGGTCTTCCATTTGGGTGAAGCCCTTTGAAGAGCCGGAGCCGCCGGGAGAGAACCAGTCGTTGGGATTGGCTGTGGCATCAATCACACCCGACGATTTCACGGTGCGATATTCCGAGAGGAATTTAAACACGTAAGGAGCACTCACATTGCCGGAAAGGTCTTTGAAACCACCTTTCACCGCCACTTTGTAACACTTGTCGAGGGCGAGGTCGTTGTCGAGATAGAAATGGAGCACCGAAGCACCGCGAATCACCTCGTGGGTAAGTTTGCCGGAAAGGGTGTTGCCATCCTTGTCGGAAACGATGATTTCATCGCCCGTTACATCGTCTTCGTTCCAATTGAGGGCTTCGTTGAACTCAATACGAATAACGGGACGTTGGGTGAACTTCATTGTGGTGTTTTCTTCCGGTGTGGTAGAAGCCACGAATGGCGCTTCCACATCGGCAGGCTTAGTGGTAAAGCTAAACACATAGTTGCCACCTTCGGCGCCATCATTATCGCCATCAAGGAACTGGTTGGTCTGTGCATTTTTTGCCACAGCGCCGTCGATGGTGATGGTGTAATCCATATCGTCCATCAATTGGTTGGTGGCAACGCGCAGGGTGTAGTCGTTGTCCCACGAAAGACTTACTTTGCCGGCATTATTGATAGAGAAGGCACTTTCCACCGATTCGCGGTTCATATTGCGCGAGAAAGTAAACACCATATCTTCGAGCGTGCTCACCGCATCGGGATTGGTAACACTCACACCGGAAACCACTGCCGGTGAATTCGAAGTGAGAGAAATATTTGCCCAAGTCACATTTTCGGAAGCCAAACCTTGTGGATTGGATTGGAGAGTGACGGTTTGTTTGGTTTCGGGGAAGCCGGCAGCTTTATAAGATACTTCCACTGTGGCACCCGGGGTGAGATTGTCTTCAAACAAGAAGAAACCGTTGTGCACCAAGTTGGGGTTCTTAACATATTTGCTAAAGAGCGATTCGTAGGAGTCCGTCACAATCGACACGCCATTCACGGTAACGGTCACATTATCGATAGGTTGACCATTTTCACTATTGGTGACCACGCCCGCGAGTAACACCTTTTCCGGACGAACCAATCCTCTATATTCCATAATGGAGCGCGCAGTGGCGAATGCTTCGAGATGCTTGTAGCTATCATTCATGTTGAGCGCCTGCTGCATTGGCAGTGTGTGGTAGCCGCCTTCGCTCAAAATGGATGCCATATTGGTGCGGCGGTTAACCGACAGGTAAGGATATTGATTGGTGTGCGTGTCGATATCGCCTTGATAGAACACACGGTCGTAGTAGTTGCCACGAGTTTCGGTGTCGTACATCACGCCGGTAAGGTTAGGCGTCATGATGTCGCCCATGCGCTTACCGCCATTAGGCGTTTTCTCTACATACTGACCATTGAGTTTCCAGCCGCCAAAGAGAAAAACGGTAGAGTTTTTGGAAGGACTGCCGGCATCGGAGTGAATAGAATAGAAAAAGTCGGCGCCCCAAGCATTAGCCATGTCGGAACGCTCTTCGAGTGTCACATAGTCGGTGTCATCGTCGCGTGTCATGCCGATAGTGGTTTCGTCGGCAGTGGTGTATTTGTAGAGGAAATCGCGAGTGGCCAAGCCCACGCGGAGCACCTTTTCCGCCTCCGTGTAACTGTAAAGTCCGGAGTTTTCTCTGCCGGAGTGGCCCGGGTCGATCCATAGTTTAAAATCTCCCCAGTCTTGCTTCGTGGGGGTTTGTGCTTGAGCCGTGCCGCCAAATGCCATAGAAGCCAATGCGGCATATATGATAGTTTTGAAATAATTTTTCATGACTTGCTTATTTTAAATCAACCACATAAATATTACCATCCACATCATTGTCGAAAGCCACTTTCGAGCCATCGGGCGACACACTCAAAGTGATAGGAATCACATCGCTATTGGGAGTAAGGTTTTCTTCCACACCGGTTTCGGTGTTTACGGAAAAGAGGTCGGAAGCCGTGAAGCGCTCGCCATTGTCTTGAATGCGAGCAAACATCAAATCTCTGCTATTGGGTGCCCACGAAGGATAAGCACCTTTGCCAAAAGATTTCAGGTTGGCGCCATCCACATCGCACACGAAAAGTCCGTAGCTCACAATTTGGAAGGCAATTTTTTTGCCATCAGGCGAGAGAGCAGGGTTGAGCACCATCTTTCCGGCATACTGTTCAAGCGAAGGAATAAGGCGCGTGGCTTCGGCGGGTTGGTCGCACATGATGCGAAGCAGGTTCACATTTTTCATCACCTTCGACGGGCGGAATCCACGTTGAGCCGGAGCCACTTCACTAATTTCGGCGGTTTCCACATTCACGTTTTCGATGCGCACCATCCGTAAGCCGTTTTCCACAGTGTATGGCGTGGAAACGATGGTTTGGGCATCTTGCCAATTCATTTTGTAGCCGGCGCCCAAGGCCTCCGACACTTGATTAAGATTAGAACCATCGGCATTGGCGACCCAAATTCCGATGAAATTGTCGCCGGTGACGGCAATCTTACTGCCATCGGGCGACCACACGGGTGCCATCAGGCTTTGAGCAGACTTGATGAGCAATCGCGGCTCTCCATTAGCCTTAGATTGAGCCATCAAACTGCCTGCACTCAGCATAATAGCTGAGAAGAGTAGCAAAGATTTCTTCATGTTCTGAAAATTAATTAGTTAACAAATTAGGTTAGGTTTATATTTGGTCCAAAGTTAATCATTTTTTTTGAAACATCAAATGTCATTTTGTAAATAAATTAAAACAAATCAGCGCATCGCGACATCCTTAAATCACCAAAATAGCAAATCACCCCTTGAGCGAATATCTCTTGGGGTGATTTGCTTTTAAAACTATGGATAATGGTTTCTATTTGGTGGCAAGCTCGTCTAAAAGTGCGAAATCGAGTACATCTTTAATGCAATCCACATAGTGGAACGACAAGCCTTGCAAATATTTTGGTTCAATATCTTCAATGTCTTTCTTATTTTGATGACAAAGAATAATATCGGTGATACCGGCGCGTTTGGCAGCCAAAATCTTTTCTTTGATGCCACCCACGGGCAGCACTTTGCCACGCAGTGTGATTTCGCCCGTCATTGCCAAATTTTTGCGCACTTTGCGCTTGGTGAACGACGACACCAAAGATGTTACCATCGTTACACCGGCAGATGGTCCATCTTTAGGAATAGCGCCTTCGGGCACGTGGATATGCACATTGTGAGTGTCGAAAATGTTTCGGTCAATGTTCCACACATCGGCATGTGCTTTGATATATTGCATCGCAATCACCGCCGATTCCTTCATCACATCGCCCAAATTGCCGGTAAGTGTAAGTTTGTCGCCCGTTTTTCCGGCAGGGGAGAGCGACGATTCTACAAACAAAATCTCACCACCCACAGCAGTCCATGCCAAGCCTGTCACCACACCGGCATAGTCGTTGCCCTCATATTCGTCGGATACAAATTTTTGTGGTCCCAAGAAATCTTCCACCATATTGGTTCCAATAGATTTCGGGTAAGGCAACTCCGATACCTTTTTGCAAGCGATTTTGCGAAGTATTTTACCAATTTTCTTTTCCAAATCGCGCACACCGCTTTCACGAGTGTAGTTTTTGATAATTTTTGCCAAAGTAGGTTTTGTAATCGCGATTTCTTTAGGTTCCAACCCATTTTCCTCCAGTTGCTTGGGCAGGAGATGACGCGCCGCAATTTCCACCTTTTCTTCCTGCGTGTAGCTGTTGATTTCAATAATCTCCATTCTATCGAGCAGTGGCTGAGAAATGGTTTGCAACGAATTGGCAGTGGCGATGAAGAGCACTTTCGACAAATCGTAGTCAATGTCGATATAATTGTCGTGGAAATGTGAGTTTTGTTCCGGGTCGAGCACCTCAAGCAATGCCGAAGAAGGGTCGCCTTTAAAATCTTTACCCACTTTATCGATTTCGTCAAGCACAATCACGGGGTTGTTGGCGCCACATTTAGCCATAGCTTGCAAAATTCTGCCCGGCATAGCACCAATGTAGGTGCGGCGGTGACCACGAATTTCGGATTCATCGTGCAAGCCACCAAGCGAAATGCGGGCATATTTGCGATTGATAGATTCTGCAATGGAGCGGCCCAACGACGTTTTTCCCACTCCAGGAGGGCCATACAGGCAAAGAATCGGAGCTTTCAAGTCGCCTCTCAATTTGAGCACTGCTAGGTGCTCAAGAATTCTTTCCTTCACCTTTTCGAGCCCATAGTGGTCTTTATTGAGTTGTGCCGACACTTTTTTTAGGTTGATATTGTCGGCGGTTTCATCGTTCCAAGGAAGGTTGAGCAAATTGTCTAAATAGGAATATTGCACCGAATAATCCGGCGATTGAGGATTGTAGCGCTCCAATTTTTTCAATTCTTTCTCGAATTGCTCTTGCACGGATTTGTCCCAATTCTTGCTTTTGGCACGCTGATAGAGTTCTTGCTCATCGTCTTCACCATTGCCCAATTCTTCTTGAATGGTGCGGATTTGCTGTTGCAAGAAATGTTCGCGTTGCTGTTGTGACAAATCTTCGCGTGTGCGGGAGGCAATATCCGCTTTCAGTTCTATTAATTGCGCTTCCTTACTTAGTGCTGCAAACAATTTGTAGGCACGCGATTTGATATTGCGTTCTTCCAAAAACTCTTGTTTTTTGGCAGGGTCGAAAGGAATGTTGGTGGCAATAAAATTCACCAAATAATCGTCGGAATCAATGTTGCGCACTGCAAAAGCCAATTCGTTGGCATTTTCGCCCAGCGTTTTAAAAATATGGTTTGTGACGTCTTTAATCGACGAAATCAGCACCTGATATTCTCTATCCTTCTGGTCGGGCATAATGTCGGTTACGGTGGTCACATTTCCCATCAAATAGGGAGATTCTGCCACAATGCTATTCAATTGACAAGCCTTTCTACCCCGCAAAATCACATTGGTGGTGTTGTCAGGCAGTTGCAGAATTTTGATAATGTCTGCCACTGTGCCCACTTTATATAAATCATTGAAATGAGGATTGTCGACTTTTGAATCAATTTGGCACACCACAGCAATAGGGCGTTTCAATTGCTGAGCGTCGTTGATGAGTTGAAGAGATTGTGAACGACCGATAGCCACCGGCATTGTCATGTCGGGGAAGAGAACCATATTGCGGAGCGTGAGCACCGGTATATTATCGAGCTGATCGGCTGCTATGCCGGAAGTTAAATCCACATCAGCTTTAATTTCAGCAAAAATCGGTCCTATCTGCGAGGAAGAATCCATCGCCATATCACCGTCGAAATCGTTAAAAATATCTTTCATAAATACACATAATAATTCATTATATACTTTGTGGCAATTTAAGTGCCAATCCATCGAAATACGGAAGCAACGTGACGAAATTTCTACATATCTGCCAATTTGGCAATATTGAACTCAAAAAATCACTTGGCACGATATATGCATTTTTAAATTGGTGAAAAGATTAAACAACTTAAAATACATATTTAAAAATGACAGTAAAACCATTAGGCGATCGTGTTCTGATTGAACCCGCCAAAGCAGAAGAAGTGACCACTGCCGGCATTATTATCCCCGACACCGCGAAAGAAAAACCTTTAAAAGGTGTGGTGATTGCATGTGGCAAAGGCACTAAAGATGAAGAAATGCAAGTTAAACCCGCCGACTTGGTGCTCTATGGCAAATATGCCGGCACTGAAATTGATGTGGATGGTAAGAAAATGCTGATGATGCGTCAGAGCGACATCTTGGCTATTGTGGAAGACTAATTAAATCATTAAAGTATTATGGCAAAATTAATTAAATTTGATATAAAGGCTCGCGAAGAGCTGAAAAAGGGCGTTGACCAACTGAGCAACGCAGTGAAAGTAACCCTCGGTCCGAAAGGACGCAATGTGATTTTGGACAAAAAATTCGGTGCTCCCCACATCACCAAAGACGGTGTGAGCGTGGCTCGAGAAGTGGAGCTTGAGGACGAATTCCAAAACATTGGTGCACAATTGGTGAAAGAAGTGGCATCCAAAACTAATGATGATGCCGGCGACGGCACTACCACTGCTACCGTATTGGCTCAAGCTATCGTGAATGAAGGCTTGAAGAATGTGGCTGCAGGTGCCAACCCTATGGACCTGAAACGCGGTATCGACAAAGCTGTAGAACGCGTGGTGGCAAGCATCAAGGCACAAGCACAAGAAGTGGGCGACGACTTTAGCAAAATTGAAAATGTGGCGCGCATCAGTGCTAACAACGATGCCAAAATCGGCGAACTCATTGCTGAAGCCATGAAAAAGGTGAAACGTGATGGCGTAATCACTGTGGAAGATGCTAAGGGCACCGACACTTACGTAGATGTGGTGGAAGGTATGCAATTCGATCGTGGCTACATTTCTCCCTATTTCGTGACCAATGCAGAAAAAATGTCATGCGAAATGGAGCACCCCTACATCCTGCTCTTCGATAAGAAAATCTCTACTTTAAAAGATATGCTTCCCATTCTGGAACAAACCGCTCAAAGCGGACGCCCGCTGCTCATCATCTCGGAAGACGTAGACAGCGAAGCATTGGCAACCTTGGTGGTTAACCGAATGAGAGGTTCTTTGAAGGTGTGTGCCGTGAAGGCTCCCGGCTTTGGAGATCGCCGTAAAGAAATGCTTGAAGATATCGCTATCCTCACCGGTGGTGTGGTGATTAGCGAAGATATGGGCATGAATTTGGCAAGCGCCACTATCGATATGCTCGGCACAGCAGAAAAGATTGCCGTAAACAAAGAAACCACCACCATCGTGAATGGTGCCGGCAATAAGGATAAGATAGCCGACCGTGTGGCACAAATCCGCACTCAAATCGAGACCACTAAATCTTCCTACGATAAGGAAAAACTCCAAGAACGTTTGGCTAAACTCGCCGGCGGTGTGGCTGTGCTCTACATCGGCGCTCCAAGCGAAGTGGAAATGAAAGAGAAAAAAGACCGTGTTGATGATGCACTGAGCGCCACTCGTGCAGCCGTGGCTGAAGGTATTGTGCCCGGCGGTGGTGTGGCTTATATCCGTTGTCTCGACGACCTTGAAGGCTTCACCGGCGACAACGACGACGAAACTACCGGTATTCGCATCGTGAAACGCGCCATTGAAGAGCCTCTTCGTCAGATTGTTAACAATGCAGGATTGGAAGGCGCTGTGGTGGTGAACGAAGTGCGCAACGGCAAAGATGACTTCGGTTACAACGCCCGCACCGAAAAATACGAAAATCTGTATGAAACCGGTGTAATCGACCCGGCAAAAGTTACGCGTGTGGCATTGGAAAATGCAGCATCCATTGCGGGCATGTTCCTCACCACAGAATGTGTAATCGCTGAAAAGAAAGAAGAAGCTCCCGCTGCAGCCGCAGCACCGGGCATGGGTGGCATGATGTAAGCCTCTCATTGACAATGACCTTGCCTATGAATTTCAACGCATTGCGAGGTTGTTCAGATACTTACGACAGAATCACCTCCAGAAGTGGGGGTGATTTTGTTGTCTGTTTATTGCCCCTTTCC
>SAMEA3663025__coassemble_602_pt1 | contig 22435 bp, 27 predicted proteins | sample SAMEA3663025__metabat2_low_PE_039 | metagenome-assembled genome bin SAMEA3663025 (sample SAMEA3663025) | pig gut metagenome | biome: pig gut; feature: pig-associated habitat; material: faeces | place: France | collected 2012
GATCGATGTCGTTATGTGTTCTTGTTTCCCTGCCTATAAGTGCATCGACACCCCAACCGCCGTCTAGAAACACCTTTACAGATGCTTCAGACAGCATTTCAAGAATCTCACATACATCAAAACAAGTTACCATAAAATTCGAATTTATGATGGTTCAGAGTTATACCTCCTCTGCCTGCATAGGCTTGTATACCGTGTCTACCACTCTGCGCTGGCATTCGTCGGCATCGGAAAGAGGGTGGGTACTGATAAGCATAAGGACACAGGAGGGGTCGAGGTGTGCGTCATTCAGGATTCTGGGATCCTCCAACTCAACATGAAAACCGTTACGCTCGTAGAAGGCGATGCGTCGGCGTGTGATGTCATCAGTTGGAGGCTCCACTTCCCCGATTATCGGCAAATTGGTCTCTTCCCTCAGGAGTTTCAGCGTCAATGCGCCCAAACCCTTGTTACGGTGGATGTCAAGCGTAGCCAAATACAGGAGATAACGACATATGCCTAATTCAAATACTACAGCCATACCGCAGAAGTCGTCATCTTCAGTGATGGCATAAAAAGACATTTCCTGGCAGTGGTCTATCATCCACAGGAAACGTTCAGTGTCAGTTCTCTCCGCTTCGGAAAAAGCAGACTCGTAGAGCTCTGGAACTTGCGCTATCAGCGGGTCTTTGCTTGACTGTATTTTTATCAGTTTCATGCTAAATTTCGATTTATCGGTTTAAATATAACAAATCCACAGCAAATTGTATCTATCTTCGAACTTTATCTAACAGCCTTGACACAGTTCATTTTACACTTTCACGACTCCCGACTCCCGGCTAACGGCTAACGGCTAACGGCTAAAGGCTAAAAGCTAACGGCTCAAAATTCAGCTCAAGCCTTTGAGCATGGTCATGATGTTGAAATTTTTGCTTTTGTTGTTGAGCAGTTGTTCGATTTCGGTGATTTCTTTAATGGCGTCTAATCGCTGTGCCAATGGGAGGAGCGAATTGAGCAATTGTTCGGCTGCAGCGCGACGGTTCACCAATCTGATGAGTGCCCTTGCCAAGGCTATGGAGAGCGTGAGTTCGCGATGTCCCATGGTGTTGCTGAGTTTCTTTTGATAGCGAAGGCATTTGGTGTAGAATTTCACAGCGCCTCTTGCATTGCCCATTTGCAAGAGCAAATCGCCCTCATTTTTCAGCGAATCGATGAGGTTGACCAGCGCCTCGCGTGTTTTTTCGGCACTACCTTCACCTTCATTGAGCATTGCGGTGTAGAGTTCGGTGGTGTGCTGATAGTGTGCGAGGATATTCATTTGGTTGGCTCTATTTTTGTAGATACCGGTGGATGCTTCCACAGCCAGCAGCAGCATGGCAGAGAAGCGTGCGTTGTCGCGTTTCACCAATCGCTCGAGAATTTTTTGTGCTTTGGTGAGTTCCTTCACGGCGCGGCTATTGTCGTCGGTGAGATTGTGCACGATGGCGAGATTATAGAGCAATGCAGCGAGAATGGCGAGGAAATCTTCGTTGCGCTTATTGTTGATTTCCACCATCACGTGGAGTGCATTTTCTGCCGACCCCAGCGCCAGTATGTGGTCGTGGCGATGAATGAAAATACTCATTCTCACCAGCCAGAGCCAACTGTGGTGCAAGGGCGGGAATTGGTTGATTTCTTCGTCGAACACAGTGTTGTCGATGTAGGCGGCAGCTTCTGCTTCCCTATCGTTGAGCATCAGGTAGCGCACCCACCAAATGGTGATATCGTGCTTTTGTTGGGCGCTCATTTGGCTCGTGTCGGGTTCTTTGCCCGACACTTCGCTCAGTGCGCAAGCTATTTTGATATCGGATTGCAACGACGGGGTCGACATTTCTATGCTTAATTGCTTCATCTCTCCAATGTGTTTATATCAATCAAGAGGGGGGTATGCTTCGGTTTGTGCTGCTTCGATGCGAGCCTTTATTTGCTGTGCTGTGGGCTCATCGATGCAATTATTGTGCGCGGCGGCATTGTCGGCGAGCTGCAGCGCCGTGCTAATGATTTGCTGCATAGCATCGTGGTCGAGGTTGGGAATATCGTCGATGCCGATGCCTTGGCTCAAGAGCGCGCACACCACACCGGCGGTGAATCCGCTTTGCCATCCCAGCCAGTTGTCGCTCATAGGGTTCGGGTTAGTGAAATGCCACTGCTGCTTGCCCACAAAGGTGTCGATATTGCCATTGGCGTGGATGTAGATAAAGCAAGGGCAATAGTATTCGAGGTGGTTGTGATAGGCATTTTCGCCGCTTTCGCCGGGGAAAATGTCGGCGATATCCCGCTCGTGTGCCACAATCACGCCCGAGAGTTCAAAATTTTCCAGAATGGCGGTCATCACCCGAGTGATGCGGAAATTGATGCCATGCTGAAATCCGGGTAAATACACCAAAATCGCCTTCCGCTCGGCAGCGTAGGAAAGGAGTTCGTAGAGGCTTTCTCGCTGAGGGGCGTCGATGGCATAGAGCGAGCCGAAAAGCACGATGTCGCCCTCATCGATGCGTGGCCACACCACATTAAAGCGTTCGCCCGGCGGATACACGCCATAGTTCACTATTTTTTCGTGTCCGTTGTGGTCGGAGAAAATGGCAGATAGAGGCGTAGAGCCTTCGGTGTAGCGGTCAATGGATTTCGTGTTCACTTGGTGCTGAACGAAGAAATCCACAATCATATCGCCCACGCTATCGGTGCCACATTCGCTGCAAAAAGTTACCGGCACGCCGGTCATACCTAATGAAGCCGTGGCGTTGGCAATGCGGCCACCCACCATAGCTTTCACCGGTTGCCGGTTCACAAACACGGTGTCGAGCACCGATTCGCCGATAGAAATCACTTTGCGCATATATTCAATCAAAAAAAATTATATATATCGTTGAGTTATGTAGTCACGTATTCTGCAAATCAATCGGGTGTGGTTCATGGCAGCGTGTGCCTATTGTCGGCTTTTTTCGCCCAGGTAGCCACCGTGGTGTCGCTGCGCGTATTGCTGGCGCGAAAATCCGCTCAGCAGCATCGTGTTCACCACCAGCACATCGCCCATCACTGTCATCATCGTGGTAGAGGTAGTGGGGGTAAGACCCAACGGACACACTTCGGGCGCACCCGAGGTGGCAAGGCAAATGTCGCTTTCCAACGCCAGGGGGCTGTTGGGGTTGCCGGTAATGACAATGAATTGCAAATGCGCGTACAATTCCTTTGCCAATTGCACCAACGCCACGATTTCGCTGGTTTTGCCCGAATTCGACAGCAAGAGCATAACATCATTTTTTTGCAAAATGCCCAAATCGCCGTGTTGTGCTTCGCTGGGATGCAAAAACACTGCCGGCACGCCGGTGGAGCAGAAAGTGGTGGCTATGTTTTCGGCTATTTGCCCGCATTTTCCCATGCCGGATGTCACCAATTTTCCCCCTTTTTGGCTTGCTGCCAAAATCAATCGGATGGCTTTTTCGTAATCGTCGGTAACCGGTATACTTTCTATCGCTCGGCTTTCCGCAGCGAGTATCTCCCTCATTGATTGTTTAATGTCGACCATTATTCGTAGTGTGATGATGAAATTTAACTGCAAAGTTAACGATTTGCAGCGGATTTTCGTGAAAAACTCGCCACATTTTTCACCACCACCACACAAAATCGCTCTAAAACACCACCAAATTCAATTCTCAATAGCCGACTCTCACCCCACCCCATAATCTGCTCTGATTTATTGATTATCTTTATTGATAAGATTAACCACCACTTTCACCATCACATCTTTCTCTGCCGTTCTACTCTCGGCTATCATGAGTGTAAGAGCCACGAGGGTGTTGTCGGCTATGCGTTTTTCCCGGCATTGCTCCATGAGGAGTGACATGTGCATTTTTTGCACATACCAAGGCTTCTTCCAATTCGCCCTCTTTAAATATGTTTTTTATATGCCGAGCTATCACCGAGCGGTCTCTTCCAAATAATTCTGCCATCTGGTTTTGTGTGAGCCACACGGTGTCGTTCTCCAACTTTACTTCAAGTTGGGTATTGCCATCGTCGGTCGTATAGAGCACAATCGATGATCCGTTGTTCGTAACTATTCTATTTTCGGTCATTTCTTTTCTTTTTCTTTATCCTCCCCCTTACTCTTGCAGTATGGTGGATTGCAGATACGCTTTCACATCCTCCCAGGGGTAGAAGGGTGGCGTGGCGGTGGGAATGGGGATGGCGGTTTCTTGCTCGTTGAGCATAAATTTCACCATCACGTGCCCTTGCTTATTACGGAAAAACACGATTTGCACATTGCCCGCCATAGGAGCAATGTGGTGGGAGCGGAACACTTGGTAGAATTTGTAGGGGTCGCTTTCCGAATTGTTGCAGTCTTTCAGCCCCAATGCTCCGGCAAAGGGGATGAGATTGCCATCGTGTCCAAAGCGCAGTGTTGCCACATCGCCTTTGCCCGCAATTGCCAGTTCGGCGCTTTCTATCACATTGCGCAGCAGGGGGCGTACATTTGCGTATGCCAAGCCGCGTCCCTCGGCATAGTTGGCATCCTGCACATAGAAGCGAAAATTAAACACCTGGTAGATGTTGAACAATTCTTCTTTAGTGAAAAGGTCGTAGAAAGAGATGTTGGTGTCCATGTCTTGCATATCCACCGCGAGCCAGTAGAATCCCCAAGCCAAATCGCGCGGATTGATATGCTTGTGGATATATGCCTCGCTATTGAAAAGGGTGCGTGCCAAGCGTTCGCCCTTCACGTGGGCTTCTTCAAATTTGCGATACTCCTCTTGCCAGGGTCCGTTTTCGCCATTGAAATCGCACGATTCGGGGCTGTGATAGTTGAGATACGCCATGTGTTTGGCGCTTGCTTCGCGCGTTACCTGCAGTGCGGGAAATTTTTCCTTCAGTCCCTCGCAAAATGCCGCCATGGTGAGAGCACAGCGCAGTGAAGTGGTGCTGCGAGCCGTCACACTCCCGCCTTGCTTAAAAATTTGCGGATAAGCCTCTGCCAATCGGCGGGCAATGCTTCGTGCTTGGCGTTCGCCCAACGGCGAGAGGTCGCCACCGTGTCCTTCAGCCAATTGCCACACTTGCTCTATGCGGCGCAGCGCATCTTCGCCAAGCGGAGTGAGGGCATGCGCATCGTGGGCTTTTTGCATCAAAATGAGCATCCGCTTGTAGTCGTTGTCGCTAATCAAATAGCGCGAACCGTGTCTGCCGTAGTGGCTCACATAGAAGGGCTCATAGCCTTTGGGGGGCGACGTGACGGGTTGCGGCGACGTAACAGGATAGGCATAATACACAGCCCCGGCTTTATTCACATTATTATATATCTCTTGTTTGGCATCTTGAGCAAAAGTCAAAAAGGAGCACCAAAGAAATAAGAAGAGCAATAGCGGTTTCATAATAGCGGTTAGAGGTTAGAAGTTGGAGATTAATTATTTGCAGGGGTTATAGGTCTGCGATAATGGGGTCCCATTTGGCGGGGTTGGCGGCTTGCTTCACTTTGAGTTTTGTGAGCACCATGTCGGCATCTTGCGCTTTCAGATAGGGCAACAGCCACAATGCGTGGCGGTTTTCGCCATCGATTTCGAGGGCACGGATGGCATCGTCGGTGGCAGTAGCATATTGCGCCATGTTGTAGAGCGTGCTGGCGCGATAGGCGTAGGCATCGGCTTGATTGCCCCATTGCCCCACCACGGTGTCGAACACCTTGAGGGCTTCGCTGAATTGATTGTTGGCATCTAACGCGCATCCCCACGAAATTTGTGCACCCATATCGTCGGGCGCTAAAGTGGCGGCTTTGGCGCAATCTGCCACCGCCTCATTGTAGCGCTCGAGTTTTTGATAAAATTTGCCTCGGCGCTCGTAGTAGAACGCATCATTGGGCTGCAAATCAATCGCTTTCTGCAAATGCTGAAGCACCTCGGCTGAGGCATCGGGGTTGGCTGCTTTGGCGCGCGCCATTTCGCCGTGGAAAAACGCCAAAAATGCGCTATCCTTAGCCGGAATATTGCCCTCCGCTTGCTGCAAATAGTTCAGCGCAGCATCCATTTCGTCGGCATCAGCCATCATCGAGCCGATGTAGGTGGCGGCATAGCCTTTATGGTCGGCATTCTTCATTTCTTTCAAAAACAAAGCGTAAGCCTCATCCACTTGGTCGGCGGCATACAATTCCACCGCTTTGTCGAAAGCGGATTGCTCAGCCTTACTCTTGCTGACGGTTTTCACACGTTTTTTATCCAGCGGACCTCCCGCCAGGGCGCTTTGCACCGCAAACAGCGCCACCATCAATATCAATATTCGTTTCATTTTGGCAATATTAAAAAAAATGAATAAAAAATGCACCCACAAAATTCATCAAAATTTCCCAAATATGCAAATCCCGCCATCTCAGAGCCACGCACACCCCTTCCCCCTATTACCCACAGGCAGAATCTTTTCTTTGAAATTTTTGATGCTAAAAATTAGGCTCAACACTTTGATGACGAATAGATTACGCCAAATTTGGTTGCAAAGGGACGGTTCTTTTGCAACCAAAATAATCTCTATTCGCCGATTTGGGATTGCGTAGTCCCACACATCTATTCTATATTTGCGGCGTGACAAAATGGACGGCGCGTTGTGCTCGGTTCGGGACTAAAATCGGTGAACAATTTGGTGGACAGCACATCGGGATTAAACCTTAGGCACTTGCCTGCGTCTAACCCGCAAGAAACAAGAAATGAGAAAAAAACAGATATTTATCAAACTAACCCAACCTAACAACTAACTTGCTAATGGCTAAAAACATAGCCAAAGGCTAACAAATTAATTTTTTACACATGAACACATTATTTAAGCACATTCATTTGCGGGCAGGCTTTTTGATGCTCATCATGGCGATGGGCATGGCGCCGATGCTCCTTTCGTGCCAAAAACCGGTGGTGGCGCCTGCCAAACCGCCGGTGAACCGCGTGCAACTGATGACCGCCACCGGTGAACTCGCCACCGTGGAATACACCGTGTCGAAAATTATCAAAGCCAAGGACTGCACTTGGTGGAAAATTGGCGAAAAACGCGTGCTTTTCAAGTGCAATGCCTATCTCACTGCCGGCGTGGATATGACGCAATACGATGACTCAAAAACCCAAATCAATGAGGCGGCACACGCCATTGTGGTCACACTGCCGAAAGTGAAATTGATGTCGTGCCGTATCCCTTTCAACGAAATTCGACTTGTGGAAAACGAAGCCACGGGATTTCGACACGAATTTTCCGCACATGAGCGTCAATTGCTCCTCCGCCAAGGCGAGCAATCCATCCGAGCCGATGTGGACTCGGGCAAATATGCCATCCTCGCCGATGCCGAACGCAACACGCGTATCTTCTTTGAGCGGATGCTCAATCGATTGGGATATAAAAGTGTAACCATTAAATTTGAAAAATGATGAAACGCATCACCTCTTTTTTGCTCCTGGCTGCCATCGTGGGAGCGCTCTATCTTTTCGTGGCTGACACCTATAAATGGTGGCCTTTCTTGCCCACGACACAAACCGTGAAGATTGACGAAACGCCCAATGTGGTGACCGAAATAAAAGCCATCAAACGCTTTACCACCGCTTGCTATTACGCCGACGTGACGGTGTCGAAAGACAAAGCCAGCGACAATTGGCTCAAAAATCTGCTACGCCAACGCGACCGCATCTGCCTCATTGGACACGGCACCATCCGAGCCGGATACGATTTTGAAAAACTCCCCGACAATGCCGTGAAAATTGCCGGCGACACGCTCTTTGTGAAACTACCGCCCGTGCAGGTGCTCGACACCATTTGCAATCCACAAGACTGCGAGGTGTTTATCGACGATGGCAATTGGCCTCACGATCGCGTGCAATCGATTCACACCGACCTGCAAAACACCCTCGTGGACGACGCCATGCAAAGCAAAATACTCGAAAAGGCTGCACAATCAGGAAAAATCCAACTCGAAAAACTCTTCAAATCGTTCGGCTTCACCACCATCATCCTCAATTAAATCATCTGCCAAACTCAATGATTTCAGCATGAGTTTGGCAGATTTAATTTTTGCAAAGGGAAGTGGACTACCGGCAAATGATGATGCCGAAGAGCGGTAGCACACCTACGCAAGCATCGCTATCTAACAGATTTTTAAAGGAGGTAGGAAACATGCCCCTCGGCAGACCCGGTTATTTTCCGCGAAGCGGCTATTTCTTCGGGCGGCGTGGAGGGAGCGACGCCCTCACAACCAATCTACACACCTAATTTTCTCAAATTATCCTGAGCATCGCTATTGCCTTGTGCCGCCGCTTTCTTCCACCACCGAATGGCAGTAGCCTTATTCTTTGCCACGCCTTCGCCAAAGTAATAGCACACGCCCAAATTAAATTGCGCCTCTGCAACGCCCTGCTCGGCAGCAAGGCGATACCATTTCACTGCCTCGGCGTAGGATTGGGTCACGCCATCGCCATTGTCATAGCACAAGCCCAAATTACATTGCGCATCAGCATCCCCCTGCTCGGCAGCAAGGCGATACCATTTCACTGCCTCGGTGTAGGATTGGCTTACGCCTTCGCCATTGTCATAGCAATAGCCCAAATTATATTGCGCCTTTACATCCCCCTGCTCGGCAGCAAGGCGATACCATTTCACTGCCTCGGTGTAGGATTGGATTATGCCTTCGCCATTGTCATAGCAATAGCCCAAATTATATTGCGCAACAGCAAGCCCCTGCTCGGCAGCAAGGCGATACCATTTCACTGCCTCGGCGTAGGATTGGCTTATGCCATAGCCATTGTAATAGCAATCGCCCAAATTATGTTGCGCCTCTGCAACGCCCTGCTCGGCAGCAAGGCGATACCATTTCACCGCCTCGGTGTGCGATTGGTTTACGCCATAGCCATTTTTATAGCACACGCCCAAATTATTTTGCGCATCAGCATTCCCCTGCTCGGCAGCAAGGCGAAACCATTTCACTGCCTCGGCGTAGGATTGGCTTACGCCGTAGCCATTGTAATAGCACAAGGCCAAATTAAATTGCGCCTTTACATTGCCCTGCTCGGCAGCAAGACGATACCATTTCACTGCCTCGGCGTAGGATTGGCTTACGCCATTGCCATTTTCATAGCAAATGCCCAAACTATTTTGCGCATTAGCAAACCCCTGCTCGGCAGCAAGGCGATACCATTTCACTGCCTCGGTGTACGATTGGCTTACGCCATCGCCATTGTGATAGCACACGCCCAAACTATATTGCGAAGCAGCATCGCCCTGCTCGGCAGCAAGGCGATACCATTTCACTGCCTCGGTAAAGTTTTTGTTGGTGCCTAAGCCGAAAGCATAGCAATGACCCAAAAAGTGCTGTGAAATTTTGTCGCCATTTTCAGCCTCCACTTTGAGCTTTGGCAATGCCTGCTTATACAGGCTATTCGCCTTTGTGTAGTTGGAAGCCACACCTAGTCCTTTACCATAATACACACCTAACTGGTATAGCCCTACGGCATCACCTTGGTCGGCACTCTTTTGTGCCCATTTCACCGCCTCTTGATAGTTTTTCTTCACGCCGTTGGTCCCAGTTGCATAGTATCTTGCCACAAGCGCTTGTGCGCGGGCGTTTCCCGCTTTTGCATTATCCACCATATCCCAAATCTTTTTCATTTCTTCCGCATTTTGTGGTTTAGATTGCCACAAATATAAAAATAATTCTTTGCTCCCGCAATCGGCACCCTGAAAAATCGTGCTCTGTGCGGCAAAAACACATTTTTTTTTAATTTTAGGGTCAAAATCTTGAATATTAGCAAGAAAGTTTATACCTTTGTGCCGATTTTAACGTGAAAATTGTAGAGAAATGGCCTCACACAAGTTGCCACTTAATTCTTTGTCGATTGGCGTTCAGGAGTTTAGCTATCATTTAGACGGCTCGTTTTTCAATGATGTGGAAGCCACTGAAGTGAACTCGGCAAGTGTGGATGCGCAATTGCGTGTCGACAAAAAAGAAGAAGGCATTTATCTGCTATCGTTCAGATTTAGCGGAGAACTTATCATTCCATGCGACCGCTGCCTCGACGATATGACTCTAAGTGTGGACACTACCTACGATTTGACCGTGAAAGAGGGTGATGAGTACGACGATAGCGACGAAAAAGTGCTCGTGATACCTGGCCACCGGCGCGAGTTGGACCTCACTCCGCTGATGCGCGACACTGTGTTGCTCACCATACCTCTGATGCACGTGCACCCCGAAGGGGCGTGCAATGCGCAAATGCTCAACAAGTTGCAGCAAATGCGAGCGGTGAACCTCACCGACGAGCAGCTGTATGCCGTTGAGCCCGACGTAGAGACAACAAACCCTTCTTCCGGCTCCATCGACCCACGGTGGGAGGCGCTGAAGAAATTAACAGATAACAATTAAAAACAAATAAGAAAATGGCACATCCTAAACGTAGACAATCAAAAACTCGCACAGCAAAGCGCAGAACGCACGACAAGGCTGTAGCACCCACAATCGCTCAATGCTCAAACTGTGGCGCATGGCATGTTTATCACACCGTATGCCCTGAATGTGGCTACTATCGCGGAAAGCATGTGATGGGTGAAGAAGCAAACGTGTAATTTCGCACAACACCCCTGCTTGAGAGTGACTCAAACAAAAAGATGTGTATCCTAAATAGCGCCCAACAGGTGATATTTGGGATATACTTGCTTATTTAAAAGGCTTTTTTAAAAAGATTATTATTTTGATATGCTGAACGCAAAAATTACAGGTATTGCTTCCTACTTGCCCGACTATGTGCTCACCAACGACGAACTCTCGCAAATGGTGGACACCAACGATGAATGGATTACCACTCGTGTGGGCATCAAAGAGCGTAGAATCTTGAAGAAAGAGGTGGGCTCGTCGTATATGGGCATTCAAGCCGTGAGCAAACTGCTTGAAGAAACCGGCACGAACCCCGATGAAGTGGATTTGATTATTTGCGCCACTTCCAACCCCGACTATCGTTTTCCCTCCACTGCATCGGTGATTGCTCACGGATGCGGAATGGAAAAGAAATGCTATGCCTACGATATCCAAGCCGCTTGCGCCGGATTTATCGTTGCCACCTTCGATGCCAACGCCTACATTAAGAGCGGCCTCTATAAAAAGGTGGTGGTGGTGTGCGCCGAAAAAATGTCGAGCATGGTCAATTATGAAGACCGTGCCACTTGTCCCCTCTTTGGCGATGGCGCTGCCGCTGTGCTGATAGAGCCCACCGAAGAAGCTGTGGGTTTCGTGGATGGCGTATTCCACGTGGATGGCAGTGGTTTGGAACACCTTCTCTATAAGGCCGGTGGCTCGGCTCACCCCACTTCGCATGCCACCGTGGATGCCAAGGAAAATTTCCTCTATCAAGAAGGTAGAGCCGTGTATAAGGCTGCCGTGATGGATATGGTGAATTCCAGCAAAGAAGTGATGGAACGCAACAACCTCAAGGTGGAAGACATCAATTGGTTTGTGCCTCATCAAGCCAACTTGCGCATCATTGAAGCCGTGGGCAGCAGATTGGGCCTTACTGAAGAACAAGTGCTCGTGAACATCCAAAATGTGGGCAACACCAGCGCCGCTTCCATACCCATTTGCCTCGACCAAAACAAGCATCGCCTGAAAAAAGGCGATAAGATTGTGCTCACCGCCTTTGGCGCAGGATTCACCTGGGGCGCTTCTTACTTGATTTGGGACCTTTAATTTGACACATTGCTCCGGCAATAATTCTCACTTATCACAACAAAAAATGCATTTCGCTCCCTGTGTGCGAGCGGTGCGTTTTTTGTTTGTATATACACCGCGCTCGGGCGTTACCCTTTTCTTACTATAGCACCATTATCTACACATTATATATATGGCTACCAACCAACATAAAGCAGGATTTGTGAATATTGTGGGCAACCCGAATGTGGGGAAGTCCACCCTCAGCAACATTTTGGTGGGCGAACGCCTCTCCATCATCACCAGCAAGGCGCAAACCACTCGCCACCGCATTATGGGCATCGTGAACACCGACGATTACCAAATCGTGTTTTCCGACACTCCGGGCGTGCTCACACCCAAATTCAAACTCCAGCAGAGTATGCTCGAATATTCCACCGGCGCACTGGTTGATGCCGATGTGCTGCTCTATGTAACCGATGTGGTGGAGTCGCCCACCAAAAATCAGGCGTTTCTTGATAAGGTGGCGCGCGAAAAGGTGCCCATCATTTTGGTAATCAACAAAATCGACTTGCTCTCCGGACAAGATGAATTGGTGAAAATCGTGGACCAATGGCGCGCACTGCTGCCGCAAGCCGAAATTTATCCCACCAGCGCGAAGGAGAATTTTAATGTGGACCAAATCAAAAAGCGCATCGTGGAATTGCTGCCGGTGAGCCCGCCTTACTTTGGCAAAGATGCCCTCACCGACCGCTCGGCTCGCTTTTTCGTGACCGAAATCGTGCGCGAAAAAATTCTCCTCACCTACGACAAGGAGGTGCCCTACGCCACCCAAGTGATTGTGGAAAAATTCACCGAATCCGACACCGAAATTCATATCATGGCTGTGATATATGTGGAGCGCGACACCCAAAAGGGCATCATCATCGGCAAAGGAGGCAAAAAACTCAAGCACGTGGGCATGGAAGCCAGAAAAGATTTGGAGAAGTTTTTCGACAAGCACGTGTATCTGCAGCTCTATGTGAAGGTGGAATCGGATTGGAGAAATCAAGAAAAGAAACTCAAGGCATTTGGCTACATTGAATAGCCCAAAAGCCGCACACCATAGCAAAAGAGCGCCTCTGTGCCTCACAAGCCGAATTTAAATTTTTTAAATACAACAACACTTACACAACCATGGCAAGATTAATAGCGATTGTGGGACGCCCGAATGTGGGCAAATCCACACTCTTCAACCGATTAACCAAAACGCGAGCCGCTATCGTGAACAATGAAAGCGGCACCACGCGCGACCGACAATATGGCAAAACCGAATGGGAAGGCATGGAAATGTCGGTGGTGGACACCGGTGGATGGGTGGTGAACAGCGACGATATTTTTGAAGACGAAATCAATAAGCAGGTGGCACTCGCCATTGAGGAAGCTGATGTGATTCTGTTTATGGTCGATATCAAAAATGGTATCACCGACCTCGACGACCACGTGGCTGCCATTCTGCGACGCGCCAAAAAACCCGTGGTGCTGGTCACCAACAAAGACGATAACAATGAGGGAATTTACTTTGAAAGCGAATTTTATGCCTTGGGATTGGGAAAACCCTTCTCCATTTCTGCCATCAATGGCACCGGAACCGGCGATTTGCTCGACGAGGTGGTGCGACTGATGCCGCAAAAAGACGACGAGGAAATTGAAGAGGATATCCCCCGATTTGCCATCGTGGGACGACCCAACGCCGGAAAATCATCGCTCGTGAATGCGCTTATGGACGAAAAGCGCAACATCGTGACCGACATTGCCGGCACCACACGCGACAGCATCTATTCGCGCTACAATAAGTTTGGCTTCGATTTCTTCCTGGTCGACACCGCCGGCATTCGCAAGAAGGCCAAGGTGAACGAAGATGTGGAATACTACTCGGTGCTGCGTAGCATCCGCTCCATCGAATTTAGCGACGTGTGCATCCTGCTCATCGACGCCACCCGTGGCATCGAATCGCAAGACGTGAACATTTTCTCTATCATTGAGAAAAACCGTAAAGGACTGGTGGTGCTGGTGAATAAATGGGATATCGCCAACGAAAAATCGCAAGAAGCCATCACCCACATGGAGCAAACCATCCGCTCGCGCTTTGCACCATTTTCCGATTTCCCCATCATTTTCGGCTCGGCGCTCACCAAGCAGCGCATCTTTAAGGTGCTCGAAGAAGCCATCAAGGTGTACGAAAACCGCAAACGCATCATCCCCACCTCCCAACTCAACAATGCCATGCAGGAAATCATCAGCGCATATCCGCCTCCTGCCACTAAGGGAAAGATGGTGAAAATCAAATATGTGACCATGCTCAAAGAAGCACGCGTGCCCTCGTTTGTGTTTTTCTGCAATCTCCCTCAATGGATCAAAGACCCCTACAAACGCTATTTGGAAAACAAAATCCGCGAGCGCTGGGACCTAAAAGGCACCCCCATCAACCTATACTTCCGCCAAAAATAACCGCCGGTCCCTGTAGGAGCGCAAAATTTTACGCCCGCACCCACAAATGGCACCCACCACCGACCCTCCCCAAAGCAATAAGCCTAAGGGGAGGGTCGTTTTGCACAAAGGGAGCTCCCTCTGTACAAAAATTTGCCGATTGGTGAAGGTGGCTGTTGAAGGGCGTGGCATTTTTTTAAGAAAATTTAGGGGTTGAAAATTTGGATTTTTGTAGAAAAGTTTATAAATTTGTAATGATTACAAATTTGAAACAAATTCTAACAGTGATAGCAGCAAAAGAAGTACTTGAAAATCATGGTGTTCACCCTTCGGTGCAACGCATAGCCATCATGAAATACTTGATGGAGCATTGCACGCATCCCACGGTTGACACCATCTACACTGATTTGCTTGCCACCCTTCCCACGCTATCACGCACCACGGTGTATAACACGCTTCAGCTGTTTTGCGATGCCAATGCCGCTCGCGCCATCACCATCGACAAGCGCAATGTGCGCTACGAGTATTGCGATGGCAACCATGCCCACTTTTTGTGCACCAAATGCGGGCGCGTGTTTAATGTTGACATTAGCGACCACCTCAGTAGCCAACTCTACCACGATGAGCGATTCACGGTGGAAAATGTGGAACTCAATTTTGTGGGCATTTGCTCTGAGTGTGACCACCAAAGCAAGGCTGCACCGCCCAACCAAGATCAACAAAAAAAATAATTCACTTATATATCACTTAATTTTTAAAAAAAACAATACTTATGGCTAAAAAATGGATTTGCACAGTTTGCGGTTATGTGCACGAAGGAGAAACCGCACCCGAACGTTGCCCACTTTGCAAAGTGCCGGCTGATAAATTCAAATTGGTAGAAGAAGAAGCGCTTAACTTTGCTTGCGAACACGAAATTGGCGTGGCTAAAGGCGTGGACGAAGAAATTCTGAAGGGCCTCAACGACCACTTTATGGGCGAATGCACCGAAGTGGGAATGTATTTGGCAATGAGCCGTCAAGCCGACCGCGAAGGTTATCCCGAAGTGGCTGAAGCCTTCAAGCGCTATGCTTGGGAAGAAGCTGAACACGCTGCAAAATTTGCCGAATTGCTCGGCGATGTGGTGTGGGACACCAAAACCAACCTCGAAAAGCGCATGATGGCTGAATCCGGCGCTTGCGAAAGCAAACTTGCTATTGCTGTGAAGGCTAAGCAACTCAACCTCGATGCTATCCACGACACCGTGCACGAAATGGCTAAAGACGAAGCTCGCCACGGTAAGGGATTTGAAGGATTGTATAACCGTTACTTCAAAAAATAATGAGCACGATGAAAGAACTGAAAGGTACAAAAACTGAAAAAAACCTGTGGGAAGCATTTGCAGGCGAATCAATGGCGCGCAACAAATATACCTACTATGCTTCGAAGGCTAAAAAAGATGGATATGTGCAAATAGCAAACATCTTTGAAGAAACTGCCAACAACGAGAAGGAACACGCAAAAATGTGGTTCAAACTCCTCGTAGGAGGCAAGGTGCAACCCACCACTGCCAACCTCGCCGACGCTGCTGCCGGTGAAATGGGCGAATGGACCGATATGTATCCCCGTATGGCAAAAGAAGCACGCGAAGAAGGTTTCGACGAAATCGCTGCTTTGATGGAAGGCGTGGCTGCCATTGAAAAAGAGCACGAAGAACGCTATCGCAAATTGCTCAAAAACGTTGAAGACAAGGTGGTGTTCTCGCGCGATGAAGATTGCATTTGGCAATGCGCTAACTGTGGACACATCCACGTGGGCAAACAAGCTCCGGAAGAATGCCCCGTGTGCGCACACCCGCAAGCCTACTTCCAAATCAAAGCCGAAAACTATTAATTTCCTTCGGCTCTATGCATATCAAGGTGGCTACCCTTTTGGGCGTAGCCACCTTTTTGCGTCTATGTTTGAGCATATTTGGTCGGGGGAGTTAACGAATTCGGCGAATATTTGGTCGGGGGCGGTTACCAGGAGGGGTTTTCGCCGAGATCTTGTTTGGCTACCACAAATTTCTCGCCGTTGAAATTGAAGTAGGTGCCGTAGCCGGTGAGGCGCACCACGGAGCAATGAAAGCCGTCGGTGTTGAAACTAATGGTCCAGTCGCCGCCGAGAATGGAGGTGATGGGCACACCCACTGCTCGGTCGGCGGTCATCACTTGAGTGGCGGGGTTGAAGTCGTAGAATTTGGCATCACGCAGGTTGCTCACAATGCCCACCAAAAGGTGACCATTGGTGCGCTTCCAAGTGGCGCCTTGCAGGTAATGCTCACCCGCACTCACAAAGGCGCAGGTGTCGGTGGCTCCCTTGCCGGGCTTTTCTTCCGCTTCAGTGATGGCATTGAGCAAATCGGCGGCACCGGGTGTTTGGGGGTGCGAGATAAGGTATGCCTTCATCAACCCGATGGCTTTCACCGAGTCGGCGTTAGGAATGGTGATGGATTCTGCCGAAGCTTTTTTCAGCGATTTATTTGAAGCTTTTCGTTGTGCGCTTGCGGAGGAAAAAGCCACGGCAGCGATAGCGATGAAAAGGAGAATGCGTTTCATAATGAGGATGTTATTTTTTTAGTTTTTTGTATAGTTTTTCTATTCTTTTGTGGCTTTGCACCAGTCTGCCCCAAGGGATACGTCCGTTTTTCACGTTTTTCACGATGAGGTCCACCAAGCGAAAGGGGCGGTCGGCTTCAAATCCGGTATTGATATTGTTGCCCACACACAGGAGGTCGCAGCCGGCATTGATGGCAAGCACCAGAGCATTTTCAATGTCGTATTTATTGATGATGGCTTCCATATAGAGGTCGTCGCTCACCACCACGCCGTCGTAGCCCAATTGTTGGCGCAGCACCCCGTGGATGGTTTTGCGCGAGAGGGTGGCGGGATAGTCAGGGTCGATGTTGCCATTAATGATGTGCGCAGTCATCACCACATCCACCTGATGCTTTTTAATGAGTTGGCGAAACGGCTCCAATTCTTCCGGTTGCCAGCTTTCGGTCACATCCACAAATCCCCAATGCGAATCGCCCAGCGCATTGCCGTGGCCCGGAAAATGCTTCACGGCATTGAGCACATGCCGGCGGTGCATCTCCTTGATTTGGATACCGGCGTGGCGCACAATGGCGTTGACATCGGTGCCAAAACTCCGCTGAATCTTGCCGATAGGCGGGCAATCGGGGTTGTGCACGTCGAGCACCGGTCCCAAATTCAGATTCACCCCGCTTGTTGCCAATTGGTCAGCCATCACTCGGGCGTAGAATTTGGTGGTGTCGGGATGGTTTACCTTGCCGAGATACGCAGCGGCGGGCAGAGGTTCAAAGCCATAGGCAGGTTTGAGGCGCTGCACCCGTCCGCCTTCCTGGTCGGCGGCAATAATGAGCGGATAGGTGGCAAACGACTGAAGGTCGGCGGTGAGGCGCGCCAATTGCTCGCGCGAAGTGATGTTGCGCGAACCGATTTTGGCACTACCTGTGAGGTCGATGTCGAAGAGCACGATGCTCCCCACCTTCAAATCGCGGATATAGCGTGCGGCATCGCTATTGGCATCCACACTGTTGCCTTTAAAGCCCACCATCAGCATTTGCGCGGCATAGAAGCGCAATTGTTCGTCGGTAGGAATTTGGCTCTGCGCCACCGAGGAGCAGAGCAAAATAGCGGATAATGTGGTAAGGATTTTGATTTTCATCATTTTCAAAAAAGTGGAATTAGAAGCAATGACAAAGAAAAAAACGCCGCTCCCAAACGCTTGGAAAGCGGCAAATAATATAACGATGAAATAATAAATGATTGAGAATGAATCATAGGGGCGAATGAGCTAAAGGCTCACGAAAAATCAGTCAAAAAAATGGAAAAAGAAATAGCAGGCAATCCATTCGTAGCGCACCCCTTGGGCATAGCCAATAATGCGCTTATTGGCGTCGTAAATCTTCCCGCTTTTATCGATATTGCCCAGCACACGGCTCTCGCCATCGCGCACCGTACCATCGGTGAGAATGTAGCCAATGCGCTCATTATCATTGTTGTAGATTTGCAAACCCTTGATGAGCCCAACTTGCTTATTGCCCTTATTGCGAATCACGCCATCGCGGTCGAAAAAACCAAGCGGACGAGAGTCGCCATCGCGCACCGTGCCATTCGGCGAAATGCGCCCAATATTGTGGTGATTGGCATCGCGAATGGTTTGAGCCACACATTTAGAGCCCACCATAGAGCTGCATGCCATCAGCAAAATCAGTATAAAAAGTCGAAAAACCTTCATTGCAGTGTTTCTTACTTGGGTGAATGAAAAAGAGTGTAGTGCAAAGGTAAGAGAAAAATTTTAAATCCGCCAAAAAATTTTACTTTCCTTATTCACACCCTTTTGACTTTCCTCAGCCGCAAAAGTTTAATCCACCCCGCACCTACGCCGGCAGAATCGTAGCACCCCATCAATCAACCCCGCATAATTGGGCGACAATTTAACAATAATCATAAAACAAAATAAAATGTCATCATTCAATATCCCCTAATCTTACACCTCAACTTCCATATACATTGTTGACTATGGTATTTTAGATATTCGTACACACTTGACAAAGTAAAGACTTTTTCTATGTCGTCAGTCAATTCTACTTCGGTACAAAAACCTTTATAACCGCTGTCACCTCCCCAATATGCCATAGGGGCAAGAGTGTCAGAGAGTTTGCAGAAATTAATTATGTGAATCGTATCTTCGAGTTTTGCGAGTTTCGAGTTCAATTCCTCTTCCGATTTTGCAAATATGATGTTCCAATAACGCCGATTTTCGTAGGCATAATCATGGGAGTCAAAGCAAGGATAGCGTTCTGAAATAACACCAACATAAACCCCTTCCTTAGGCTCCCCCTTTAGGGCATAGCTTATGGCTTCATGTATGTCCTTAAATGTTACACCGAAGACACGTATCTTGTCTGTATTTTTTATTGTTTTCATTTGTTGGTTTAATTAAAATCCTAAAAATCTATAACTAAAAGAGTTACACAATATGCAGTTTTTCCGTAAATTAGTAACAGCATTTTGATAATTAACGTGGGTTCGATGAAATTTAATTAGCTGAAAATTAGGAAAATAGCGGTAATTTTTTTAAATTTATATTGCAAAAAAAATAATAAAAACACCGCTATGTTTCCTAACAACAAAATTATAGAAATTTTTTCAATTTGTGACGATTTTAGCAAAGTTTTTGATAAAACTCTTGAGCAAAAAGCCATACCGAACTGCGATAGCTCCAAGAAACGCAAATAAACAAGATGAAGAACTCACTTATGAGTGTTTCAGACAAGGTGATACTTAGAAAACGCTCCATAATAGAAACCATCAACGATGAGCTAAAGAATATGGCACAAGTGGAGCACTCGAGGCACCGATCGTTTCATAATTTCGTGAACAACCTTATGTCTGGCCTCGCAGCCTATTGCTTTTTTCCCAAGAAACCAATGCTTCGATTAGAACGAGAAATCGACAACCAGCTCACAATCTTTTAGTTATTTTCATCAAACTCACGTTAATCATGAGCCTTGTATGGACAGCAATTATTGCATATATCATCTTTCGTAACCGAGAGAAGATTATTTCATATTTCCGAAATCATTTTCGGAAATATGATGAGAAAATTTAGTGAGATAATTTCTCTATCTCAGTAGAATTTAGTAACTTTGATAACTGAAAGACAACCATTATCATGCTGAACGAATACAGCCGAATTATTCAGGAGCGAGCCGACCATGTTTTTGAGGTCATGGCAAAGCGCGTATCGTCTGAGGATATGTCCCGAATCCGTGCCGCATTTGAACTGGCACGGGAGGCTCACGCACCACAGAGGCGCAAAACCGGTGAACCGTATATTTCCCATCCCATCACGGTTCACAAACGCGACTGTTCTCATGCCATCAGCATGGCATCCTCCTATGGCGATGATGTTGTGTCTGTCGACTACAAGGCCGACGAGACCCTCTATCCTTTGACATTAAGAGTGAGAGCCGTTGACCGCAGTCACCTTTTCGTTGACCTCGTGGACTGTATCACCAACACGTTCCATCTTTCGATGGAGTCGTTCAACACCAAGACTGACCGCAACATCGTGGTCTGCAAAATCCGTTTCGGCGTTCACTCGTATGCCGAACTCAAGACTATTATCAACCATATCTCTGCTATCGACGGCGTTGATGAGGTACGCCGCCTCGATGAAGATGATGAACTATTTGACTTTTAACTATGAATCTTATAGAGAGCGTTGCGTGGTTCCTGCAAAACGAAGGAGCAGAGCAACTTCGTATATTCGAGGATACGGGTCTGGATTTTCTCTTTATTGATGAGAAATTCGACCTTAACATTGATAGTTTAAGCCGTAAGGCTTCGGTGACTGTCACGGTCTTTGACAGTGAGCAGATGGACGCAGAAGTTGTCGGCGAAAACGACGTGCTGAGTGTTGTAAACGAACTCTCAAAACAGAGTGACAACATCACCTACTATTATGAACAGGAGAGCCGCGAGGCATACGGACGTTACTCTTTCAACTTCAGCAATCTTGATGAGTTGACATTTCAACTTATCAATGCCTGTCATGGGTTGATTATAGCCAAAGAGACGTCTCTTAGGGTTGCCGCCGGCAGTCGTGTTGATGCCCATTTCGACTATAGTTTTATTTACAGTGAAGAGGAAGAGGCTACTTATCAGCACATCAAAGACTATCTCAACATCAACATCCTGTATGTTCACGGCTTCCGCTCATCCGGAAATTCGGGCACATCGGAACGTCTGCGCCGACTGTTGCCTCACTGCAAGATAGTATCACCGGATTTGCCTACTGATGCCAAAGAGGCTGTGGCGTTGTTAAAGCGGCTGGTTCAGACCGAGAATATTGATGTTGTCGTCGGCACATCGATGGGCGGTATGCTTGCACAGAAACTTCGCGGTATCCCCAAAGTTCTTGTCAATCCATCTTTCTTCGTTTCAGAGATCTTCCGCAGAAATATGGGAACAGTGACTTATTTCAGCGAAAGGGAGGACGGATCCAAGGACTTTGAGATTACGCCGGATATTGTTGACAGTTATGTTGCAATTGAACGAGGCCAGTTTCGCTCAATCTCGCAGAAAGAAAAGAATATCACCGTAGGTGCCTTCGGCAATAAGGATGATGTTGTCAACTGCAAGGATGATTACAGATCCCATTACGATAACATCATCCATTTCGCAGGAGCCCACCGTCTTGATGAGGAATCCCTTAAACATCGAATCATCCCCGCGATAGCAAAAGTCTATCGCTTTCAGTATGTTAAATAACCACAAAAGATAAAATGAAGATATTAAACCAAAGGGACGGTTCTTTCGGTTTCTTTTGGCGCGTAAACCAAAGGGACGGTTTTGGTCTACAAAAGAAAAAATGCAGTAGGAGTCCACAACCTGCTGCATTTCAGAGGCGGATTAAAAAAAATGGTGGTCATGGGGAACACCTACACCCACTTATCAAAACAAACAGATGTCAGTATGAATATCTACAACTTTCTGATGATTCCCAAAATACTTAATCAGTAACCACACGAGTTTTTTTAAAAAAAATGCAAAAAAGAACGAAAACGGAGTCATTTTAATTCGTAGAAAAATAGCCTTTTCCATGGCACTGTGGACAAGACACATGACCATGACCAGTAGAGCGTAAAAAAATTAGCCGCGCAAGAAATAAAGCAGAATGCCCGATTGGCGGCACCGCCCCACTGATAAAAGTATGGATAATCTTTCAACACAATGTATAAATATTACATTTGACAATTTGCCCGTTTTCATCGCCGAAAAAGGCACCGACATCGCACCGCCAGCAGCCGCCATTTTACCGGCCTTAACACGAAAAAGGGTCGGAAAATCACACCGTTTCGTTAAAGTAAGTTAAAACTATATCAAATTTCGCCCCTCATCATTGCCATGAACAAAAATGTGCTTATCTTTGCTGTGTGTTTTTCATGGTATTAGATTTAAGGTTAATTAAGATTGGTTGTCGTGAGACAGTCAATCTTTTTTTTATTCCTCCACTTTTTCTGCATAAAAAACCACCCCCATCAACCCCAAAAAAAGCTCCCGCCAAAAAATTCACAGATGAATCATTTAACCACAATGATACCACAAATCTTCGGAACCAAACGAATTGTTTTGGAGAGAGGTTAGGGGCTTGGGTGACTTTGGGAGGAAGGCATTTAATTTTCAATGATTAGGTGTCTCGCCCTGAAAAAAGTTGACTCCTAAAAGAGCAAAAAGATGATAAAATTTC
>SAMEA3663025__coassemble_604_pt1 | contig 22371 bp, 15 predicted proteins | sample SAMEA3663025__metabat2_low_PE_039 | metagenome-assembled genome bin SAMEA3663025 (sample SAMEA3663025) | pig gut metagenome | biome: pig gut; feature: pig-associated habitat; material: faeces | place: France | collected 2012
CCAATAGCTGGCTTGAGGGTTGCCGGGAAGCACGTCGGTGTCTTGAGTACCACCTGCGAAGTCGCCACCGAGAGTGAGGTGGAGGCGGAGGTCTTCAAATCCATGCACCTTATAGTCGATGTCGGCACTGCCGGTGAATGAGTGGCTGCGTGCGCGGTCGTTCTTGAGCTCGAGAATTGCAACGGGGTTGCGAGGTGCGTTGGTGTTGGTGATAGTAGGCCATGCAGCATCCTTCATGTCGGCATTGGAAGAAAGCCATTCGAAGTAGCCACCAAAGTTGTCGAAACCTTCAGCCATCACGGGTTGAGTCGGGTCGAAACGCACGGCGTTGTTGATGGCGCCGCCATCAGCATAGCGGTTCTTACCCCACATCCACTTCGCGTTGAGGTTCATCACCAAGTGGTCGTTGAATAAAGAGGGATTCAAGTTGGCTGCCACAGTGTAGCGCTTGAAGTCGGAGGTCTTGATAATACCCTTGTCGTTGGTGTAGCCCAATGATAAGCGGTAGGGGAGTACGGAACCAATCGAACCTGCCAATTGCACGTTGTGGTCTTGGCTCAAAGTGGTGCGAGTGATTTCGTCTTGCCAATCGGTGTTTGCAGTGCCGAGCGCTGCAAGTGCTTCAGCTTCGCGGTCGGTGCCGGCAAATGCTTCTTGAACGAAGGCACGATATTCGTCGCCGGAGAGCACGTCGATGGTTTTTCTCTTGGAGTTAACGGTTACACTACCGTTGTAAGAAATTGAAGGCTTTTGACCGCGTTTACCTTTCTTGGTGGTGATGATAATCACACCGTTAGAACCACGCGAACCATAGATGGCTGTTGCAGAAGCATCTTTCAGCACGTTGAAGCTTTCAATGTCTTGAGGGTTAATCATACCAAGGCCGTTGGGGAAACCCTTCACACCACTGTTGTCCAAGGGTACACCGTCAACCACAATCAGCGGGTCGTTGCTGGCGTTGAGTGACGCTCCACCACGAATACGGATGGTGGCGCTACCACCGGGGGTACCGCCATTGCTCACTACCGACACACCTGCCACTTTACCCATGAGCATGTCTTGAGCACTTACTACCACACCTTTGTTTTTGGTGTCGGGCTTCAAAGCCGTCACACTACCGGTGAGGTCTTTCTTCTTGGCAACACCATAGCCAATCACCACCACTTCGTTGAGGATTTGGCTGTCGTCTTGAAGAGTTACTTGCACGTTTGGAGCTGCCGCCACCTCTTGGGTTTGGCATCCTACGTAAGAAACTTGGAGCTTGGCTCCCTGCTGAACGTTTGAGAGCGTGAAGTTGCCATCAAAATCGGTAGTAGTACCGATAGTAGTGCCAACTACGCGCACTGAAGCGCCGATCACAGGTTCGCCGGTAGCGTCCTTAACATTACCCTGAACGGTAATTTGCGCAAAGGCACTGATGGATACCATAAGGCCCATCAGAAGGGTCAGAACTCGCAGAGGAATTCTAAAGTTTACCTGCTTCATCATTTAAAAATTTAGTTAAAGTTTATTTTGGTTAAATAAAAGTGAGTATTTTGGTTCTCTAAACGGTTCATACGCGCTTTCCTAATCTGCATAGTTTATGTTCGTGGGCTATGTTTTGATGGCCAACAAAGCAAATTAGTTATGCAAAAATACCCCTTTATAATTAAGGGCGGAGCACTTTTTTACCCGAAAATTAAGAAATTTTTGTGCAATCGTTTGCATAATTCATTTTTTGTTTCTACATTTGCATCGGATTGCTAACTAACTATTATAAACCACAACGAAAACGTAGCCTGTTCTTGTATACAAATTGAAAAACGAGGTTATAGGGCTGGAGGTTCAATCCAACCCTATAATTTTTTTCATAATTCCATCAAGAGCATGCCTATGCAACGCCAAACCGGGCAAGCAAAATTGTTCAAGTGGAAGTAGTACCCTTGAGCACAGCGGAACCAACAAAATTACCGGAGCATACATTATATTAATATAATGCACTAACCCGTTAGGAAAACTATTATGAAAGAACCGAACGTACTCACAATGAAAGATATAGCGAAGATGCTGAAAGTGTCGGTCGCTACCGTGTCGAGAGCACTGAAAGATAGTCCTAACATTAGCCGTGAACAGCGCGAAAAAATCCAAAAATTCGCACGCGAACACAATTACTACCCCAATGTAATCGCCGAACAACTCCGACACACACGCTCCGCACCCACCAAAGTTATAGGCGTGATTGTGCCCGAATTCGTACACTACTATTTCTCATCTATCCTTAGCGGCATCGAGCGAGAAGCCTACAAGCAAGGCTATCGCATTCTCGTGGCACAAAGCAATGAGCAATACACACGAGAAGTGGAAATTTGTGAATCGTTTTTCCAAAATAAAGTGTGCGGCATCATCGTTTCGCAAGCTAAAGACACCAAAAAATACGACCACTTCCTCCGAATGCTCGACAATGGCGTGCCTCTCGTGTTCTACGACCGAATCTGCGCCGGCATCAACTGCAATAGGGTGGTGGTCGACGACTATATGGGCACCTTCAATGCCGTGAGCTATCTCATAGAAAGAGGATCCAAAAGAGTGGCATATTTCGGCACAGATTTAGACCTCGAAATCGGCAAAAATCGATTCAATGGCTACAAAGACGCACTACAAAAGCACAGCATCCCATTCGACGAATCACTCGTGAAACTTTGCGACACCGGACAGCAAGCCGAATTAGTGACTCCGGGCGTGCTTGCAATGCGTAACCGTCCCGATGCCATCTTCGCCGTGAACGACGACACCGCCATCGGTGTGCTACAAACCACCAAGCGAATGGGATTCAAAGTGCCCGACGATGTGATGATTTGCGGATTCACCAACGGATTCCGAGCCACCTCATGCGACCCAATGCTCACCACAGTGGAGCAACGTGGCGTGGAAGTGGGCAAGCAAGCAGTGGAAGTGCTCGTTGACCGTCTACAAGGCAAGCACCCCATCAACCACGTAGAAAAACGCATCGTAAAAACCCGCCTCGTCATCCGTGGCACCACACGATAACCCTGCCCCGCCACAATCCACCCCAAATAGCCCCACAGCCACAGATGTTATAGCCTATAGTATCTATAGTATCTATAGTATCTATAGTATCTATAGTATCTATAGTGTCTATAAGGTCTATAATGGTTCCGCCTCGTTTCCGCCACTTGCCTCAAAATCAAATCACCCTCTTTGCGAAAGAGCGCAAAGAGGGTGCTATTTTTTTGTCACCTCGGCATCGGTAGGGGAGATGCCGCAAGCAGTTGCTGTTATTTCAATTTTGCAATCAGCACATCGCCGTGACCGTCAATTTCAATCAGCGTGGATGCTGCCGGAATCAAGAGTGTTTCGCCTTCCGCAATGGTGGTTTCCTTGCCGGTGTTGTCGGTAATCACCATTTTGCCACTCACCCCTTGCAAGAGGGTGCAGTGATTCACGTGGTGGCGGTCTAATTCGTAGTGGTCGTCCACATTGATGGTTTCTGCTGCTTCAAAGTCGCTCACCTTGCCAATCAGCGCAGGCAGCTGTTCCACTGCAGCATGGTGGTCGCCAAAGAGGGAAGCACCGTATTTTTCTACCAATTGCGCAATGGTCAATCCTTGGTCATCGCCCAAAGCCACCACCGGGGCGGAAGCACAACAACACGAGCATGATGCCAATTTCTCAAATTTGAAAGGACGTATGGGATTCATAATTATGGCGTAATATAAAAGTTGATGTTGATATTTTTCTTGTTGAGGAGAGCTAAGCGGTTAGCTTTCGAAAAGGGTCGAGCAAAGTTATGAATTATTATCCATATTTGCAAACATCTGATGAAGCAAATCGCCGAAAATTCACGGCTCTTTCATTTAAAAACGGATATGATTGCCCGCTTTTGTGGCGTGCAACAAAAATAAAGCCGCCTTCGCCGAAATATAACCACGATTACCACAAAAAGCTACAGCATCGTATGGAAGGTATATCCATCCCAAGCGCCATCCTACCCAACCCCATCCCTCCAAACCTCACCAAATCAAGCAGCCGCTATCAAAAAAAGCCGTAAACGAAAGAGCCGTGCAACAAAATCCATTTCTTGTCTGTTGCTGCCATTTCATGCATTTTATTGTAGAAAAATGTTTGAATTTGAAACAAAATGTGCCAAAATATTTTTATTTTAAATAAATTTTTATAATTTTGCCGTCAGATTAAATGATTTGCTAATTTTTTTTGAACATTTTGTAGAATCTCATTTTTAAAATTTATAGCTATATGAAAAAGTTTACTTTTCTTTCTTTAGCCGTGGCGATGGCTGCCACCATGAGTGCATCCGGTATGATGCAAGGCAATGTGACTCGATTGCAAGGTCCGATGAAAAAGCAATGTTCTCTCCACGAACGTATCTCTAAATCCGCTGAAGGCGATGTGCTCCAAGCCAAAATTGCCGGCAAGCGCGCTGTGCGCACCGCCGACACCGGCGAATCTCCCGTTTCCAATCCGCCGGCAGGCACCGTGTTCGAAAATATGTATGTCACCTCTCAAGCCTACGGTTTGGGATGGGGCGATATTTATTATGAAGATGTGGACGGCGGTTTGGGTGGCGTCGACGTGGCCGACGATGGCTTCGTGTATGTGCAAGGCCCGCTCTCCCAAGCCTATGTGTGGGGGCTGGGCAAGCCATGGATTAAATGCGAAAAGCAAACCGGCGACACCATTGTGATGCACCTCCCCCAAGTGTATTGCATCGACGGTGGCGACCCCTATTACCTCTATCGTATGGCTTTCGATGAAGAAAACAGCACTTTCGTGGCCGACTCTGTGAACCAAGACGTGAAATTTGTGTGGAAAGACAACACACTCACCCAAGCCGACGACGCTGTGATTGGTTTGTGCGACGCCACTGCCTCATGGTTCTACATGGCTGACTGGAATATCTCCTACAAGGTGAACACCGATGTGCCACTGACCGTGCCGGAAGGTGCCACTAAGAGCCTGTATAAGATGACATTTAACAACGAGCCCAAAGATTTAACCGCTACATCCAGCACCATGGTGAATGCCTTTGCAGCCGGCTCCGACCTCTATATCGACCACATGGAAGAAGGACTTGCCGACGCTGTGATTAAATGCTCTGTGAGCAATGGCAAGGTGACCGTGCCCACTCGTCAATACCTGGGTGCCGACGAAAACTACAACTCTCACGTGTATGTGCTCACCGGCGATGCCTTCGTTCAAACCCAAGGCGAATCTTCTTACTTCAATTATGAAGCCAAGCCTTCTATCGAAATGCCTATCTCTGAATCGGGCAATGGTTTCGCTGCCGCATATCCCGCTTCTTTCATCGTGAATGCCGGACCCAACAGTCTCTATATCATTGCCGACATCGTGGCGCCGAGTTTCGAACAAATGGAAGACAATCCGATGACGCCGGCCGACCCCGAATTCACCTCCGATGATATTCGCGTGAGCACCAACTTCCACGTGTTAAAATTCCTCATCCCCACTGTGGACGTAGAAGGTAAGGAATTGAACATCAACAACCTCTACTACAATATTTACTACAACGACGCTCCCTACCAATTCACTCCCGAATTGTTTATCGGCTTCACCGAACCGATGACCGACCTGCCATATTCGTTTGTAGATAGCTACTACGATGTGTATCTCAGCAGCAGCACCGGCAAGCACTCCATTTACTTCTACGATATGGGTTACAGCAAAGTGGGCGTGCAAAGCATCTACCGCGGTGGTGGCGAAGAACATCGCAGCAATGTGGTTTGGGTAAACAATCCCGCCACCTCTATCGCCGACGTGGCAGCATCTCCCGCCGTGAAGAGCGTTGACTACTTCAATTTGGCAGGCCAACGCATCAGCGAACCCGCAGCAGGCGTTTGCATCAAGCGTGTGGAATACGCCGATGGCACCATCCAAGCTGAAAAAGTGGTGAAATAACCCCTTTACACCAAATCTCGCATAAGTCGGGAATTTCCCGAATAAGCATATCACCGAGTGCGTGCTCCCTATCAAGAAGGGAACACGCACCCTTTTTCTTAAGCCCCCTACAAAAACACAGCCCCCACACGCTATGCTCTCTCATCTATAGCCTCTATAGTTTGCGCCAACCCGCCATCGGTTCTTCCTCAAAAATGAATCATCCGTGCCTTTCTATATATAATGTGTGCAATGAAATGAGAAAAAGTGTGAAATTCCACCATTTTTTTGCCTCAAATTTTTGCTTTTCTCCGCAATGTTTGCTAAATTCGTAACCGAGAGCCACACGGTGTGAGCTCCAAAACACGGAAGTGCTATGAAAATCAGTCGGTTTTTGCAATATCTCCAATATGAGCGAAATTTTTCGCCCCTCACGGTGAAGGCCTATTCGCTCGATTTGCGCCAGCTGGCAGATTTTCTCACAGCCCACCAAGAGGCGTTTCACCCGGAGAGCGTCACTCCTTCCGATTTGCGCTCGTGGATGGTGCATTTGGCTTCGGAAGGCTGCGGTTCGGCATCGGTACGCCGCAAAATGCAATCGGCTCGCGCTTTTTTTCGCTGGATGATGAAGCAGGGCGAGATGGATGCTAACCCGGCTGCCGAGATAGAATTGGCAAAATTGCCGAAGCATTTGCCGCATTTTGTGCGCGAAGAAAATATGGATGCCTTGCTCGATGCGCCGCTGCCGATCGACGCCGATTTCGAATCGGTGCGTAATCGCCTCATCATCGCCATCCTCTATGCCACAGGCATCCGTAGAGCGGAATTGATAGGGCTGATGGATAAGGATGTGGACACCCGCCAATGCCGCATGAAGGTGCACGGCAAGCGCAACAAAGACCGCATTGTGCCTTTCGGCAGCGAACTCTGCGCGCTCATTTGCCGCTATCGCCGCTTGCGTGCCTCTTTGGCATCGCCCGGCGTGGGCGAATTGCTGCTCACCAAAAAAGGCGCAGCTTTGTATCCCTCATTAGTGTATAATGTGGTGCACGATGAGCTGGCGGCTGCCGGGGTGAGAGGCGCGAAAAGCCCGCACGTGATGCGGCACAGTTTTGCCACCGCTATGCTCAACGACGGTGCCGAAATCAACAGTGTGAAACAAATTCTCGGACACGAATCGCTTGCCGCTACGCAAGTGTATACACATATCACATTTAGTGAACTGAAAAATAATTATCAACTCGCCCATCCAAGGGCTCTAAAAAAAGGAGGATAATATGGAAATCAAAATCAAATCCATCCATTTCGATGCTACAGAGAAACTTCAACAGTTCATCACCAAAAAAGTGGAAAAGCTCGTGAAGCACCACGAAGAAATCTCGATCGTGGAGGTGACACTCAAAGTGGTTAAGCCGGAATCGGCTATGAACAAGGAAGCAGGAATTAAAGTGGAAGTGCCACAGCGCGCCGACCTATTTGCCGGCAAGGTGGCTGACACCTTCGAAGAAGCTGTCGACCTCGCCGTAGATGCCTTGAAAAAGCAACTCGAAAAACTCGATAAAGCCAAATAATCAGGCACAGCCTGTGGGGCGCCCGCCCCGCCCAAAGGCTGTGTAAAGGAATATGGTGCCGGTTGTTTTTCTATTCTTTGATGACCAAATATCTCTTTTAGTGTTTCTCCGGCACCATTTTTTTTCTTTTTGCCGATTTGCTTGCTTTTTTTGCTCAACCATAACGCCAAGCTCGGCAAACCACCATCAATGGTCAACTGATGCATTGCGTGAATTTCCACTTTTTTGTGCCACATAAAGCCCAATAATGACGGAGATTTCGGAGAAAATCAATTTTTTTTCAAAAAAAAAGGTGCGAATATTTGGTGATTCAAAAATAATGCGTACCTTTGCACTCGCTTAAAACAAGTAACTGCCTCTTTAGCTCAGTTGGCCAGAGCACGTGATTTGTAATCTCGGGGTCGTTGGTTCGAATCCGACAAGAGGCTCGAAAATTTTGGGTAGGTAGGTAAGTGGTTAAAACGGGCAGACTGTAAATCTGTTGCCTCACGGCTTCGGCAGTTCGAATCTGTCCCTGCCCACAAAATGCGGAAGTAGCTCAGTTGATAGAGCATCAGCCTTCCAAGCTGAGGGTCGCGAGTTTGAGCCTCGTCTTCCGCTCGATAAAATATTTGCCTATGTAGCTCAGGGGTAGAGCACTTCCTTGGTAAGGAAGAGGTCGCGGGTTCAAATCCCGCCACCGGCTCCAATTTATGGCGACGCTTCGCCTCTCGGTGGAAAACTGTGCACCCGGGGGTGAAGTGGACTACATAAAACAACGCAAAAATCATTTAATCAAAAAAAATAAAAACAAAGTTATGGCAAAAGAAACATTCGTAAGAACCAAACCGCACGTAAACATCGGTACTATTGGTCACGTTGACCACGGTAAAACCACTCTTACCGCTGCTATCACCAAGGTGCTTGCAGAAAAAGGTCTCTCTGAAGCTCGTTCGTTCGACTCTATCGACAACGCTCCTGAAGAAAAAGAACGTGGTATCACTATCAACACTGCTCACGTAGAATACGAAACTGCAAATCGTCACTACGCACACGTTGACTGCCCTGGACACGCTGACTACGTTAAGAACATGGTAACCGGTGCTGCCCAAATGGACGGTGCTATCGTGGTTATCGCTGCTACCGACGGTGTAATGCCTCAAACTCGCGAGCACATCCTTCTCGCTCGTCAGGTAAACGTTCCTCGTTTGGTTATCTTCTTGAATAAGTGCGACTCTCCCGATGTGGACGAAGAAATGATCGAACTCGTGGAAATGGACGTTCGTGACCTTCTCTCTGAATATGAATACGACGGCGACAACACTCCTATCATCAAGGGCTCTGCACTCGGTGCATTGAACGGCGATCCTAAGTGGGTGGAAACCGTAGTGGAATTGATGAACGCTGTGGATGAATGGATTCCACTTCCTCCCCGCGATATCGACAAACCTTTCTTGATGCCTATTGAAGACGTGTTCTCTATCACCGGTCGTGGTACTGTGGCTACAGGTCGTATCGAAACAGGTGTTGTGAAAGTGGGCGACGAAGTTCAAATCATGGGTCTCGGTGCTGACTTGAAGTCTGTGGTTACCGGTGTGGAAATGTTCCGCAAGATTCTTGAACTCGGTGAAGCCGGCGACAACGTAGGTCTTCTCCTCCGTGGTATCGACAAAACTGCCATCAAGCGCGGTATGGTGATCTGCCACCCGGGTCTCGTGAAACCTCACAGCGAATTCACTGCTGCTATCTACGTATTGAAGAAAGAAGAAGGTGGTCGTCACACTGCATTCCGCTCTAAATATCGTCCTCAATTCTACATCCGTACTCTCGACGTGACCGGTGAAATCACTCTTCCCGAAGGCGTTGAAATGGTGATGCCGGGCGACAACGTGGAAATCACTGTGAAGCTCATCGAACCGGTAGCTTGCGACGAAGGTCTTCGTTTCGCTATCCGTGAAGGTGGCCGCACCGTGGGTTCTGGTCAAATCACTAAGATTCTCGACTAATCCTTTACGATAATCTTCACAAATCATATCAAGAGCCTCGCTAATGAGGCGAGGCTCTTTTTTCTACACACGGGAATAGTTCAGTTGGTAGAACGACGGTCTCCAAAACCGTAGGTCGTGAGTTCGAGTCTTACTTCCCGTGCTAATTTTTGAAACTAATATGGCTAAATTTAAATTACTTACGGATTTGCAGGACAGCTACAATGAACTTGTTCATAAAGTGAGCTGGCCTTCCAAAACTGACCTCGCCAATAGCACCGTGATTGTGATGGTGGCTTCCATACTCATGGCAATCGTGATTTGGGCTATCGACTGGGTCTTCGATGTGGTGATGAACTTTATCTACGGTCTCTAATCCTCAAAATGCTTCCAACTTTTTTATCACTTGGCTTGGCATCGTTCTCCCGGTGCTTTTTCCTTGTGTGAGAGGCTAAAAATAAAGTTCGAAATTTAAATTCTCAACATTAACTTTTACATTAAAGAATCAATTACAGTAACGATGGCTGAAGGAAACAAACAGTGGTACGTGTTACGCGTGATTTCGGGTAAAGAAATGAAGGTGAAGGAGGCCTTTGAAAAGGCTTGCTCCATCTACGATCATTTGAAAGAAAACCTCGAACAAGTGTTGGTTCCAACAGAAAAGGTGTATGTCACCCGTGGCGGTAAGAAAACCCTTAAAGATAGGGTGCTCTTCCCCGGCTATGTGTATGTGAAGGTTTCTTTTGCAGAAGGAGTTGAGGATATGATGGTCAACACCACCAATGTGGTCAATTTTGTTCGCAGTCGCGATGGCGGTAAAAAGCCGGAGCCTATCCCAGAAGAACAAATTGCACGCATGAGCGGCGTGGCTGAATCAGATTCTACGCAAGCGGAAGACAATGTGCCTAACGACTTCGTGGTCGGCGAAATGGTGAAGGTCACTTTCGGACCTTTCAACGGATTCGCCGGAGAAATCGAAGAGGTGAACCGCGAGCGTCGCAAGCTGAAAGTTGCCGTGAAGGTGTTTGGACGTCGCACACCATTAGAATTGGATAATTCGCAAGTAGAGCGCGAATAGCATTAATTTTGTTACGATTACTGCACTTCGCACTTGTTTTTTAACTCAATAAAAAAACAAAATTAAGAACAATGGCTAAAGAAATTGCTGGACAGATCAAATTGCAGATTAAAGGTGGAGCTGCAAACCCTTCACCACCAGTAGGACCTGCTCTGGGTTCTAAGGGTATTAACATCATGGAGTTTTGCAAGCAATTCAACGCCCGCACTCAAGCTAAGGCCGGTAAGGTGTTGCCCGTGGTGATCTCTTATTACACTGATAAGAGCTTCGACTTCGTAGTGAAAACTTCTCCGGTGCCCGTTCAACTGCTCGACGCTGCTAAGGTGAAGGGTGGTTCCGGCGAGCCTAACCGCAAAAAGGTGGCTTCCGTTACTTGGGACCAGGTTAAAGAAATTGCAGAAGACAAGATGCCTGATTTGAACTGTTTTACTGTAGCCTCGGCGATGCGTATGGTGGCCGGAACAGCAAGAAGTATGGGTATTACAGTGAAGGGCGAATTCCCTGAAAACGTTTAAAAAACTTCGATTGACAATGAGTAAACTTACAAAAAATCAAAAGGTTGCCAAAGAGAAGATTGAACCCGGGAAGTCGTACACACTTTTAGAAGCTGCAGCTTTGGTGAAGGAAGTTACTTTCACTAAGTTTGACGCTTCTGCTGATATCGATGTACGTCTTGGTGTAGATCCTCGTAAGGCCGACCAAAACATTCGTGGCGTGGTGTCGTTGCCTCACGGAACGGGCAAAACCGTTCGTGTGCTTGTGCTCTGCACCGCTGATAAAGAAGCCGAAGCCAAAGAAGCCGGTGCCGACTATGTAGGCCTTGATGAATATATCGAAAAAATCAAGGGCGGTTGGACCGATGTTGACGTGATTATCACGCAGCCTCAAAATATGGGTAAACTTGGTCCCTTGGGACGCATCCTCGGTCCTCGTGGCTTGATGCCTAACCCTAAGAGCGGTACAGTGACCCAAGATGTGGCTAAAGCTGTTAAAGAAGTAAAACAAGGTAAAATCGACTTTAAGGTTGATAAGAAAGGTATCGTACACACTTCCATCGGTAAGGTGTCGTTTAGCGCCGAACAAATCAAAGAAAATGCACAAGCATTTATCAACACTTTGGTGAAACTCAAACCTTCCACCGCTAAGGGTACGTATATCAAGAGCGTTTATCTTTCAAGCACCATGAGTCCCGGTATCAAAGTTGATACAAAATCAATTGATGCTTAATTTTTAAAATTGAAGAAAAATGAAAAAGGAAGATAAAGCAGTATTAATTGAAAAGATCAAGGAAACACTCGCTCAGTACAGTTGCGTGTATCTCACCGAAACTACCGGTTTGAATGCTCAACGCACTACTGATTTGCGCCGTGCCGCTTTTAAGGCCGACGTGAAAATGCTGGTGGTAAAAAATACCTTGTTGAAGAAGGCTATGGAGGCCTCTGACCTCGACTATAGTGGCCTTTACCCCGCATTTGTCGGAAACACCACGCTCATGCTGAGCAACACTGGTAACGCTCCGGCTAAACTCTTAAAAGAATTCCGTCAGAAAAAAGAAACTCAGCCCGCTCTGAAGGCTGCATTCGTGGAAGAAACCGTGTATCTCGGAGCTGACCAGCTCGACACATTGGTGGCTATCAAGAGCAAAAACGAACTTATTGCCGATGTGGTGGCTTTGCTCCAATCTCCGGTGAAGAATGTGGTTTCTGCTTTGCAGTCGGGTGGCAACACTATCCACGGAGTTCTCGAAACATTATCAAAAAAAGAAAACTAAAAAAAATAACAACATTTAAATCATACAAAAATGGCAGATTTGAAAGCTTTTGCTGAGCAACTTGTTAACCTCACTGTTAAAGAAGTAAACGAACTCGCTCAAATCCTCAAAGAAGAATATGGTATTGAACCTGCTGCTGCTGCAGTTGCTGTAGCTGCCGGTCCGGCTGCTGGTGCCGCTGAAGCCGCTGAAGAAAAATCATCTTTCGATGTAGTGCTCAAGGCTCCCGGTGCTGAAAAGCTCAAAGTTATCAAATTGGTGAAAGAACTCACCGGTCTCGGCTTGAAAGATGCTAAAGACCTCGTTGACGGCGCTCCTAAAGCCATCAAAGAAGGTGTGGCTAAAGACGAAGCTGAAGGTCTTAAGAAACAACTTGAAGAACTCGGAGCTGAAGTTGAACTTAAATAATATCGCCTGAATATCAGGTGTTTAGGTTAAGAATCTTCTACATAGGTTGATTCTTAACCTTTTGTGTCGTATTAAAATTTTGAGTTCACTTAATTAATTTTTTTCAATGTCAGTTTCCAAAACCCCAAGAGTTAATTTTGCACGTGTCAAGAATCCTTATCCTTATCCCGATTTCCTCGACGTGCAATTACAATCTTTCAGAGATTTTCTGCAATTAGACACCCCAACTGAGAAAAGAAAAAACGAGGGACTCTATAAGGTGTTTTCGGAGAATTTCCCCATTGCGGACACCCGAAACAACTTTGTGCTGGAATTCCTTGACTACTACATCGACCCGCCTCGCTATTCTATCGACGAGTGTTTCGATCGTGGTATCACCTATTGTGTGCCTTTGAAGGCTAAATTAAAACTCTATTGCACCGACCCCGACCATGAGGAATTTGCCACGGCTGTTCAGGATGTGTATCTCGGCACTATCCCCTACATGACCGATAAGGGCACTTTCATCATCAATGGTGCAGAGCGAGTTGTCGTTTCTCAGTTGCACCGTTCACCGGGTGTGTTCTTTGGCCAGAGCATTCACGCCAATGGCACTAAACTTTATTCGGCTCGCATCATTCCTTTCCGTGGCTCATGGATTGAATTTGCCACTGATATCAACAATGTGATGTATGCCTACATCGACCGCAAGAAAAAATTGCCGGTTACCACTTTGCTCCGCGCCATAGGATTGGAGTCGGACAACGACATCATCAAGATTTTCGGTCTCGCCGAAGAACTCAAAGTAAACAAAACCAACCTTAAGAAGGCTGTGGGACGCAAACTCGCTGCCCGCATCCTTAATTCCTGGAACGAGGACTTCGTTGACGAAGATACCGGCGAAGTGGTTTCTATCGAACGTAATGAGGTGCTCGTGGACCGCGATGAGGAGCTCACCGAAGAGGTGGCTGCAAAAATTCTCGAAAGCGGTACCAACGTGATTCTTCTCCACAAAGAAGATATCAACACCAGCGACTACCAAATCATTTTCAATACCCTCAGCAAAGACACCTGTAGCACAGAAAAAGAGGCTATCACCTACATCTATCGACAAATGCGGAGCGCCGACCCTGCCGACGATACCTCCGCTCGAGAATTGATTCAAAACCTCTTCTTCAGTGAAAAACGCTACGACCTTGGCGACGTGGGACGATTCCGCATCAACAAAAAACTCGGTCTCGACACCGACGACTCGGTGCGCGTGCTCACCAACCAAGATATTATTGAAATCATTAAATACCTCATCGGGCTTATCAATAGCAAAACCGATGTGGACGATATCGACCACTTGAGCAACCGTAGGGTGCGCACTGTGGGCGAACAACTCTACAACCAATTTGGCGTGGGACTCGCACGTATGGCTCGCACCATCCGCGAGCGGATGAATGTGCGCGACAATGAAGTGTTCACTCCCCTCGATTTGATTAATGCAAAAACCATCTCGTCGGTGATCAACACTTTCTTCGGAACCAACGCCCTATCACAATTCATGGACCAAACCAACCCGCTTGCCGAAATCACACACAAGCGTCGTATGTCGGCTCTCGGCCCCGGTGGTTTGTCGCGCGAACGCGCCGGTTTTGAGGTGCGCGACGTGCACTACACCCACTACGGCCGTCTCTGCCCGATCGAAACTCCGGAAGGTCCTAACATCGGTCTGATTTCTTCACTCTGTATCTACGCCAAAATCAATAAACTCGGCTTTATCGAAACACCGTATCGTGAAGTGAAGAATGCCAAAGTGAATCTCAACAACGACGACATCGTTTATCTCACCGCTGAAAGCGAAGAAGGCAAAATCATCGCACAAGGCAATGCGCCTCTCAACGATGATGGCACTTTCGTGCGCAATAAGGTGAAGGCGCGCCTCGAAGCCGACTTCCCCGTGGTGGCGCCTGGCCAAGTGGAATTGATGGACGTGTCGCCTCAACAAATAGCGTCGATTGCAGCTGCCATGATTCCCTTCTTGGAGCACGACGACGCCAACCGTGCTTTGATGGGTGCCAACATGATGCGCCAAGCTGTGCCGCTGCTCCGCAGCGAAGCGCCTATCGTGGGCACGGGTATTGAAGAACGCCTCGCCTACGACAGCCGCACACAAATTCAGGCTGAAGGCGCCGGCGTAATCGAATATGTGGATGCCGAAGTGATTCGCATTCGCTACGACCAAACAGAAGAAGAAGCCTTCGTGAGCTTCGATGAACCGGTGGTGGAATATCGATTGCCGAAATTCCGCAAAACCAACCAAAGCACCACCATCGACTTGCGACCCATCTGCGAAGTGGGTCAGCACGTGAATGCCGGCGACATCCTCACCGAAGGATATTCTACCGAAAATGGAGAATTGGCGCTCGGACGCAACCTCAAGGTGGCTTACATGCCTTGGAAGGGATACAACTACGAAGATGCTATCGTGCTCAACGAACGCGTGGTGCGTGAAGATATTCTCACCAGCGTGCATGTCGACGAGTACACCCTCGAGGTGCGTGAAACTAAGCGCGGTATGGAAGAACTCACCAACGATATTCCTAACGTGAGCGAGGACGCTACCAAGGACCTCGACGAACGCGGTATCATTCGTGTGGGTGCACACGTGCGACCCGGCGACATTATGATTGGTAAAATCACTCCGAAGGGAGAAAGCGACCCCACTCCCGAAGAAAAACTCCTTCGCGCCATCTTTGGCGATAAGGCGGGCGACGTGAAAGATGCCTCCCTCAAGGCTAATCCTTCGCTGAAGGGTGTGGTGATTGGCACCCGTTTGTTTGCGCGCAATATGAAAAAGCGCACGCGCACTCGTGGCGGCGACCCCGAACTGGAGAAGATGGATGCTGAATCGCAAGTTAAGCAAGACGAACTGAAAGCACAACTCATCGATAAACTTCTCACCCTCACCAAGGGCAAAACCTCCGAGGGCGTGCAAGACTATGTCGACACTGATATCATTCCCGCAGGTAGCGCATTCTCTAAATCGATGCTCGAATCGCTCGACTACGAGTCGGTGAACCTGAGCAAGTGGACCGACGATGTCCACACCAACGACTTGATTCGCGCTTGCGTGATGAACTATCTGCGCAAGAGCAAAACCATCAGCAACGATTTGCGCCGCAAAAAACTCGACTATTCTATCGGCGACGACCTACCCTCCGGCATCATGCAAATGGCGAAGGTGTATATCGCCAAAAAGCGCAAAATCGGTGTCGGTGATAAGATGGCAGGTCGCCACGGTAACAAGGGTATCGTTTCGCGCGTGGTTCGTCAAGAAGATATGCCGTTCCTTGCCGATGGCACTCCCGTCGACTTGGTGCTCAACCCCCTTGGCGTGCCTTCGCGTATGAACCTCGGCCAGATTTTTGAAGCCGTGCTCGGATGGGCAGGACGTGAACTCAACGTGAAGTTTGCTACACCTATCTTCGACGGCGCTCAGCTCGAAGACCTCGACGAATGGACCGACAAAGCCGGTCTGCCGCGAAGCGGTAGCACCCAGCTCTATGATGGTGCCACCGGCGAACCATTCGACCAAAAAGCCACTGTGGGTGTGACCTACTTCTTGAAACTCGGCCACATGGTGGAAGACAAGATGCACGCACGCTCTATCGGTCCCTACTCGCTCATCACCCAACAGCCCCTCGGCGGTAAAGCACAATTCGGTGGTCAGCGCTTCGGTGAAATGGAAGTTTGGGCTATCGAAGCATTCGGCGCTTCTCACGTGCTCCAAGAAATCCTTACCGTTAAGAGCGACGATGTGATGGGACGTAGCAAGGCCTACGAAGCCATCGTGAAAGGCGATCCTATGCCCACACCGGGTATCCCGGAATCCCTCAATGTGCTCCTCCACGAATTGCGTGGCTTGTGCTTAAGTGTGAAACTTGATTAATAATCGTCCATCCTAACTAATCATCATAATGGCTTTTAGAAAAGACAATAAGATAAAGAGCAACTTCTCGAAAATCTCGATTAGCCTCGCTTCTCCAGATGAGATTCTTGAAAACTCCTACGGCGAAGTGCTCAAGCCCGAAACCATCAACTATCGCACTTACAAACCCGAACGCGACGGTTTGTTCTGCGAACGCATTTTCGGTCCCGTGAAGGACTATGAATGTCACTGCGGTAAATACAAACGCATTCGCTACAAAGGAATTGTGTGCGACCGTTGTGGTGTGGAGGTTACCGAGAAGAAGGTGCGTCGCGAACGCAGCGGCCACATCCAACTCGTGGTGCCGGTGGCTCACATCTGGTATTTCCGCTCGTTGCCCAACAAAATCGGCTACCTCCTCGGAGTGGCTACCAAAAAACTCGATGCCGTTATCTACTACGAACGCTACATCGTTATCAATCCCGGACAAGGTGTGATGCTCAACGATAAGGAGGTGTGCAAACTCGATTTGCTCACCGAAGACGAATACCTGAGCATCCGTGCCAATCTCCCCAAAGATAACGATAGCCTCGAAGATACCGACCCCAATAAGTTCGTGGCGAAAATGGGCGCTGAGGCGATCTACGATTTGCTCGTGCAACTCGACCTCGATTCGCTCTCATATTCGCTCCGCGACCAAGCCGGTAAAGAAAATTCACAACAGCGCAAAACGGAAGCACTTAAGCGACTCAACGTGGTGGAATCGTTCCGCGAAAGCAAAAACCTCAACCGCCCGGAATGGATGATTCTTCGCGTGGTGCCTGTCATCCCGCCTGAATTACGCCCGCTCGTACCCCTCGATGGTGGCCGCTTTGCCACTTCCGACCTCAACGACCTTTACCGCCGCGTAATCATTCGCAACAACCGCCTCAAACGCCTTATCGAAATCAAGGCGCCTGAAGTGATTTTGCGCAACGAAAAACGTATGCTTCAAGAAGCTGTCGACTCGTTGCTCGACAATTCGCGTAAGAGTGGTGCCGTGAAGAGCGAAGCCAACCGTCCGTTGAAGTCACTCTCCGACAGCCTGAAAGGTAAGCAGGGCCGTTTCCGTCAAAACCTCCTCGGTAAGCGTGTCGACTATTCAGCACGTTCCGTTATCGTGGTAGGTCCGGAACTGAAAATGGGCGAATGCGGTATCCCTAAAGATATGGCTGCAGAGCTCTACAAACCTTTCGTGATTCGCAAACTCATTGAGCGTGGCATCGTGAAAACGGTGAAGAGCGCCAAAAAGATTGTCGACCGCAAGGAACCCGTGGTGTGGGACATCCTCGAAAATGTGATGAAGGGACATCCCGTGCTCCTCAACCGTGCACCAACATTGCACCGCTTGGGTATCCAAGCTTTCCAACCCAAACTCATCGAAGGTAAGGCTATCCAATTGCACCCGCTCGCATGTACGGCGTTTAACGCCGACTTCGACGGCGACCAAATGGCTGTGCACTTGCCTCTCGGCAACGAGGCGGTGGTGGAAGCACAAATGCTGATGCTGGAGCCGCACAATATTCTTAACCCTGCCAATGGCGAACCTATCACTGTGCCTTCACAAGACATGGTGCTCGGTCTGTACTATATCACCAAGCTCCGCAAGGGCGATAAGGGCGAAGGACTCGTGTTCTACAGCCCTGAAGAAGCACAAATCGCTTTCAATGAGGGCAAGGTGTCGATGAACGCTATCGTGTCGCTCCGTGTGGAAGAACCCGACGAAAACGGCAACCCGGTGTCGCGCATCGTGAAAGACACTTGCTTGGGACGTGTGCTCTTTAATAACTTCGTGCCCTACGAAATGGGTTACATCAATGAACTCGTTTCGAAGAAGAGCTTGAAGAAAATCATCACCGCGGTTATCCGTAAGTGTGGTGTGCCCCGCTCTGCACAGTTCCTCGACGATGTGAAAAACATGGGCTACTATATGGCTTTCAAGGGCGGCTTGTCGTTCAACCTCACCGATGTGCTGGTGCCTTCCGAAAAGGCTGAAATCATTAAGGAAGGTGATGCACAAGTGGAAGAAGTGATGAACAACTACAATATGGGTTTCATCACCAACAACGAACGCTACAACCAGGTAATCGACATCTGGACCAACGTGAACAACCGCCTTACCAAGATGCTTATCGAGCAAATTTCTGCCGATAAGCAGGGCTTCAACTCCGTGTACATGATGCTTGACTCCGGCGCTCGTGGTTCGCGCGACCAGATTCGTCAGCTTTCCGGTATGCGTGGTCTGATGGCGAAACCACAAAAATCAGGCGTGGAAGGTGGTCAACAAACCATCGAAAACCCGATTCTTGCCAACTTTAAGGAGGGCTTGAGCGTGCTCGAATACTTTATCTCTACACACGGTGCACGTAAGGGTCTTGCCGATACCGCGTTGAAAACCGCCGACGCCGGTTACCTCACTCGCCGTTTGGTGGATGTGGCACACGATGTGGTGGTTACCGAACACGACTGTGGCACTTTGCGTGGACTCATTTGCCGTGAAGTGAAGAAAAATGATAATGTGGTGGCTACACTGGGCTCGCGCATCGTGGGCCGTGTGTCGGTGCACGATATCGTGGACCCAACCACCAAAAATGTAATCGTGAAGAGCGGCGAAGAAATCACCGACCAGGCTGCCAATCTTATCAATGAACTGCCTATCGAATATGTGGAAATCCGCTCTGTGCTCACCTGTGAGGCTAAGCGTGGCGTGTGTGCTAAGTGCTATGGCCGCAACCTTGCCACTCACCGCATGGTGCAGAAGGGCGAAGCGGTGGGCGTGATTGCTGCACAATCCATCGGCGAACCGGGTACTCAGCTTACCCTTCGTACGTTCCACGTGGGTGGTGTGGCAAGCAACATCGCTGCCGTGAGTAGTTTTGCTTCTAAATATGATGGTCGCCTTGAAATCGACGAACTTCGCACCGTGAAGGATAAAGAAGGCGTGGAAGTGGTAATCGGTCGCATGGCTGAACTCAAAATTGTGGACCTCAACACCGATATGGTGCTCACCACCGCCAACATTCCTTACGGCTCGAAATTGTTCTTCAAATCGGGCGATATTGTGAAGAAGGGCGATGTGATCAACACTTGGGACCCCTTCAATGCCGTAATCGTGAGCGAAGTGGGTGGCACGCTGCAGTTCAACAATTTGGTGGAAGGCGTCACCTATCGCGTGGAAGTGGACGAAACTTCGGGCAACAGCGAAAAGATTATCATCGAATCCAAAGACCGCACGCGAATTCCTGAAGCACTCTTCGTTGACGAAACCGGCGAGGTGCTTAAAACCTACTCCCTCCCTGTGGGCGCACACTTGATGTGTGACGAGGGCGAAAGCATCAGCGCTGGCGAGGTGTTTGTGAAGATTCCGCGTTCTTCGGGCGGCGGTGCCGGCGATATCACCGGTGGTCTGCCTCGCGTTACCGAACTCTTCGAAGCGCGCAACCCGTCGAACCCTGCAGTGGTGAGCGAAATCGATGGCGTGGTGGAATTAGGCAGAATCAAGCGTGGTAACCGCGAAATCAAGGTTACCAGCCGTTTGGGAGAAGAAAAGAAGTATCTTGTGCCGCTGTCGAAGCAAATCCTTGTGCAGCAAGACGACTTCGTGCGCGCAGGCACACCGCTCTCCGATGGCGCTACCACACCTGCCGACATTCTCCGTATCATGGGACCAACTGCCGTGCAGGAATACATCGTAAATGAGGTGCAAGATGTGTACCGCTCGCAAGGTGTGGGCATCAACGATAAGCACTTTGAAGTGATTGTGCGTCAAATGATGCGCAAAGTCACCATCCTCGACCCGGGCGACACCCGATTCCTCGAACAAAGTTTGGTCGACAAACGTGAATTCATGGAAGAAAACGACCGCATCTGGGGCAAGAAAGTGGTGGTGAATGCCGGCGATAGCCAAGAAGTGCAAAACGGTCAGATTATCACCGCACGCAAATTGCGCGACATCAATTCCGCACTCAAGCGCCGCGATATGAAGCAAGTGGTGGTGCGTGAAGCGCTTCCTGCCACTTCCGAACAAATCCTGCAAGGTATCACCCGTGCAGCCCTCCAAACCTCAAGTTTCATGAGTGCTGCATCATTCCAAGAAACCACCAAGGTAATCAACGACGCTGCCATCAGAGGCAAAGTCGACCACCTCGAAGGTATGAAGGAAAATGTGATTTGCGGTCACCTCATCCCTGCCGGTACAGGTATGCGCGACTTGCAAAACATTGTGGTGGGCGATAAAGACGACTTTATCCGAGCCGGACTCGCCGAAAACCTTGCCGAAGAAATTATCGCGCAGCCCGAATTAGTAAAATAAGCCAAGTGAGCCCCCCATAGCTCACACCCTCTAATAAACACGACCGACCGCTTGGAAGCCTCCACTCCCAAGCGGTCGTCACTTTTATCCCCATCACCCCAAAAAAGAAGCAGGCATCTGCTTATGAGTGGAGCAGATGCCTGGCTGAATAGAGTTGCTATGGTTGAATGAAAAGGAGAAATCTTACTTTTGGATTTTTTCGCTGCGGGTGCTGCCGTCGGTGTAGGTGGTTACTTTCACGTTCACCCCACTGAAGGGGGTGGCGCTAACTTGTCCGGCGAGGTTTACGTATTTCACCGAAGCGATGGCTTTGGTGGCATCCACGTCGCGCACGGCGGTTGGAACAGTGGGTTCATCGCTCACCGTGAGTTTGTCCATAGCGAAATAGAGCGGTGTGTTGGCTCCGTATGCACCATTGTCGGTGGTGGTGAGCACGAAGGTGAGGTCTTCCACTGCGCCGAGAGCGGAGAGGTCAACCCAAGTCCAGTCGGTCAGGGCAGTGAATTGTCCGTTGTGATAGCCGGCGAGTTCCACGCTCACCGATTTCTTGGCTCCGCTGGCATCATTGCCATACACTTCAAGGGCAAAGCTGTCGCCTTCTTGATTGAATGCTCGAGCGGGTGAAGCGCCGTTTTTGCAGGCATAGTAGGCATTGGCGGCAATGTTCACATACATTCCTTTGGGATAGTAGGTTTTTTCATCATCGTAAATCATTTTGCACACGCCGGGGCCCATAAAGTCGGCACAATAGGCAAACAGATAGGGTACATTGGCGTCTACGGTTCCGGTGGCGCTGATGCCTCCGCCTGCCATATTGCCCCATTGGTTGGTTATCCAATCGCTTTGGGTGCCATTATCCGAGCATTTCACCAAGGTGAAGCCATCCCAGTAGGAGCCGCCCCAGCTGTTACCGGTTTCGAGGTGGTTGAAGATGTAGGGCGGAAATTCGAGGATGTATTCTTCCTCGTTGTAAGTTTCGCTCCACACTTGAGCATTTCCATTGCTCACGTAATTGATTTGTTCCGGATAAGTCGGTGTGCTCAAATCGAGCACATAGTCGGTGGCCGACATTGTGGCTGCGGTAAGCGCCGACATCAAAAAGGTAGAAATTTTTTTCATTGTTGTTATGCTATAAAAGTGTTGTGTAAAAAATCGAAATAGAATATTTTGGGGGATAAACACGCTTTTTCTGCTTTATTCCAAAATGCTGTTGATGAGGGAGGTCACGTCCGACACGTCGAAACTTTGGTCAGCATTGATGTCGACCACGATGGGGTTGTAGCCTGCCGATTTGGTGCCGAGTATGAAGTTCACTTCTGCCGTTACGTCGCTCACATCCACCACGCCGGAACCGTTCACGTCACCCGCCATCACTTGAGGCTGTGCTGCTTCGGGGTGGTAGTCGATGCCTCCTGTCACT
>SAMEA3663025__coassemble_605_pt1 | contig 22348 bp, 16 predicted proteins | sample SAMEA3663025__metabat2_low_PE_039 | metagenome-assembled genome bin SAMEA3663025 (sample SAMEA3663025) | pig gut metagenome | biome: pig gut; feature: pig-associated habitat; material: faeces | place: France | collected 2012
ACACCGCCACGGCATTTGTGGCGGCTACCATGTTGCATAAAGAATATGGCGAAACACGCTCCCCGTGGTTTTCGGTGGGCGGCTATGCCGTGGCTTCAGCCACTGCAATGATGCGCGTGCTCCATCATCGCCACAGTGCCGCCGATGTGATGGCAGGCGCGGGAATCGGCATTTTATCCACCGAATTAGGGTATTTCCTCACCGAATTGTGTATGAAGCACAAAGGAGAGCGTCAGTTTGACGCCCATGCCGCTGCCGGCGCCAATATGGTGGACATCACCCTCGGCGTAGCCACCGCCCCCTCGCACATCGATTTCGCCCCCACCGACGGCACGCCCCACCGCCTACGCTTAGGCACAGCCACCACCATCGGCATAGAAGGCGTTCACTATTTCAATCGCCTGCTGGGTGTGGGCGTGCAAGCCCGCATCATCACCACCCCGACGGATGGTTTGAATTTTTCCGCCGAACAAATGCAAGATGTGAACGCCATCAATCAAAACCTCACCGCCTATACCGATGCGCAACAGCGGCGCCTGCCGGGCATCTACGCCTACGACATCACCGACAACCAACTCCTTGCCACCACCCTTAGCGCCGGAGTGTATGGCAATTTGCCGCTCACCGCTCGCCTTTCGCTCGGCGCGAAAGCGTTGCTCGGCGTGCGCTTTTCCGACGGCATCACCTACACCGCGCGCAATGGCATCCCTAAAGTGGAACACACGCCCTCCGGCATTGCCTATTGGATGGAAGATGCCGAAGGCAAGCCATGGCTCACTGCCGACGCCCGCCCCGGCATCGATAGCCCCTACAATGCCGTGCTTGATGATGCCACCGAACCGTTTCAATTGCTACGGGTGAAAGGAAGCACCGCCTTGAACTATGTGCTGGGCGTGAGTATGGCGTGGCGCTACCGCACCAATATGGCGTGGAAACTATTTGCCGATTTCAATGGCGCCTCCACCCGCTACACCTACCAATGCCGCCTCTTTTCCGACGAAGCCATTGCCCGCATCGCCACCTCAGGCTTCCCCCAAGCCCGGCCCCAACTCATGCGGCTCCTTGCCACCACCACATCAGCCGCCACCACAAAAAGAATGAGCCACCTGTGCATAGGTGCCTCATTCTCAATTTCGTTCTAATATCGGAAGCCGGCAAATCGAACTGCGCCATATTGTGGCGCAAACACTGCCGAAATCCCGGTTTATTTAATCACCATCACCTTTGTGAACGGCTTTTCAGGCATTTCATCGCCGGGTTGCGCGGCAAACACGCTATAATTGCCGGTGGGCAGGCGTTCGCCATTTTCGTCGCAGCAATCCCACATCACATCGGCGGCCGTGCCGGCAAATGATTTCACCACCTTGCCCGAAGCATCTTTAATTTCCACATTCGAATTGCTCATCAATCCGGTGATGGTCACCCAGCCGGTGAAGTCGGGGCGAACGGGGTTGGGATAAGCGTAGACATTGCTATAGTCTTCCGCAGCCACGATATAATCGGTGAAGAATTGCTGAACGCCCAGCGGCGTAACCACAAATATGGAATTATTGTCGGTGTTGCAGCACACTTGGTAAATCACGTTCGACAGCAGCGGACTATTGCCGGTGGTGAAATGCTTAAGGGTTTCTTCGCAATCGGGGCTAAACAGATACAATCCATCGCCAGCGGTTCCCACCCATTTTTGATTGAGCGTATCCACTTCTATGGCATACACCTTTGCGCCATCCAAAGCCTTGATTTTCTTCACGGTAAAGTCTTCGTTGAAGGCTTCAACAGGGTTGAAAATCACAGCGCCCTTATCAAATCCAAAGAGCATTTGGTCGTTGAGGTCAGCCCTCAGCGCATAGGAGTAAAGCCAAGTGCAAGTAGAGCCGTCGGAGGCGTTTAAACCGGTGTAGGATTTTGACTCAAACTCCGCTATCGACAGGTCGGGATTATTGCGCCACACAATCAGCGGGCAGTTGTAGTCGCCACAGTTAAAAGCCTTGGTCATACTTTTATTGGAGATGTCGAAAAAGGAGTATTTAAAAGAGTTGGTATTGGTCACATCGGGCACCGGATACACGGTCCAATCCGAAGTGGTGAAATTGCCGCTCTTCACTTTATCTTTGGGCAGCACCTTCACCGGTACCGTGTTGCTCAAACTGGAATGCACCATCCAAAGGTTGCCATCGGTATCGAAGCGGATGGCGGCTTTGCGTGCCACGAAGGGCGAATTGGTGGCGTTGATAATTTTTGCTACAGCATTGTCGGTGACCTTAAACTGACCACTCAAGCGCGAACTGATATAGTAGGTGTCGGTAGAATCGTTAGGGTCGAAAATGGGCCAATACCAGCCTTGGCTACCGGCCGTGCCGGAGGGTTTGGAATATTCCCATTTGCTACCGTCGAATTTGTTGATTTCATACAGCGCACCGGCATTGGCAGAGGGAAGGATACCATTGTCGCTGGTGGCGGTGAGGTAGAGTTTGTGGGTATTTTTGTTGTAACCCATCCAGAAGGGAATGCCCACAATGTTCACTGCCTCAGGCATATAGTAGGCGGCAACTTGCGAAAGGCTATGGAAGCCATTAGCATTGATGCCCCAAAAGGAGCCATCGGCATCAGGCGAGCAGCTCACGAGTTCTTGTGCCGAAAGGGTGTTTTTCTTCACGGTGTTGCCCTCGGTGTCGAAGGTATAGTAGTATTTTCCGGCAAAGAAATTTGCTAAATAACCCGAGGGAGTTTTTTGCACATTGGTAGCCACGGCAGCCACACTATCGGTAAGGACGAAAGCGAGTTCGCCGCTTTCATTTTCACGAATCACCACTTTACGCAATTTGGTGTTATCTCTCACCAGCATCGTGCTATCGTTGATGGCAAAAATCTTACCGCTTGCCAAGCCGTAGATATAGCTTGATTTATAGGCGCTAAATGTTTCTTGCACGGCATTGGTGGGGCAATAGTAGACATTGCCTGAAGGGTAAAAAGCGATGCGCCATTTGCCCACTTCTGCAATCGACGACACATTGATGCTATACACGCGCGTTTCCACAATTTGCCCGGTGGCATCGTTAATCACCACAAATCCGAATTGTGTGGCTACGAAAATTTTGTCGCCACTAAAGGTTACATCGTTGATGGTGCGTTGCTGCGTCATCACGGCGTCTTTTATGTTGGGAATGTTGGTCACCTTGCCATCGGCGTGCAAAATGTCGATATTGGAGTCGTCGTAGGTGATCACGAGGTATTGCTTATCGGGATTGTAGTAAATATTGCTAATCAGCGACCCCGACAGCGCATTTTGGTTGTCGATTACACTGAGTTTCCGGTCGCTTTTATTGAGGCAATACAAACTATTGTTCACCAAGCCATACACTTTATCTTTGGTGTCAACCACATTCTGCAATTTGGAAAGGGTAAATCGGGTGTGAGTTATCCATTTCCCCGTGGATTGTGCACTTGCCAAAAGGGGCAATGTGGCGAGTAAGGCAATTATAATTTTTTTCATCATGATGCTGAATGTATGTTAGCAAATAGATATATTTTATTCAACGCAAAATTGCTGAAATTATTGCATCGTCAAGCGGTTAGAGGCGCATTTCGGTCACCTTTTCTTCGCCGGGAAGGTTGGTAAACTCAAAGGTGCACCATTCTCCGGTGATTTCGCTTTCGTAGCGATAGGCATACCATCGGCGTGAGATGCAATTCACCGATGCGCTGCACCGGTGTGCGCCTTCTTCGCCGGTGCCATGCACACCGCGCTTCTCCACGATTTTCACGTGGTTTTCAAATTTGGTAATCACCAAATTCACCGTATCGGCAGCGCTGATATTGAGCACCCGCTCAATGCATATTTCGCCATTTTTCAGTGCCGTCATCTTCACCTTATTGGAAGCCGGAAGCGATGTAGGCTCACATAGCATAGCCACAATTTTTGTGCCTCGCGGTTGGTCCGTTTTGGGGCTGAAAATCATGCCTAAGCACATAAATGCCACCACCATAATCAGCAGATAGAAGAGAGTGGAACTGAAAAAACTCATTGTTTGGGTGCAAATTTAAGAAAAATATTTCAATGTCGGCAATCGCCAACCGTTTTCCCATTTAAAAGTCAAGTTTTTTTTAACAGGCCGGCAAACGGCGTTGAAGCCTGCATCAATCGTTAGGATTTTTAAAATTCCACGCCCACTTTTAAGCACACATTATGAAACACTTGCCCCTTGTTGAGGTAAGTTTTACCGGTGTCATCTTTAATGGCACCCGGGGTGTCGCCTTGGCACCAGAGTTTGTAGTTGGCGGTTTGCAATTGATAAGCCAAGCCCACATTGAAAGAGAAAAACTCATTTGATGCAAAGTGGTAGCCAATGGTGGGGGAGGCAAAAAAGCCGTTATGATTGATAAAGGTGGCACCCACTTTCATACTCACGAAAGGTGTGTGCTTCGACTCGTTCATCACACTGTAGCGACCTTCCACATAGAAAGGGATGAAAGGGTAGCGCCAAGCGGGGTCGTTGCGTTTGCCCTCGTATCCTTGCGTTTGGTTCCAAAACAGGGGATAACTATTTTCCACCGCATTGAAATTGTGCACGCCCACACCTGCTCCCAAGTAAGTTTTGGGGGTGAAAGCATAGCCGAAACTTGTTTCCACCAACCAATAGTCGTTGCGAGGCTCGCCCAGTCCCAAACTGTAGCCCAAATCGATGAATCCACGGAATTTGGAGGTGTCGTAGTTTTTGCGTTTGGTGAGATGGCTGATATAGTTGATTTCGTCGGTGGTGTAATGGTAGGTGCCGCCATCGTGGTCGCTGATGATCGTCACCACGCGCTCATCTCTTTCGGTGATGGCGCCCTTCACCACTTGTCCGTTGCGCAAATGGATTTCCACTTTCGAAACCTTCTTTTCAGCGTAGCCGCAAATGGCTATCAAAGCCATAATCAGGGCAATAAAAAATTTTTTTTGCATAATGGTATGAAGTTTTGTTAAAATGTTTGCAAATCCACTAATCGCTTGTAGGCGCCCGCTTGCTGAAGGAGTTGGTCGTGGGTGCCTTGTTCAATAATTTTTCCCTCGTGCAGCACGCAAATGAGGTCGGCATTTTTGATGGTGCTCAGTCGGTGAGCAATCACCAATGTGGTGCGTCCTTTCATCAAGTGGTCGAGCGCTTCCTGTACCAAGTGTTCGCTTTCGGTGTCGAGCGCCGAGGTGGCTTCGTCGAGGATAAGGATGGGCGGATTCTTCAAAATGGCACGCGCAATGCTCAATCGCTGTCGCTGTCCGCCCGAGAGGTTACACCCGCGGTCGCCGATATTGGTGTCGAATCCGTGTTCGGTGGCGATAATAAAATCGTAGGCGTTGGCAATTTTTGCAGCGGCTATTACCTCATCGTCGGAGGCATTTTCCACCCCAAAGGTGATATTGTTGCGAATGGTGTCGTTGAAGAGAATGGCTTCTTGATTCACATTTCCCATCAGCGCCCGCAAATCGTGTTTGCTCACCGCCCGGATGTCGGTTCCATCGATGGTGATGGCGCCTTCCTCCACATCGTAGAAGCGAGGCAAGAGGTCGGCGAGGGTGGTTTTGCCACTACCGCTCTGGCCCACCAAAGCCACGGTTTTGCCGCGCGCTATTTCCAAGTTGATGCCATCCACCACCCACTGCTCGCCATAGCGGAAGCGCACATTTTCGTATTTAATGCTGTTTCGAAGTTCGGGCAGCGGTTTCGGCTGCTCAGGGTCGGGAATCGAGTCGGTGGCTTTCAATATCTTATCGATGCGGTCGATGGAAGCCAAGCCACGCTGGATGGAATAACTGGCTTTCGAAAAGTCTTTGGCAGGATTGATAATGCTATAGAAAATCACCATATAATAGATAAACGAAGGCGCGGTGATGGAATCGGTGCCACCCAAAATCAGCGTGCCGCCAAACCAAAGCACGATGGCAATGGTGGCAGTGCCCAAAAATTCGCTCATGGGGTGCGCCAATTCGTAGCGGCGCTGCATACCCTGGGTGATGGTGCGATATTTGTTGTTTTCGCCATCAAACCGCTTTTTCACTTTTTCTTCGGCATTGAAGGCTTTCACAATGCGCAATCCGCCCACCGTTTCTTCGATGTTGCTCAGCAGGGTGCCCCACTGGTTTTGCGCTTCCAAACTCACGCGCTTCAGCCGCTTGCCCACCGTGCCCATAATGAAGCCCGCCACCGGGAGCAGGGTGAACACAAACAGGGTGAGTTCCCAGCTCACCATAATCATCATCGTGAGGCAGGCAATAATCATGATGGGATTCTTAAACATCATATCCAAGCACGACATGATGCTGTTTTCCACCTCTTGCACGTCGCCACTCATGCGCGCCATCACGTCGCCTTTGCGCTCGTTGCTAAAAAAGGCGAGGGGCAAGGTCACGATTTTGCTATAAATTTGCTGACGCAAGTCGCGCACCACCGAGGTGCGAATCTTAATCATATTGAAGGCGGCAAGATAGGCACTGCCCACTTTCAGCCCGGTGAACACCACCAGCATGCCGGCAATGGCTGCCAATGCCGTGGAAGGGCCATAGCGCTCAATCATGCACTGCACCGCATAGTAGAAGTCGTTCACCACCACGTCTTTCACCCCTGCGCTGCCCCATTCCATATAATCGTAATGCACTCGGTTGATACCGAAGAGCATCTCCAAAATTGGGATAATTAGCGCAAACGAAAACAAGGTGAGAAACGCCGCCATTACATTAAACAAAATGTTCAACACAATGTAGCGCTTATAGGGAGGTATAAATCTGCGAAGCAGTGTAAAAAAGCCTTTAAACATATCATTCCGAGGTATAAATTCGTGAATAAAAATCCACTTTCTTATCTATCGCTACGGTGCTCATACTCAATTGAATATCGCGATTGGTTTGCGTAATAAAAGCGGATTATGTTTGAAAAACAGGTGTAACTGCACACCTTTTGCGTATGCAAATGTAAGCTATTTTGCCCAATCCCACAATTTTCAGCCCCAAAAACCCACCCAAAGCGTGTGTGCCAGCCACGAATTTAGAATTTTTTAAGCCACAGATTTAGATTTTTTTAGTCACGAATTTGGAATTTTTTAGTCACGAATTTGGAATTTTTTTGTCACGAATTTCACGAATTAATCGAAAATATTTTGAGGGCTAATTTGCACACGCTCCGGCGGTGACGGTCAAGATGTGCCATTGCCGCCGGCGGTTTGTGCGGGCGAAGATTAGCTCAATTTGATTGCAAAGGGACGGTTCTTTTGCAATCAAATATGATGTAAACACTTGTGTATCAGTTTGTAGAGTCGTGATTTCGTCGGGCCTTTTTCTTCGAAATTTTCGATGTTCAAAAACAGAGTTAAGATACTGATATAGAATATATTACACCCAATTTGGTTGCAAAAGAACCGTCCCTTTGATTTGTACAATATCTCCGGTATGTATTGAGGAGCAATATCCGTCTCGGCGTGCAATTCTTTCTCCTAACAATGCAGACACAAGAATTCTCATTTCCGAACCATACTTTAGTGTTAAAGCGTAGGGGATATCATTGCTTTTACTTGCATTAAATGTCTGCTTATCGTCTAATACTTCTTTTTGACGATTTATAAAGGTTTCATATGCCGATTTATATGTTGGAACAAAATCATATGTGGGAAAGATTAATAATTTCTGAGCGGGAATCACAATTCCATTGTCTGTTTTCTCAAGACTCTCTCTTATAGAATTTGCAAAAGTAGTCTTGCCACAGCCATTTGCACCAATAAGCACAACATTAGAGTTGATAAAGCCAATTGCCTTTAGTAAATAATATGTTTTACCAACAAACAAACTATTTACAATTATATTGTCACTTAATTGTTTATACAAATTTAGGTCATGTTTATTTCTACAATTATGTAGATTTATTCTCAGTTCTTCTATAGCTAAAGTATCCAACAACTTTGCAATTCTTTCATACAAGTAGTAAGGAATGGCATTGTTATGTATATCATTAACAACATCATTAAGAAGAGTCATTAATCTATCCTCTTTTTCATAAACCCACTCATCCCGATATTCATCGAAGAATGATTTCACACATGTAATATAAGAATTCGCTTTATCTAAAAGAACTTGCTTATCCATAAAAATGTCGTTATATGCTATTTCAAATATTTATCCAAAATCTCCTGCTTCTTTATTATAACGTGAGTTCGGCGAAATTTAATTAGCTGAAAATTAAGAAAATAGCGGTAATTTTTGTAAATTTGTATTGCCAAAAAAATAATAAAAACACCGCTATGTTTCCTAACAACAAAATTATAGAAATTTTTTCAATTTGTGACGATTTTAGCAAAGTTTTTGATAAAACTCTTGAGCAAAAAGCCATACCGAACTGCGATAGCTCCAAGAAACGCAAATATCATCGCGATGGCATGATGTCGGATTCTGAAGTAATGACCATTCTGATATTGTTTCACGATTCAGGATACCGATGCTTGAAGCATTTCTATCTTCAATATGTGTGCAAATATATGCGCCATCTTTTTCCTAAAACAGTGTCTTACAATCGATTCGTGGAACTGGAAAGACGCGCCGTTGTGAAACTTGCCGTCCTTGTAAAACAGGTACTTATGGGCAAATGCTCTATGGGATTGTTCTATGGATTTAAGCTGCATATCGTTTGCAACGAGATGGGCGGATTGCAAAGGGACGGTTCTTTTGCAATCAAATATGATGTAAACGCTTGTGTATCAGTTTATAGAGGGGTGATTTGTCGGGTCTTTTTCTTTGAGATTTTTGATGTTCAAAAACATTGTTAAGATACTGATATAGAATATATTATGCTTAATTTGATTGCAAAAGAACCGTCCCTTTGCAATCAAAAATGATTTAAGGTGCTGATAGCGAATATGTTATGCTAAATTTGGTTGCAAAAGAACCGTCCCTTTGCAATCAAATACGCCATCGCTGATGGCGGTGGGGAAGTTGCTCGGCACTAAAGCCGGACTGCTTTGGGTGATTACCGCTTGTTGGCTCACCTTATTTTGCCGGCGGTTTGGTGGGTGGAGGGGTTTGCAAAAAAAAGGTGTCCCGAAAGTGGGGCACCTTTATATGTGATTGAGAGGAGAGGGTTTGTTATTCGGCGTCTTCGGCTGGGAGTGTGGCTGCTGCGGCTTCCACCCATGCCTTCACTTCGTCTACCACCGGCACCTTCAATCCCAGTTTGTATTTCTTGTTGATGTCGAGCAAGTCTTGGAAAAGTTTGCCCGGTCGGTCGAGTTTGCCCAATGCTTCCACGGTGAGGAATCCCGCCTTTTGGATGGGCGCCACCCATTCTTCGGCAATGCCGAGTGCGGTGAAAGCCTCCGCTTTGTCGCGCTTAGCCACCTTTTCGGGGCGCATTTGCGGGAAGAGGAGCACGTCTTGAATGTAGCTGTGTCCGGTCATGAGCATCACGAGTCGGTCGATACCGATACCGATACCGCTGGTGGGTGGCATGCCATATTGCAAGGCGCGCAAAAAGTCGTGGTCAATAATCATCGCCTCATCGTCGCCCTTATCGGCAAGTCGCATTTGTTCCACAAATCGTTCTTCTTGGTCGATAGGGTCGTTGAGTTCGCTGTAGGCATTTGCCAATTCCTTGCCATTCACCATCAGTTCAAATCGCTCCGTGAGCCCCGGTTTGCTCCGGTGTTTTTTGGTGAGCGGCGACATTTCCACGGGGTAGTCGGTGATGAACGTGGGTTGCACGAAAGTGCCTTCGCAAAATTCGCCGAATATTTCGTCGATGAGTTTGCCCTTGCCCATGGTGTCGTCGATTTCCATGTTGAGCGCGCGGCACACCTCGCGAATTTCGTCTTCGCTCTTATCGTAGAGGTCGTAGCCGGTTTTTTCTTTGATGGCATCGAGTATGGGCAAACGGCGGTAAGGTGCCTTAAAGCTGATGGTTTTGCCATCCACCACAGCTTCCGGGCATCCATTCACAGCCACGCAAATTTTTTCGAGCAGTTGCTCCGTGAAACTCATCATCCAATTGTAGTCTTTGTATTGCACATAGAGTTCCATGCAAGTAAATTCCGGGTTGTGGTTTCGATCCATACCCTCGTTGCGGAAGTTTTTGCCAATTTCGTACACGCCTTCAAATCCGCCCACTATCAGCCGCTTCAGATAGAGTTCGGTGGCGATACGCATATACATGGGAATGTTGAGTGCATTGAAATGGGTGATAAACGGTCGCGCGCTTGCACCGCCGGCAATGGCTTGCAGGGTGGGTGTTTCCACTTCGGTGTAGCCGGCTTCGTCGAGCACCTTGCGCATGGTTTTCACAATGGTGGCGCGTTTCAAGAACGTATCTTTCACGCCATCATTCACAATGAGGTCGACGTATCGCTGACGATAGCGCAATTCCGGGTCATCGAAAGCATCGTAGGTAACGCCATCTTTCACCTTCACGATAGGCAGCGGTTTCAGGCTCTTGCTCAGCACGGTAAGGGTGCGTGCATGTACACTGATTTCGCCGGTTTGTGTACGGAACACAAATCCTGTGATGCCCACAAAGTCGCCGATGTCGAGCAATTTTTTAAACACCTCGTTGTAGAGCGATTTATCTTCGTCGGGACAAATTTCATCGCGGTTGACATACACTTGGATGCGCCCTTTCGAGTCTTGCAATTCCATAAACGAAGCCTTGCCCATAATGCGTCGGCTCATCACGCGACCTGCCATGCGCACTTGGCGTGGCTCACTGTCGGTATCGCTGAAGTTGGCTTTGGCTTCGTCGCTCCATGCGTCGACCACAAATTCATCAGCAGGGTAGGGCTCTATGCCCAATTCACGCAAACGGCTCAAACTGTTGCGTCGCACAATTTCTTGTTCGCTTAATTCAAGAATATTCATATATTTTGAGTTGATATTGTTTTCAAAGTGCAAAGATAGTGATAAATAGTGATTTGTTGAAATTTTGCTGCCGTCGCCGCCATGTTTTTTTGCATAAACGTGGTTTAGCGGAGCCATTTGGGCCAGGGGATGTGGGGCGCAATGCGGTGGTAGGCAGCTGCGGCAAGTAGGGCAGCGATGAGGTAGAGCGCCATGAGCAGATGGTTGCCGATGGTTCCCTTCATCACGAGGGCAAAATAGCGCACCACCGGGTGCATAATGAAGAGGAAAGCCGATATTTTGCCCACCCACTCCAAAGGAGGCATCACGATTGGAGGCAAAGCCTTCACGAATGCGATGATGCTCACGGCAGCCACCAAGCATGAGAGAATCCACAGCACAGCCGATTGCTGCATCACCACGAAAAGCGCCACACTTGCCACACACACCAAAGCCCACCATCGACGCCGCAATCGCGGAATGCCACCATAGCGTGCCACTATCAAGCCGGCAGCAAAACTAAGTCCCGCCACGAAAAAGTTGTAGCGCAGGTATATCATTTGCCATCCGGCAGTGCTCCAGTAGAATTGTGGTGCAAGAGTAATGCCGGCAAAGACGATGGGCGGAAGCCACTTTCGCCACCGTGCCCCGCCTTGAGGCACATAGAGAAAGAGCCGATAAATCACATACACTTCCACCATCATCCCCAAAAACCAATAGGGTCCGGGAATCACATAATCGTAGGGCGGATTCATCCAATTGGAAACCATGAATGCTTGCGTGAGGATGCACCGCTTCAAAGGAATGGTGAAATCGGGCAGCAAAGCCCTTACCAAGATGGCAGCCAGCAATCCCGGCAACATGAGTTTCCAGAGTTTTTTGTAATGCAAAGCCACAAAGGCGTGGGGAGCGGGTGCTTGAGTAGCGCCTTGCTCATATTTGCGCACCAAGCCAAAGGCACTTAAAAAGAGAAAAATATAAATGCCGCAGTAGCCCACAAGCGAACTCAATTGGAGGGCGATATTGTGGGAAGGGTGGAGGAGCACATCGTAGAGCAGATTGGCACTTTCCTGTTCAAAATTGAATTCATTGCAATCGTGTTTCGTAACGCCCAGCAAGTGTGCCAAATTGTGGGTAACGATGAGCAAAATGCCCACCCCTTTCATGGCAAATGATTCGCCTCGGGTGATGATATCGCATTTTTCGTGTACGGGTGTGATTGCCATCGTGGTTGGTTATTTTTTTCGGGTCAAAGTAAGGAAAGTGTAGGGGAAGGGATTGCGTTCATCGGCATCGTGTCGCTCCTCAGGCGAGGCTACCCACTGCTCCGGGTTGATTTCCGGGAAAAAAGTGTCGGCTTCCGAAAAGGAGGCTTCCACTCGGGTGAGGTGAATGGTGTGCACCATCGGCAGTGCGGCGCGGTAGATTTGCGCCCCGCCAATAATCATCACATCGCCGGGCAATTCCGCCTTTTGCAAAGCCTCTTCCACACTGTGTGCAATGGTGACACCGGGTGCCGAAAAATCGGGGTTGCGCGTAATCACAATGTTTTGGCGTCCGGGCAAAGCGCCTTTAGGCAGCGATTCAAAGGTGCGGCGTCCCATCACAATGCTATGCCCCATCGTCAATGCTTTAAAATGCTTCAAGTCGGCGGAGAGATGCCACAGCAAATCGCCGTTTTTCCCGATAGCGCCATTCTGCGCAATCGCCACAATAGCCGAAAGAGTTTTGCCCATCATCGTCAATCAATTTTTTAAAAAAAAGCCTCCAAAACGCCCCTACACCGACACCACGCCTTTGATGAGCGGGTGAGGGTCGTAGCCTTCAAGGGTGAAATCTTCGTAGTGGAAATCAAAAATGTCGGTCACATCTCGGTTAATCACCATTCGCGGCAGCGGTCGCGGTGTACGGCTCAGTTGCAAGTGCACCTGCTCCATGTGGTTGAGGTAGATGTGGGCATCGCCGAAAGAGTGGATAAAATCACCCGGCTCCAGCCCGGTTACCTTTGCCACCATCATCAGCAGCAAGGCATAACTGGCAATATTGAACGGCACGCCCAAAAATAAATCGGCACTGCGCTGATACAGTTGCAGACTCAGTTTGCCATCAGCCACATAAAATTGAAACATTGTGTGGCACGGCGGCAACGCCATTTTGTTCACCTCCGCCACATTCCAAGCGCTCACCAACATGCGGCGCGAATCGGGGTTATGCTTGATTTGGTGCACCACTTGCGCTATTTGGTCGATGGTGCCGCCGGCATAGTCGGGCCACGAGCGCCACTGGTGGCCATACACCGGGCCGAGTTCGCCGTTTTCGTCAGCCCACTCGTTCCAAATCCTTACCCCATGCTCCTGCAGCCAGTGCACATTGGTGTCGCCCCGCAAAAACCAAAGCAATTCGTAGATAATGCTTTTTAAATGCACTTTTTTGGTGGTGAGCAACGGAAAGCCCTCGGCAAGCGGGCAGCGCAATTGGTAGCCAAACACACTTTTTGTGCCCGTGCCCGTGCGGTCGTGCTTCACTGTGCCGTGGTCAAGCACATGCTGAAGGAGGTCGAGATACTGTTTCATCAACTAATAGGTGTTTCTTTGATTTACAAAATTACCATTTTTCCACCAACTAACCAAATTCCCTCTTTACACATTCCATGCATCCTCCCACTATTTCATTAGTTGATACAGCAAGAAGGCGATGAGAAGAAAGAGCAGCAAACCGGGAAGGCTGCACGAGCAAGACCGCACTTTCGGCATCTCGCCATTGGCTTGGGCTTGACGCATGCGCTCCATGAGGGTTTTCTGCATTTGGTCGGTTTCGTAGGTGCGGCCCATATTGTTGGTGAGCGACTCATTGTGAGGGATGAGGATTTTTCGCGGTCCGCCGGTGAATGGCGCCACCACCCCGTTGGCTTCCAATTTCGCCATCAGCGCAGTAGCCTCCTCTTCCGAGATGTGGAAATAATTCATCAGCATCGGCAAAGAGATGGCATTGCACGAGGCAATGTATTCCAGCGCCGCCTCGTAGAGCGGGTCGGAGGGCTCGTTATCCGCCTTGCCGTGGTCCGCCGTGTCCACAATATGGTCAGCCGTGAAAGGCGGCGGCGTGTCGGCGTCAGGATCCACGGGTTCAAACTTCAGGTCTTCGGTGGGAATATAGAGAAAATCGCCGTCGGCTTTCAGCACCGACTGACACTCCGGGCACACCACACTGTGGCCCATGGCTTTGAGCGCTTCTTCGTCGTATTCCAATTCGGTGCCACACTTAGGGCAAGTGTATTTTTTGATAGCCATGATGCTTACATTTAATTGAACAACAATCCGATTAGTGCATAGAGCAAAAAGAATGCCAAACTAATTGCCAACGAATATGCCAAGCAACCCCATTTCGAGGTGGGCTGCCCGCTTTCCTTTTTGGGAGGCACACGGCGGGCAGGCGTTTTCTTCACCGGCACCGCAGTCGGGCGCTTCGGCGCGGGTTTGGGCTTGGCACACGCCGTGCAAACGGTTTTGCCGGCAGGCAGGGGAGCGCCACACCGGTTGCAATAGCGCACCTCGGCATCGCTTTTGCGAGGCGCGGGTTGGGGTTTGCGAGGCGCGGGTTGGCTTTTGCTTTTGCGCACCGGGATAGGCGGTGGCAATTCATCATCGTCGTCGTCGAAGTGCGGTGCTTTAAAAGTGGTGAGGCATTGCGGGCACACCACCATTCCCTTCTGCGCGCGCAGTTCGTCGGCAGAAAGTTCCATTTTACGTCCACATTTCGGGCAAAAGCACTTCATCATTCAGCGATTATTCGTAGTGGATAACGGCAGGTTTCACAATTCTCCATCGATTGCCCTCCTTTTTTGCAGTGCCCGGTGCATCGCACACGATGCGCGTTTTTCCCGCCGAAATTTGGATGTTTTCGCCGGTGCAGGCTCTTGTGAGGTTTTCTGTGGGCATCATCAGCGCCAACTGATGCACCCCGGCATCGCAAATCACTTCAAAAGTGGCGTTCACGCCATCGGCAGTAGAGAGCCTAAAGATGCTATTGCCCGGCTCCATACGGCTGCTCACCGAAGAGAAAAATCCACCCTCATCGGGGCGAGAAACGAAAAATTCGGTAGGCACCGCCTTTGGCTTTTGAGGCGCCGCCGCCTTCGGCTTTGGCTGCGGCACCGACTGCGTAGCCTCCCGTTGGCTGATGCGTTCTTCCACCTGCGCCAATTGTGTGGAAAGCGATTTCAAGTGTTGCCCCACCTCCTCGTTGCGCTGCTTTAAGGCGGTTTTCAGCGCCGCAATTTCGTGGTTTTTTTCCTCGTTCAATTTCTTGATTTGATACAAAGCCGCCAGCGCCAAGGCGATGCCCAAGGCAGCGCATAGTGCCAAAGCCCCTATTATCAGTGCATTGCTCCCGGTTTCCGGTGTAGCCACGGCGCTGCTTGGCGTTTGTGCTCCGGCACTGCACAGCCCGGATGCCAAGAGCGCCATTATCATCCACAATTGTTTCATTTTGCTTGCTATTAAAGTGAAAAATTGAAAAGGCGTTACAAATTGTTCAACAAATTATATCGAATCACCCCGATAATCGGATAGAAGAAAGGCACATCTTCAATCACGGCATCTTCTTCGTAGCGCCCTTGCAGATAACTGTTGATGCCCGCCAGCAGGTAGTTTGCCACATTTTCATTCACCACCTCTTTAAAGGTGTTAAGCACCTGTATGTCGATGCCCAATTCGTCGCGCATCACGGCGTCGCAAAGGTTCACGAAAAAGGCATTGAAGCGCTTCACTTCCGCCACGATTTTTTCGCGCACCGCCACATCGTTCACGTGGTTGATAGAGAGTTGTTCCTCATCAATCATCGAATGGCAATATTTCAGCGCATTCACATTGCGAGGTCGCATCAGTTGGATAATGCTGCTCATTTCGGGCGAGTTGTGGCATTCCAAACGCTCGTTTTCCAAGCGCACGCCGCCACGGCAAGTGATTTGCTTGGGGCAATCGCGCTCCACCTTAATGCTAAACGCCTCGGTATACGATTCGCCAAACACACGTTCGATGATGGTTTGCGTGATTTCGTTCACCAAATCTTTGCTCCCCACAATGTTGATCATCTTCGAGCCGGTGCCACTGAAGTAAATTTGCTTCGGTTTTACATAGCCACGGTGCTTCATGGCAGAGGCAATGTAGTAGATGATGGCACTGTAGAAATACACAAACACCAATTTTCTGCGGTCGTCGTTGCGCAGCAAGGCATTGTAGCTATACAGGTTGCGGTCCATGGGCGGCAAATCGCGCAATTGCTCCACATTTTCTATCGAGAACAGGAATGCATTGATGTCTTCGCTGCGTTTTCCCGCCATGATGGTGTTCATGATGCTATTCAGATAGGTGACCTCTTGATTTTGCGTCACCAATTTGCGGAAATATTCGGTGTAGTGTTGCAGTAGCGGATTGTTGTCGGCATCGTGCGGCGTGAAGGCATCGCCAAAAATGGCATTGCCTGCAAAGCGGAACGAAGAGATAGCCACCGGCAGTGTTTTTTGTTGCGCGGCGTCGGTTTGGTACACCACAATGTCGCTCGTGCCGCCACCGATATCCACCGACACATAACTGCTGCCCGCCACGTCGGCGCCCTTATAGTAGAATGCCGGCGCAATGGATTCGGGGTAGCAATGCAAATTTTCTTCGGCATTGCCGCCAATGTAGGTGTTGTAGAGTTCTTCCCACGTGGTGGCGAGGCGACTTCGGTCGGCGCCGCCCATGCTCACGGGGTAGAAATACACCACCCTCACCTTATGCAAATCAGCGTTTTCCAAGAGTGCTTTCGCCTTGATAAGCATCACGATTTCGCGCAAAAATTCTTTCGACAGTGTGTTGTCGCCCATCCATTTCAGGTTGGTCGACACCTCGTAGCCATCAAAATATTGTCGCTCGTAGAGGAAGGGGATATTGATGTTGCTAAACAGGCTGGTGCCACCTGCCGCGCCTTTGTTGTTGGCCAACGCGGTGCGAAGCGGGAATCCGTAAACATCGTTGATTTCGCGGGGTAAAAATTCAATGCGTTGCAATTGGTCGGCAATGAGCAGTGCATCCTTCTTCAGCAACGACGCGATGAGCGTTTGCTCGCGTGCGTCGCTAAAAGTGAGTGGTTGCGATTCTTGTCCGCGTTCCGCCCATTCCACATGGCTATTGGTGGTGCCAAAGTCGACGGCAAAAATCAATTCTTTGGCATTGGGCTGATAGGGCTTCCACAGCGGAACAATCACCCCTTCAAAGGAGCCCAATTCATTGTTGACGGAGGCTTCGATATAGTCGAAATTGCCTTGCACATCGTAGTAGGTGGTGGCATAACTGAGGCGCGTGCGCGCTTGCTCACTCACCTTCAGTGCTTGAGTGTGGTTGCCGTTGGCCATAAAGCGAAGCGAGCCGCCGCCATTGAGTGCATAGGTGAAGAGTTGCACTTTGTAGGCATCGTTGTGGTTGGTGCGCACAAAGGGGAAAATGGCAGTGCACAGTTGCACCCCGCTCACGATGCGTCCCATTCCCATCTGCTCGTTGAATTGCCACGAGGCATCATCGATAGGGATATAGGTGCGCGATAGTTCGATAAATCGCTTTTTCACGGGAATGCGAAGCGTTACGTTCACACTGCCCGTTCCGGTTTCCACGATTTCGATGAATTTTCGTCCCATCACGTGGCTCGTTAAATCCGAGGCGTTGAAATATTGGAAAAACACCGGTTTCAGCGGCAATAAATAACTGGCATTGCTGCCGGCAGCGCGCTGAATATTGCCATCAAAATAGTGATTACCATCGATGGCACCGCCCAAGCGGATGATGTTTTCGGTAAAGAAATCGTCGGTGGTGAGGAAAGGGTAGTGGATGCCGGTTTCCGGCAATCGGCGTTCGTTGATAGCCACGCCGGCTGCCCACACTTGTGTGGCGCTATTCCATTCGCGATTGATATAGGTGTAGTGGTCCACACTGCCGTTGAAATTGTTGCGCAGCACCAAGGGGAGTTTTTCGCCCTCGTTCACCGGGCGCGTGGGCGCAATCACGAAGTCGCTATTGGCGGCGCCGGCGGTAACGTCTACCAACTTCTTCCGATAGAGCGGTGCACTGAGCACCGACACGGCATCTTCTCCGGCAAAGGGTGTGAATTGCATGTCGAGCATTTGGCGCACGATGCTTTCGCGGTCGGCTTGCAAAGCGGAGGGGTTGGGAATCACCTCGATAATGCGGCTATAGAGTGCCGGTTTGTGGCGCTCAATCAGCGGCAAATTGTTCACCATATAGCCATAGACATTGCCGAGTGCTCGGCGCAGCGAAGTGTGTGCATTGAAGAGCAAGAAAAGGTGGTACACAAATTCATCGTCGCGCTGCCACAGGTCGCGCACTTCGCCGAAGAGTTTCACATTGGGCTCCACATTCACGCTTTCGATGGTGCTCACATTGGGTGCCGCCATGGTGAAAGAGCAAGGGCTGGTGGCACCAATCACTTGATTATTGAGCAAAAGGATATACCAATCTTCGAGCATCGCAAAATTATACACCCTATCGGCTTGCAAAAAGAGCGCAAGCGTTTCGCCATAGAGTCGGTGCTCGGGCTGCGCTTTCAGTCGCTGCAATTCAGCCGTTTTGTTCCATCGCACAATGTGGAGCTGACCGCTATGATTTTCGTATTCAAAAAAGAGTTGAGCCACATCGAGCGCATGGCTCACCATCATCTTTTCGCTCACGATACCGGTCATGCCCTCTGGCGAGGGTTGCAGGTGTTCAAAGGCGTTTTTCACCAAATCGAGTTGAGCAAACGGACTCGGAATGGCGGTGCGCGGATTTTGCGACAGTCCGCCATTAGGGTCTTTAATTTGTCGGATATCGTCGTCGGAGTAAGGCTCAACGGCAATCCAGTCGGCTGACACCGATTTGGTGGTCTTGTTGTTGTAAGATAATATTTTGCTCATGTTGCGTGTAAAAAATATCCACTTAAAATGTAATCAGAAAAACCGTTAACCGCTTCACTTAATTGATATTCTCGTATTTGTCGTCGAGGATATTGCCGGCGGCTTCGTTGAAGAGGTCAAGCAATTTGTATTCCACCGTGCGGTCGGAATACTTTTTATTGTCGCGACTCAGTTTGTTGAGTTCAGCGTTGAAAGTGTTGGCGTCCACATTCTTCCGTCCGAAGAAACCCTTTTTGGTCACCACATTGTGAATAATGTTCGACAAATTGTTTTCGCCCACGTTAAAGAGTTGCACATGGCGCAAATTGGCGTGCATTTCACTCAGCCATTCGGTGTAGAAGTCGAAGAATTGGTCCACCAAGGTGCGGAAAAATTGCGTGGTGGTAAATTCGCTGCGAATTTTCGGCTCATCTTGCGTGAAGCCTTGTCCGATGATGGCTTTCAGCGCAGTGCGCATATATATAAAGAGCATGTGGAATTTCACCATAGGTCGATAGATGAGTTGGCGCGTTTCCTGACCGAAGGTGTCGAAACTTACGTCGAGCAAATCGCGGTCGAGCCCGTATTCAAACGCCTTGGTGGGCAAAAAACCGCCCATTCCATCGAAGAATTCCCGATTATCCATACCGGCAAACTTCAGCGCAGCCATGGCTCCCACCAGTTCCACCAAGTGTGCCGGATTGTGCTGGTCGCGCACATTGCCGGGGTCGTAGTCGTAGGGAATCGACGACGTTTGGTCGCCCAAATAAAAGAGTGCGTTCACATAGCGCTCGTTGGGGTGGGTGAGCGTTTCGTTGTAGTATTGCAGCGCGCTCTGCGTTTTCACCACAAAGTCGGCTTTATCGATGCGCTTATCTTGGCTATTGTTGAGGTTGAAGTAAGGCAGCACGGTGAGTCCGCCGATGGGAGCCATCCGCAGGAAGTTTTTGTTGCTCACATCCAAATTCTGCGCTTGACGAATGTTTTTCACCAAGATAGGGAATCCGGCAGCTCCGGTGCCGCCGAAAATGCTGCTGATGAAGAAAATGCGGTCGCCTTCGGCAAACACATTGGCAAAGGCTTTAAATTCTTCGCTATCTTTAATCATGTTGAGCGCCACCGAGCCAATGTTGGGCGAGCCCACAAAGCCGATATTCATTTTGTTTTCCAATTGGTAGTCGGCAAAGAGCAGCGAAGTGAGCGCCTGGTTGGGCTCATTCATCGTGTCGTAGTGGATGAATTGGCGAAATTTGGTTTGTCCCACCGCTTCCATATTAAACACAAAGGTGTCGGTGATGGCGGTGCCGGTCATTCCCATAATAGAGCGCAAGGTGCTGATTTTCATGCCGAAGAAACCGTCGCCATTCACATCGTTGCCGTAGAGTTTTTCGCGGATAATGCGGTATGCCGAGAGCATTTGCTCGGTGCGCTTGAGGTCTTCGTTACTTTTGTGCGGGTCGATAATCACGGGCACAATTTCCACATTGTTCATGGGGCGTCCGTCGCTGTCGAGGGGCTTCACTCCCGCTGCCGAGAGCATAATCAGCGACTTCAGCACGCGCGACCCTGTTCCGCCTATAGCAAAAATAAATAATCGCATAATCTGTAAATAAATGGATTTAACGACCGCTCAGGGTTGCCAGCCACCAAAACTATCGTCGTTACTTCTTATAAACTTTTGAAAAAAACTTATTGTGGGAAGGGCGTGTGGCGGCAGTTGGTGCTCCACCAGCGGATGGCAAACGAAGCCACCACATAGAGCACGGCGGTCACCACCAAATTCACACCTTCAAAACTTATCATTTCGGCATCATAAGAGATGTTTTCGGCATCAAAAATGGATGAATTGACCATAAAGCACACCATCGGCGCCAGCAAACACACCACTGCACCGATGCTCAGCCAGTGCCACCATCGGGCAAAACGCACGGAATTGATGAGGTAGTAGAACACGCCGGCGGCTATCCATGCCATGGCGGCAGTGATGCCACTCACCAAGCCATACACGCCGTGATTGTACATGGCATCGCTAAACCCGGGTGCTTGAAACAGCCCCTCATACACTTCAACGCGGCATACCCAAAACACCACGGTGGCGATGATGCCCACAATCAAATAAATCCCTTTTTTGTCCATATCGTCAAATATATATTTCGTTTCGTTGTCAGATTCCAAAAATTGAAAGGCGGAAAAGCGGTAAGCCGTTATTTTTCGAGCCGAATGTTCAGTGTGGTGTAATTCGACTGCGATGCTGTGAAAGCATCGTAGATACCGCGCAAAAATTGTTCGAGTCCGAAGGTGGAAGACGCAAATCCCGGCACCGAGGCGGCGGAATCGTCGCGGCTTGACGTTTGTGCTATCCAAGTCGGGAAATCGTTGCGCAAATTCACGATGATTTCGTCTTTTGCGGTGTTGAATTTTCCGGTGAAGGTCAGCACATGGGTCATTCCCTCCAGGTAGGCTTTATTGTTGCCATTCACATCGGCAGGCACAATTTTTTCCACTTTAAGTGTAAAGCCGTTTTGCGATTGCACATTAAAGTTAGCAGGGTTGCTCAAGAAGGCATCTTCTTTTTGCAAACCGTTGAAATTCACAGCCATACTGAAGGCAAATTGTCCTGTTTCGCGGTCGTTTTCGCAATGGGTAATCAGCCCTTTTTCGTCGCGGCTTTCGCGGCATCTGCCGGCATTGTTGCACCACACCGGAATGAGTTTGGCATCCAAGGTGGTGTGCGCTTGATTGAAGCGATAAGTGTTCACCGTGCCCGCAAGGTGGAGGAAATTGTTGAATTGCGGGTCGCCTGCCATGCGGTCGATGGTCGACGCATCCGCAATGATAATCACATAGAAAGGTCGCAAACCTTTGTAGGCGAATGGCTTACCATTGTAGGGGTAGTATTGCCCGTCGAAGTCGCCATGCAATTGGTTCACGATGATAGATTTGCCTTTGTAGCGTGTGAAAATCGACGTGGCAAGGCTGTTTTCTTCGTTGAGAATCTTCTCTACACTCACCCCGGAGGTGTTTTTGGGCGAATAAATGAGGTCGGTCACGAGCACCGCCACATTGCCCGGGCGCTGTGCTTGAAAAATTTTGTCGAAAATCACCTTAAAGTCGGTGTAGGAAGCATTGCCCACCCCCTTGGTAGAGGCATAAATGTCGCGGTCTTGCAAGAAACTGTCCACCGTGCCTTGGTAGGGGTAGATGTCGGAGTTCACGATATTGATAGCGGCTTGGTGGCCCGTGGGGAAGAAATTGATGAGGTCGTTCACCGCTTTCTTCAATTGCCCGCCGCCCGATGCTTGGTCGTAGGGCACCATCGACCCGCTCCGCTCAAAATAGATGCTCAGGCTCAAACTTTGGTCGCCATATTTGAGAATGTTCCATTGCATAGGCGGCCGCAGATTTTGCCCCACTTCGTTGATCATTTTTTGCAGGGCTTCGGCGTTGATGCCGCCATTGGCATCCACGTAATCGCTATATTTTTCAGCATTTTGCGTCACGATTTGGCAAATGGCTTGGTAGGCCTGTTCGGTGGTGTCGCCTTTAATGAATGCGTCCTTCACCGCCTTGTGAAGTGCATC
>SAMEA3663025__coassemble_616_pt1 | contig 21948 bp, 20 predicted proteins | sample SAMEA3663025__metabat2_low_PE_039 | metagenome-assembled genome bin SAMEA3663025 (sample SAMEA3663025) | pig gut metagenome | biome: pig gut; feature: pig-associated habitat; material: faeces | place: France | collected 2012
GGCTCTCCGCTTGCCACGGCTCAGGCTTCCTGCCCAACCACGAACCGAATAAGGAGAATTGTTATTCGGAGAGGCTCAACCGGAGGCCTATGCCGCCGTTGGTTCTGCCAGGCGAGCCGTAGTTGCGATACGACACGCGACAGTTCCTCGCATTGCGGCCCCAACTGCCGCCGCGTAACACACGGTAAGAGCCACTTGTAGCACCGGTAGGATTGGTTTGAGCCGAACTGCTGTAACTGCCATACCAATCGCTACACCATTCCCATACATTGCCGCTCATATCGTAGATACCTAATTCGTTGGGCGCCTTGGTGGCAACGGGATGAGTTTTTGAGCTACTGTTTGAGTAGTTCCAAGCCACATCGTCAATAGTGTTGCTGCCACTATACTTATAGCCTTGGTTCTTGTTGCCTCCACGTGCCGCATATTCCCATTCTGCCTCAGTGGGTAGGCGGAATTTCTTACCGGTGAGTTCGTTTAGTTTAGCAATAAATGATTGGCAATCGTTCCACGACACAGTTTCCACAGGCAAATTCGTGTCTGAAAAATAGCTTGGGTTGGAGCCCATCACAGCTTGCCACAATTCTTGGGTCACTTCGGTTTTACCAATGTAGTAAGAGGATAGTGTCACTTGGTGGGCGGGCTTTTCATCATCATAAGCATCGCTGCCTTGCTCGGCGGTGGCACCCATGGTGAAAGTGCCGCCCTCCACGGCTATCATATCGAAGCTTACTCCATTCACAGTGAAGGTTTGGTTTTTAAATTCACTCTCGCCACCACCATTAATAATCAGGTTCACCAAGGCAGTCACGTCGCTCACATTCACCTCGCCGTCGGCATTCACGTCGCACGCTTGTGCGGAATACGAGCCGGAGCCGATAATTTGATTCACAAGGGCGGTCACGTCGCTCACATTCACGGAGCCATCGGCGTTTACATCACCCACGGCTGCAGTTGCCGAAGAAGCAAATGCCCCCACACAAAGTGCAAAAAATAAAGTAAATAATTTTTTCATAATCGTTGTGGTTGAATTGGTAAATCACATACATTTAATTTGGCGCAAAGATAAAATAAAAAATCAAAAAAACACCCCATTTTTTTCAACTTGATGTTACATTTTGCAAGTTTTGTAACATATTTCTCCCTTTATTTGGGGAAAATGGCTATTATTTCCACAGTTGTTTCCTTTTGTGGCATGAAACGGACAAAAAGTCGGCTTCGCCGAAAACACTGCTAAAAAAGGCATCCTCACACCTCTCCCTGAAGGGAAAGGGGTGAGGATGCTGAAACGTGTGGAACAGCCGGGGATTTGCCACAACCGACCCTCTTACGAGACTCATCATCTGCTCTAAGGCTAACTCCAAGCTGCGCTTCGGCTGCGACTCCGCTTGCATGGAGAAACCCCATAAGCCGTCGCCGACGGCGGTGGGGACATTGAAGTGGCTCAGAGGGGTCGGAGGACTCGGAGGGCTCGGAATTGGCTCGCTGACGCTCGCCTAAGGAAGTGCCCAGGTCACTCCGGGTTAAAAAATATAACCTCAGAGGCACAAGCGGAGCCCTCTGAAATTTCTGCGGGACCAAGGAACGCCGTTGTAACGGAACGACACGCGGCACCACTTCCCAAAGTAGTACCAGCAACCGCCGCGGTTCAAGCGGTTATCCCCAGTATCAGGACCGGTAGGATTGGTTTGAGCCGAACTGCTATAATCACCATACAAATCACTACACCATTCCATCACATTTCCACTCATATCGTAGATACCTAACTCGTTGGGTGCCTTGCTGCCTACGGGGTGGGTGGTGCTACTGCAGTTATTCGAGTACCACGCCACATCGTCAATAGTGTTGCTACCACTATACTTATAGCCTTGGCTCTTATTTCCGCCTCTGGCAGCATATTCCCATTCTGCCTCGGTGGGCAAGCGGAAGTTCTTGCCGGTGAGTTCGTTTAGTTTGGTACAGAAGGTTTGGCAATCTTCCCACGACACTTGCTCCACGGGTAAATTAGTGCCTGAAAAATTGCTCGGGTTGCTACCCATCACTGCTTGCCACAATTCTTGTGTCACCTCAGTTTGGCCAATGTAGTAGGAGGACAGTGTCACTCGGTGAGTTGGACTTTCATTTTCGTAGGCATCGCTGCCTTGCTCTAAGGTGGCGCCCATAGTGAAGGTGCCGCCCTCCACGGCTATCATATCGAAGCTCACGCCTTTCACAGTGAAGGTTTGGCTTTTAAATTCACTCTCGCCACCACCATTAATAATCAGGTTCACCAAGGCGGTCACATCGCTCACATTCACCTCGCCGTCGGCATTCACGTCGCACGCTTGTGCGGAATAGGTGCCCGAGCCAATAATTTGATTCACGAGGGCGGTCACATCGCTCACATTCACAGAGCCATCGGCGTTTACATCACCCACGGCTGCTGTTGCCGAGGAAGCAAATGCTCCCACGCAAAGTGCAAAAAATAAAGTAAATAATTTTTTCATATTCGTTGTGGTTGAATTGGTAAATCACATACATTGAATTTGGCGCAAAGATAAAATAAAAAATCAAAAAAACACCCCATTTTTTTCAACTTGATGTTACATTTTGCAAGTTTTGTAACATATTTCTCCCTTATTTATGGAAAATCCCCCCAATTGTGATATTTAAGGAAGTAGGATATTGCATTTCATTTGCTTTTGTAGAGGGAAGGATTTCGGGCTCAGTAAGAAAAATAGTGGGGTCAACCATACCAAAGCCGGATAAAATGCCACCCTCGGGTAGGGACATGCCTCCGGCATGTAATGACTGCGAACCACTAATGCACAATCACTTACACAAAAATTGCAGGGGCGCAATACTTTGCGCCCGCCCCACAACAAACCACACACCAAGTGCATATCAATTGTTCGGACCGGTCCGATTTCCAAATCAAATATCTTGCCCACTGATCACCCTCCCCCCCCTTCCCTTCAGGGAGAACCGGGGGTAGGCTTCCCTACTCGTTGACTCGTTGACTCGTTGACTCGTTGACTTGTTGACTCGTTGACTCGTTGACTCGTTGACTTATTTAAATTTCCAAGTGATGGTGCCGGTGCCGTTTGTGGTGCGGTTGGTGGGCACTGAGAAACGGCTTTTGAGCGATTCTCGTTCGCAATTGGCACGCACGTCGGCGTGTTTCCATGCTTCTCCGGTGCCGCTCACTGCCTTTGCTTCAATCACATTGCCACGTGCATTCACCGTTACTTTCACGGTGATGGAGCCCTCGTAGCGGCTGTGGGGGCGTCCCCAGTGGGAGCCCGTGTAGCCCACCAATCCCGAGCCGATGGTGCCGTGGCCATTGATGTCGCCCACATTCGAGCCGCCGGATGGCGACCCTTGAGTGGCACCTTTGCCGGCGCCTGCGCCGAACGCGTTTTTCATTTTTTTGTCGGTTTCGGATTCTTGTGTTGCTCCGCCTTGGCTCCGCTTGTTGGCGGGTTTGGCGTTAGGTTTAGTGTTAGGCTTCGATGCACCGCTTGGCTTCGTGTCGTCGCTTTTTTTCACCTTCATAGGTGAGGGTTTATTATTTGTGAGCGTGTTGGGCGGCACCGGAGCTTGTTTACCAGCGTCGGTCATTTCGTCGCCCTCCGGGCTATTGGCGGTGGAATTGTTTTCCGTTGTTTCCGGTTCTGCTTGTTCGTTGGTTTCGCTTTCCGTAGGGTCGGGTGTTTCCCCGATTTTAGCCAGCATATCGCCTCCGGCGTCCTCCATCATGGTCACGTAGGGCTGTTCTTTAGGCGGCACCACCACTCCCGGCAGCACATAAAAAAACATAAAGAGCAGCACTACCAAAGTGATGATGGCAGTGATAGCGGCGGCTATTATTTCATTTTTTCTTTCATTCATTGCTGCTGAGGCGTTGAAGAGTTGGCAGGGTTAGCGTTGTTTGGTTGAGGTGTGGTGGCAAGCTCAGGGTTATCCGTTTCCGCGTTAGAAGAAGGTTTAGTGGCAAGCACCACCTTCAGTCCCACTTTCGTGCCCATATCCAGTATGTCCACAATTTTTCCATAGTTCACGGATTCGTCGGCGTGCAGCGCCACAAATTGTTGTTCCTTGCTGCTGCCATTTTTCACGCTTTCCAAAAATCCTTTGAGTTGCGCGTCGTCCACGCGTCGAGCCGTGCCCTCATTGAGCGAATCCGCTTCCGTGACCCACACCTGCTGCAGGCTATCGATATAAATTCTGCTCGAAGGCTTCAGTTGAGTGGTTTGGCTGCTTTGTGGCAAATTCACTTCCACAGCCGATGGGAACACGAAAGTGGAGGTAACCATAAAGAAAATGAGCAGCAAAAACACCACATCCGTCATCGACGACATGCTAAAAGCGCTTTGAGTTTCGTGTTGTCGTTTTAGTGCCATGGTTAAATAAAAATAGATGCGTTGAGGGGTTTATTTAGCGGGTTCGTTGAGCAAGTCCATAAATTCCATGGTGCTGTTTTCGAGTTTGTTCATCACCTTCTTCACGCGTGAAGAGAGGAAATTGTAGGCAAACATGGCAATGATGCCCACTATCAAACCCGCCACTGTGGTGACCAGCGCCTCATAGATGCCTTGCGAAAGCACGGTTACATTAGCGCTTGAGCCTGCACCTGCGAGCGCCATAAATGCTTGCACCATACCGGTCACGGTGCCCAGGAAGCCAATCATAGGCGCTCCTGCCGCGGTGGTAGCGAGCCAAGAGAAACCCTTTTCGAGTTTGCTGATTTCGATATTTCCCACATTTTCTACAGCGATTAGCACATCGTTCATAGGTCGTCCGATGCGGCTGATACCCTTATCAATCATGCGGCTCGAAGGCGAGTTGGTGTTTTTGCACAATTGTCGAGCCTCGTCGATTTGTCCGGCGTGGATAAAATTCTTGATTTTTTGCATAAAGTCGTTATCCTCACGTGCCGCTTGGCTGATAGCGAAAATGCGTTCAAAAAAGATGTAGATACTCACGATGGCGAGCAGCGCCAAAGGAATCATAATCCATCCACCCTTCAGGGTAAGGTCCCAAAGGCTTTCGTTCGCCACTACTTCGCCTGCGGTGGCGGCAGGGGCTTGTGCCAAAATCAAGTGAAGTGCTGTCATTGTCTTGTGTATGAAAGATTATATGCGTTGATAAAAAATTAAAAAGAGTCAAAATAATAAAAATGCATCGGCAAAACACACCGTCATCATTTTGGTAGCAAAAACTTACTTCAAGCAATCTTTGTAAGCCTTTATGGTGCTTTCCAAGCCCATATACAAGGCATCGCTGATGAGGCTGTGCCCAATCGACACCTCCAAAAGGTGAGGCACATGTTCTTTAAAGTACTTTAGGTTTTGCAAATTCAAGTCGTGCCCGGCGTTCACTCCCACGCCCACCTTATGGGCTGCTTCAGCCGCCTTTGTGAAAGGCGCCACAGCGGCTTCCGGGTCTTTTTCATAAAGTGTGGCATAGGGTTCGGTGTAGAGTTCCACCCGGTCGGTGCCCGTTTTGGCAGCCAAACGAATATTTTCTTCATCGGTTCCCACAAAAATGCTGGTGCGTATGCCGGCTTCTTTCAGTCTATCCACCACCGAAGTGAGAAAATCCAGATGCTCCGCCACCACCCATCCTGCCGACGAGGTGAGTGCATCGGGTGCATCGGGCACCAAGGTTACTTGCGAAGGCTTAGCCATCAGCACCAAATTGATAAAATCTTCGCTTGGGTAGCCTTCAATGTTGAATTCCGTGCGAAGGAGCGGTCGCAATGCAAACACATCGTGGTGCTTGATATGTCGCTCATCGGGGCGAGGGTGCACAGTGATGCCATCTGCGCCGAATCGCTCGCAATCCATAGCCACCGATTCCACATTAGGCACATTACCGCCACGTGCATTGCGCAGTGTGGCCACTTTATTGATATTTACACTTAAATTTACCATCTCAGTATGTATCCTTTTTTTTACTTTTTTTTAGAGATGTGGCACCACAAGGGTGGGCATATCCAAAAAAAATTGTAAATTTGTCGCACATCGCGAGGCCATGACCCGTCATTGCCTCTCAATATTTTGCAAAAGTAGCAAGAATTAGACAATAATAAAAGCAAAATATGCTTAAATAGCCAAATCTTTGCTATATATTCACCAAATTTCAGCACAAAAATGAAGATTCTGATTTGCGGCAATGAATTTCACGAAAATGCGCTCAGCGGGGTGCAGCAATTGCTCTGCTATCTGCTTCAATCCGATGTGGAGATAGCCGTGGAGCAAGGCTATGCCGCTTATTTGCAAACCGTTTTGCCCCAACTTCCGCCCTTACCGGTGGCGGATTCAGCGCAAGCCATAGCGGTGGATGTGGTGCTAAGCATTGGCGGCGACGGCACATTTTTGCGCACCGTGCAGTCGGTGGCCTTTCGCTCAATTCCCATTATGGGTGTGAATGCCGGGCATTTAGGCTACCTCACCACCGTGGACATTACGCATGCCATCGATGCCGTGAAATGCTTGTGCAAAGGCGATTATGATGTGGAAGAGCGCACCATGCTCCAACTCATGCTGCCTGCCGGGCAATCCCTCTCGCGCCACTTTGCGCTCAACGAAGTGTCGATTTTGCGTAAAGACACCTCGTCGACCATTCAAGTGGATGTGAGTCTTGACGGGGTGGCGCTCACCACTTTCAAAGGCGACGGTTTGATTTTGAGCACGCCCACCGGCTCTACCGCCTATAATCTGAGTGTGGGCGGACCGATTGTGCATCCGCTCTCGCCATGCTTTGTGTTGGCACCCATATCGCCTCATGCCCTCACCATGCGCCCGGTGGTGTATGGCGATTCGTCGATGTTGCGCGTCACGGCACGCAGCCGCGCGAGTGTGTTTCAAGTGAGTGTGGATGGCGAAACCTTCGACTTGCCGTCGGGCACCACTATGCGCATTGCCAAAGCCCCATTCACCACCCGCGTGATTATGCTCAAAGGTCAGCACTTTGCGCGCGTGCTCCGCAACAAACTTATGTGGGGCCGCGACAATAGGGGAGAGGAGGACTTTTTTAGAAGTTAATTTTTAGGAAGTTAAGAAGTTAAAGAAGTTAAAGAAGTTAAGGAAGTTAAGACGATACCAACGGTTGCCGGTGATGTTGCTCCAGCCCCCTTGCCATCGCTCCAGCCCCCTTGCCATCGTTCCGGCACCCTTGCCATTGTTCCGGCACCCTTGCCATCTGAGATGGCATATTGTGGTTAACCCCATGCAAGCGAAGGCGCAGCCGAAGCGCCGCTTGGAGATTGCCTAAGCAGAGGGTCGTTGTGACAGGAACCACAAGACATACGTCTTAACTTCTCAACGAGCGAAGCGAGTGATAACTTCTTCAACTTCTAAAACAATAACAAACACTGTGCTATGCTTTATAAAATCACTGATAAGGAATTCGGAATTATAAAATTGAACTTGCGCCGGGGAATGAAAAATATCATTTTCCGGTGGAAAAACGACCAACTCCACATTATTGCGCCCATAGAAGCCACCCCCGAAAATTTACACAAATCTATAGATGATAATCGCCCCCGGATTCGTGCTTGCAAAGCCGATGGCATTCGGTTTTACGAAGGGCAAGTGATTCCCTTGTTCCGCTCCTCGCTCACTATTAAATTGGACCCCTCTTTAGATAAATATTTAGTGTGGGGACGCGATAAATCCGTGCCTAATCATTTCATTGTGTCCGTGCCCACGCGAGCCGACCTCAATGACATTGTGGTGAAGAAAACCATCTCTAAGGTGATTTCCGACGTGTGCAAACGCTATGCCCCGGAATTTCTCCTCCCCTTCGCTCGGCAAGAAGCGGAGCGCGTGGGTCAAATTCCAAAGAGTTTTGATATCAGCCATGGCAAACGCAGGCTGGGCTACTGCACCGCCCAAGGCGATGTGAAAATCTCCCACTTTTTGATGCTGCTGGATGAGGAAATGGTGCGATGTGTGATATGCCACGAATTGGCTCACCTCGTGCACCTCAACCACTCTCCGGCATTCTACCGCACCCTCAACCAATTTCTCAACGGTAGGCAAAAGGAATTAGACTTTGAAATCAACCACTTCCGATGGCCTATTTATACATAACCCTGCCCCTCAATAGAAAGCCTACCCCCTGCCCCTCCCTAAAGGGAAGGGGGTGAGGTGTCATTAGTAGGCAAGATTTTTGTTTGGTAATCAGACCGGTCTGGAAAACCCCGTTGTCTTCGTCTATAACAGCATAGCCATATATAGGGGTAGATATGTTACGCCATCTTTGGTAGTTATATCACTGCTATGTAACACAATCGGGGAGGCAACATATTCAGAATATTTTTTCCGAAACTTGTTGATGGATACATGTGTATATCTGCTGGTAGACTTCACTTCTACCGGAATAATATTATGACGCGAAGTCACCGAAGCCTTCCGAATCAGAAAATTTTTCTCTTTATAACAGTTTGATTTTTAACCGAATGCACCTTTTCAAGGTTTAATTTTGTGCAAATATACACCTTTTCAAGGTTTAATGCAAATCATCTTGCTAAATTTAGCCACATTATTCACACCTCATCCATCACCTTCCACTCCCCACCCTTATGCTATCTATTCTGCCGGTGAGGGCATGGTATAAGCAACCGGTGTAGGTGCTATTGTTGATTTTGTCCTCGCTAATTTTCAAACCGCCAAGACCTGATGATTGAAGATAAAATTTCAATAACACCTTTTATTTCAAAATGTATGACTTCCGTCGTGGCCCTTGCAAAGCCCGGACGAGAAGCCAACACATAATTAATAAAAATGTTATCCAAATGGGGCATTTCAAACATTTTATTTCAAAAATAGGGCTATTTTCGGGGTTTTATCTATGAAAATCCCCGAATCGTATTTTAAATTTGTGGGAATAAAAAGGCGGAATTAATTTTGTAACGTCTTTGAAAGGCATTTTTAAGAAGATACACTTGGTGTGTAATATAATTATTAAGTTAGAAAACGATGATGAGAAAACTACTATTGGCACTCTGCATTGCATGCACAGCTTTCGGATCACAGGCGGCTTCCACACTCAACGGACTTTTGGTGGATGCCAGCGACTCGTTGCCGCTGATTGCCGCCACGGTGAAACTGCTCAAAGCCAACGCTGATAGCACCTACGTGAAAGGCACCGTTACCGATGAAAACGGGCTATTTAATCTCTCCGGCGTGGCTGCCGGCCGCTATGTGCTCAAATGCTCCTATTTGGGCTACAACGATGTGACGCGCAAGGTGACGGTGGGGCAAAACGGCAGAGGCGTGAACTTTGGCGTGATACCCATGCAAATGGAAGGAATCCTCTTGAAAGAGGCGGTGGTGATGGGAGTGAAAACACCCATCGTGGTAAAAGAAGACACCATAGAATACAATGCCGACACCTACAAAACTCAAGCCAATGCCGTGGTGGAAGACATTCTGAAGCGAATGCCCGGCGTGGAGGTGGACAGCGAAGGCAAAATTACCGCCAATGGCAAGGAAGTGAAGAAAATTTTGATTGATGGTAAGGAATTTTTTAGCGACGACCCGAAAATGGCGTCGAAAAACATTCCTGCCGATATGATTAATAAATTGCAAGTAATCGACCGCAAGAGCGATTTGGCACGCCTCACCGGGGTGGACGATGGCGAAGACGAAACGGTCATCAACCTCACCGTGAAGAAAGGCATGAACAATGGCTGGTTTGGCAATCTGACCGGCGGCTATGGCACCGATAATCGCTATTCGGGCAATTTTGTGCTCAATTATTTTGCCGATGGCAACCAATTCACGTTGCTTGGTGGCGGCAACAATACCAACACCCAAAACTTTACCGATTCCGGCTCCTCCCGCTTTATGCGCTGGGGCAACAACAATGGCATTACCACCAGTCAAAGTGTGGGCTTCAACTTTAATGTGGGCGACAAAAACACCGACAAATTCCGCGCCGGCGGTAATGTAAACTACAATCACAGCGACCGCGATGTGGTGACTTCTACAGCGCGCCGCTATGTGTTCCCCGACTCCACCAGCTACTACAGTTCTGCCTCCGCTTCTCGCACCAAGAGTCACAATGTGCGCTCCAATTTCCGCATCCTTTGGAAGCCCGACACCTGCAACACGCTGGAATTCCGCCCCAATTTCTCGTTCAGTTTCAGCAATAGTGCAAAATCCGACTCCTCCTCTACACGCGCCGGCGACCCTGCGCAAACCCTCGTGAACCGAAGCGTGAGTGCCTACGACAACGATGGCAAAGGATTCGACATCGGCGGTCAACTGGTGTTTACCCACAAATTTAAATCGCATCCCGGCAGGAGCTACAGTGCACAATTGCGCTACACCTATAGTCGGACCAACGAAGATGGCGCCACTTACACGCACAATAAGTATTATTTGATGACCGACCCCGATGAAACCATCGACCAAATTTACGAAAATCACCGCTCTACCAACACGGTGAACGGGCGCATTACCTGGACCGAACCGCTTGGGAATGTGAAGAATGCACGCTTCCTCACCCTTGCCTATCGCGGAAACTATAAATACAATAAGGCACGGAAGTTGGTTTACGATAATCCTCAAGAAATCACCCAACCCACGCCCTACAATCCCTACAATGTGCTCTACGATTTGCTCACCGACCCCAATATGCGCTCCTATTTTTCCTCGCGCTATGGCAGCTACTCGCTGATGGATGTGAACCTCCTTTCCCAATTGGTGGACTATGAACTCGGTCCCGACATAGAGCGGGTGCTCAACGAATCGCAAAGCAACGATTTCCGCAACACCTACTATAATCAATCCTTTGAAATCGGCTTCCGCCAGGTGCGCTCTGCCTACAATCTGAATGTGGGCTTCTCGGTGAATTCCGCCATGTCGAAGAGTCGCGACTTAATCAATGAAGAGCGCAATATTGCCGCTCGATGGTCGTGGTCGGTGGCGCCGTTTGCACGCTTGCGCTACAAATTCAGCAAAACCCGCAACTTGGCGTTCGACTACCGCATGCGCGCCAGTGAACCCTCGCTCACCCAATTGCAGCCCGTGGCAGACGTATCGAATCCGCTAAACATCATCGTGGGTAATCCGGAATTGCAAACCACGTTCTCTCACCGTATCAATCTGCGCTTCAGCGATTTCTCACAAGCCAGTCAGCGAAGCATCATGGCGATGATGGGCGTGAATTTTGAGCAAAACAGCATCATTTCAAAAATTACCTACGACCCCACCACCGGCGGTCGCACCACCACCTACGACAACGTGAATGGCGTGTGGAATGCGATGGCAATGAACATGGTGAGTTTCCCCTTCGGCGCCACCAAGGTGTGGCAGTTTAACAACCACCTGATGGCTCGCTACTCCGTGACCAAAGGCTATAACAACGGCGAACTCAACACTAGCGGCACGTTCAACGTAAATCTGTCGCCGGGAATCGCCTATCGTAGCAATTGGGTGGACGTGGAATTGCGCCCGCGCTACAGTTTTCAAACCACCCACAATTCGGTAAACACCGCCAATAATCGCAATGTGCATACCTACGGCGGTATGTTTAATGGCACCTACACCGCTCCTTTCGGGCTCGTGCTGAGCACCGACCTTACCTTTAGCTCCACTTCCGGTATGGCGGCGGGCTACGACTCGAAGCAATGGCTTTGGAATGCCTCGCTGGGCTATCAGTTCCTCAAAGGCAAAAACGCCAGTTTGCAAATCAGTGTGTTCGACATCCTTCAACAGAAGAAAAATATTCAGCGCTCCGTTACCGCCTCCTACATCGACGACGTGGCTTACAATTCGCTCACCCGCTATGGCATGATTACCTTCACTTATAAATTCACCACCTTTGCCAAGGGAAGTCAACCCTCTTCCGACAACAACCGTCGTGAAGGTCCCGACGGACGCCCGATGGGCCCACCACCCGGAGCCGGCTCAGGCAACCGCCCGATGGGCCCACCACCATTCTAATTGGCGGAGCAAACGATAGGAATTTTTACTCATGGGAGTGCCTTCAAAATGTGATGGTGCTCCCATGAGGTTTTTTGGGGGGGATAGATGCTATAGATGCTATAGAAACTATAGATGCTATAGATGCTATAGGATGCTATAGGGGCTATAGGGCGAATGGGTGATTTTTTGGGGGGTGCCACAACCGACCGAGGCTCACAGCTCTCGCTTCACTGTCTCCAAGCTGCGCTCGGCTTCGCCTTCGCTTGCATGGAGTTGTCCACGATATGCCATCTCCGATGGCGGGCTTAGCAGGACCGGGTGGTGGCTCTGGCGAGGGCGATGGGGTTAGTATTCTACGATGTGATAGCGCTTGGCGGTGAGGTGTTTTTTTGCGCCGGGTTTTAGTACCAACGTGCCTTCAATGGCGTAGGAGTTTACGCTGTAGCTGTAGAAGGAGCCGCCTTCTATGGTGATGCGGCTGTCGGATTTCACGCCTTTGGGCGATGATAACCCGTTTTCGCCGAGGGTCACCACCATCACCGTGCCGCCGGTCTGCACGTAATCTGCCGCATTGATGCCCTTGCCGCCTTCGCCGGTGCTTTTCAGGCGCAGTTCGCCGCCGCTCACCACCACGATGCTGTCGGCTTTCACGGCTGCAGCGCCGGTGGTGTCGATGTCTTCAATCACCGATGCGCCATGTGTGATAACGGTGGTACGGCCGCTTTTCATCTTCACAAACGCCTCGCAACGGATGCCTCGTGCGGCATTGCCGAAGGTTTCCAAATTGTGGACCCCTCCGTCAATCATCACGCCATCGTTGGCTCTGATGCAGTGTGTGCCGTGCGAAATGACTTGGGTGTGCACGCCCGGACGCAGGCGCACATAATCGTCGGAAGCGATGCCGGCTCGCGCTTGTGCATCCACTTGCAGCATACCCTTGCCGCTCACGATGATTTTTCCTTCGCTGAAAATGGTGGCTTTTTGCGCTTCTCCTTCGGTGTCGATGTAGTCGGCGCCATCCGATATCACATTCCGCGATCCTTCGGCAAGCACCACATACATCCGCTTTTTGTTTTGGCTATTGATAGCGGCGCCGTGAGGATTATGGATAGATGCATTGCAGAGTTCGATGCCGAATTTATTCTCGCCATACACCTTAATCGACCCATTGCGGGTGCTGCCGCTCACCTTTAAATACACCTTTTTCCCGGTGATATACACCGTGAGGTGTGCGCCATTTTGGAGAATGCGGCAGCGAGTAAGGTCGCCGCTCACCGTGGCATCTTCGCCGTTGAAGGCAATGTTTACCACGCGGTTAAGTTCTTGTTTTTCAATATAGTCGTCGAAATATTCGTCGGAGATGTCGGTAGGGATTTGTTCGGCTGAATCCTCCACTTCTGCATCATTGAATTGGATGTTTCGGATGCTCACCGTATCGTGGTCGGCAATGATTTGGCTAAAATCCGTGTCGTCGGACTCGCACGACGGCGCCACAAAGAGCAGTGCGAAAGCCGCCATCAGCAATAATATCTTTTTCATGAGCGCTTAGAATTTAAATTTATAGGAAAAGCCCACCATGTGGCTGTTACACTCTTCATCGTCGTCGTCTTCGTTCACCACTTGATACTGATAGTAGGCTTTCAGCACATGCTGTTTGCCTATCTTATAGGAAGTGCCAACTTGAAAGCGCGCTTTATCGAGCGCCATAGAATTAAACAATTCACCATTCACGAAAGGCGTGAATTTGCAATGGCGGATATTGTACTCCGCTTCCAATTTGCTTCGCAACACATGTCGGCGCTTGCTTGCCACATCGTCGCGTTCCCATTCCTTGTCGATGAAATCGTAGCGGTCCACGGTTTTTTCGGGTCGAAAAGTGAATTGCCAGCGTTCGCGCAGCGATAGATTGAGGCGCCCCACGTCCACATTTCCGCTCACCGACACCTGCCACCGGCTTCGCGTAGCCCAATGCCCCGGACGCCATTTGCGGATGTCGCCCTCAGGGGTGTAGGTAAATTTTTCTTGATTGTTGTCGTAGAGCAGCGAGTAGCCGGCGCTCACCTTCAGCGGTTTACACAGTTTGTACTCCACACTCAGCGCGCCGCTCCATCGGTCGAGTGTGCGCGACGAATTGCGAGTGCGCAATTCCACTTCTGCGCCCACCGATGCACGTTTTGTGATTTTGTGCTCCGCCTCCACGGCATACGACATACCGAAATCGTCGGCAGCGAAAGCCGGCAGAGCCCCTATGCACAGCAGCACCGCTGCCATTATCTTTGATTGAAATTTTCCCATTCTTCTCGGTCGATTTTGGTGCTTTGGTTGATGAAAGAATCGTGGCTGTCGGTTTGACAAATGTAGTGCACCTTCAGCAGTGCCATATCGCGGATAAAGTCCACGCTTCCCACTTCCACCTTCGTTACTTCCACGCCCAATCGCTTTTGCAAGTCGGCAACGAGGTCGGCGCGGCGCTCCTCGGTGATAAGGTCGGTGCGGTCGTAGTTTACATATTTGGTGCGCTCCTTGGTTTTGAGCAAAAAGGCTTCACACAGCCATATTGCAATCAGGAAGGCGAAATTGGGTGCCAATTGCACCACATGAAATTCGTCGCCCCCCGCCACCAGCGAGTTGACCACCGACATACACACGATGGTAAACAAATAGGTCATTTCGCGCACGGGGATGGTTTCGGTGCGGTAGCGCATAATGCTGAAAATGCCAAACAGTCCGATACCGATGCCGATTCCCGCCCCGGCATTGAGTGCGTGAATCATAAACAGCATGAAAAACATCAAAAAGAAGATGGCGATGCCAATCATCACAAAGGTGAAATAATAGTCGCGCCGATGGCTTTTCTTGAAATAGAAGAAATGCGTGATAATCAGGATGAAAATCAAGTTCACCAAAAACATTCCTCCCATGAGCAGTAGATGTTGAGAAATAGTCATATATTGAGCGGTTTAGTGGTTTCTGTTGATGAGAAAGAAGAGGCAGTGCCCGTTTGCATTTTTTCAATATCCCGCAGCCTGGGTTTGAAGCGGTTGATTTGCAGCGATTCGTCGGTGAGCGAGCACCCCATGCAGTATTTGCTAAATCCCTTAGGCTTGATGCGCAATGTGCGCAGCATTGGCAAAATGGGCGAAGGCATACGGCTGTCGCGCTTCAGTTCTATCACCACCAATTCGGGCAAATGTTCCTCTTTTCCGGTGGCAAAATTGTGAAAACGAATATTGAAATCGATGGTGATGCGCTCAGTTTTGGCATTATTCACCAAGGTGATGCGTTCAAACCGGTTTTCGATGAGGCTGTGCAATTGCTGAGGATTGCAATGCAAATGCCTACTCAGGAAATCGTTGTTTGCCATTTGCGACACCGTTTTCACGAAAGTGCCCGGCACGAACTCCGGCAACACCACACGCTTCTTTTTTGTGATGCCGTGGTTGTCTTTGGTTTTTACCTCCAAAAACGCCAATTTCGAGTCGAGATACGAGCGCACCCGGAGTTTTTGCCGCGGGCGTTTGTCGTACTGATGCCGATAAAACATACTCATTTCTTCGGTGTCGAAATACATGGTGTAGTATGCTCCTACGCGCTTACCATCGATTTCCTGCACAAAATAATGCTCGCTTGCCATTTCCAAAAGCGCACACACCGATTTCCGAGTGGTCACATATTTCGTGTCCACGCGGTTCATCAATTTCACTCCTGCCATCTCCTTCAAAGAAATAGGGCGAAATCCGGTCAATAGATTTTCAATAGTGCGCAATTGCTATATAGTTTGAAAAATGGTTAAAAGAGAGTAGTATAGGCAAAGATAAGTAAAATTTCTGATTCACGGCATAAATCATATACATTTTTTTTGCATAATTGCATAAGGCTCTTTCTTTTACGCCTCTTTTGATATCGGTTGATTGGTTGGTGTGGAAAAGAAGTCGGCTTCGCCGAAAAATAAAACTACGCCTGTCGGATTTATGCCGGGGCGAGTGGGTGTGCAGCCAAGCCGAAGGCATATCCCTACCTGTTGGGATGGAATCGTGAGGGAGGGCGTTTCAGTGGATTTTTGAACAGAGGGACAGTCCCTTGTCAAAAAACCTCTCAGAGTGTTTCGGCAAGATACTCCAGCAGCGTCAGTCGGTATCTATCAATCGTCAGGACACATCTACCTCTATCAATACGCAGTTGGACTTCCTTATCCCTGCTTCGAAAATCTCTAACTTCTCGCAAGGCACATTCGTGGGTAGCGTGGCTGATAACTTCGGTGAGGAGATTGACCAGAAGATTTTCCACTCACGCATCATCGTGGATAGTGCAAAGGTCAATGCCGAGATGAAAGCATACAAGAAGATTCCTATCGTCAATGAGTTTAAGGACGAGAACGGCAACGACATCATGCAGGAACAGATAGAGCATAACTATTCCCGTATCAAAGATGAAGTCGAGCAGATTGTTCAAGATGAAATGGAACGAATCAAGGCTGATCCAGAGTTGCGTAAACGATTGTTGCCAGACGAGAAGGACGAAGAGGATAACGATTAGAATCTGTATCCTATTTCTTACCGCAAAGGTTGTCCCGTGCCTTTCGGATTGAGCAAGGTCAAGCCCTGTGGGTGTCGTGGAAAAATCATCCTCGCCCCACGGGGCTTGCGGTATTTTTCCCGCCAACCTTGCACAATCCTGCCCGTAACAGTCAAGGCGGTAAAGAAATAGAATACAGTGCTTCGCCTGTAATGTATAACTTAAATAATGATAGCCGATGATTAGAATGACATTATCAGAGTATCTCCGCAAACCAAAGGATTATCGTGGAGAATGGACTACCGAAAGATGGGATTTACCCAACTGGGAAGAAGAACGCAAGAAGTATATGGGCAAGCGTACACTAATGACAAACATCAATGGTGGCACTTGTTTGGTCGTAGAAGGTATGGGATTGGAGATTATTGATGACACAGATTGGAAGAAACCCGATGCAGTCAGAAAAGAAATCAGTCGCCAATGTCTGAAGTTCTTTACAGAGCGAGGCTTCGAGCCTCACTATGCCGATTGTCTTATACGCTATAAGGATAACTACGATACCGTTGAAGTGCGTATTGCCATCGGAATGGATGCAGAAACCGAAAAAGATGATGACATTTTCTTCTATTGCGATACGCTGGAAGATATGAAGTCACTTGCTGAAATCGGCAGTGAGGACTTTTACATTGCCGACTGCTACGGCTTTGGAGTATATGAAGATTTATTATAAACACCTTAAAACATATCAAGTATGAAGATTTTATGTCAAGAGCGTTATGACAAGGCTGTTGCCTACGCAAAGGAAATCAAGAAAGACACGCTGCAAAAATGTATTGACCGTTTGAAGCAGTGGGAAGAGAATCCTAACTGCCTGTGTGAGATTGAACTCTACTATGACTCGGCACCACACTCATTCGGATTCCGACAGGTATATCCCGATGGTAGGACTGGTATCGTTGGAGGTTTGCTTTACCACGGACAGCCCGACCAATCGTTTGCTGTATTGTTGTATCCTATTCACGGGTGGAGCATACACACATAGGCAACTCCAATTTCTAAAATTAATAAAGCCAACTTAGGTCTGTCGAGTGCAGGCTTAAGTTAGCTTTTATTGTTTCGTATAATCCGCAAGAATCAAAGATTAAATCCTTGTATGAGAAATTAAAACCCGTATTCTGCGGAATTTCCGCAAGAATGTCATTTTAATCTCCGTTTTTGGAGGTCGTAACGGTATTATGCCGTAGCCATAACTTGAATAGTGGATCTACGATTGAGTAGATGCCTCCTCTTGATGTCTTTGCCTCCTTGCTTATCAGTTTCTGGTCAATCATCAACTTCAAATATGGAGAGATTTTTCCGTTTCCTTGACCTGTAATCTCTCGTATTTCCGATAGAGTAAATCCGGAATCCGATTGCGACAATGCGGACAATATTCTTTGTGTCTGCGTGCTTGTCACATCAAATTTTTCCTGATAATGAGAGAAAAAATAATCAGATAGAAATGCGAGGTCGTTTGTTGAGTCTTCCGACTTATCCAATATTCCCATTGCTATAAACATAGAACGGACAGTCTTTGGCATATATGCCATAATCTTCTCTAAACGATTAATGTCATATCCACCATCTTTAATCTCTTTGACAGCGGATATTGTCAGTGGCTTAAGATAGGTTATCTTAAAACCGTCAAAGAAGGCTGCATCATAATCTGTAAAAGCAGGAAGCACCTTTTCGGAAGAGGCAATAATAATCGGAGCACCGCTTCTATTCAGCTTTCCCCTCAATCCATATTGCTCTGTGTTATCTGTACGCTCAAAGTAGTATTGTACGTTATCAACGAACAATACGACACGCCGTGAGTTGGTCTCTTGCCATTTTAGAATAGCATCGAAACTATCGTTCCCACCTTCTATATTTAAGTACAAGACACATTGATTCCAAATATCATCGGTTGAAAATAGTGATTTACCCTCAATGACAATAGGATGCAAGGTATTACCCATATTTTCTTTAACGATGCCATACAGTCTTTTCATCAAAAATGTCTTACCACATCCTGACTCACCGACAATCAAATTCGGTTGAGCAGTTTTTGTAACATCCTCTTTTGACAGATAGCTACTTAAGGCTGTGTATGCCTCTTCATTGATGGCAAGAACTTCCCTTGTCTTAATATCATAAGACAGCAAAGTTTCGTGTAATATAGGTAATCTTGTCTGCATAAGACTCTTCTTTACTGAACAAATTTGTTGAACCAATAATCCCTAAGCAGAGGAGAGCGGAAAGTTCTGATTGAATCCATCTTCAAGATATATCCGTCATTTTCCAACATCTCCAACACTTTACTCAAGATGTAATCCACCTCTTCAACCTTTGAAGCATCTTGACCTGTCATCAGAATGTTCAGCATTGCTTCACGCTCCAATCCTGCGGATTGAGTCGATAGTGCTTTAAGTATCTGTCTGGCGGGTACTTCATACTCTCTATACTCTGATAGACGCTCCGACCAAGTGCTTAGATAGTTTTCGGAGCATAGCTTGTTATATGCAATATCTATGCTCTCTTTTGTAACCTCGTCTTCGTACTCTTCTGCCAACTTTGAGAATATAACCTGAATGAAGTATGGAATGTTCCAGTGCAACTTCTCTAATGTGTAATTGATAAGTTCTTCACTCATTTCCATATCTTCAGATTTACACAATCCCGATAAAAGGCCTTCTGCCTCCTCACGAGAGAGTTCTCCCAATCCGAACTCCATCAAATCATTGATGGTAAATCCAAGATTCATCGCAGTGGTAAAGTTTCTCAAACCTACCGAACCGCAGAAGAGCCAACGTACATTTGTCTTGCTTACCTGTCTGAGGCTTCTGAGCCAATTGAGGATGAAGGCAACTTTTTCTGCTCCGTTCTCGCTCTTGTTCAAAATGCCCAAGAATAGCGTCAACTCATCCACCACGATAAAGGTGTCTTCATCGTGTTTTATAAGTTCCTTCAAGTTCTTGTATAAATCCTCTTGTTCCTCTCGCTTTCCTATATTGAAATCAACAACGCCACCGATTGTAACTTTCTCTATTCTATCAAGAATAGATACTACCCCTTTTGACATTCCTTCGGTGAGCTGTTTCCATATTCCGTTTTTCTTGAAAGCCTCAATAACCAAACGGAGAAATCCCTCTTCAGTAGTGGTCTCCTCAAGATCAATATATACACATTTCCAACCCTGCTGTTTCTTCTCCTCAATCAATCGCTTTGCCAACGATGATTTTCCAATACGGCGAGGCGCTGACAATAGCAATGAGTGGTTGCTGTCAAGCAATCTGTTTGCCTTACGAATCTCTTTCTCTCTGCCGAAGAAATCTTCACCTTCAACTGGAGGACCAATCTTGTTTGATATGCACATAACTGTAAACTATATTATTGTTATAAGTAATATCACTGCAAAGATAGTACTTTATCCTTATATAAAGTTCTTTTTATAGAAAAATCTTTTTATAAAAATGTTTTTTAATAAGCATTTGACTCTAATGCTCTATGTTCAATAAATACTGCTTGTTTAATCAAATTGAACATTATCTATATATTGAACGCTACAATCTCTTTGAGTTTTTCCACCACTAATATACGAAAATATAATAATGTCATAGGCAGATTATGATTGGGATTTTCACTCTCATAGTACTTTATTCTATATTCTTCCACAAACAGCATAGCGTGAAAATCCCGCTTCACTTGCAAAGTCCCTTCAAGAAAGTAACTCGGAGGGACAATACCTGCACGTTCAAGCCCGAGGGTTTTCGGGCAAAATAATTCTCTGCGATAATTTTTCACCCGAAAAAACGCTCCGGTATCGCCGTCCGAGTTGAGACAGAGGTTGGGACTTAGCAAGCGAAGCGACCTACGACGCATAGTACAACAGGTCAAAAATCCATTGCGGTAAGAGATTCCGCATCTCTATTCTCAACCTGACTGCCATATCTATATTTCATTATAAGGTCAATCAACCACCGCTAAAATAATTTGGAGATTAATTGGTGTTTTGTTTTGGTTTTTTTCTTGACTTTATGTGAGCCCTTTGTAACCCCCCCCCTAAAGAAAAGAGGAATGCGATTCTCATCGTATTCCTCCCTACAAAAAAATAGTATGAAATCTTTCTTATATCAAAGAGGGGTTGTCGTTAGTTGATGATGTCAAATCCGGTGTATTTTTGGAGCACTTTCGGCACCTTGATACCTTCCGGTGTTTGGTTGTTTTCGAGCAGTGCCGCCATAATGCGAGGCAGAGCCAAGGCAGAGCCATTGAGGGTGTGGCAAAGGCGTGTTTTCTTGTCCTCGCCGCGGAATCTGCATTTCAAGCGATTGGCTTGATAGGTTTCGAAATTCGACACCGAACTCACTTCCAGCCAGCGCTTTTGTGCGCCGCTCCACACTTCAAAGTCGAAGGTGATGGCAGAGGTGAAACTCATATCTCCACCGCAGAGGCGAAGAATGTGCCAAGGCAATTCGAGTTTTTCGAGCAATCCTTGCACGTGGTCCTTCATCTCTTCGAGCGCAGCGTAGGAGTTTTCCGGCTTTTCGATGCGCACGATTTCCACCTTGTCGAATTGGTGCAAGCGGTTCAGTCCCCTCACATCCTTGCCATAACTGCCGGCTTCGCGGCGGAAGCAAGCGCTATAGGCACAATTTTTTTTCGGCAATGCGTCGCCCGGTATAATCACATCGCGGTAGATGTTGGTAACGGGTACTTCGGCAGTGGGAATCAGGTAGAAGTCATCCACTTGGCAGTGATACATTTGTCCTTCCTTGTCGGGCAATTGTCCGGTGCCAAGCCCGGAGGCTTCGTTCACCACGTAAGGCGGCTGAATTTCGGTGTAGCCGGCTTTGTTCGCCTCATCGAGGAAGAATTGAATGAGCGCCCTTTGCAATCGTGCGCCCTTGCCGATATATACCGGGAAACCGGCGCCGGTGATTTTCACGCCCAAGTCAAAATCGATAAGGTTGTATTTCTTCGCCAAATCCCAGTGTGGGAGCGCGTCATCGCCAAGTTCAGGCATATCGCCTCCGGTTTTTTCCACCACATTATCGTCGGCAGTTTTGCCTTCGGGCACCCCTTCGTAGGGCACATTCGGCACCGAAAGCAAAATTTCTTTGATTTGTGCTTCAATTCCGGAGAGTTGGTCGTCGATATCTTTGTTACTTGTTTTTAATTGAGCCACTTGTGCTTTCGCCTCGTTGGCTTCATCTTTTTTGCCTTGCTTCATCAGGGCGCCGATTTGGGCAGCCATTTGATTGAGCACTGCAGCATTGTCGTCGCGTAGTTTTTGAATTTTCTTTCTTTGTTTGTCGAGTTCCACCACGCGCATAATGGGTTCTCGACCATCAAATTGCTTAACAGCCAATCGGCGGATTACATCCTCCGGATTTTCGTTGATGAGTTGTAGTGTAAGCATTGTATTTCGTTTTAAATCAAATTCTTTTCCAACCCGCAAAATTACAAATTCTTGCTCAACTATGCAAGC
>SAMEA3663025__coassemble_618_pt1 | contig 21880 bp, 18 predicted proteins | sample SAMEA3663025__metabat2_low_PE_039 | metagenome-assembled genome bin SAMEA3663025 (sample SAMEA3663025) | pig gut metagenome | biome: pig gut; feature: pig-associated habitat; material: faeces | place: France | collected 2012
AGATTTTTTTTGAGGATGCGGTAGACGGTGGTGGGGGTGACGGCGAGGGAGTGTGCGATTTTTCGGATGGAGAAGCCTTGGGCATGGAGGGAGAGGATGTCGGCGGTGATATTCGTTTGGAAGGTATCGGAAAGCGGTGCGATGAGTTGTGCCTCGATGCCGAAAGTGTCCACGATTTTGAAGCCGAGTATGCCTTCGCGCTTCGCCAAATTCAGGCGCATTGTGTTGTCTTGGTCGTAGATGATGGGCGTGGCGCGCGTTTTGAATTGACGAATGTAGTGGGTGGGCGGCATGGCTGCTTGCGGGTCGTGGATGACCTCCGGGTTGGAGATTTTGCCCAAGGCAAAGACCGTGTCGAACGAAAAAGCAAACTCGCGCGAGCCCGCCAAATTCGTGATAGACAGGGGTTTTGAGGGGTTGTGGTAACGGCTGTGCGCCAGCACCAAAATCGACATGTGCCACGTGAGTGCCAAGTGGCGCAAACGCTGTAGCATCTGCACCGACCTGTCGGAAAACTTTGCCGGCAGGATGTGCGAAATGTCGTCGATGATGACAATCGAGGTGTGGTAGAGGATGATTTGGTCGACGATACCTTCGAGTTTCTTTTCGATAGAGACGCAAGCGGATGGGTCGGAGCAACAGTTCAGCCCCACATAGGTGATATTGGGGTGGTTGAAAAATTCCTTTTTGGCATCGCGATAATGGTTGTAGAAGTGCATGTCCGGGTTTTCGAAGTCGACGTAGAGCACCTTGTGGCCCGCCGAGGCGATATCGTTGGCGATTTGATTTGCCAAAAGGGATTTTCCGACGCCGGTGTCGCCAAAGAGGCACGCCACCTCGCCGCGGTGCCACAGGCTGTGCCAAAGTGAGGTGACGGGCAGGGAATCAGCCGGGGCGGTGTCGCGCTCGAGTACGGAGAGCGGGGAGTTAGCCTCAATGCGCTTGATTTCAGCGTGTTCGTCGTGTTCGGAGGCATCGTAGATGGATTTGAAAGTTTTGCGGAAATTGAACATGCGTCGGCGGATTTCGTGTTCGCGTGCCGCTTCGAAGTATTGTTGGGGTGTGAAATATGGCATGGTGTTTTTTTGGGGGCGAAGATACGGCGGATGGAGGGTGGGTGTCAAGCCCAAAACGGGCGGTTTGTGGTTTTTTTTGGGGGGGGATAGAGGATATAGAGGATGGGCTTTTGGGGCTGTGGGCTTGGTGGGATGGAAGAGATAAAAAAGTCGGCTTCGCCGAAAAAAAACTGCGCCTACCGCTTTTCTAAATCACGAATTCATCAAAGAGGTGAGCCACGCCTGACGTTATTTTCTAAGTCACGAATTTATCGAATTTATCGAATTTATCGAATTTATCGAATTTATCAAATTGCCGTAAAGCGCAAACCTGCCATCTCCGATGGCGGGAGTTATTGGGCGATGAGTTGGAATGGGGTTTGGGTGCTTTTGGTGGCGTAGGTGCCGGTGTAGGTGTAGCCATTGTAGGTGCCGCTGAGGGTGCCCACCAATTCGTTTTTGCCTTTGTAGATGCTCACGGTGAGGTCGCTTCCGCTGCCAATGCCCAGAATGCGGTATTTGGTTTGCTCTTTGCCGTTCACCACTTTTGCTGCCGTGCCGGTGATATTGCTTTGGTCGGCAGCATTGAGCACCATCACATATTGGTCGGCTCCCACGCGTCCGGCAAGCTGAATTTTGGTGGGTGTGGAGTGCTTGGGTTTTTGCACATTTCTTTGTGGCACCTCTTCCCAATTTCCGCCCATTTCTTCCGCTAAGCGGTCGAATTCGGCAAAGGGGTCTTCTCCCATCATTTCTTCCATCATTTGCTCCATTCGTTCCATCTCTGCCATGTGCATTTTCATAATGGAGTCGGCTTCTTCGGCGCTAAGGTGGCGCACAATCACTCTCGGTCGGCTTTCAGCCTGTTCGGTGTCGGGCATTTGCGTAATGCTATGCGCTTCTGCCGGAGTGGAACTCGAGTTGCTCACCATCAAATAAGCCACCACAAGCAAGAGCAAAATTAGCGCCACCATGCACAACAGTATGGTTTTGCTGATGGCTCTCTTTTTCACCGGTTCAAAGGAGCGGTGCGGGGTGGGGGAGGCGCCTTCTTTTGCCGGTGCCGCCGGCTCGGAAGTCGGAGGCTCGGGTTGAGCATCTTCCTGTTCCCAAAGTTTTTTATCGTCGGGGTGAGGTGCATGCACGGTGGGTGTGCCGCACATCGGGCACACGGCATCACTTTCACTCACCATCGCACCACAATTATTGCAAATTATTTTCATTGTTGTATGGCTTTTTTCACGTAATCCACAATCATCTGCGCGGTGTTTTTGTCGCCGAGCACACTGGCATTAATACACAAATCGTAGGTTTCGGCTTCGCCCCATTTGTTGTCGGTGTAGAAGTTGTAGTAGTTGGCGCGCATTTTGTTGGTTTTTTCGGCGCACACCATAGCTTCTTTTTCGGTTTTGCAGTCGCCACGTGCCATGATGCGTTTCACCCTATCTGCCATTGAAGCGTGCAAAAACACGCTAATCACTTTGCACCGATTTCTCAAAATATAGTCGGCTGTGCGTCCCACAATCACACAGGGTCCGCGGTCGGCAATCTGTGTAATTGCCTCGCTTTGTGCCACATACACATTGTCTTCGTTGAGCGGTGTATTGGTCATCAAATAGGCTCCGGTGTCGTAGCCAAAGGTGAACGAAAGCATACCTCTAAAAAAAGAAGGTGATTTCTCATCTTTGGCTTCAAAAAATTCCTTTGCCACCCCGCTTTGTTTGGCGGTTTCGATAATCAATTCGCTATCGTAGTAGGCAATGCCCAGCATTTGCGCCACCATTTTGCCGATTTCTCTGCCGCCGCATCCAAATTGGCGTCCAATCACCACTACATATTTTTCGGATTGCATCATGGGAATTATCGTTTATTGCTTTGCAGGAATTTCGTAATCTTTTTTTGCTTCTTCGTCTATGCCGGGCGATTGCAATTTGTTCACATTGCAAATTTCCATTTCTTTGAATTTCAATTCGCCGTGGTTCAATTCCGCCAGCAGGCCCGTGCGCGTGATTTCGGGTTTGAAACTCACCAATTCAAATTCTCGCACAAATTTGATTTTTCCTTTTGCTTTTTCCCACAGTTTGCTTTGGAGTGCTTCCAAATCCTGCACATGGTGCACTATGAAATAGCGGTAGCCGATTTTCGCCACGCCCAACATATTTTCGCGCACCTCTTTGGAGTAGGTCATCGGGTCGTGCGATTCTATTTGCACGGTGTAGGTGTGGGCGGAATTGGGGTACACATAGAGCGAAAACACATAGTGCTCATAATCGTCGGCATTGATGATATTCACCATCTTGCCGATGGCGTCAACTATCTCTTTCACTTCTTCTTTTGAGGAAAGAGCGAGGTTTTGCACTTGGAATTGGTCGGTTTTTTGCGGAATGATGTTGCTTTCACTCGAGGTGTATTTTCGAGTGATAATCACCTCATTGTCTTTGCCGTAGCAGAGCACCGAGGAGAGGCACATCAATATCATAAACATATAGCTTTTCATATCACAGGCTTTTTCAAAATTCAAAATTATATTTTTTTCTCGAAATGGAAGCACTTTTTTTTATTAAACTTCTCTAATCTTTGACCAAAAGTCCACACTTTGGTTTAAACACGCCCACCCTTAAAACACGGCTCTTTCATTTAAAAACGGATATGATTGCCCGCTTTTGTGGCGTGCAACGAAAATAAAGCCGCCTTCGCCGTGTAATAGCTGCCCCCTCCCCACAATGTGGGAGCGATGCCGGCTGAGTGTGCTTTAGATGTATGCTATGGTTGTATGGAAAAGAACAAAAAGTCGCCACGGTGGGGAGGTGAGGGCTGGCGCCCTATCGTGTGCGTGATGCCAAAATCTAACGGGAAGCAAGCTCCACCGTTATCTTTTGCCTTCACGCCCACGGTGACTCGCGAAGCTCGCCACTCACCTCCCTCACCGTTGCGAAAAAAAAGTCGCTTCGCGAAAAAAAAGTCGGCTTCGCCGAAAAAAAACCGCGCCTACTACTTTTCTAAATCACGAATTCATCAAAGAGGTGAGCCACGCCTGACGTTATTTTCTAAGTCACGAATTTATCGAATTTATCGAATTTATCGAATTTATCGAATTTATCGAATTGCCGTGAGGCCCAAACCTCACCAAATCGAGCAGCTGCTATCAAACAAAGCCGTAAATGAAAGAACCGTGACCTTAAAATAAAAAAGCCCCGCCATGCTTTATGCGCATGAGAGGCTTTTGAAGATATGCTTGCGGCTACTTATCCGCCGAAATCGTCGTAGTGGATGGATTCGCGGTCCACACCGAGGGAGTAGAGCACTTGGTTTACGGTTTCGCTCATCATTTTCGGACCACACATATAGTATTCGCAGTCTTCCGGGGCTTCGTGCTGTGCCAAGTAGGTGTCGCGTAGCACCGGTGCCACAAATCCGGCAGTGTACTTCACGCCGGCTTTATCTGCCACGGGGTCGGGACGGTCGAGTGCCAAGTGGAAATGAAAGTTAGGAAATTCTTTCTCAATGGCAAGGAAATCTTCCAAATAGAACACCTCGCTCAGCGAACGAGCGCCGTAGAAGAAGTGCATTTCTCGGTCGCGGCACTGCAGGGTTTTGGTCATGTGCATAATTTGTGCACGCAGAGGCGCCATACCGGCACCGCCACCAATCCATATCATTTCTTTTTTGGAATCGAAAATGGGGTGGAAGTCGCCATAAGGGCCGCTCATAATCACTTTGTCGCCGGGTTTGAGCGTGAAAATATAGCTCGACGCAATGCCGGGCATCACATTCTGAAAGCCCACTTCGGGTTTGGGTTTGAAGGGTGGAGTGGCAATACGCACTGTGAGCATAAATCGGTCGCCCTCAGCCGGATAATTTGCCATGGAGTAGGCTCTCACGGTGGGCTCTGTGTTTTTGCACTTGAGCGAAAACAAGCCGAATTTTTCCCACGTGGGCAAGTATTCGCCCAGCGATGCTTTATCGATGTCGGTATCGTAGCTCATTTCATACTCGGGAATACGGATTTGCGCATAGCTGCCGGGCACGAAGTCCATGTGGGCACCTTCGGGCAGCGCCACAATAAATTCTTTAATAAACGACGATACCAGCTTGTTGCTCACCACCGTACATTCGTATTCTTTCACTTCAAGTACGGAATCGGGCACTTGAATGCTCATATTGTCTTTCACCTTCACTTGGCAGCCCAATCGCCAATGCGCTTGCTGCTCTTTGCGTGAAAAATGCACTTTTTCGGTGGGGAGTATCTCGCCGCCACCTTCCGTTACTTGCACCTTACACTGTCCGCAGCTGCCTTTGCCGCCACAAGCGCTCGAGAGCATTACCCCGCCTTGGTGGAGTGTGCTCAACAGCGACGAACCGGTTTCCACTTCCAATTGGCGTTTGCCGCCATTAATCTCAATTTTTACTTTGCCCGATGGCTGCAAATAGTGCTTTGCCACCAATAGCAAAATCACCAGCAATAGCGTGATAATTAGAAAGATGATAGCACTGCTGGCTACCGTTATGCCTATAGAATTGATAAGTGTCATAATTGATGCCGGGGTTTAGAGTTTAATGCCAAGAAAACTCATGAAGGCGATGCCCATAAGTCCTGTAATAATAAATGTGATGCCGATGCCTCGCAGTGGCTTGGGCACTTCGCTGTACGCCAATTTCTCGCGAATGGCAGCCAAGCCCACGATTGCCAATAGCCAGCCGATGCCGGAGCCGGCGCCATACACGCAGGCTGTGAAGGCGCTGCCCAAATCTTTTTGCTGCATAAAAAGTGCGCCGCCCAAAATGGCGCAATTCACGGCTATCAGCGGCAAGAAAATGCCCAACGAATTGTAGAGGCTTGGCGAAAATTTCTCCACTGCCATTTCCACCAATTGGGTGGCAGAAGCAATCACTGCAATAAACATGATTAACCCCAAAAAGCTGAGGTCCACTTCTTTAAAGTCATCGCCAAGCCACGATAGCGCGCCCGGCTGAAGGATGTAGGTGTCGAGCAAATAGTTGAGCGGTAGCGTTACCACCAACATAAAAGTAACAGCCACGCCCAAACCAAAGGCGGTTTTCACATTTTTGGATACTGCCAAATAGGAGCACATACCCAAAAAGTAGGCGAATATCATATTATCGACGAAAATCGATTTTACGAACAAATTTAATTCTTCCATTTTTGTGTAGGTTGATATTTAGGATGTTACTATTTAGGTTATTTCTCTTGCAGTTCTTTGTCGCGTGAGCGCTGCACCCATATCACGCATGCCACCACTATCAGTGCCATGGGAGGGAGTATCATTAAGCCATTGTCGGTGTAGCCGGCATCGTAGAGCCATTGAGGAATCACTTTGTGACCCAACAGCGACCCCGAGCCCAGCAACTCGCGGAAAAAGCCCACTATCACCAGCACCATGGCATAGCCTAAGCCATTGCCAATGCCGTCGAGAAACGAGGGCCAAGGCTTGTTGTGCATGGCAAATGCTTCCAAGCGACCCATCAATATGCAGTTGGTGATAATCAATCCAATGAACACCGATAGTTGTTTGCTCACGTCGTAGTTATACGCCAGCAAAAATTGCTGCACCATAATCACCAGTGCCGCCACCACCACCAATTGCACGATAATGCGTATGGTGGGCGGAATGGTGTTGCGAATCAGTGATATAATCACATTTGAAAACGCCAACACCGCAATCACCGACACACTCATCACGATGGCGGGCTCAAGGCTCACCGTCACCGCCAATGTGGAGCAGATGCCCAACACCTGCACCAAAACCGGATTTTCTTTAGAAAACGGGTTGAAAATAATTTCTTTATTCTTTTTTGATAACATAGTGTTCAATGATTTAGGGGTTTACGGCTTGAAGGGTTTTGAAAAATGCATCGTAGGGTTGCAAGCAGTCGGATAGCATTGCCGACACGCCGCGGCTGGTGATGGTGGCACCCGAAATGGCGTCGATTGATTCGGCTCCACTCACACTCTTTTGCCCTTTTTTCACCACTTCCACGCTCTTGAAGGCGCCTTCCATATAAATGTGTTTGCCCTCAAACTTTTCGGTAAATTCTTTTTCGGTGATTTTACCCCCCAAGCCCGGGGTCTCGCCCTGATGCGAGAAATTGGTACCGAAAATGGTTTTGCCATCGGCATTCATTGCCACATAGCCCCAAATGGGACCCCAAAGTCCGGCGCCATACACCGGTATGATGTATTTCTTTTCGCCTTTCACCAGCGCCACCAGCAGCGGTAGCGCGCGCTTGGTTTGCTTCACGTTTTTTGCCATATTCACATTGAATGCCACATGCTCGCTGCTATCCACCACAGCGCCTTTCTCATTCACGAGATATTCATTCACGATGTAGCGATTATAGTCTGCCACGATAGCTTCATCATTTTCGGGATACACTTTGATAGCAGCCAAAATTTGCTTGCGTGTATCGTTGTCGCGATTCTCATCTTGCAGTGGCTTCAATTGCATATATATGAATGCCAACACGGCCCCCACTATTATCACCAATATAGCGGAGTAAACGATTTGATAGGTATTACTGTTTTTGTTCATCTTCATTTCCTCCTTTGGTTTATGATTGAGTGTGGGCGCGTTTCAAGCGTCGATTAATATTGCGGCTCACCACCACGTGGTCGATGAGCGGCGCAAATGTGTTCATCAGCAATATCGCCAACATTGCTCCTTCGGGATAACCGCCATTATACACGCGGATTAAGATGGCAAGCACGCCAATCAAAAAGCCGAACACCCATTGCCCTGCTTTGGTGCGCGCTCCGGTCACCGGATCGGTGGCCATATACACTGCAGCAAAGCCGAAGCCGCCGTAGCACAATTGTGCAACCGGGTCGAGCATCGATGCCGGGTAGGTGGGGGTGGAAAATCCGTAGGCAATGCCGCCCATCACCAAGCCGCCGGCAAACACGCTCAGCATCACACGCCACGATGCCACGCCGGTGAGCAACAGTATGGCTCCGCCAATCAGTATGGCAGCCATTGAGGTTTCGCCCGGGCTACCGGCTATCAGCCCCCAAAAGGCGTCGCTCGCCGAAATGTGACTGCCCACCACATCTTTGATAGGAGCCAAACTTTCGCCCACATTCGTGGCTACTTGGCCCAACGGGGTGGCGCCGGAAAAACCGTCCACCACAGTGCCTTCGCCAAAGCCGAATATGCCGTCGGTTTTCACAAATGCCTTGTCGCCACTCATTGCCGAGGGGTAGCTGAAAAATAAGAATGCGCGCGTTACCAATGCCACATTAAATATATTCATACCCGTGCCGCCAAACACTTCTTTTGCAAATATCACCGCAAATGCTGTGGCAATGGCGGTCATCCACAAGGGGGTGTTGATAGGCACAATCAAGGGAATGAGCATGCCGCTCACCAAAAATCCCTCTTGAATTTCTTTGTGATGAATTTGGGCGCACACAAATTCTATGCCAAGCCCCACACCATAGCTCACCACCAGCACCGGCAGCATGGCAAGGAAGCCAAATACGAACATCGTGCTCCACGAGGCGGATGCATCGCCTATGGCAAGGTAGTGCTGATAGCCCACGTTGTACATGCCAAATAGCAAGCAGGGCAGCAATGCTATCACCACCGTAATCATCGTGCGCTTTAAATCGTTTTGGTCGTGAATATGTGACCCCGAACGCGAGGTGGTGTTGGGGGTGAACAAGAAGGTTTCAAAACCATCAAACACCGATTCCAGTTTGGCAAACTTGCCGCCTTCTTGGAATGCCGGTTTCATCTTGTTCAATACATTTCTAAGTGCTTTCACTTCGTTATATCTTTATTTATAGATTAATACTCGGGTTTGTAGCAAAACAACTCATCCGTTGGGAGCTGTTGCCACCACATCACTCCATTTCCTTGCGCATGCGGTCTAATCCGGTTCTCACAATTTGCTGGAGCTCCAATTTCGACGTGTCGGCAAACTCGGCAAGCGCAAAATCTTCGGGCGCCACTTCATAGATGCCCAATTGCTCCATCTTGTCGATGTCGAATGCAATGATGGCTTTAATCAAATATTCTGCATAAATGTCCATGGGCAGCATTCTGTCGTATTCGCCGCTCATCACGATGGCTCGTTCGCCGCCATTGATGCGGCTATCCATGGCAAATGGCTTCCGTTTGCCGCCAAACAGCCAATGGGTGAACGTGCGATACACACTGAATTTGCGGGCACTGAGCGATGCCCATCCCATAAATTCATCTTTGCGAAGCAATTCCGGAATCACACTCACTTGGCGATACGGACTTCTTAAAAATCCATCGGCCGGCGTTTTCACTCCGCTCAACACGTTGCCATTGATGATGCGCACGCCGTTGGGCTCTGCTGTGAGGTTGTCGTGAAGCAGGGCGCTCAGTTCACACCCCATGGTGGTCGCCACATAGCGGGGCTCCTTCACTGCTGAGCCCGCCACAGCCACCACGGTGCCGAAATCCACATATCCTTCGGTAAACAACCTGCCGATGCGCACCAGCGTCACGATGTCGAGCGTGAGAATGGTTTCACCTTTATTCACCGGGCAGATATTGGCAGCCTGCACGCCCACATTACCTGCCGGGTGCGGACCGGTGAATACCACGGTTTCGGCTTGTGAAGCGCTGAACTCTTCGCCCTCGCGGCAACACAAATACACCTTGCCTTTTGTGAGGCGCTTGAGCACTTCCACACCTTTTTCCACATAGCGGCTTCCTTCGCCCACCACCAGCGCAAGCGATGGCGCCAAAGGCGCGGAATCGAAGCAAGTCACAAACACATCGCGCAGCGCTGCATTCGGATTCGGCACGATATCGTAGGGACGCTGGCGCATCATGCTCCACAATCCCGATTCCAAAAGTATGTTTTTAGCATCGCGTGCCGATATGTCAAACTGCTTTCTTTCGTTGCTGTGGTCGGCTTCAATCACCACCGACTCCAATTTGCGGCGCTCGCCTCGGTTCACGCCTTTCACCACACCCGCCACCGGCGACACCACTTTTATCTCTTCGTGGTTTTTGTCGTGAAACAGCACATCACCGGCAGCCACACGTGCTCCCTCTTTCACTTCCATTCGGGGTATCACTCCCCGGAAGTCGTCGGGTATTACCGCAAAATGCTGCGACTTCTCCCCATCTGTCACTTCCGCGGAGGCAATAGCCCCCTCCAAGCGAAGGTCGAAGCCTTTTTTCAGTTTTATCAATTTTGCCATAAAATGATTGATGATATTACTTGTTTAAGAATTCACATTAATATTAACTTTGTGCAAAGTTACAACTTTTATACATATAATAATGTAGGAATTTATCGAAAATTTCTATCAAGCCCCACATTTTTAATCTACACTACTGTCTCCATAGCGCTATCTCCACCATTCAACCACTCTCTCTATGCCACTCCATCGTGCGCTATCGCCCTTCCTCAATCCCAAAAATTAAAAAAAAGAGGGCAAAAAAAGCCGGTTTCACTTTCATTTTTGAAGAATTTGTAATATATTTGCCAAAAATTAGGGGAATACTACCACTTTCCGGATTTAAGGAAAATCGGTATTCTTCTTTAATGCAGTGAACGTAAGCTAAATAGCAATATAAACTTTACAACGAATCGCTAAACAACTACTATTGAATTACTCAAAAGAATAACTCATTTTTATATTATCTATTTAATTTATTAATTTTTTAACTATTTTTTAATTAAATTTATGGAAGCAACAAAGCAAAACGCTCAGCAGCCTAAACCACAGGCTCCTGTTGCTAAGAAGGCTAACAACGGCGTTAGCAGTAATGTAGGTGGCATCAAGAATGCTTTTATCGTGATTATCATCTGCTTCATTATCGCAGAATTGTTCTACCTCTTCGGATTGGGTAGCTTCTTCGAATACAGCGATGGCAATACCTACGCATCTCATTTCTTCGCTCCTACTAAGGAAGAAGGCGTGACCAGCAACCCAACCAACCTTCTTGGTACCATGTACCTCGGTGGTTTCGTTGTACCTTTCATCGTGACCTGCCTCCTCACAGTGCTCACCCTCACTATGGAACGCTTCATCGCCCTCGGTAAAGCTGCCGGTAAAGGCAACCAAACCAAGTTTGTGGCTGAAGTGAAGAAGGCACTCAACGAAAAGAACGTTGCCAAGGCTGAAGAACTTTGCAAAAAGCAAAAAGGCACCGTTGGAGCTATCGTTTATGCTACTCTCGCTAAGTACAAAGAAATGGAAGCCAACACCATCCTTCCTAAAGAACAAAAGCTCGCAGTTATTCAAGAACAACTCGCTGAAGCCACTGCTCTTGAAATGCCTTCTTTGCAACAAAATCTTCCTATCCTCGCCACTATGACCACTCTGGGTACACTCCTCGGTTTGTTCGGTACTGTGGTGGGTATGATCAAGTCGTTCCAAGCTCTTGGTAATGCAGGTGCTCCCGACTCCGCTGAACTTTCAAAAGGTATTTCTGAAGCTCTTGTGAACACAGCATCAGGTATTCTTACCGCTGTGTGCGCTCTCATTGCTTACAACTTCTTTACTAACAAGATTGATAACCTCACCTACGCTGTTGACGAACTCGGCTTCGCTATCGTGAACGCTTACGCAGCTAACCACGCCAACTAATTTACGGCTCCAAAGGTGAAATTCATTTAATCAATTTTTAATCTTAGTAAATAAAGTAAAATAACAATGGGAAAAGTCAAAGTTAAGAAACAAGACCCACGTATCGACATGACCGCCATGTCGGACGTTACCGTTCTTCTGCTGACTTTCTTCATGTTGACATCTACCTTCCTTCAGGAAGAACCGGTGAAGGTGATTACCCCGGCTTCTGTGTCAGAAGACGTGGTGCCTGAACAAAAATTAATCACTGTGCTGGTTAGCCAAAACGAACACGACGGACATGGACAAGTGTACATGGAAATCGTGGGAGCTTCTAAGAAAGATGATGCTGACTCTGCATTTACAACCGAAAATGTAAAGAAGCAAGTTTTGCAAATTATGGCGCAAAAGCATAATATCCAATTCTCGCCACAAAACTATGCCGACTTCGCAAAACTCAATGCTTTCGGCCACCCAATCAAAGATTTGAAAGCGTGGCTCGACCTTCCGGTTAACGAACGTGCAGAAGCACTCAAAAAGAGCCCCGGTATTCCTATTAATATGACTACCTACGGTGGTGATTTAACGGAATTCCAAGAATGGATTCGCGCATGTGCAGAAGTGTTCTCTCAGCGCGAAGATGCAACTGAAGACATCAGAAGTGGTAAGGCCATTGCCATCAAAGCAGATGCCAACACACCTTACCGTATGGTGGAAATCGTGATGAACAACCTACAGTCTATCAAACGTAACAAATTTACTTTGATGACCTCGTTAAAAACAGCTAAAGACTAAACTATTATGGCTAAGAAAGATATAAGTCACCAGAAAAAATTCGAGACCCGTATCGACTTTACGCCTATGGTTGATATGAACATGTTGTTGATCACCTTCTTTATGCTGTGTACCACCATGTTGAAGTCTCAAACTATGAAGATTGCTCTGCCTTCAAATAGCAACGAAAGTCAGATTGAAAAGAATAAGAACCAAGCTGCCGAATCTCAAGCCTTCACTATCATCCTTGATGGTAAAGAAGAAACCAAAGACGGCAACGTGTCTTCCACTTCTGCCAATTCGAAATTCTACTACTACGAAGGTAAACTCGATCCCGCTCAAGCTGCAACTCAATTAATTGAAGCTAAAGGTATCGGAATTAAGGGTACAAAGGACACCAACTTCCTTACAGCCGTACTTCAAAAGAAAAACGAAAAAGCTTTGAAGAAAATCGGCGAATTTAAGAAAGAATGGGAAGCCCACAAATATTCTAACGACGATGCCCAAAACGATGCTATCTATCAACAAAAGGCAACAGCTGTGCTCGCTGAACTCAATGCATCTCACGAAACTCCTATCGTGATGATTAAGCCCACCAGCCGCGCCAACTATGCTGATGTGATTGCACTGCTCGACCAAATGCAAATCAATAGCATCGGTACGTTCCAGCTTGAAACGCTCAGTAAAGATGATACTACCGCATTACAGGCTAAGGGGGTTAAACTCCCACCGCCTCCAGTTGCGAAGTAATGATGTGGATTTATTAATATTTAAACGAAACAGATTATGTCAAATAGTGTAAATCTTACATCAAAAGAATGGTGTGACCTTGTCTTTGAAGGCAAAAATAAAGAATTTGGTGCATATGTGATGCGTCAAAATTCCGCTAAGCGTCACAACCTCGCATTTATGTGGATTATTATCGGGTTCATTGCTTGCATTGTGCTCTACTTCGGTGTTTCCAAATACCTCGATATGAAGGCGGAAGAAGCACGTGAAGCACTCCTCAAACAACAACAGGAAACTATCGTTAACCAAATGTCGGAAGAGGAGTCTGAAGAAGAAGTGGAAGATATCAAGCAAGAAGAACAACAAGAACCTGAAGAAGTTCAAGAAGCTCAACAACAAGTTACCGAGCTCGCTATCGTTCCTGATAAAGAAGTAACTCAACCTCCTCAATTGACTACCGAAACTCAGAAGAACGAAGCCGACATCTCCGCACAAAACGTGGAAGGTCAACTCGGTGGACTCGTTTCGGATATCAAGCCACAAGAAGCTCCCAAGCCCGCGGCTGTGGTGGAACAAAAAGTACAAGTTGAAAAGCCCGTTGAAGAAAACAAGGTGTTTACTTCTGTAGAGCAAATGCCTCAATTCCCCGGCGGTGATGCTGCTCTTCTCAGGTACATCGGTTCTCATCTCCAATATCCGGCTATGGCTCAAGAACAAGGTATTCAAGGTAAGTGTGTGCTCCAATTCGTGGTTACCAAAACCGGTAGCGTAGGTGAAGTGAAAGTTGTTCGCTCACTCAGCCACGATTGCGATGCGGAGGCAAAACGCGTAGTCCGCAGTCTTCCCAAGTTCACTCCGGGTAAGCAAAACGGTCAAGCAGTTAACGTATGGTACACTCTCCCCGTTACCTTCAAGCTCCAAAACTAATACAGTTTTCCTCGAATAATTCATCAGAATTATAAACCCAAGTCGCATGTGACCTAACCCCTCACTTGCGACTTTTTCTTTTACCACCCCGCTAACAAACCGCCGTCTTCGATGGTGTGTCGCGGGCAACTCCATGCAAACGAGGCGAAATCGAAGCGCAGCTTGAATCCGACCAAGCGTGAGGAATGAGCCTCGGAGAGGGTAGGTTGTGGCAATTGTATTGTCATATCGTCAAGTATCCAACCCCACGGTTTTTCAACCGCGCCATCTAAGAGCGCACTATAATTACCAATTCTCCCGCATTTTTTCGTTAACTTAATATAATTCGCCCATCACTTTGGTTGGAAATTGATTAAAAATGCGTAACTTTACACGATAAACTGAATGTAGAAAATGTGATGTTTGATTTGCGATGATAAACTTTTTGGCTTTGTCATCGTCTAAACAGCAAAATTATAGAACCGACGATGAAGAATCTCGCTAAAATATCGTTCAAAACCCTCCGTGTGGTTTTCGGTGTTTTTATGATTTTTATTTATTTTGGTATGGCGGCTCTCATGTATTTCAATTTCTTTGAATGGACCGCTTCCTACACCTGGTTTCGCTATTTACTGGCGGTGGTTTTTGCCCTCTATGGCGTGTACAGGTGCTATCGCCAAATCACCGGGAAAGATTATTATTTCCTAAAAAATTTGGAAGATAAGGCTGATAAGGCTGATATGGCAGATATGGCTGATAAGCTGAAAAGCAAAAATAGTTGTAGTATTCACGATTCAAACCCCAAACTTCATGTATAAATTTGTTCTCTCCATATTATTGGTTGCCACGATGGGCATTTTCGCCGGTTGCACTAAATACAAAGACCAGAAAAAGGCTGTTTCGGGTTTTGCCAAAGTGTATTGCGACGAATCGTTTAAAAACATTTTGGAGCAGGAAATTTCTATTTTCGAATATCAATACCCCCAATCCAATGTGATGGCGCGCTACATGAGCGAATCGGCAGCTCTCGATTCGTTGCTCAATAAGAATGTGGACTTGATTATCACCCAAAAAGATTTAACTCAAGACCAAAAGCGCTATTTGGCTTCCAAAAATCGAGCCTATCGCTCGCGCATGATAGCCGTGGATGCAGTGGCATTGATTGTGAACAAAAATTCTGATATCGATGAACTCTCGATGCAGGAACTCACCGACTTGATGACCGGAAAGTATCGCACTTGGGGCAAAATCGTGCCTACCAAATTGCGCAACGATTCGGTGAAACTCCTTTTTGATGGCAATGCTTCGGGTGTGATTCACTACATGAAGGAAAAATTTTTAAAAGGCAAAGACTTTTCTTTTCCCGTGTATAGTGCAAAATCTACCGAAGAGGTTTTTCAATTGGTGGAGAAAAACCGCAATGCTATCGGTTTTGTGGGTGTGAGCTGGATTGCCGACGACATGGGCGAAAGCGCTAAAAGCAATGAAGAGCGCTTTAAGCAGCTCAACAAGAGCGAACAAGAAACCGAGCCCACTGCCATCGATTTCACTTCCAGGGTGAAGGTGCTGAAGGTGCGTAGCATGGATCGTGTGCAAGGCGTAAAGCCCTATCAGGCTTACATTGCCGACGGCTCTTATCCGCTCTTTAGAAAAATTTATGCCATTGATGCGGCATATCCCGGTTCGCCGTCGCACCAATTCTTCGTGTTTCTCACCGGTGTAATCGGACAAAAAATCATTCTTCAAACCGGGGTGATGCCGGGTGCCGAACCTGTGAGAATTGTTGATGTGTCGAATTAATACTTACGGCACAATACCATCGCCGATTTTTGCGTTATTTTAAAAATTTGCAAATCATTAAATTACAAAATATTAAAAATAAACAATTACAATCATGAAAATGAAATTCTTATTCGCTTCCCTACTCTTGGGAGCATCCGTTTCTGTTTTCGCTCAAGGATTCAAAGACGGTATCGACTTTTATTCAATTGGTGATTACGAAAATGCAAAAACCATTCTCGACCGTAACATCAATTCTGCAACCAACAAGTCGGAAGCTTTCTACTATTATGGTATGATTGACTTTAAGGAAGGTCAACTCGATGCCGCTAAAGCGAACTTCGACAAAGGTGTGGCTGCCGACGCTTCCTACCCTTACAACTATGTGGGTCAAGGTGCCGTGATGCTTAAGCAAGGCAACAAAGCCGGCGAAGACCTCTTTAAAGAAGCTCGCAAATTGGCTAAGAAAGATGCTAAATTGGAAGTGGCTATCGCTGCCGCTTATTTTGCTGCCGACCCTGTGGCTTATGATAAGAAAATTGAAAAGTGCATTGCCGATGCTCGTAAGTGGACCAAAGACGGCATTGTGGAAACTTACATCTGCGAAGGCGATATGAGTATGGCTAAAAATGATGTGGGCGACGCAATGGGTAAGTATGAAATGGCTTTCACCAAAGACGAAACCAACATTGAAGCCACTGTGAAATATGCCGACACTTATTTCCAAGTGAACAAGGAATTGGCGCTTGCAAAGCTCCATGAAATCATCAAGGCGCACCCCAATTCTGCTTTGGTGCAACGTCAGCTCGCTGAAAAACTTTATCAAAACGGCGATTTTGCTGAAGCTGCTGAACGCTATGGTAAATACATCACCAGCTCTAACAACCACTTCGACAAAGACGAAGCTCGCTATGCACAATTGCTCTACTTTGCCGACAAATTCGACGAATGCTACAAGGTGGCGTCGGCTTTGAAAGCCAAAATCACCCCGAAGAGCAACTACTATGTGCCTGCTTGCCGTATGATGATGTACAGCCTCGAAAACAAAGCACAATGGGAAGATGCTGTGGCTATCGGTAAAGAAATGTTTGCACAAAAGAAAGGGGCTAACGACGATAATTTCAACTACAAGGACCTCGTGATGTATGCCAAGGCTTTGGAAGAAGCTAAATTGCCTGAAGAAGCTATGAAATATTACGATGAAGCTATCCAAGTCAACCCCGACAACTTGGATTTGGCTCGCAACCTCTCAAGCCAAGCTGCCAAGGCTAAAGTGTTCGACAAGGCTATCTATTACGGAAAAAAGGTGCTTGAAAGCGACAAGAGCGTGAACAAAGACTTGGTGAATATGGCGCTCGTATATCAAGAAAAGGCTGTTGCCGACACTGTGCCCGAAACCAAGGCTGCTGCCTTTGCTGAAGCCATCTCCTACATCAACAAGGCACTTGAGGCTAATCCCACCGATATCGTTAACCTTTACTACAAAGCCGGTATCCAAACTGCAAGCGAACCTAAAAATAATGGTACTGCTCTCGAAACGATGCAAGCGCTGGCAAATGCCATTAAAGCACTTCCCGCCGACCAACAACCGGCTTACAAGGGCACACTCTGCTATGCTTACCAATACATTGGTTTGTATTACAATGGCGTGAAGAACAAACAAAAAGCCCTCGAAGCCTTCAAATTGTGGCTTGAGGCAGATCCTGAAAATCAAAACTTGCAAAAGGTGATTGAATCGCTGAGCAAGTAAGGCTTTTCAATTTTTGAAAATATGATTCAAGAGTCTGGGCATTTCTATCTGCCGAGACTCTTGCTTTTTTTTCGCTTTCGTTGTAACTTTGTGGAAAATCCCGTCGAAAGATGAAAAAGTTGATGCTATATATCCTTTTTTGCTTCCTGTCATTCACAATGTTTGCCTCTGTGAAGCAATTGTCGCCTGCCACCAAAATGTGGGTTCAGAATCATCAAATCGCTATTGCGAATGCCTCCTCCACGCAGTGTGTGGACGCATTTGTGTCGTTCGATTCCCCGACGGTGACGACTCGCCTTGAGCAAGCGGGGGCGAAGGTAAATTCGGTGTTTTCCAATTTCGCTACCGTTTCCATCCCGCTAAACCGAATTTATGCCATTTCCGATTTGCAAGGTGTGAATGAAATCGATGTGTCGCATCAAGTGCGACCGCTTTCCGGCTGTGCAGCTGCCTCCACCGGTGCCGTTAAGGCAAACGAGGGCATCGGCTTGGAATCGCCTTTCACCGGTAGGGGAGTGGTGGTTGGTGTTGTGGATACGGGGATTGATTTCAATCATCGTGCCTTCTTGGATTCCGATCTCAAATCGCGAATCCTGCGGGTGTATATTCCCTCCGATAATGCCGGCACACCCGTTCCCGGACTTCCGGGTTCGGAATATGTGGGCGCCGATATTGCGAATTTAACCCACGACTCCAACACGTCGCACGGAACGCACACCACCGGTATCGCAGCCGGCTCCATTTTGAGCGACTCCTACGATACCTATCGAGGTATGGCACCTCAGGCGGATATCGTGGTGTGTGCTTTGGGCGATGATTTGAGTGAGGTGCACGTGGTGGATGGTGTGAAATATATCGCTCAATATGCCGCTTCAGTAGGCAAGCCCTGTGTGATTAATATGAGTTTGGGCAATCACGATGGTCCGCACGATGGCACCGGCTTTATGGCGCGTGCTTTCGATGAAATTGTGGATACATATCCCCATACCGTTATCTGTTTGGCTTCCGGTAATGAAGGCGCGCAGCAGTTGTATCTTCACAAAACCATCACTGCAGGTCAGCCGCTATCCTCTTTTTTGAGCTATCCTACTGCCGAAGTGGATGCCTGGAGCAATACATCACTACCCTTTGGCATTCAATTGCATATTTTTGACAAAAACAGCCAATCTGTCATCTATTCCACCGATGTGGTCCACTCCGATACCACTTTCTCTGTCTACTCCAATGAGCACTTTTCTCAAGTGGTGAATTCCGGTGATTTGTCGATTGCTTTTGGCGTGAACGCTGTCACCGGCTATACCCGAATCTACTTCAAATCTGCTATGCGTTTAAAATCCGGATATGCTATTGGTGTTTCTTATCATTCCGCTGATGAAATGGATGTGCGAGTGTGGGAGTGCACCGGCGGTAGTTCTTTTCAGTCTTACAATATGAAAGGGTTCACTGCGGGCACTTCGGAATGTGCTATCAGTGATATGGCTACAGGTAAGCGTACCATCTCAGTGGGCTCGTATGTGAATCGCAAATCGCATTTCAATTATTTGGGCACCTCTATTACCGACACCTATGCCCAAGAGGGAAGCATTTCTACTTTTTCAAGTAGTGGGGTAGATGTGAATGGCGTTTCGCATCCGTTTATCACAGCTCCGGGCACAGCAGTGGTTTCGTCTGTCAACTCCACTTTGCCATTCAAATCCACCTACTCGATGATTCAACCCGATGCCACCGGTAGAGAATGTTATTGGGGCGTGATGAGTGGCACCTCAATGGCCGCTCCTTGTGTGTCGGGAATTGTGGCGCTGTGGCTACAAGCCAATCCGTTGCTCACCATCAACCAAGTGAAGCAAGTGATGGCTCTTTCAGCCGATAAAACCGACGTGACTGCCGATATTCACTGGGGTAATGGAAAGATTAATGCCTACCGAGGCTTGGTGGAGGTGCTTTCTTCCGATGTGCGCCCACCGGTCATCACGTCACAATCAATCACCATGGTGAGGGATAGCCAAAATGTGTGCCTTTTCGCATCAGATGCCTCGCCCCTCACCGCCACATTATTTGATATGAATGGCAAACTGATGGATAGAAAGCAAGGCATTCGCTCCGTTTCGCTTTCGCTATCGTCTCTTTCCAAAGGGGTCTATATCGTGAAGGCTGTTTGCCAATCCGCATACCAATCATTTAAGATAATCATTCAATAAAAAATGGTGCGCACCATCGTCGTTTTTCTCTTTTCCGTAGCCTTTTCGTGTGCTATTCATGCCGTGGACTTTTCTTCCGGCACCAAACGCTTTTTGCATCAATATCGGCGCACTGTCAAGCATGCCAAAAGCCATGCTTCCGCATCCCGGGTGCAGTGCTTTATTGAAGCCGACGCCCATGTGGCAGACTCTCTCCGCAGTAGTGGTATCGGTCTTACTCAAGTGGCGCCCCATCTTTACACAGCACAAATTCCCCCGACATTTTTATCCTCTTCCGCTGCGGATTGCATCGATAGAATAGCAGTTGCCAAAAAAGTGCAAATTTGTAATGATAGTGCTTTATATTTTAGCCATTGGGCACCATCTATCACTCCCGAATATTACTCGAAATTTGATGGCAGCGGAGTGATTGTGGGAATGATTGACACCGGCTTTGATTTGAATCACATCAATTTTAAATCGCCCACCGGCACATCTCGCATCTCGGCAGTATATTTCCCCACGGACACCACCGGTGCGCAGCCCGTAGTAGGTGCCGACACGCTTCCCGGAAGCGCGTATTATGCCGACCAAATTCTATCGCTCACCACCGATTGCACCGCACTGCATGGCACCCACACCACGGGCACGGCAGCCGGTAGCTATGTGGGCAACGCATATACCGGGGTGGCAAGGGGTGCCGAACTGGTGGTATGCGGAATGCCGGAAAATGAGTTAACCGATGTGAATATTGCCAATTCGCTCAAATTCATTTTCCACTATGCCGCCCTTGCCCAAAAGCCCTGTGTGGTGAATATGAGTTTGAGCTCCTATGCCGAAGCCCACGACGGTTCTTCTCACCTTTGCAAGGTGTTTGAAGAGTTGTCGGGAAGTGGCAAAATTATAGTGGTATCAGCCGGAAATGACGGTAATAAAGAGGTGTGTTTGCACAAAGATTTATCCTCCGCTTCCGACACCTTAACCACCTTCCTTTCCAATCAATATTATGGCTACAATTTGAATGGTCATTTGTCGATGTGGTCTGATTCAGAAGTGCCATTTTCGATGCGAGCGCAAGTGGTGGACCGCACCTCCGGCGAAGTGCTCTACGCATCGCCATGGCTATCGGCGTTGCCCGGCGATAGCATATATGCGGTTTCGAGCAAATCCGACTCCTGTTTCGCCCGATTTTTCAATGGAGAATGCCTTTTTGCTGCGGCGTTGGAAGCCAATGGCAAATTTCATGCCGATTTTGTGGTAGAAGCCCAATACATCAACGCCAATCAGGCCATGCGTTTGCAATTCACGGCAGATGCGCCCACGAAGCTAAGAGGGTGGGGCAGTAGCAATATGCGATTTCTTTCTTATGGCTTTCCCAATCACAGCTCCGGCGACACATCCATGAGCATTAGCGATTTATGCACCTCCGACAGCGTGATTTCTGTAGGTGCTTACTGTTCGCGCACCTCACCTGCCGTGATTTCGGGTGTGAATGCCGATGTGGTGAAAGGGGCAAAACTCCATCAAATCGCTCCGTTTTCGGCGTATGGGCAAGATATGCGTGGGGTGGCGCATCCCGATGTGGTAGCCCCCGGTATGGCGGTGGTGTCGTCCTACAGTCGCTACAATCAATCGATGGCGGTCAGCAACAATTGGCTCACCACTTTGGAGCAGGTGGGTGGCACTACTTATCCCTACGGCATCAATGGCGGAACGTCGATGTCGGCACCGGTGGTGACCGGCGCCATAGCGCTTGCTCTCCAAGCCAATCCGCATCTTTGTGTTGCCGACGTGAAATCATTGCTCCGCCTCACTTCCACCCGCGATTCTTTCGTGGAAAGTGACCCCATTCGCTGGGGAAGTGGCAAACTCAATATTCAATCTTTTCTACAAAAAGCACAAGCCCCACAGCCCCTCGATTTAAATGCTGATGGAGAAGTGAATGTGGGTGATGTAACCTACCTCATTACCGTCATTATCAATGAAGCGCCCCATCCACACACCGATATCAACGGCGATGGCGCAACCAATGTGAGCGATGTGTCAGTCCTCATCAATCACCTACTCTCGGCTGATTAAATATCACGGCTCTTTCATTTAAAAAAAACGTGATTTCTCAAAAAATTGTTCTATTTTA
>SAMEA3663025__coassemble_622_pt1 | contig 21741 bp, 18 predicted proteins | sample SAMEA3663025__metabat2_low_PE_039 | metagenome-assembled genome bin SAMEA3663025 (sample SAMEA3663025) | pig gut metagenome | biome: pig gut; feature: pig-associated habitat; material: faeces | place: France | collected 2012
ACATTTCAAAGAACTCGGTGGCAAAGTTAATGATGGTGTGCATAGAGGGCAATACCAATAGGGAATGTTCTTATTTGGGGGGGGCTTGGTGGGATGGAAAAGAACAAAAAGTCACGGTGGATGTGTTTTAAATGAAAGAGCCGTGGCTGACAAGGCTGATTATTTGGGGGCATATTTCGTGAATTGAAGGAAAAGCAGTAAATTTGCACCCGGCAAATAGCCTCATTCATTTTTCACTATGGCTTTAGAACACCACATCACTGCAAAGATAGAAACGCTGGGTTGCAAACTCAATTTCTCCGAAACCGCCACCATCAGCGCATTGCTTGCCAAGCGCGGCATTATGCCGGCGCAGCAGGGCGATGTGCCGAAGGTGTGTGTGGTGAACACGTGTAGCGTTACGGAATTGGCGGATAAGAAGTGCCGCCAACACATTCGCAGCCTCATCAAGCGCTATCCCGATGCGCTGATGGTGGTCACGGGGTGCTATGCCCAGCTCAAAAGCAAGGAAATTGCTGCTATTGAGGGGGTGGATATGGTGTTGGGTAGCGAGCAAAAATTGCATATTGCCGACTATGTGGAGCAGTGGTTCAGCCATCAGCAAAAGCAGGTGGAGGTAACGCCCCACAACGAGATTCACACCTTTAGCCCATCGTGCGAGCGGGGTTGCCGCACACGCTATTGGCTGAAGGTGCAAGACGGATGCGACTATTTTTGCACTTATTGCACCATTCCTATGGCGCGCGGACGAAGCCGGAGCGGCACCATTGAGAGCCTTGTGGGGCAAGCGCGCGAAGTGGCTGCCCAAGGCGGCAAGGAAATCGTGATTACCGGTGTGAATATCGGCGACTTTGGCAAAAACACCGGCGAGCAATTCATTGATTTGCTGCGCGCTTTCGACCAAATAGAAGAAATTGAACGCTTCCGCATATCAAGCATTGAGCCCGACTTGCTCTCCGACGAAATTATCCGATTTTGCGCCCAATCGCGTGCCTTTATGCCGCATTTCCACATTCCGCTGCAATGTGGCTCCGATGCCGTGCTCCAACTCATGCACCGCCACTACGACACTGCCCTTTTTGCCGAAAAGGTGCACAAAATTAGGGCTCTCATCCCCGACTGCTACATAGGCGTGGACGTGATGGTGGGTAGCCGGGGCGAAACACCGGAGCATTTTGAAGAATCGCTTCGCTTTATCGAGAGCCTCGATATGCAACACCTGCACGTATTTCCCTATAGCGAGCGACCCGGCACCATGGCTTTGCGTATCCCCTACATTGTGCCCGAAAAAGAGAAAAAAGAGCGCGTGGCGCGCATGATGGAACTGAGCGAGCGCCAAGAGCGCCGCTACATAGAGCGCTACATCGGCACCATTCGCCCTGTGCTTTTCGAGCAGCCTCACGGCGATGCCCCTATGCACGGCTTCACCGACAATTACATCCGCGTGAACGTGCCGCCTTGCGATGCTTTGGTGAATCGCGTGGTGAATGTGCGCCTGCTGAGCATCGGCGCCGACCTCAGCGTGGATGCCGAAGTGATTGATAGTGTAACCCCTCAATCCCCCACCCCGGCAAGATGAAAGAGAAATGGCAAAATGTGCTTTTAGCGCCCTTGGCATGGATGCTCCATTTGCTGGCGTGGATGCCATGGTGGTGGATTTGGCTCAATGCCGACGTGATGTATTTCATCGCCTACCGCATGCTGGGCTACCGCAAACGAATCGTTCGCAAAAATTTGGTGGACAGTTTTCCCAACCTTTCGCTCGATGAAATCAAGCGAATTGAGCGCCAATTTTATCGCAATTTTGTGGACTACTTTTTTGAAGCCATCAAAATGCTCCACATCAGCAACGAAGAGATGCGGCGCCACATGCAGTTTCGCGACGTGCTCTTGGTGGACGAAGCCATAGCCCGCGGCCAAAGTGTGATGCTCTATGCTGCCCACACCTTCAATTGGGAATGGCTCACCAGCATCAGTATGTGGTTTAATGATTCCACTCTGCGCGCCAAACCCATCATCGGACAAGCATATCACCCCTTGGAAAACGCGTGGTTCGACCGCTTTTTTCTGCATTTGCGCAGCCGCTTCAGCGAGTGCTTCCCCAGCAGCGAAGTGCTCCGCACCATGATGGGAGCCAAACGCGAAGGCAGGCTCATGGTGCTGGGATTTTTGAGCGACCAACATCCGCTACCGGGCCACAAGGGTGTGATTACACGATTTTTGAACCACCCCACCGATTTTATCAATGGCACTGAAGCCTTGGCGCGCAAGCTCGACATGACGGTGCTCTATTTCGACATACGAAAACTCAAACGCGGGCATTACGAATGTGTGATTACGCCTATGTTTGAGCACGCCAAAAATGAGCCGAAAGACGCTATCACCCTGCGCTATGCCGAGATGCTTGAATCATTTATCCATCGCGACCCGGCACTGTGGATGTGGACCCACAACCGCTGGAAGCGACCCGTGCAATATCCCGAAAATTTTCAATCTCAATCTAAATAAAGAGCCCCAATGAAACCCGTAGCCGTAATTATCCTCAATTGGAATGGAGCCGCACTTTTGCGCAAATATCTGCCCTCGGTGATAGCCAACACCAATGCCGACATCGCCGACGTGATAGTGGCTGACAATGGTAGCACCGACGAGAGTGTGAAGGTGCTCAAGGAGGAATTCCCTACTGTGAAAACACTCCTATTCGACCAAAATTGGGGCTTTGCCGAAGGCTACAACAAATGCGTGAGCATCACAGCCTACCCCTACACCGTGCTGCTCAATAGCGATGTGCGCACACCGCAGGGATGGCTCGAGCCGCTCTACCATTTTATGGAACAAAATCCCGATGTGGGTGCCGTGCAACCCAAACTCCTGAAAGACTTCGGAGCCGACGACCACCGACAAGTGTTTGAATACGCAGGTGCAGCAGGCGGATTTATCGACTGCCATGGCTTCCCCTACTGCCGCGGGCGCATTTTTAGCACCGTGGAAGCCGACCACGGGCAATACGATGATGCCCCCACCAACATTTTTTGGGCCACCGGCGCCTGCTTTATGGTGCGCAGTGAGGTGTATGCAGCGGTGGGCGGACTCGACAAAGATTTCTTTGCACACATGGAGGAAATCGACCTCTGCTGGCGAATGCTAAATGCCGGGCACCGCATTTGCTACGTGGCGCAAAGCCGGGTGTTTCACCTTGGGGGAGGGAGTCTGCCGCAAGGCAATCCGCGCAAAACGTATCTCAATTTCCGCAACAATCTGCTCCTTTTGCACAAAAATCTCCCGGCTAAAGATGCCCGCCACACCCTCTTCGTGCGTCGCCTCTACGACACGCTCGCCTTTTTCCAAAGTCTGGCATCACTGCATTTTGGCGACGCCAAAGCCATTATCCGCGCACATCGCCACTTCCGCACCATGCGCCGCAATTATCCCCAACCTGCCACCAAAAATTGGCTGAAAGCCTTCCCCGAAGGTGGGCGAAACATCATCGTGGACTACTACCTCCGCCGACGCAAAAAATTCACCGACCTGAAATAAACGAAGCCCTTCCACACTCTTCCACCACCAAAACAAACACGCACCTCATCCCGCATCTGCTCTCTGGCTCTCTAACTTCCCGCATTGCATTTGCAATTTTTTGGGGTAAAACTATTGACAAGGGCTTCATAATGTTGTAATTTTGCAACTAATTTGGTTTTTTGCCGATTTATGCACCTATGCTTTTCGGCAACCACCACTTTCAATGCTTCAAAACAAACTTATATATCATTATGACGACAAGTAACAAACTAACCACGGAGGTGAAATCCGCTAAATCCAAAGAGGTAAAATCCGTTGATTCCAAAGAGGTGATGCCTTTGGGAAAAATCAACTACATTTTAATTGCGGCGTGCGTGCTTCTGATTATGCTGGGCTTCTATCTGATGACCGGTAGCGCCAACACGGGTAGCACGTGGAACGAGGATGTGTTTAGCACCACACGCACCGTGGTGGGCCCGATGGTGGCTTTGGCAGGCTTCACACTGATGATTTTTGCCATCATTTTCAAGAAAAAGAACCGCAACGAGAGCGAAGAATAAGCATCGGCTATGGATTGGATACAAGCATTGATTTTGGGGCTGATTCAAGGCCTCACCGAATACTTGCCCGTGAGCAGTAGCGGCCATTTGGCGATAGGGTCGTATTTGTTTGGCATAGAAGGCGAAGAAAACCTTGCTTTCACCGTGGTGGTGCATGTGGCTACCGTGCTGAGCACTTTCGTGATTCTGTGGAGCGAAATCGACTGGATTTTTCGCGGTTTATTTAAATTCAAACTCAACGACGAAACCAAGTATTTCCTCAATATCGTGGTGTCGATGATTCCTATCGGCATTGTGGGCGTGTTTTTTAAAGACTACGTGGAAGAGGTGTTTGGCTCGGGGTTGCTGATTGTGGGCTGTATGTTGCTACTCACAGCGGCACTTCTCGCCTTTTCCTACTATGCCAAACCACGCATCAAGGAAACCATCTCTTGGAAAGACGCGCTCGTGATTGGCTTGGCGCAAGCCGCTGCCGTGATGCCGGGATTGTCGCGCTCGGGTAGCACCATTGCCACGGGATTACTTTTAGGCAATAAAAAGGAAATGATGGCACAATTCTCTTTCTTGATGGTGATTCCTCCCATTTTGGGCGAAGCCTTGCTCGACACGATGAAAGCCTTAAAGGGTGCCAACCCATTTGGCGACATCTCTACCCTTGCTCTTGCCGTGGGATTTGTGGCGGCTTTCGTGTCGGGATGCTTGGCTTGCAAATGGATGATTAATATCGTGAAGAAAGGCAAACTCATCTACTTTGGCATCTACTGCGCCATAGTGGGTGTGGTCACCATAATTTGTTCGTTGATTTAACGTGCTCCCACATGCTCAATCCCATAGAAGGCGAAATATTCTACGTTGATAAACCCCTACACCTCACCTCTTTTGCCGTGGTGAAGAAGGTGAGGGGCACTTTGCGTCGGATGCTGGGCTCCGGCAATGTGAAAGTGGGCCATGCCGGCACACTCGACCCTCTTGCCACAGGGGTGCTCATTATTTGCACCGGACGCAAAACCAAGCAAATCGACTCCCTACAAGCCGGAGTGAAAGAATACGTGGCTACCATTCAATTGGGCGCCACCACGCCATCGTTCGACCTCGAAACACAAATCGATGCCACCTACCCCTGGCAGCACATCACGCCGGAACAAATCAGCGAGGTGCTGCAGCAGCAATTCACGGGCACCATTGAGCAAGTGCCACCCAAATTCAGCGCTTGCAAGGTGGGCGGTAAACCCGCCTACAAATTGGCAAGAAAGGGCAAAGAGGTGGAAATCAGACCAAAAACCTTGGTCATCGGCGAAATTGAGGTGCTGGAATGTGGATTGCCGGCATCACCCTCGCTCACCATTCGTGTGGTGTGCAGCAAGGGTACCTATATCCGCGCGCTCGCCCGCGACATTGGCACGGCACTCAATAGCGGCGGACATCTCACAGCACTGCGCCGCACGCGCGTGGGCAAGGCACGGGTGGAAGATTGCCACACCTTGGAGGCACTCATCGCTCACTTGGAGGAGGAATCCTACGTGATGCCCGACCAAGCCGAACAAATGCGATTGGATGCCGAACGCATCGCCAATAAAGCGCGTGCCGCAGCAATGAAAGCAAAAAGAAAAGCCACTCTAAAAGCATCGGAATAAAGAAAATATAATCATTTTTTTCACACTATACACTGCATGAAATTATCTGAATTCAACACCAACATGCCGGAAGAGCTTATCGCGATGAAGCCTACACAGCATCGCGACGAAGCAAGATTGATGGTGCTGCACCGCACCACAGGAGAAATCGAACACAAAGAACTCTTTACCAGTGTGCTCGACTATTTCAACGAAAACGACCTCTTTGTGTTTAACAACACGCGCGTGTTTCCTGCCAAATTGGAAGGCAACAAGGAAAAAACAGGTGCCAAAATCGAGGTGTTTCTGCTCCGAGAACTCAACGAAGAAAACAAACTGTGGGACGTGCTGGTGGAACCTGCCAGAAAAATCAGAATCGGCAACAAACTCTATTTCGGGCTCGACGATTCGATGGTGGCTGAAGTGATCGACAACACCACTTCACGTGGTCGCACACTTCGCTTCCTCTACGACGGACCTCACGACGAATTTAAAGCCAATCTCTTTGCCTTAGGCAGCACGCCCCTACCACAATATATTCAGCGACCGGCTGAAGCCGAAGATGCCGAGCAATATCAAACCATCTTCGCCGAAAACGAAGGCGCTGTGGTGGCTCCATCGGCAGGATTGCACTTTAGCCGCGAACTGATGACGCGTATGCAAATCAAGGGAATTGATGCCGACTTCCTCACCATGCATGTGGGATTGGGCAGCTACCGCAAAATCGATGTGGAAGACCTTACCAAGCACCGCATGGATAGCGAACAAATGCTTATCACTCCCGAACTCTCTGCCAGAGTAAATGCCAAGCGCGATGCCGGCAACAAGATTTGCGCCGTGGGCACTTCGGTGCTTCGCGCTATGGAAACTTGCGTGTGTATGGGCGGTCACATCAAGGCCTACGACGGATGGACCAACAAATTCATCTTCCCACCCTACGATTTCACCACGTGCGACGCCCTCATCAGCAATTTCCACATGCCTTTCTCAGTGATGCTGATGATTTCATGTGCCTTCGGTGGCTACGAACAAGTGATGCACGCCTACCAAGTGGCTATCGACGAAAAATATCGCTTCGGCGCATACGGCGACGCACTGCTCATCGTAGATTAATAAGATTATCAACCCTCTCAACCATAAATGGGCGCTTCCTCAAAAGAGCGCCTATTTTTCATAAACAGACAAAACATTTTTACAGTAAACAAAAATGAAAAAAATCATCACCTTACTGTTTGCCACACTTTTTGCCACAGCCATATATGCTGCCGAAATCACCTATCGTGTGGCTTCTTACAATGCAGACACCGACGATTTCGTGCTGGAGGCTTGGGGCGAAAAGCCGGCTGGCGCATCGGCATATTTCTTCAACGACTACGGTGCCACCACAGGCAACCGCTACAACCAAATTCCACGCCGCCACCAAGCCTCGTTTGAGCTCTACGGCTGGCAAGGCTGCACCATCAAGAGCATCACTTTCTCAATGTGCTCTAACAATAAGGCCGGCACTATCGGCTACACGATTGAGGATGGCCAAAACGAAATCAGCAAAATGGTTCCGGTGGATTTTGCGAGCGAACAATGGTTTGGCGAATGGCTGTCGAAAGACCACAATGTGTATGGCGACATCACCAAATTGCTGAACCTTGACCCTCTCACCACCGACACGTTGGCAATCAACCTGATGGGTGGCACGAGCGAAGGCTCGGTGTATATCAATTCCGTCACCATCTGCTACGACGCCCCCGAAGACATGACTTTGGAAAGTCCGCAGGGCTGGGAGTTTGAAAAATTGGAGAAGAAGAGCACCATTGCCGAAGGCGACGTGATTATGCTCTATCGCTCCGGCGTGGCTGCTTGCGACCTCGGCGGCATGACGACATCGAAATACCTCGATGCGAAGGGCATCAACAACACCAGCGTCGTGAATGAGCCCGATGTGCTGCTGTTCCGTCTTGCCAAAGAAGGCACGGCATGGACACTCACCGACCAGCAAGGACGCAAACTCGGTGCGAAAGGCGAGCGAAACCTCGCATGGGACGAAGGCGTTACCACATGGAACATCACGCTCGGCTACGACGGTGCAACCATCGCCAGCACCAACGCCAAATATGGCACACTGCGCTTCAATGCGCCTGCCGAAAGCTACGCCCGCTTCTGGAACTACACCAGCACATCGCTTCCATTGCCATACGCCTATCGCCGTGTGTCTCAAAGTCAACCTACCACACCCATTGGCATCACGCTCAACTACACGGAGCGCACCATCAAACTTGGTGAGCAAGACACCATCATGGTAAAACCCACCATCACGCCCGCAAAAGCCCTTGACAAGCGAGTGGCATGGGAAAGCACCAACACCGACGTGGCAACGGTGAAAAACGGCATCGTCCACCCCATCGGTGTAGGCACCACCATCATCAAAGCCACCACCTTGAGCGGCGGCGTGCAGGCTGAAATGCGCCTCACCATCACCAGCAGCACCCCAATGGGCGACATCAACGGCGACGGCACAGTTGACGTGACCGACGTCACCGCCCTCATCAACCACATACTCGGCACCGCCCCCTTCCCCACCGAAGTGTGCGACCTCAACGCCGACGGCGAAATCAACGTGACCGACGTCACCACCCTCATCACCCACCTCCTAAAATAATTAGGCACCGCACTGAATCCACATAATAAAAAGTAGAGGCAGTGTTGTGGCTACTGAATATGATGCCGCTCTTTCTCGCACATATACCAAATACATTATGTAGCCCATCTCCTGACCTTGTAGAAAGCGAGATGCAGAACCGCCCCTTTGCAATCCGGAAATTATGAAAGACGAATAGTTTGCTATTGAGGATATAACAGTGGTTTTAGCCACGCGACTGATGGAAGAAAAGGGCATGGATATGATTGATGCGCTCGATGCCATCTACAATTCCGACACATTTGCAAAAGTGGTTGATAAATCCACTGGGCTGATGTGTCAAAGCGATGCCTATATCCACGACTACCTCACCCACGAAATTGAGACAGGAAAAATGGGGTAAGCCCTAACTCCTAAAGATTATACAAGCACAGAAGTCACGGCTATCATCTGTTTACTATCAACGAAAAACTTAATCCAGCCTCAGAAGGTCTCCAAGAACGAATGCAATAATAGCAAGCCCGTAAAAGATAATTACAGACACTGCACTCCACAAGGCCCATTTACCAGCTGATTTGCTTGCCTCCTCGGCTTCAAGGTATTTGCCTTGGTAGTAGAGCGAACTCACTTGCGAGGCTTTCACAATGCTCACGATGCCAAATGGCAAGCAGCAAAACACGGTGCATAATATGCCCCACACCAAATTGGTGGGTGGCTTGGGCACACGATGATTGCGCTCCGGCTGGTATGCATCGCCGTAGGGAGGTGGCGCTTGATAAGGAGGTGCTTGGTTGGCAAACAAATGCGCCAAGGCCGGCACTTGATTGGCGGGAACCCACGTCACCAAACCTTCGGTCCACACCGGTGTGGTGGGCGTTAAGCCGTTCAATAGCATCACGCTTTCGTCCATCGGCCCCATTTGTTGGCCATTAATTTGCATAAAATATTGTGCCATATTCTTATGTGATTGCGTAAATTTTTGCCCACATCAAAATTCTGTGGGGTGATATTTCTTCAGCAATGCCATAATGGGAGCTGCTTTGGCAGCTTGGCCATTGTCGGAATAGTGTTGGCAAAGCACTTTGGCAGGTTCCAAGCAGTTGGTGGTAAAGAAACGACGACTTGCCTTATCGGCGGCTTCCATCAGTTGCACGCCCTTAGCTTCGTCTTTTTCAAATCCCTTCACACCATTGTAGGTCCACATTCCCACGTATGCCATGCACTCGGGGTTGTTTTGCTCGGCACCTTTTTTGGCATATTCCACAGCCTTGGCTTCGTCTTTAGCCACGATTTCTTCTTGGTCGGCAAAGGTTTTAAAGCCATTCAAATACACTTCAAAGAGTTCGGCAGTGGCATCGCCATAGCCCATATCGCTGGCTTTTTGGATGAGCTCGAGGCTCTTGAGCTTGTCTTCCTTGGTGTCCCAAGCCGATTGCAGGGTGCAGAAGCCCTTGCGCTCAAGTGCGAAAGCCGAACCGGCAGCAATGCATTCGTCGAACATGGCATTGGCGGTTTCGGGGTCCATATCTTGGTTGTAGATAATGGCAGCCAAGCGCACCTTGCTGTCGATATCGCCTTCAGCCACAGCCTTTTTCAAAAATTTGCGGGCTTGGTCGTAGCGCTCGGCATCGTACCATTTTTTGCCTTCTTCAGCATTGCTGAGGGTGGATTGCTGAGCGGCAGCGGGTTTTGCCTTAGCGGCAGTTCTCTTTTTCTGTGCAGTGGCGGCACCGCAGCATAGCAATGCAGCACACATGATTACTACAATTTTTTTCATCGTTGGAAAATCGTTATAAAAATTAATATTTGTTGGTGTTTTGAATATTTTCTGTGCAAAAAGTTTAATTTCCAAACCACAAATTTCCAAACTTTTATGCAAATCTGCAACTTTTTCGCACCAAAAAGACACTCGATAAAAAAATTGCTCTAAATAATTGTAATTTAAAAAAATATTTATACATTTGCACATCAAACCAAAACAAACTACAAAGCAAACTCTAAATCAACTTATTCGATAACCAAAAAAACTAAACAATTTATCATTATGAAGAAATTTTTACTTCTTGCCGCTATGATGGTGGCTCTCTGCGCATCCGCACAAAGTTATTCGCTCGTCGGTTATATTAATGGTGCAGACTATGGTTGGTATAACGATGCCGATAATCCGGGCACATACCTATTTGATGAGAATGGCAAACTTACCGCAACTTTCAATCAAGTTTCTTATGTGTTTGTAAAGCTTTCCGACAATAGCAAATCGTTCCTCTCTCAAAACTATGTAGATTTCACCGGCAATAGCGCTACTGCTACTATGGTGAATGGTCAAAACTATGGCGAAAAGATGAGAGTTCCCGGAAACAAGGAAGTTACTTTCACGCTCACCGAGGTTGACGAAAACACAATCACCCTCACTGCTTCCGTTGCACCAGAACCTATGGCCGCTTGCTTTATGAAGCACAATTGGGGTGGCGGCGGCGACGACTCCTGGACTTGGAAAGAAGCTACAAAAGTGGAAGGCACCGACGGCTTCACTTTGCAAGAAGTGTATGGCGGCAGTGGCGTGAATGTGAACTCCGCAGCTTCAGACGCAGGTGCCAAATGGTTTGCTGAACCCACTGTAGGTGGCGATGTAGCTGTTGGCGACTTGTGCGTCTTCACCTATTTCGAAGGTCAAGACTATGTACGCATCGACAAAGTGGTTCCCACCGCTATCAACGACATCAACGTAACTGCTACCAAGGCTTACAAAACTATCGAAAACGGTCAAGTAATCATCGTTAAAGACAACGTACGCTACAATGTGATGGGTCAACCTATGAAATAATCCCCACCGCTAAATAGCAACAGTCATACATCGCAGTAGTCGGCGCCCCATTCAGCACCGGCTACTGCCTTTTTTATCCCCCACCCCAACGCCAATTATTTTTGACAAGGGACTATCCCCCTGTTCACAGATACTTACGCAACCAAAGTGACAAACTCCCGTGTGTTTTGCTTTGCCCAAAGTGCTATTTTTATCTTACTCGCAACATCAATTTCCTCAAAAATGCTACTGATTTGCAAAGATTGTATAAAAATTGGGCGATATCACTCCGGGGTATTGGAAGAATTACAAAAAATGAGTAAATTTGACTCAAAATACAAATTATTATGGCGAAAACCGATAAATTAAAATCCTATAAAATCGAACGTCGTGACTTCCACGACAAGGTGATTAATTTCTTTAACACCGCCGACAATGTCCCCTACAACTACAAGCAGGTGTCGCAGCAAGTGGGTGCCACCACGCCACGCCAGCGTGCTATGGTGGTGGAATTGTTGGAGCAACTGCATGTGGATGGCTTCGTGACTGAGGTTACGCCGGGCCGCTTTAAAGCGGTGATGCGCTCCACGGTGGAAGAGGGCATTTTCATTCGTCGCGGCAATGGCAAAAACTCTGTGGACACTGCCAACGATGATGGCAAGCCCATCTTTGTGGCTGAGCGCAATTCTATGCACGCCCTCAATGGCGACCGGGTGCTGGTGCATATCAGCGCCGCACGCGAAGGTTTGGAACCGGAAGCGAAGGTGCTCAAAATTTTGGAGCGAAAGGAACAGGTGTTTACCGGCACGCTACAAGTGAAAAAATATTTTTCGCTGCTTGCCGTGGATAGCAAATATTTAGCCACCGATATCTTTATTCCTAACGACAAACTGAAGGGCGGCAACACCGGCGACAAGGCTGTGGTGCGCATCATTGAATGGCCCGAAAATGCCAATAGCCCTATCGGAGAGGTGGTGGATGTGCTGGGTGAAGCCGGGAGCAACAATGCCGAAATCAATGCCATTATGGCGGAATTCGGCTTGCCCTACGTGTATCCGCAAAATGTGGAAAAGGCTGCCAATAAAATTAGCGATGTGATTTCGGAGGAAGAAATTGCTCGCCGCCGCGATATGCGCTATGCCACCACTTTCACCATCGACCCTGCCGATGCAAAAGACTTCGACGATGCGCTCTCTATTGAGCGCGTGGAGAACGGACATTGGCGCGTGGGTGTGCACATTGCCGACGTCACCCACTATGTGACCCCGGGCAGCATCATCGATAAGGAAGCGGAAAGCCGCGCCACCTCGGTGTATTTGGTGGACCGCACCGTGCCGATGCTCCCCGAACGACTCTGCAACAATATTTGCTCGCTGCGCCCGCACGAAGATAAGTTGGCGTTCTCGGTGATTTTTGAGCTCGACAACGAAGCCAAAATCCACGCCTACGAAATCGTGCACACGGTAATCAATAGCAATCGCCGCTTCTCTTACGAAGAGGCGCAAGAGGTGATTGAAACCGGCAAGGGCGATTTGTGCGAAGAAATTCTCACACTCAATCAGCTGGCGCAAAAATTGCGTGCGGCGCGCTTTGCCAATGGCGCCGTGGATTTCAGCCGCGAAGAAATGAAGTTTGAAATCGACGAAAATGGCAAACCCGTGGCGGTGCACGTGCATGTGTCGAAAGAAGCCAACAAGCTCATTGAGGAATTTATGCTCTTGGCAAATGTGCAAGTGGCGGAGCATATCGGCAAGAAAAAGCGCGGCAAAAACCCGAAGGCTTTCGTGTATCGCATACACGACGTGCCCAACAACGACAAACTCTCGAATTTTTCCGACATTGCAGCGCGATTTGGTTATAAGGTGAAAACCTCCGGTTCTGCCAAGGAGGTGAACCTGAGCATCAATGCCATGCTCGAAAAAGCAAAAGGCACCCCCGAAGAGGAAATGCTTTCCATCCTTGCCATTCGCTCTATGGCGAAAGCCACCTATTCTGCCACCAATGTGGGTCACTATGGCTTGGCTTTCGACTACTACACCCATTTCACATCGCCCATTCGCCGCTATCCCGATATGATGGTGCACCGCTTGCTCGATCGCTATGCACAAGGCGGACGCAGCGTGAGTTTGCCGGCGCTGGAAGAGGAATGTAAGCATGTGAGCGCACAAGAGCAGCTCGCTGCCGATGCCGAACGCGCCAGCATCAAATACAAGGCGGTGGAATTTATGGGCGATAGATTGGGCGAGGTGTTTAGCGGTCACATTTCCGGCGTTACGGAGTGGGGACTCTATGTGGAACTCACCGACACCCACTGCGAGGGTATGATTCCCGTGCGTGACCTCGACGACGATTTCTATGAATTCGACGAGAAAAATTATTGCCTGATAGGCCGCCGCCGTCGTCGCATCTATCGCTTGGGCGACGATATCACCATCCAAGTGGCGCGCGCCGATTTAATTAAAAAGCAACTTGATTTTGTGCTGGTGGACAAAAACAATCCTGCCGGTACGCACCGCATCGACCGGGCTCCCATCACCCATGCTTCGCGCCTGAAATCTGCCGACACCAAAGCCGAACATAAGCGCGCCGGCTATGAGCAGAGCAAGCCTTCTCGCCGACAGCAGCGAGGCAAGCGTGGCAATTCCACCCGCCGAAATGCCGCCCGCAAAAAAAGAAAATAGCCCACATCATCATCATTCATTCATGTTTGAGATAATGAGAAAATTCGTTATTGCATTGGTTTTTGCTGCTTTTGGCTTAGCGGCTGTGGCGCAGCAAGCCTTGGGCGAACGTGTGGAAGTGGCGTCGCCCACCGTGAATGCCGACGGCACCGTCACTTTCCAATTTTATGCCCCTCAGGCGCAGAGCGTGAAAGTAGTGAGTTCGGATATTTTCCCTTCTGCCGACCATTGCGCCGATATGGTGAAGGCTGCCGATGGCGTGTGGAGTTTCACCACAGGGGTGCTAAAGCCGGAACTGTATATGTATAATTTTGTGGTGGATGGCGCCAAGGTGACCGACCCGAGCAATGTGTATATGATTCGCGACATTGCCTCGGTGTTTAGCATCTTTATCGTGGCCGGCACGCAAGCCGATTTGTATTGTGTGAACGATGTGCCACACGGCACGGTGGCGAAAATGTGGTACGATAGTCCTTCGCTGGGAATGAAGCGCCGCATCACGGTTTACACCCCTGCCGGCTATGAAACCTCCGGCAAGCGCTACCCGGTGCTCTACTTGCTCCATGGCAAGGGCGGCGACGAGGAAGCGTGGACTTCGCTTGGCAGAGCCTCGCAAATTCTGGATAATCTGATTGCGCAAGGCAAGGCACAACCGATGATTGTGGTGATGACCAATGGCAATGCTTCGCAAGAAGCGGCACCGGGCGAATCGCGCTATGGCTTGCTCACTCCCACTATCGATTTGCCCAAAACCATGGACGGCGCTTTTGAATTGGCATTCCCCGATGTGGTAAAGTTTGTGGATAGTGACTTCCGCACCATCGCCACCAAAGAAGGAAGAGCGATAGCGGGCTTGAGTATGGGTGGCTTTCATTCCTTCCATATTTCTAAGCAGTTTCCCGACATGTTCCACTATGTGGGACTGTTTTCGGCTGCCATTTTCCGAGAGGAAGGAAAAGCAGAAATTTATTCCGACATTGAAAATAAATTGGTGGCGCAATTCTCACACCACCCCGGGCTCTACTACATTGCCATCGGCAAAGACGATTTTCTGTACACCGACAATGTGCGCCTGCGTGCCATGCTCAGCAGCCACCATCTTCCCTACGAATATGTAGAAACCGATGGCGGTCACATTTGGCGCAATTGGCGCATCTATCTCTCGCAATTTGCCTGCAAAATTTTTCGATAGGCTGATGTGATGTGTTACGCCTATCGCCCGGGCGAAAGCCGTGACACCTGCGCTTAATCTTCGGAGATGTGGTAGCGCACGAAGGCTTCCATCGCCTCATAACTTGCCAGCCCCAATTCCGAATAAAGGTTCGCCAACGAAGTGTTGCGGTCGATGCTGGTTTGCCATGCCAATTTGCCGTTTTCCGGGTCGCGGAAAGGAGCATCGTGCACCTGCGATTGGTGCTTGAGGATGGCTTGTCGCTTCACACTAAATTCTTCAGGACTCATGGGCACGGTCATTTCCACATTGTCGATTTCCCATTGTCCCCATTGTCCGCGATACATCCACAAGCGGCAATCGCGCATCCAAGGCTCATGTTTGAGTTCTATCACGGCACGCAACAATGCTTCGCCGGCGCGTTCGTTCACCCCGTTGGGGTCGAAGTCGGCAGCAAAGAAAATTTGATGCGGGCGCAATTCCTCAAGTAGGCGTTTGATGGGCGCCACATCGGCTTCCGTCACCTTGCCATTGCCAAAGGGCGATTCGCAATAGAATGGCAAATTCATTTCGTGGATATTATCGGGATTCACACCCAAATATTTGCAACTCATTCGACACTCACACGAGAGTATCAAACCCTTGGTAAAACGTATTTCCGCAGAGTCGGGGTCGCCCGGCTTTTTGGCGCGCAATCCCTCCTCTATTTCGCGGGTGAGAGACTCGTGGGCAGGCGAATCAAAGCGAAAACGCTCGGAAAAGCGCTTCGACAGCATAATGGTGCGTTCCAAATCTTCATCGCTCACCATCAAGTCGCCATTGGTTTGGAATGCCACATGCACATCGTGCCCCTGCTGCACTAAGCGCCTCAGGGTGCCTCCCATCGACACCACCACATCGTCGGGCGAAGTGCTAAAGCACACCACGCGCTTGGGATAGGGCTTGGCGCGCTCAGGGCGAGAAGCATCGTCGGCATTAGGCTTGCCGCCGGGCCAACCGGTGATGGTGTGTTGCAACTCGTTGAAAATGCGGATGTTCACATCATAGCCCGAACCAAACACCGTCACCAATTCGCTCAAGCCATTATCGTTGTAGTCTTTGTTGGTGAGTTTGAGAATGGGCTTGCCGGTTTGCCGGCTGAGCCACACAATGGCGCGCCGCACCAGCTGGTCGGTCCATTCACACGAGGTTACTTTCCACGGAAAACTGATGCGTGTGAGCAGCGAAGCCGCGTCGAGGTCCACCACCAGTTTCACGTCTTGGTGCATTTGCAAAAACGACGACGGCGTGTTGTCGCAAATGCGACCCTCAATGGTTTGGTACACGGCATTGGCACTGGCATCGCCCCACGCCACGCAAATAATTTTGCGTGCCGCCAGCAAATTCGACATACCGAGCGTAACGGCAGTGTCGGGCGCCACTTCGCATTGGTAGCTATCGGCAATGCGTTGGCGGCTATCGTTGCTCAGCAGCACCAATCGGCAAGATGAAGTGGATTGCGAGCCCGGTTCATTAAAAGCCAGTCCGGCATTTTTAGTCAGTTGGCACACCAGCACATCGATGCCGCCAAACGAATCGATAAGGGCTTCATAGTGCTTGCAATGCTTGTGCACATTTTCTTTGGTGGAGCACTCATTAAAGGTGTACACATTTGAAGGGTCGATATCAATTCTGCTAAACAAGCGTTCCTTCAAGCGGAGAAAATTGTTTTGCGATTCAGTATCTTGCTGACCCATGCCCAGCTCGCTAATGTTGAACGCCACCACCTTGGCAAAGCTCACCTTGTCGGCGAAATAGAGGCGCACCAATTCGTCGTACACCTCCAGCGCACCCTTTCCGGCGCCGAAGCCAATCACGCATCTGCCGCGCTCATTCACACATTGCTCAATGGCTTTGGCAATGTCGAGCGCAGCATCCGCTGCGCCCTCGCGCGAGGTGGGCACAATTTTGGTATATACCTTTTCAAAGCGAGTGAGCGAAGCCAATTCCACCTCACCCTCAGGGCAATAGTAGCGCTTCGACACCTGACCGATTTTCAATTTTGAGTTGATATCCAGTTTCATAAATTTCATGATGTGGTTCACCGGAAGCCCGCTAAAGGAGCGTGCATAGCCGTCCGTGAAAATGAGTTTCAAACGTTTGAATCACACAAAGATAAGGAAATTTCCTTGCTTTTCAAGCAATTTGCTAAAAAAACTACAAAAAAACCACGACTCTTTCATTTAAAAACGGCTATGAGTGACGGCTTCGCCGAAAAAGAGCCACGCCTGCCGTTTTTTTCTAAATCACGAATTTATCGAATTCATCAAATCGCCGCGAGGGGTAAACCAGCAATCGGAGATGGCATATTATGGACAACTCCATGCAAGCGAGGCGAAGCCGAAGCGTAGCTTGGAGACAGCGAAGCCAGAGCAGTGAGCCTCGGAGGGTCGATTGTGGCAAGAATCCACAGGTAGGGACTCAACCTCTTGTGGGTTGATTGCTTTTTTGGGAGTTTTTCGCACCTATTTTATGGCGGAGGTGGGTGAGTACCGATTTTTCTGGTTTGTTCGGATTTGGACCAAAAACGGGCTGTTTTGTGGTCCAAAAGCGAAATGAAACACCTGAAACACCCGAAACACTTGAAACACCTGAAACACTTACTGTGGATGTTCGGATTGCTTTTTTGTCAACATTTCAAAGAACTTGGTGGCAAAGTTAAGGATGGCGTGCACAGAGGGCAAGACCAATAAGGAATGTTGCTTGTTTTGGGGTGAATAGTTGCTATCGCCCCAATAGATTCAATAGGCCGGATGAATGGCATCGTGGGTGCGCTAAACTCCAAATTAACATTTGGCTGTGGGTGGGGCAAAAAAAAGGTTGAAGACTATTGCCCGGTGGGGCATAGTCTTCAACCGATGTAGTTATTTTTCCCGGATGCTATCCGCTTTGCGGGCAGGGCATCGGGGGGATTAGTCGCTTACTTTTGCGCAAAGGAATTCGCGGTTGAGGCGGCTAATGTTGCTCAACTTAATGTTTTTCGGACATTCAGCAGCACATGCGCCGGTGTTGGTGCAGTTGCCGAAGCCAAGTTCGTCCATTTTAGCCACCATAGCTTTCACGCGGCGTTTTGCCTCGGTTTTGCCTTGTGGAAGGAGAGCGAACTGGCTCACTTTAGCCGAAACGAAGAGCATAGCGGAGCCGTTCTTACAAGCTGCCACGCAAGCGCCGCAACCTACGCAAGTAGCAGAGTCCATAGCTTCGTCAGCCACTTCCTTAGGAATTGGAAGAGCGTTGGCATCTTGTGCGCCGCCGCAGTTAAAGCTCACGTAGCCACCGGCTTGCTGAATTTTGTCGAACGCGTTGCGATCCACCATCAAGTCTTTAATCACGGGGAAAGCGGCAGAGCGCCAGGGTTCCACGGTGATGGTTTCGCCATCGCTGAAGCGACGCATATAGAGCTGGCAGGTGGTGGCACCTGTTGCGGGTCCGTGGGGATGTCCGTTGATGTAGAGCGAGCACATACCGCAGATACCTTCGCGGCAGTCGTGGTCGAATACAATAGGTTCTTCACCTTGTTCCACGAGCGTTTCGTTGAGAATGTCGAGTGTTTCGAGGAAAGAGGTGTCGCTGTCGGTCTCAACATTCTCATAAGTTACGAAACCACCTTGAGCCTTGGGACCGGCTTGACGCCAAATCTTGAGATTTACTTTCATGTTTGCCATTGTAAATTTCCTTTCTTAATTAAATGTTGAGATTATGACTTATAGTTACGGGTTTGAACCTTGATAGCTTCGTAGTGAAGCGGTTCTTTGATGAGTTTTGGCGCTTTTTCGTCGCTGCCTTGGTAGTCCCAGCAAGATACGTAGAAGAAGTTTTCGTCGTCGCGTTTTGCTTCACCTTCTTCAGTTTGGTATTCTTCGCGGAAGTGACCACCGCAAGATTCGTTACGGTTGAGTGCGTCGTAAGCGATAAGTTCGCCCATAGTGATGAAGTCTTGCAAGCGGAAAGCCTTATCGAGTTCCACATTCATACCTTCACCCACGGTGCCGGGGATGTAGAGGTTGGTGTTGAATTCTTTGCGGAGAGCTTTAAGCAAATCGAGTGCTTTTTCCAATCCTTCTTTGGTGCGGCCCATGCCCACATAGTCCCAAAGGATGTTGCCCAATTCTTTGTGGATAGAGTCCACAGAGCGCTTGCCACCGATTGCCATGAGGCGTTGTTCTTCAGCGATACAAGCGGCTTCGGCTTCGTCGAATTCCTTGGTGTCGGTTTTTACGTGCGGCACTTGGATTTGGTCGCTGAGATAGTTTTGGATGGTGTAAGGGAGCACGAAGTAGCCATCAGCCAAACCTTGCATCAATGCCGAAGCACCGAGGCGGTTAGCGCCGTGGTCGGAGAAGTTACATTCGCCGATAGCGAACAAGCCCTTCACGCTGGTTTGCAATTCGTAGTCTACCCAGATACCGCCCATGGTGTAGTGGATGGCGGGGTAAATCATCATGGGGTTGTAGTAGTTCACACCGTTGATGGTGTTTGCCAATTCGCCGGGGTTCACGTCGGTGATTTCTTCATACATATCGAAGAGGTTGCCATAGCGTTGGCGCACCACGTCGATGCCGAGGCGGTTGATGGCTTCAGAGAAGTCAAGGAACACGGCTTGTCCGGTGTTGTTCACACCAAAGCCCTTATCGCAGCGTTCTTTAGCGGCACGTGAAGCCACGTCGCGCGGCACGAGGTTGCCGAAAGCCGGATAGCGGCGTTCGAGATAGTAGTCGCGTTCTTCTTCCGGAATGTCGCTACCCTTCTTGGTGCCGGCTTGGATAGCCTTCGCATCGTCGAGGTTTTTGGGCACCCAGATGCGTCCGTCGTTGCGGAGCGATTCCGACATCAGCGTGAGCTTGGATTGCTTATCGCCGTGGCGAGGGATGCAAGTGGGGTGAATTTGCACGTAGGCAGGATTTGCAAAGTAAGCACCTTTGCGATAGCAAGCGATAGCTGCAGAGCAGTTGCAAGCCATAGCGTTGGTAGAGAGGAAGTAGGCGTTGCCATAGCCGCCGGTGGCAATCACCACGGCATGAGCGGCAAAGCGTTCAAACTTACCGGTTACCAAGTTTTTGGCAATGATACCGCGAGCGCGACCGTCCACAATCACCACATCGTGCATTTCGTAGCGGTTGAAGCTCTTCACCTTACCCATTTGAATTTGGCGGTTGAGCGAGCTGTAGGCGCCGAGCAAGAGTTGCTGTCCGGTTTGACCCTTAGCATAGAAAGTGCGGCTCACTTGCGCACCACCGAATGAGCGGTTGGCGAGGGTGCCACCATATTCGCGAGCGAAGGGCACACCTTGTTCCACACATTGGTCGATGATATTATTCGACACTTCAGCCAAGCGATACACATTGGCTTCGCGAGCGCGGTAGTCGCCACCTTTCACTGTGTCGTAGAACAGGCGATACACGGAGTCGCCATCGTTTTGATAATTTTTTGCAGCGTTGATACCACCTTGTGCAGCAATAGAGTGTGCGCGGCGGGGGGAGTCTTGAATGCAGAAGTTGAGCACATTGAATCCCATTTCAGCCAGGGTAGAAGCTGCTGAAGCGCCAGCCAAACCGGTGCCCACCACAATGATATCGAGTTTGCGCTTGTTGGCGGGGTTCACCAATTTTTGGTGAGCTTTATAGTTAGTCCATTTCTCAGCCACAGGACCTTCAGGAATCTTTGAATCGATAACCGGCTGAGCAGTTTTAGTATTTTCTTCCATTGTTGTGAATTCTTTTTGATGTTAAAAAAAATCTCTGCCGAAATAATTAGCAAGCGAAGAAGTAAGTGAAATAGCATGCTTCAGCAGCAAAGAGCACGAACACTACGGTAGCCCATGCGCTGGCAATGCATTTCCAGCGGCAAATCCATTTGTCGTTGGCCACGCCGAGGGTTTGGAAAGCGCTCCAAAAGCCATGAGTGATGTGAAGCCAAATGGCTGCAAAGCCTACGAGATACACAGGAAGAACCCAAACCTGGCTAAATACTGCATCAAGGTAGTATTTACCGTTCATCACATGCTCGCCAAGCAATTCGGGCACTTGCATCTTAGCCCAGAATTGAACCAAGTGGAGCACCATAAAGCAGAGCACGATGATGCCAATCACGAGCATATTTTGCGATGCCCAGCTCACACTTTTCCAATTCTTGGAAATGGCATAGCGGTCGCCACCGCGCGCTTTGCGGTTTTGGTAAGTGAGCCAAAATGCGAAGACAAGGTGAATCAACATGCCCACGGCAATCACTCCCGTACCAAGTACGGCGTACCAATTGGCACCGAGGAATTCGCAGATGGCATCGTAGGCGTCAAACGACACAATCGCCACAGCATTCATCAGTGCGTGAAAGGTCACGAACAGGACTAAAAACAGGCCGGTGACACTCATCACCACCTTGCGTCCCACAGAAGAATTAGTTAACCACATAGTAGTTGAATAAAAAAAATTAAGTTATTAAAAGTATTTAAGTGATAAATTATAAGCAAATGCCACACCACACGCTTCAGCACCCGCAGGCATAGCTGGCAAAAGGGCGTAGTGTGTCTACAAAATTAACTAAATAATGTGGGACTTGCAAGCGAAATACCGAAATAATTCCACATTCCCCACCCGAACTTTCACCTACGGGTTGAACAGGGGGGACTGTCTCTTGTTCAAAATATTTGTGTGTGGCGTTTTCGGATGGTCTCGGGGGGTATTAAAGGGTATAGCCCCTATAGATGCGGTGATGCTCTATAGGGGC
>SAMEA3663025__coassemble_624_pt1 | contig 21646 bp, 18 predicted proteins | sample SAMEA3663025__metabat2_low_PE_039 | metagenome-assembled genome bin SAMEA3663025 (sample SAMEA3663025) | pig gut metagenome | biome: pig gut; feature: pig-associated habitat; material: faeces | place: France | collected 2012
CTTGGTTGATGAGAAGATATTTCTCATCGTGCCGCATGGGATTGCCGAGATAGACTGCCTCGACAGTCCAGCCGTGGCGTTCAATCCCTTGAATTCTTGACATAAAAATCCATCAATTTTTGACATACTTCAGCGCCTTTCCCTGCCTTTTGGGATTGACGATTCTGTTGCTGCAGACTATCTTTGTCAGCAAAAAAGCTGTGAATAATGAAAAATGGAAAGCACACAATAATTCGTTTGATTCGTGGTCAAAAAATAAACGCCTCACTGAGCGCGAAGTATGGTTAACCCTCAAAATGGGTGTTTCAAGTGTTTCGGGTGTTTCAGGTGTTTCAAGTGTTCCGCACCAACGAGAATTCCCTAATCAAGTGTGCAGTATAGCGAAATGTTAGTTTTTTGTTGGGTTTTGTTTCGGATTTTAAGAAATTTTGCTAAATTTGTGGTCGGATATTATTGCCGCTCTAATTTTTAGGGAAATTTATTAACTTTTGATTAAATGATTTTGCTTATGAAGAAATCGATACTTTTTTCTGTGACTGTGTGTGCTTCGGCGTGACGGTGTTCACAAATATCCAACGCCCCTTTATGGTGTATAACTATATGTCGCAAACGGGTGAGAAAGAATTCCCTGCCGAAGGAGGCTCTTACACGGCACAAATGTATTCGTGGAGCAATGGCGAAGAATGGGCTATTACCGATGACCAAAATAACGAATTGCCTGAATGGGTGCATGTGAGCTATGTTGACCAATATGAGGATTCCGAGTATAATCACCTCACCGATGTGACTTTTGCCGTAGACGCCCTTTCTGAAGGTGTGGCGGGAAGAAAGTGCGTGGTGAAAATGATGTATCCGGGTGCTGAAGAATTTTTTGTAATCACGCAGGGCACGCAAGCCACTGCGGGCGATGTGAATGGCGACGGCGACGTGAATTTGAGCGACGTGACTGCTTTGGTGAACCAAATCGTGAATTAATGTGCACGCCGTGCAATAGATAAAATGCAATTCCTATAGCGAATTGCGTCAGGGAAGAAACACGAATCAGTTTCTTAACAAATGAAGAAGATGGGGAGAGCTGTAGAAGCCGGCCCCATCTTTGTTTTTGCCTATGGTGCACCCCTTTGCGGATTGCCATGAATGTGATATGCAGGGGCGATGTGTGGGTTAATAGATTTTTTGGAGGAGGACTACATTTTGGTAGGCTTTTCCGCTGCGAATCCAGTGGCGTAGTATGCCCACTTCCTCAAATCCGGCGCGGTGTGCCATAGCAATGGAGGCGATGTTAGTTTCGGGAATGTAGACGTAGAGTTGGCGCAATCCCAGCCCGCATGCAGCATATTGGTTTACCACCTTCATCGTTTCGTCGGCAAGTCCTTGACCTTGATATGCTTTGCAGATGAGTACGCCCAGTTCGGCTCGGTTGTGGATAGGGTTGAAATTTAGAAAATCTACGGTGCCGATGGTTTTTCCGGAGGCATTGAGCACAATCATGAGGCGCAATTGGCGATTGGTGTAGATATCGGCGGCAGAATTTTGCACATACTCCGTGATGGCGTGTCGCGAATAGGGTTCCACCGTGTTGCTCACAGTCCAGAGGTCGGTATCGTTTTCCCATTCATAGAGCAGGTCAACGTCTTGCGGCTCCATCGCTCGCAGTGTGATGATATCGTTGTGGAGTAGAGCAGTCATTATCCGTTCATTTTAGGGGTGATAACGATTTGGCTATGGGAGGCAAAGATGTGGAAAAACACATTTTTGCGTTGATGTGATGCAATGGTGTCCACGATTTGCTGATAGGAGAAAGAGGCATCGTCGATGAGCACATTGGCAGGTTCGGATGCGGGGATTTCGGTGTCAAATTGCGTGATATTGGCACAATCAGCCACCACATCGGGCTGCTCGCTCAGCACCACCCAATGGCCTTTCAGTCCGCTTTGCTTTTTACCGATGATGCGGCTCCCCATTCGGCGCATCACCGCCAATGCTTGCCGGAAGAGCACCCCGAGTTTGATAAAGGGGTATACCACGGTGCGGAAACGCGGAAAATGCTTGCGGTAGAAAATCAGCATAGCCTCATAGAACACCTTCACGTAGCGCATCGAGTCTTTTTTTGTGGATTCGCCCTTGTAGTGCAGCATGTTCACCGGCAGGTACCAGTTTTGGTAGCCCTGCTTCACGATGCGATAGGAGAGGTCGATGTCTTCGCCATACATAAAGAAATCTTCATCGAAACCGCCCAGTGATTGAAGCAAATCGGTACGGCAAAACACAAAGGCTCCTGCCAAGATGTCGATGGGGTGGGGTTGCCACTCGTCAAGGTATCTTAAATGATACTTTGCGAAGGTGGGCGAAGAAGGAAACAGCGCCGACAATCCGAAAATTTTGCAAAACGACACCCATGGTGTGGGAAATGCGCGTTTTGATTCCGGCAAGAAATGTCCGTTGCCATCAATCATGTGTGCTCCAATGGCGCCGCATTGCGGATGTGTTTCCATCCAGTGAACGCATTGATTGATACACTCCGGGGTGATGATGGTGTCGGGATTGAGAATGATGGTAAAGGTGCCACGTGCTTGGCGTATGGCTTGGTTGTTGGCTTTGGCAAAGCCCACGTTGTGGTCGTTTTCCACAAACCTTACGTTGGGAAATTTGGGTTTCACGAAAGGCATCGTGTCGTCGGCGGAATGGTTGTCGACCACCCAAATTTCGCCCTTTCTGCCTTGGAGCGCTTCTTGGGCAGAACGGATGGTTTGCTCCAAGAAATGCTTCACGCGAAAACTGACTATGATGATAGAAATTTCCAATTTCTCGATGTTATTAGTTGAAAAACGTGTACAAATGTACGAATAATTTTGTGCATTTCGATAAAAGCACTAATTTTACTGCACATAAATTATCAACAAATTAAAAAACTCCTACAAAAATGGGACTTGTAATAGGAATTGATGTGGGTGGAAGCACCACCAAAATTATCGGGTTGGACAGTGGCAACGTGCAATCGCCTATGTATATCACTGCTACCGATCCTATCACTTCGCTATTTGGCGCATTTGGAAAATATGTTTACGACAATCATATCTCCCTTACCGATATTGAACACGTGATGCTCACCGGGGTGGGTGCTTCGGGTGTGACCACCCCCATTTATGGCTTGCCCACCAGCCGTGCCGCTGAATTTGATTGCGACGGCTTGGGTGCCAAATTTGCTGTGGATATCGACCCACTAATGGTGGTGTCGATGGGCACCGGCACCACATTGGTGCAAGTGAAAGGCGACGTAATCAGCCATGCCGGCGGAATCAGTATGGGTGGCGGCACCTTGCAAGGGCTCTCGCGATTGCTGCTCAATGTGCGAAACATCCCCAACCTTGTGGCGATGGCAGCCAAAGGTGATGCCTCGAAAGTGAATTTGCAGATTCAAGATATCAGCAAGGAAGTGCTTGAAGGCTTGCCCATGCATGCCACTGCCTCGCTTTTTGGTAAGGCGGTGAACAATCAGGTGAGCGACGAAGATATTGCCAAAGGCATCATTATGATGGTGATAGAAACGATTGGCTCGGCAGCCGTGCTTTCCACCCTCAATAGCGGCATCAAAGATTTTTGTATGATAGGCAATCTCACTCGCATGGAAGAATGTCGAGAAGTGTTTTCGGTGATGGAAGACCTCTACAATGTGCGCTTCCATATTCCCGAGCATGCCGTGTTTCTCACCGCACTTGGCGCTGCCTTAGCCTATGATAAAGGCAAATATCAGCCGCTATAATCGGGATAGCCGGAGATGGGGCGCTGATTAAAACGTCATCGAGATGCGTGCCGAGATTTGGCGGCGAGTGAGATAGTTGGGCACGGCATATTGCACATTGTGGATATCGGTAATCCAGTAGTAGCTGCTCACATTAGAGATGTCGAGCATATTGAACACATCCACCCCGATCCAAATGCTTTTGAATTTGCTCAGCAATCCCGAAGTGGGGCGGTGTTCGCGGCCCACGAGTTCGTAGCTCATACCCACGTCCACTCGCTTGTAGGCAGGCTGGCGGAAGTAGCCTTCGGAGCGCGTGTGATTGGGTGCAGAGGTAGGAAGTCCGCCACTGAGCACCCCTTTGAGGCTGAATTTCAGGCGCGGGATTTTGGGGAAATAGTCGGTAAAGAATAGGGCAAAACTATAGGCTTGGTCGGTGGGCAAGGGCACATTGATGCCGCGTTGCTTTTCGTTGGTTTTCATCAGCGAGAAGCTAATCCACGAGTCGGTGCCCTCCACAAATTGTCCGAAGAGTTTCATATCGATGCCGGTGATGTAGCCCTTGCCATCGTTGTTGCCGGCATACACCACTTTCAGGTTGTCGACCTCATAGGAATTGAGGTGAGCGAGATTTTTATAATAGATTTCGGTGGTGAATTTAAATGGCCGATTCATCGCTCGGAACGTGTAGTCGCCGCCCATAATCAGCTGTGTGCTTCGTTGCGACTTAATGTCGTGGTTCAGTGCGATGTAGCTATTTCCCACCGAGTCGATTTTCTGAATACGGTATTCCTTATAGAAAGGCGCTTGATAGTAGACACCTCCTGCGAGGCGTAGAGTGAGGCGCGAATTGCGAGCCGGCACATATCCAATGCTGAAACGCGGGGAGAACAGCGTTTCTTTATTGAAGTCCCAATACGATACCCTGATGCCCGCGTTCACCGAGAGCACACCTGCCCCCATGTAGAGCTTGTAGGTGTCTTGCACATAGCCGGCGAATCGCGACGTTTTGATATCATTTTTTGAAGCCATGCTATAAATCACATTCACTTCCTCAGGTATGTGTGGAAGCGAATATCCGGCTGAATCGCGCCACTGCCATTCTCGGCTACGCTCATAGATATCGTCGCGGCGAATGTTGAAACCGTAGCTAAAATTGTTGTGGCTAATGGCAGTGTTGCCTTTCACCCCCAATTCCCACACATTGATACGCAATCGATTGCGAGCGTGTTCGTGGTATTTACCCACGCCCAGTTCGCCTCGATTACCTTCTGCATCTCCACCGGCTTGGTCGAGCCAGTATTCGCCATGAATATCGTATGCCACCAGTTCGTTGGTTTGGTAAGCCGATGCGATGAGCGAGAAATCGTTGCCCTTATTGGGCTTATAATTGAGTGTGGCAGCGCCGAAAAAGGTTTGGAATTTATCGTGCTCCTGTCCGTCGAAATACACCAAAAAAGTTTTGGCATCGGTCGACGTACCGAAGCTCGTTTCTCGGTTTTTTGGCACGAATTTGTAGTCGTTGAGTGCGATATTGCCCAAGAAAGAAATTTTGAATTTGGCTGACGGCTTTAGCACGATGTGAGTTTGATAATCAAAGTATTGAGGGTCGTATTCACCTTTGGTGTCGGTGCTGCCCAAAAGCGAAGAATTGCGCTTGTAGCGCACGCCGTGAAGCATGGAAAAGTGCTTTGTGGAAGTGCCAAGCGCCAAGCTACCGCCCTGCATGCTTGCCGAGATGGCACCCTCAAATGCTTCCGGCTCTTTGTAGGTGATATCGAGCACCGACGACATTTTGTCGCTGTATTCGGCGTTGAAACCACCTGTGCTGAATGCCACCGAGCGCACCATATCGGGATTGATAACGCTCAATCCTTCTTGCTGTCCGGAGCTGATTAATTGAGGGCGATGCACCTCAATGCCATTGATGTACACACTATTTTCGTCGTAGCTACCGCCGCGCACCATGTATTGCGAACTCATTTCATTCTTTGAACTCACACCGGCTTGTGTGGCAATGATGGCTTCCACACTATTGCCCGAAGCGCTGGGCGCCATCTTGAAGGTTTCGGCATCCATCGCCTGCATAGTGTTGGTCTGCTTTTTAAATTCCGTGATTTGCACACCCTCCAGTTCAATGGATGAACTGTAGAGCTTGGGATTGATGCTCACGGTGCCTGAAGGCTTAAGCAATTGACGCTTCACCGTGCTGTAGCCCAAGCAAGAAAACACCACCATCACGGTGTCGCGCGTGGGAGCGCTGATTTCGTAACGGCCCTTGGTGTCGGTGTTCACGCCAATGGCAGTGCCGGCAATTTTCACGGAAGCAAACTCTATGGGTTGTCCCTTTTCATCCACCACAATACCAGTGATTTTCACCTGAGCCATTGTGGTGATGGCAGTGAGCAGCAGAAGAAAAAAGAGGAATATTTTGTTGAAGATATTATTTGTATTCATTTGCGTGCATATTTGATTGATGTGCGAAAACAAATCGCACATTATTTATTATAACGCAAAATGTGGTCATAAATTGTATTCTTCTTTCAAAAAGGCGCACACTCGCCATAATCGTTTAGCGAACGAAACCGGGGTCGATGTTACGAGGGTCGGTGGGGTCGGTCCTGTTATATTCTTCCATCGGTTCGGGTTGTGGAGCTCTAAACGCTACGGGAAGTGTGTACCACACATCCACCGGCTCGGCGTTTCTTGTGCCAGGTTTGAATTTAGGCAAGCGTTTCACCACACTAATCACAGCCTCGTCGAATGGTCGGAATAGAGACTGCTCAACTTGTATTGAGTCGATATCGCCAGTTTTGGTGACGAGAAAACGCACCACACACCGTCCACTCACCTTAATCTTTGCAGATATTTCCGGATAAACCATATTGTCGGCAAGAAACTTCATCAGTGCCGCATTGCCGCCTGGAAATTCCGGCATTATTCCAACGTTTCCTGCCGAATCCACAAAGCAAGGCATCGAAGATACCGGGGCGCTTGATTCAAGCTTAAATGATATGGGCAGTGTGTACCACACATTCACGAGAACGCCGTTTTGCTTGCCTGGCGAGAATTTGAGCATGCGCACCACTCGTGTGGCTTCTGCGTCACACTCCGGGCTTACCGACCGAAGCACTTTCACTTCTCCCACATTACCATCCTTGGTGATGACGAACCGCAAAATGCATTTTCCTTGTTTGCCGCTTTTCAACGCCGCCTCAGGATATTGCAAGTGCTCGCCTATATAGCGCATCATTGCTGCATTGCCACCCGGAAATTCAGGCTTCACATCACAGTTGTGATAGATGATAGAGTCTGAAGCCGCGTCGGTTTGAGCTTGCGCGCAAACCACGGCGCATACGCAAGTCAGAAAAAGAAGTAAAAATTGCTTCATAGTTTTGTATTTTTTACCGTGAAATTGCAAATTTGCCGTACCTATCAAGTGATTTTTCTGATGGGTGGGGTGAGTTTGTAGGGTGGTGGTTAGGAGCGAGGTGAGTATATGTTTCATTGTCATGCAAAGTGGTCGTTAAAAAAAGAATAGGTGAGAATGCCTCTAAGGACACACAATTATTAATAATAACGAAAAACGAGGGTATAAAGTATGCTTTGTAAGGAAAATTTTTGTTTGTTGCGGGGTAGTGCGTTTTTTTTGTTTTGTGGGTTAGTGTTTTACCATGGTGGAGGGGTAACGAGAATATGGTGATTGAAATGCTTCGTCGGGTATTTACGGATTTGTGGATTCCGCAAATTTTCACACCTTTGTAACAAACCTGTAACAATTACAATGAATTAATAAAATTTAGCCAAAATAATTATGGGAAAATTTCAATAAATGTGGAAATTTGCCGGCAAAATCATAACCAATGACTTTTTACGTTTTTGGACCGTATTTACCAATAATTATTTTTTTATAACTCCTTGAAATAACCAAGTTTTTTTATCTTTAATCAACTATTTATGGAACAGTACATCTTAGCATTAGACCAAGGAACAACCAGTTCAAGGGCTATCGTTTTTGATCATGATGGCAAGATTTGTTCAGTAGCTCAAAAAGAATTCACACAGATTTTTCCTCAACCGGGATGGGTAGAGCACAATCCTAATGAAATTTGGAGTTCGCAAGCCTCTGTGATAGCAGAAGCTATCACGCAAATTGGTATCAATGGCAAGAATATTGCCGGCATTGGTATCACCAACCAACGTGAAACCACCATTGTGTGGAATGCAGAAACCGGAGAACCTATCTACAATGCCATCGTATGGCAAGACCGTCGCACCGCAGAATTTTGCGACTCCTTGAAAGGAAAAGGGTTGGTGGATACGATTCGTGAGAAAACCGGTTTGATTATCGACGCTTATTTCAGCGGTACCAAAATTAAATGGATACTTGATAATGTGGAAGGTGCACGCGAATTGGCAGCTCAAGGCAAGCTCCGCTTTGGTAACGTAGACACATGGTTGGTGTGGCAGCTCACCAATGGTGAAGTGCATGTAACCGATGTTACCAATGCTTCTCGGACGATGCTCTTCAACATCAAAGACCTGAAGTGGGACGAAGAATTGCTTGAATTACTCGATATTCCGGCAAGTATGCTTCCCGAAGTGAAATCAAGTTCGGAAGTGTATGGCCATACCAAGACCACCATCTTTGCACACGAAGTGCCCATCAGCGGTATTGCCGGTGACCAACAAGCAGCGCTCTTCGGACAAATGTGTACCGAGCCCGGTGCCATTAAAAACACCTACGGCACAGGCTGCTTCGTGATGCTCAACACCGGCGACAAGCCTGTGGTGTCGAACAACAACCTCCTCACCACCATTGCATGGAAGATTGGTGACACCGTGAACTATGCATTGGAAGGCTCCATCTATGTGGGCGGTTCTGTGGTGCAATGGCTTCGCGATGGCTTAGGAGTGATCAACAGCTCAAGCGAAGTGGAAGAATTGGCGTCAACTGTGCCCGATAGCGGCGGCGTATACTTCGTGCCAGCCCTCACCGGTTTGGCAGCACCCTATTGGGACGCCTATGCACGCGGCACCATTGTGGGTATCACCCGCGGCACCACTGCAGCTCACATAGCTCGTGCAGCCCTTGATGGCATTGCATTCCAAACTCTCGACATTGCCAAAGCAATGGAAAAAGACCTTGGTGCACCTCTCACCGAACTGAAAGTGGACGGAGGCGCCTCTCGCAACAATTTGCTGATGCAATATCAAGCCGACCTGCTTGGCGTGAATGTGGTTCGTCCGAAGATTACCGAAACCACCGCACTGGGTGCCGCCTACCTTGCCGGTTTGGCAGTGGGGTACTGGAAAGACCTCGACGAAGTGAAGCAACAATGGCAAGTGGAACGCACTTTCGAGCCCACTGATTCTGAAGCAGTGCAAGAAGCAAAGAAAGGCTGGGCAGATGCCATGTCGCGAACGCTTTCTAAGAAATAAGAAAAATCACAATTTATTCCACCTTGCAGCATCAAAGGCTGCAGGGTGGTTCCCCTTTACGCAATTACAAACTACAAACACAAGATTTATTTATTAATTTATGGAAAATTATATTCTTGAGTTTTTCGGAACTCTCGTGCTCGTGCTCTTTGGTGACGGTGTGTGCTGCGCATGTTCTCTCAATAAAAGTAAGGCTCAAGGCGCCGGCTGGGTGGTCATCACCTTAGGCTGGGGTTTGGCAGTGATGATGGGTGCTCTTATTGCAGGTCCGTCGGGTGGTCACCTCAATCCTGCAGTGTCGATTGGTTTGGCAGTGGCAGGTAATTTTGAATGGGCGCTCGTTCCCGGCTATATCGTGGCTCAAATGCTCGGTGGCTTCGCCGGTGCAGTGGTGGTTTACATCTTCTATAAAGACCACTTCGATGCTACCGACGACCAAGCTACCAAGCTCGGCGTGTTCTGTACGGCTCCCGCTATCAAAAACACGCCCATCAACTTCTTTGGTGAATTCGTGGCAACCTTTATGCTGATGTTTGCCATTCTCGTAATCAACCCATTCTTCGGCGGACAAACCGGTTTGGTGCCCATCACCTACGTGATTATCGCCCTTGGTATGTCGCTTGGTGCCACCACCGGTTATGCGATGAATGCCGCTCGCGACCTTGCACCCCGTATTGCTCACGCCGTGCTTCCCATCAAGGGAAAAGGTGGTAGCGACTGGGGCTACAGCTGGATTCCTGTAGTGGCTCCTATTGTGGGTGCCGTATGTGCCGCACTGCTCTTTGTGGCAATGGCATGCTGCTATGTGAAATAATAGATGATTAACGTAATAATTAGAAAATAAAAATGAAAAAAATATTTTTATCACTCGTGTGCGCAGTAGGCGCCTTGGCTGCAACAGCTCAAGTACACTTTAATGCAGGTTTAGAAACCTCACACCTTTGGCGTGGTTTGGAAGTATCGTCGGGTGTGGATGTAACCAGCAAATTCTCCTTTAGCGATAAGTCGAATCATTTCAACGTAGGCTTCTGGGGCGGTATGCAAGTGAATAAAGACCAATATAAGGAGTTCGACTACTTCGTGTCGTATAGTGCAGGTGGCTTCACCGTGGCTTTGTGGGACATTTGGAACTTCACCAATGCTGAAGGTGATGCTGCAAAGATTTTCAACTACAACTGCCGCACCACCGGTCACTTCTTTGATTTGAGCCTTGCTTACAACTTTGGAAAAGTGCCCCTCACCCTCTCCTGGGCCACTATCATTGGCGGTAGCGACCGCGGCACCACAAAAGGCGAATATAAAGACACCCAACGCTATTCCACATTCGTACAAGCCTCCTACAAGGTGTATGAAGATGAAAACTTTGTGGTAACTCCTTCTGTGGCAGGCAACTTTGCTTTTAAGCCTACCATCAACGAAGAAGGTAAGAAGCGCGAAACCTTCTACGGCGACGAAGGTGGCATCAATGATGTGCGACTCAATGTAACCTATAAGTTGAAAGTGGGTAACCACGAAATGCCTATCACCGGCACCGCCATGTGGAATCCGCAAGCAAACAAAGGTTTCTACGGCGTTTCTGTCAATTTGCTCAGCCTCTAAATGGATGTACGGCACAGCGCTGTAGTCCTTACGTAGAATAGATTTTTCAGAGCCTCACATTTTGGTTGTGGGGCTTTGATTTTGCGTTGGAGTGTGGATAGCCACTCGCAGACTCGCTCGTTTTGAGGGGCGGGCGCAAAATATTGAAAGCACTGAAAAAGTCGGCAGGGGGGCGATATTGCCGTTTTTTTTGCAGATCACATATGGGCACTCTCAACTTTCAATAATAGGTGGGGAGTGCTTTTTCGTTGTCGGTGGGGTGCGGGCGTTTGGTGGTGAGGCGTTGGCTTAAGCAACTGACGCTTCACCGTGCTGTAGCCCAAGCAAGAAAACACCACCATCACGGTGTCGCGCGTGGGAGCGCTGATTTCGTAACGGCCCTTGGTGTCGGTGTTCACGCCAATGGCAGTGCCGGCAATTTTCACGGAAGCAAACTCTATGGGTTGTCCCTTTTCATCCACCACAATACCGGTGATTTTCACTTGTGCGGTAGCCGAAGCGGCTGTGAGCAAAAGCAGAGCGGCTGTGAGGAGCGAGGTGAGGATATGTTTCATCGTTATGAAAGTCGTTAAATAAATAGGAAATCATGCCCCCAAAGGGCACACATTATTTATTATAACGAAAAAAGGGAGCATAAAGTATACCCTCGGCAGCAAAAAATAGCCAAGAGCCATTAGCGATGATGGATGATGTGGCTAATGGCTCTCGGTGAATGGTGCTCGAATTATTTAGTGATACAGAGGCGTAAGCCCGGTCCGCTTCCGCTTGGGTAGCTATAATTCCGACACGACACGCGACAATCACTTGCCGAAGAATTACGATAACCGCCTCGATACACGCGGCTTTTTCCACTTTCCGGACCGGTGGGGTTGGTTTGAGCCGAACTGCTGTAACTGCCATACCAGTCACTACACCATTCGTCCGCATTGCCGCTCATATCGTAGAGTCCAAGTTCGTTTGGAGCCTTGGAGCCAACGGGGTGATATGCCCCACCGCTGTTTTCATTATACCAAGCCACCTCATCGATATTGTCACTACCGCTATAAGCATAGCCATTTGAATTGTTTCCTCCTCGTGCTGCAAATTCCCATTCGGCTTCGGTGGGGAGTCGAAAGTTTTTGCCGGTGCATTGGTTCAGTTTGGCGATAAAAGTTTGACAATCGTTCCACGACACATTCTCCACCGGTAAGTTATAACCTTTGGAACTGCTCGGGTTGCTCCCCATCACAGCCTGCCAAAGGGCTTGAGTCACCTCCGTTTGTCCAATCAAATAGGAATCTAATGTGACTTGATGCACAGGTCGCTCGTTGCTCCATCCTCCGGAAGGACTACCCATAAAGAATGTGCCGCCTTCCACCTCTGCCATAAAAAAGTTCACGCCATTTGCGTTGAAGGTTTGATAGGTGTAAGGATTGTAGTTGAGGATATAGTTGATAATGTGGGTTACATCGGATAGATTTGCCACCCCATCGCCATTGGCATCGGCTTGCTGTTGGGTAATTACGGCATTCTCGGAGGGTGAGAGGCACAATCGCAGTCCAAGTATGGAAGTAGAATTTGAAGGTGTGCCACCACTCCTTCGCGACACGCGGCAGTAATTTTCAAAATTCCAGTAACTTCCATCGCGCACCACGCGTGCATCGCCTTCTGTGGGTCCGGTAGGATTCCAGTATACGGATTTGCTGTAGTAGGTGTCGCTAAATATGTCGCTACACCATTCCGACACATTTCCGCTCATATCGTAGATGCCCAGCTCGTTGGCCTGCTTGGTGCCTACAGGGTGGGGTCTGCCAAAATAGGGGTCATTGTCGCCCTCAACATTATCAGAGTACCAACCCACTTGGGTGAGGGTGTCGCTCCCGCTGAACTTGTAGCCTTGGCTTAGATTTCCGCCACGCGCTGCAAATTCCCATTGTGCTTCGGTGGGAAGGCTGAATGTTTGGCCGGTGAGCTGATTCAATTTGGAGATAAAGGTTTGGCAATCGTCCCACGACACTTGCTCCACAGGCAGTTCTGCTCCCTTATTATAGCTGGGGTTGCTTCCCATCACCGCTTCCCACAATGCTTGTGTAACCTCGGTTTTGCCAATATAGAAAGAAGACAATGTCACCGGATGGGCAGGGTATTCATTGTTGTTGGCATCTGCCACTTGCTCGGAAGTGGCACCCATAGAGAAGGAACCGCCTTCCACAGCAATCATGTCAAAACTTACCCCATTCACCGTGAAGGTTTTGTTGTCAATTGCCGGGGCACTCGGACTAAGAATGTGGTTAATCACAGTCGTGACATCGGAAAGATTTACTTGCCTATCGCCATTGGCATCTTCCTTTTGTTGCTGTGCCATGCTTGCCATCGTCACCAATAATAGCAGCATCAACGAAATGGTTCTTTTTAGCATAATGAAGAATTTTGTATTGATTATAAAAAGAGTTTACTGCGTGCAAAAGTAAGTAATAAAAATGGAAATTGAGGCGTTTTTTTTCAACTTGATGTTACAATTTGCACGTTTTGTAACATATTTCCCCCATTTTTATGGAAAAATCGCCCCAATTGTTATATTTAAGGATGTTGAATCTTAGCGATAGGGACAGAAACCAATTATGCATTATGAATTGTGAATTGTGCCGTATTGGGGTTGACTTCACTTTACCTCCCGCCATATCTTTGCCCCGGAGTTCTTTGATGTATTGGAGTCAACGAGACAACAAGTCAACGAGTCAACGAGTGCCATGGTGTTTCAAGTGTTTCAGGTGTTTCAGGTGTTTCAAGTGTTCACAAAGGGAAAAGGTTTTCGTTTTCGTTTTGGTTTTCGTTCATCGTGGTGTCTCAAGCAATGAGCCCCCCTAACCAAGCGCGAAGCGCGACTAACCTTCAATTTGGTGTTTCAGGTGTAGTCCGGTATGAGACGTACCTGAAGGGAAGAGAGTGAAGTGTGTGGAACACTTGTAACAGCTTGATGATGACTTGCCACAACCGACCCTCTCCGAGGCTCATAATCTGCTCGGAGTCAGGCTCCAAGCTGCGCTCCGGCTGCGCCTCCGCTTGCATGTAGAAACCACAATAAGCCGTCTCCGACGGCGCTCGGCGTTTGAAATAACCGGAATATTCGGAAGGTATGGAGCTCCTGTGAGGGGATTTGAGGGGCGGGCGCAACGTATTGCGCCCCTACGAGTCGTTTGTAATTTGTTGTAACATAGTGGTTTGTAGCCATTACATGCCGGAGGCATGTCCCTACCGGTGGGTGGAATTTTTCCGGGCGCACCATAATGGGGGAAAACGACAAGGGATTAGCGGGGCGGGCGCAAAGTGTTGTGCCTGCTGCGGTGATTGCGGAAGTGGGGTTGTGCTTTAGTAGTTTACTTTGGTTTTGGTGTAGCCGTGCTGGCGTCGGTATTTTCTTACGTCGCGGAAGAGGTCGGTGGCGTATACAAAATTGTTGAGGTCATCGTTGTCTTGGTCGTAGATATCCTCTTTTGTGCCTACCCATCCAATGTGGCCTTTGTTGACGAAGATAATGTTTTCGCCGATTCCCATCACGGAGTTCATGTCGTGGGTGTTGATGATGGTGGTGATGCCAAATTCATGTGTGATGTCCCAAAGGAGTTGGTCGATTACGATGGAGGTTTTTGGGTCCAATCCCGAGTTGGGTTCATCGCAAAACAGGTATTTAGGGTTGAGTGCGATGGCTCGTGCAATGGCGGCTCGCTTTTGCATACCGCCGGAGAGTTCTGCCGGATATTTATGTTCGCTGCCGGATAGGTTCACGCGGTCGATACAGAATTGTGCTCTTTGGATTTGTTCCTCGTGTGAAAGGGAGGAAAACATCATGAGCGGAAACATCACGTTTCCCATCACGGTTTCGCTATCGAAGAGGGCAGAGCCTTGGAAAAGCATTCCGATTTCTTTACGGATTTCCTTCATTTCTTTGTTGCCCATTTTTGTGATGTCGCGTCCGTCGTAAAGGATTTCGCCATTTTCGGGTTTGAAGAGTCCCACAAGGTTTTTCACCAACACGGTTTTTCCGGAGCCGCTTTGACCGATGATTAGGTTGACCTTGCCATCGTAGAATTTGGCGTTGATGTTGAAGAGCACTTGTCGTGTGCCCCCGTCGAACGATTTGTCAAGATTTTTTACTTCAATCATATAGTGCTGGGCTTCAAAGGGTTGTTTACATTAGGAGGAGTTTGGTGAGAATCACGTCGGAAATGAGGATGATGATGTTGCTCATCACCACGGCGTCGGTACTCGCCTTACCCACTTCCACAGAGCCACCTTTCACCGTGTAGCCATAGTATGCCGAGATGCTGGAGATGATGAAACCGAACACGAGCGATTTGATGAGAGCAAACCACACATTGAATTGCACGAAGTCGGTTTGTATGCCGTAGATATAAGTGTCGGGGTCGAGGATGCCGGTGAAGCACACTGCCCATCCGCCAAAGAGCGCTGTGACCATGGTGATTACCACGAGGAAAGGCATGATGGTGACCAATCCCAGCACTTTAGGCATGATGAGGTGGTTGGCAGAATTCACCCCCATGATGTCGAGAGCGTCGATTTGCTCCGTTACCCTCATGGTGCCGATTTCGGATGCAATGTTCGACCCGATTTTTCCGGAAAGAATCAAGCAGAGAATGGAAGAAGAAAATTCCAACAAAATGATTTCGCGAGTGGAGAATCCCACCGTGTAGCGCGGCAGGAGCGGATTTTCCATATTCAGCTTGATGAGGATAGTGCACAAGCATCCGATGAACAGCGACACGATGAGAATGAGGGGGATAGAGTCGATGCCCAATTTGGATATTTCATTGAGATAGCGTCGGAAAAATTCTTTCCATTTTTCCGGTTTTCCAAAACTGTTCCACATCAGGGAGCAGTAGTTGCCAAACGCTTCAATACCTTTTATAATAAACATAATGTTATGGTTCGTTGTAAAGCCAAGTGCAAAGATAGTGTAAGAAAGTGATACGACAGCACATAGAATGTTACTTTGGCGAATTATGGACCAGCAATTCTCGCGAGCAAACCAATTTTTATTGCGGCGGCTTGAGCCTTCGCACCACTCCGCTCTTATTCACTCCGGGTTTGGGGGTGTAGAGTTTTTTTGGCTGTGTAGCCACTTCGCGTGGTCCGCCCGCAATGGGTTTGGAATTGAGATTCCGGGCGATAGGGCTATGCTGCTTAGAGATAAATTTTTGCGCATTGATGTTGGGGTAGGTGCCGCGGTCGAGGTGCGTACGCAGTAAGGCGATGCTGTCGAGATAGTTCACTGTAGATGCCCCGGTGATATTGTATTTAATATAGCCGTAAATGCGGCGCACATTGCGAGTGGAGTCGGTTTGGAGTGCCAGGTTGGTCCATCCTTCCATCGATGCATTTCGGTGAATCAAAGCCACCGAGCCATCTTGATATTCCGCTGCCAGCATGAGTGAGAACGTGTTGCTAAAGCAAAGCATTTTTAGCGAAAGGGTATACTTGTCGCCTTTCAGGTGCTCGCCATCGGGCTGGCATTCAAAGGTGAAATACCCGCATTTGAGTCCCGGGGTGAGCATAAGCGAGCGAGTGTCGGTCCAAATGTCGGCGGTGTCGCCTTTGGAAGCATACATTTTGCGCTGATGTCGCTCGCCGGATGCTTGTTTATGGTCTTGCGGGGCTTTAATCATTTCTTTGGTGAGCAGTGCTTTATCGTCTTGAAGGCGCATCACCACCTTTTTGTGTACGGTGGAATATGCTTTGAAATTGGCGGCATACCACACCATCGACGAATCGTAGTCGGCTTGTGTGATGCCGTGCTTCTGAAATAGCGACTGCTTAGCCACCCTTTTTAGTGAATCGTTGGGAAACATATCGGGGTTGGCTTCGATGATGGCTTCCAAGCGGTAGAGGTCGTAGAGAAAATCGGCAAAATCGCTTTCTTTAATCACCCCATTAGGGGCTTTGTCGCACCCGCAAAAGAGGGCGACCAGCAGCGACGAGATGATAAGCAAGCGAATTTTCACTTTTATTACTGTTTAGGAATCAGGAATCGTGATTTTGTGGATTGGCAGCATCGCTGTGGGAATTTTCGTTTTTTTTCTCCTCCGACACTAAATATTTGCTGTAGAAGCACACCAGCACAATCACGCTCACCGACAAGCAAGCATCGGCGAAATTGAATACCGGTTGGAAAAACTCCGAACCTCCGAGCAAGGGCACCCAATCGGGCCAAGTGAAGAGCGGGAAATAGAACATATCCACCACACGACCATGGAAAATGGATTCGTAGCCGCCACCGGGCGGGAAAATTTGCGCCACGCTCACCGGTGTGGATTCGTTGAAAATCAAGCCGTAGGCAATGCAGTCGATTACATTGCCCAAAGCTCCGGCGGCAATCAGCGAGATGCATGCCACATAGCCTGCGGGCACTTTTTCGTTGGTGCGCAACTTGAATAAATAATAAATCATCACGCCCACGGCAATGATGCGAAACCAGGTGAGAAACACCTTCGGTCCCCATTCCATGCCGAACGCCATGCCATTATTTTCCACGAATCGCAGAATGAACCAGTCGGTGATGCGCAAATCTTCGTAGAGGGTGAAATTGCATTTCACCCAAATTTTGAGAGCTTGGTCGATAATCACCACAGTGGCTATGATAATCACCGCCAGCCATCCTTTAGAAATATGTGATTTATTCACTTTGCTATTATTTCTTTTTTCGTGAAGCCTCAATTTCTTTACCTTCCACAGAGAGTGTGGTGTGTGGCACCGCCATGAGTCTGCCCTTGGGAATGAGTTTGCCGGTCACGCGGCAAATGCCGTAGGTTTTTTGCTCAATTCGCACCAAAGCAGCTTGCAATTTTTTGATAAACTGCATTTGCCGCTCAGCGCTGGCACTGGCTTGCTCTTTGCTCATCGTCACAGAGCCATCCTCAATGGCAATCATGCTGGGCGAACTCTCGTCTTTTTGTATGGTACCCATTAAGTGGTCGTAGTTTTGCTTCGCCACATCAATTTTTCCAAGAATCAATTGCTTGAATTCTTGCAATTCGGCATCGGAGTACCTTGCTAATGGTTTGGATTCATTCATAATGACATCCTTTCTTTTAAAAGTATTGATAAAGAGCCGCAAGGGCTTAACCCGCTAATGGGGTTGCCGGTTAAGCCTTCACGACGTTGATTTTCAGTTTGTAGTCGTCCATATCCACTTCAGCGGCTTCTGCCGGGCATTGGGCGAGGGTGATGCTCACTGCGAGCACTTGCTTGGCGATATAGTCGGTCCATTCGCTCACGGCCTCATTGATATGCTCATCGGGCGAGATGGTGACCACAATTCGGTCGGTGAGGTTGAAATTGCTACTCTTACGCAAATTTTGGATACGGTTCACTAATTCGCGAGCGATGCCCTCTTTGCGGAGTTGGTCGGTGATGGTGATGTCGAGCGCCACGGTGAGGTTGCCCTCATTGGTCACGAGCCATCCGGGGATATCTTCGCTAATCACCTCCACATCGGCGAGCGCCACCACGGCTTGTTCGCCATTGATATCAAGAGCGATTTGCCCGTCGGCTTCAAATTGTGCAATTTGCGCTTGTTCCAATGTGGTGAGAGCTTGTGCAGCAGCTTTCATATTTTTACCAAACTTCGGTCCCAGCTTTTTGAAATCGGGTTTGATACGCTTCACGAGGATACCTTCGTCGCCTCCCACATAGTTGATGCTCTTCACATTCACCTCATTCATAATCAGATTTGCCACCGCCTCGATGTCTTGCTTTTGGCTATCGTCGAGCACCGGAATCATGATGGCGGTGAGCGGTTGTTTCACCTTCAGATTCTTCTTGCGGCGTAGCGAGAGCACCATGGTGGTGATTTGCTGTGCGATGTGCATACGCTTTTCGAGCACCTTGTCGATGGCGTTGGTGTCAGCCTTCGGGAAGCGGCTCAAGTGCACCGAAGTGGTGCTGCCGGAGAGGTCGCGGTAGAGCATATCGGCGTAGAACGGAGCGATGGGTGCCATGAGCAGCGACACCTTGGTGAGGCATTCGTAGAGCGTTTGGTTGGCGCTCAAATCGCCGTCCCAGAAGCGAGCGCGATTGAGTCGCACATACCAGTTGCTAAGGTTGTCGACCACAAATTCGCTGATAGCGCGAACTGCTTTGGTGAGTTCGTAGTCTTCAATGTAAGCCGTTACATCCGCCACGAGCGAATTGAGCATTGAGATAATCCAGCGGTCAATTTCTTGGCGTTCAGCCAAAGGCACTTGCGGAGCATGGCAGTCGAAGTTCGACAGGTTGGCGTAGAGCGCAAAGAAAGAGTAAGTGTTGTGGAGCTTGCCAAAGAATTTGCTGCCAGCCATTTCTTCCACTCCGGCTTCGTCGAATTTCAGGTTGTCCCATGGCGAAGAGTTGCTAATCATGTACCAGCGGATAGGATCGATGCCGTATTTTTCGATAGCCTTAAAGGGGTCGACGGCGTTGCCGAGGCGTTTGCTCATCTTATTGCCGTTTTTATCGAGCACTAACCCGTTGGAAATCACGCTCTTGTAAGCCACGCTATCAAACACCATCGTGGCGATGGCATGGAGTGTGAAAAACCAGCCGCGCGTTTGGTCTTGTCCTTCGGCAATGAAGTCGGCAGGATAGAAACTGCCCTTGTCCACAAGGTCTTTATTTTCAAACGGATAGTGGAGTTGTGCGTAGGGCATTGCTCCGCTATCAAACCACACGTCGATCAAATCGAGTTCGCGCTTCATCGGCTTACCGGATTCGCTCACGAGGATGATATCGTCCACGTAGGGGCGGTGGAGGTCGATTTTATCGTAGTTGGCATCGCTGTAGTCGCCCGGTACGAATCCCGCTTTTTTCCAGGGGTTTTCGGTCATCACTCCGGCTGCCACGGCTTTTTCCATTTCGTTGTAGAGTTCTTCGGCACTGCCGATGCAAAATTCTTCGTGGGTATCCTCATTGCGCCAAATGGGCAGAGGAGTGCCCCAGTAGCGACTACGGCTCAAGTTCCAGTCGTTGAGGTTTTCGAGCCACTTGCCGAAGCGTCCGGTGCCGGTGTGCTCAGGTTTCCACTTGATGGTTTGGTTGAGTTGCACCATGCGGTCGCGGCAAGCAGTGGAGCGGATAAACCAGCTATCGAGGGGATAGTAGAGAATCGGCTTATCGGTGCGCCAGCAGTGGGGATAGTTGTGGGTGTGCTTCTCCATTTTGAAAGCCGAGCCGTCTTGCTTCATTCGGATGCAAATGTAGATGTTGAGGTCTTCATCTTTGGCGGCAGCTTTTTCGTCGAAGCGTCCGTCGACAGTGTATTTCGGGTCATAGGCATTTTTTACGAATTTGCCGGCGTATTCTTTATAGCGGTCTACATCCACGAAGTTTGCCACGAAATCCTCGTCAAGGTCTTCAAAATTGAAGTAACGTCCCTCAAAATCCACCATCGGGCGTGTTTCCAATTTTTTATTAATCATGAAAAGGGCGGGCACACCTGCTGCTCGTGCCACATTGGCGTCGTCGGCACCGAAAGTGGGTGCAATGTGTACGATACCCGTACCATCGTCGGTGGTAACATAGTCGCCCGGAATCACACGGAAACCATTATCGTTGCCCACGATTTTCCCGTCGATTTTGTCCACGGGTTTCACCCAAGGGAAGAGTTGGTGATATTTGATGCCCACCAATTCGCTACCGGAAAATTCGGCAATCACCTTGTAAGGAATCACCTTGTCGCCTTTTTTGTAGGCAGCCAAATCGAGATTGGCACCTTCAGCGGCAAAGTAGGCGCTCAAGCGTGCTTTCGCCAAGAGGTAGGTGGCAGGTTCGCCGGTGTAGGGGTTGTAGCTTTCCACCGCCACATATTGAATTTTCGGTCCCACGCAGAGCGCAGTGTTGGAAGGAAGGGTCCACGGCGTGGTGGTCCAAGCAATGATGCAGAGTTTTTCGAATCCGGCATCCACTTTGCTCAATATATCAGCCACCACCGCATTGCCATCGTTTTTCACGGCAAATTGTGCGGTAACGGTTTGGTCCTTCACATCGCGATAGCAGCCCGGCTGGTTCAGTTCGTGGCTGCTCAATCCGGTGCCTGCAGCGGGCGAGTAGGGCTGAATGGTGTAGCCCTTGTAGAGTAGATTCTTGTTGTAGAGTTGCTTAAGCAGCCACCAAAGCGTTTCGATGTAAGCGTTTTTGTAGGTGATGTACGGGTTGTCGAGGTCCACCCAATAGCCCATTTTGTTGGTCAGGTCGGTCCATTCCTTGGTGTATTTCATCACTTCCTTACGGCAAGCATCGTTGTATTGGTCCACCGAAATCTTTTTGCCGATGTCTTCTTTTTTGATACCGAGTGCTTTTTCCACCCCCAACTCCACGGGCAAGCCGTGGGTGTCCCAGCCCGCTTTACGGAGCACCTTGAAGCCGCTCATGGTTTTGTAGCGGCACACGATGTCCTTAATGGTGCGCGCCAGCACGTGGTGAATGCCCGGCATACCGTTGGCAGAAGGCGGACCTTCGTAGAACACAAAAGTGGGAGCGCCTTCACGCTCTTCAATACTTTTGGCGAACACGTTTTCTTGTTCCCAAAGTTGGAGCACGTCTTTGTTGACGTCGGAAAGATTCAGTTTGCTATATTCTCTAAACTTCATAAAAAGTGATATTGAATTCAGGGATATTGATATTAATCTACAAAATTAGAAAAAATCCCCCAAATATGCAATAACCCACATTAATATATTAGCGATATTAGCGAAAGGCCACGGCTCTTTCATTTACGGCTCTTTTTGATAGCGGCTGCTTGATTTGGTGAGGTTTGGAGGGATGGGGGTGAGTGGGATGGAGGCTTGAGTGAGATGGTGGCTTTGGATGGATGGAAGAGAACAAAAAGTCGGG
>SAMEA3663025__coassemble_628_pt1 | contig 21550 bp, 14 predicted proteins | sample SAMEA3663025__metabat2_low_PE_039 | metagenome-assembled genome bin SAMEA3663025 (sample SAMEA3663025) | pig gut metagenome | biome: pig gut; feature: pig-associated habitat; material: faeces | place: France | collected 2012
TATCGTGGGATGATTGCCAAGTATTTATTAACAAATTGAACGGACTCACAGGAAAAAGCTTCCGCCTACCCACTGAAGCAGAATGGGAATATGCTGCCAGAGGAGGAAAAAAGAGCAAAGGGTATAAATATAGTGGTAGCAACACGATTGATGACGTGGCTTGGTATGACACAAATAGCGCAGGCACCACTCATCCCGTAGCCACCAAGATGCCCAACGAATTAGGCCTCTACGATATGAGCGGCAGTGTAATGGAATGGTGTAGTGATTGGTATAGTAGCACTTATTACAGCAGCTCCTCCCAAAACAATCCTACCGGTCCTGCAAGTGGGTCGTACCGCGTGTTCCGTGGCGGTGATTGGAATTACAATGCGAGGTACTGCCGCGTGTCGTTTCGTAGCTACAGCAGCCCGACGAAGCGCTTCAACTACCTCGGGCTCCGCCTCGCCCTCTGAGGTTAAAATCTCTCTTTGTTTGTAGGCCGGCATCCATCAGCTCTACATTATTTATTTCAATTTTAAGCTCTCCACGAGATTGGAGTTATGCCCTCCCTAAAGGCGGTTAGCGAACGACGAGCACCGCCATTGAGTAGGGCATAACTCCAATCCCACATTATCCACAAATACACATTGGGAAAGAAAGCCTACCCTAGCCCCTCCCTGAAGGGATGGGAGTGAGTTTGTGCTACATCTTCCGAAACACCTGAAACACTTGAAACACTTGAAACATCGGACCACTTGTTGACTTGTTGACTCGTTGACTCGTTGACTCCCTAAGGATTTTCGGGTAAAGATAATGGTAGGGGAGGGGTTTTGTCAATCTCAATACGGTATGTTGGGTTATGTTTGGCAGATTATGGAGGCTTTTATATAATGAGGGCTGACTCCCGGGGTGGGAATCAGCCCTTATATTATATATGTGTGGAGGCGATTATTGGCGGCCGGAAACGGTTACGTCGCGGTAGGTGCGGCCAATTAAGCCTTGGAGCACTTTGCCGGGGCCTACTTCCACAGCTTCGGTCATGCCGTCTTCTTTCATTTGTGCCATGATTTGGCTCCAGCGCACTGGTGCTGTGAGTTGCTTCACGAGGTTTTCCTTAATTTCTTCAGGATTGGTGTGAGGCTTGGCATCCACGTCTTGGTAGATGGGGCAGATAGGTTCAGAGAAATTGGCTTCTGCAATGGCTTTTGCCAATTCTTCGCGCGCCGATTCCATCAGAGGAGAGTGGAAAGCGCCGCCCACTTTCAGCGGCAGTGCGCGTTTGGCACCTGCTTCTTTGAATTTTGCGCAAGCGGCTTCAATGGCTTCGAAAGTGCCTGAAATCACCACCTGACCGGGGCTATTGTAGTTGGCCGGGATGCAAACGCCATCGATAGTGGCGCAAATTTCTTCCACTTTTTCGTCGGGCATACCAATGATAGCCGCCATGGTAGAAGGAGTGGCTTCGCATGCTTTTTGCATAGCGAGTGCGCGAGTTTCCACCAACTTTAAGCCTTGCTCGAAAGGCAGACATCCGGCAGCCACTAAAGCGGAAAATTCGCCCAAAGAGTGGCCTGCCACCATATCGGGCTTAAATTCTTCGCCGAGAGTTTTGGCAAGAATCACAGAGTGGAGGAATACCGCCGGCTGTGTAACTTTGGTTTGCTTCAAATCTTCTTCAGTGCCTTCAAACATAAGGTCGGTGATGCGGAAGCCCAGCACTTCGTTGGCTTTTTCAAACATTGCTTTCGCCTCAGCGTTGTTTTCGTAGAGGTCTTTACCCATGCCCACAAATTGTGCGCCTTGACCGGGAAATACGAATGCTTTCATAATCGTTGTTGGTTTGTATGTTTTAAATTAAAGAAATTTTTCGTTATTTTCTGCAAAGGTAGTAAATTCCTTTCACTTGTGCCACATAATTATTGATTTTTTTCTTTAACTGATGGCGGCTTGTGAGGAAGGTTCTCCACCATTTCGGTGAAAGAGTCGTGCTTTTTTTGGAGCGATTTGGCGTATAGTGTTTTTATTTTGGCGAATTATTGCTTATCTTTGTGGGAAATTTAAAAAACGAAACGATTATGCTAAATTCAATATTATTATTGTTTAATCTGGGCACAGGCGAGATAATCATCATAGCCCTTGTGGTGTTGCTCCTATTTGGTGGCAAGAAGATTCCCGAACTGATGAAAGGCATTGGGAAGGGCGTGAGGAATTTTAAAAAGGGATTAAACGAGGTGGAAGACGAGATTAAGAATGCCACCGACGACGCCGACACCAAAGGCAAAAGTGCGTCGAATTCGGCAGGCAAGCCATAGTTTGTGTGATTTTTTTTTCTGCGAAATGATAACCGATGTGTCTTGCTTAGGTGAGACGCATCACTTTTGTGAATAATGGCAGAGGAAGCGAAGAATCAATTGGAAGAAATGTCGCTATGGGAGCATTTGGATGCTCTCCGTGCGGTGCTGTTTCGGATGGCCGCCGTGGTGTTGGTGGCAGCCGGTGTGCTCTTTGTGTGGATGCCCGACCTTTTTGATAGTGTGATTTTGGCGCCCTGCAAAGGAGATTTTGTGCTGTATCGCGCGTTTGAATACCTCACCTCGCAGTTTCCTTCGTTTCCACAATTCAGCACAGAAGGCTTTGAGGTAAAATTGATTAACATCCGGTTGGCTTCTCAATTTTTCATCCACATGTCCACCTCCTTTTGGTTGGCATTGGTGCTCACCTTTCCCATTGTGATTTATTTTTTGTGGACCTTTATCAGTCCGGCTCTATATCCCCATGAGAAACAAGGCTTTCGAAAAGCATTTGGCTTCGGCAATGTGATGTTTTGGTTAGGAGTGATGGTGGGCTATTTTGTGGTGTTTCCCATCACGTTACGGTTTTTAGCCGACTACCACGTGAGCGAATTAATTCCCAATCAAATATCGCTCGACAGCTATATGGACACCTTTATGATGCTCATTTTTTTGATGGGCGTAATGTTTGAGATGCCTTTAGTGGCATGGCTCTTGGGCAAAATAGGAATTTTGCATCGTCAATTTTTCAAGAAATTTCGGCGTCATGCCGTGGTGACGCTCCTCGTGCTTGCCGCCATCATCACGCCCACCGGCGACCCCTTTACCCTCACCATCGTGTTTTTGCCACTCTACTTGCTGTATGAAATGAGTGCTCTGATAGTGAAGCCAAACCGCGAAACGGAGGCATAGATTTAGGTTCAGTAGAGCAATCCGTGTGTGGGGCGGTATTTTGTCAGGCAGGTTTGTTGTGAACCCACTGATTTTCTATAGAGCCCGGCTTTAGCTATTCACCGTGATGTGGAAGCATTTTTGTCGTTCTTCAATCAGCACCCAGCATTTTTTTTGCATTCTCAGTCGGAAAAGCACATGCGCGAGAATGTGTTTCAGTTCATTGTCGTAAAGGTTCGTTCCCGGATTTTTGTCGAGTTTTGGGCAGGGATTGAAATTATTGTGAGCAATGTCGAAAGTGGTGCCATAGGCGTGTGCCGACTTGGCAGAAGCATTGCTATTCACAGACTGCAATTTTTCAATATCTTTGAGCGTGCGCAAAAGCGACGTGGCATGCAGGCAATAGGGACGTGCGCCCCGAGCATCGAGCGAATCGCGGAATTGGCGCGCAATTTCTTGAAGGAGCGCCTTAGCATTGGATGTGAGATAGGGCACTGAGTGGGTGAGTGGTTCAATCACGAGCAAATCGTCGCTCTCCACCAATTCCAATTTGGAAATTGCGGCAAAATTGGTGTCGCGATTTTCGATGGGCGATATGCCAAATTTTTCAGCAGCAGGGATTTGTACATCGTTGTAGTCGTTATACATAAATCGCTTTTCCTTCACCGGCTCTTTTCTCTCCTCCGTAGTGGAGTGGCAAGCAGCCAAAAGGAGAGCCCCCAAGCCTATATATAGTGCTTTTTTCAAAATACGTGATAGCATAAAGGGTTATCGAATGAAATTGGTTTTGGCGCCTGTTTCCGGCTCGGGAGAGGCGACACCGGCTTGCTTTCCGGCTTCGATACACTTCAAGAGCCACGCCATGTTTCGTCCCAAATTTCTCATCACTTGAAGTCCTTCCAAATCTTGGCGCACCTCTTCGGGCGTGTTGCCGTGCACACTGTTCCAATAGCTGGAGCTCACGATAGGCATGTGGTAGATGGCAAAGTATTTATTCAGTGCGTCGAAAGAGCTGCTGGCGCCACCCCGACGGCAACTCACGATACCCGCAGCCGGCTTAAACATCAGTTTCTGTTTGTGGGCATGAAATAGGCGGTCCATAAAAGCCAGCATCATACCATTGGGCGAGGCATAATACACCGGCGAGCCAAACACGAAGCCATCGTATTGGTCGAGCTCATTGCCCAGCACATTCACCATATCGGAATCGATAGCGCATTGGTTGCCACTCTTGCAATAGCCGCAATCCACGCAACCCGACACCGGTCGGCTGCCAATCCACGAAATTTTGGTTTGTATGCCAAGTTCATTGAGCGTATGTGCGATTTCTTCCAGTGCTGTGGCGGTGCATCCTTTCACATGCGGACTGCCATTGAATAATAAAACTTTCATGATAATTTTCAAGTAAACATTCGGGACTGCAAAGTTAGGCATTTTTGTGGTAATTTCAAATGAAAAGAAAAGGGAAATGGGTATCAATTTTTGCGAGAGAAGCCCCATTTTGTGCGCAGGCATTATGTTTTTTTTAGGTATGAAATTTGGAGGAGTGTGGGTAAATGTTGTAAATTTGTATTCAACCATCATTTTTGAAGAAGAAGTAATGAATTTCACGAAGTGAGTCATTGGATAAAACATACTATTTTGCGTCGCAGCCTGAAAGTGCTTGCCGGGCTGTTTGTAGTGCTACTGTTGTTGCCCTTTTCGCTTTATATTCCATGGGTGCAGCAGGTGGTGAAAGATTTTGCTTGCGATTATGCGAGCCAAGCCACGGGTATGACCATTCGCCTCGACCGCATATTGCTTAAGTTTCCGCTCGATTTAGAGGTGGAAGGGCTGAGTGTGGTGGAGCAGTCGGGCGACACGATGGCACGAGTGGAAACCTTTGTGGGCGGGGTGGAACTCCGACCCCTCTTCGATTTGGATTTGAAGATTGGCGATATGGCGATGACCAACGGCTATTATCATTTGCTCACGGTTGATTCTTCGACTGTGGTGACCGCTAAAGTGGATTTTTGCCGATTGCAAGGCACCGATGTGGACCTAAAGCACAATTTGGTGAATTTGGCAGACGGCGAACTGCGAGGCGGCAAAATCACGTTCACTTCCTATCCTTATAAGGCAGTGGAAAAGTCCGACACCGCAGCATCCACCCCTTGGCGGATTAATGCCTATCATTTGGCTTTGACCAACATAGATTTCACGATGCAAATGTTGCCAACTATCGACAAAATGCATGCATTTATCGCAAAAGCAGAGCTGCGCAATGGCATTGTGGATACGGGCAAGCATACGGTGGATTTGCGCACCATAGCCGTGGATAGTGCCGATGTGCGCTACTACACCCTGAGCGCTCAAGATGCCGAGCGCTATAACCAACAGCATCCGCTACCGCCCGACACGATTGTTAATCCCGGCGACACGGCGGTGTGGACCGTGAAGGTGGATTCCTTGCGCTTGACACAGAGCCATGCCATTTATGCGCTTCGCAATTATCGACCCGCGGCAGGGCTCGACCCGAATTATATAGAACTGACCAACGCCAATGTGATGCTGAGCAACCTCTACAATAGGGCATCGGTGGTGGCGGTGGATGTGGACCAAATCAGCGGTAAAGAGCGATGCGGGCTTGAAATAGCGCAAGCTCGCGGCAGTGTGCAAGTGGATGATAAGAAAATCGACGTTAACAAATTTCGCATCCGCACCTTCTTGAGCCAAATTTATGTGGATGCCCACGTGCCATTCACGCTGCTCGCCGATAAGCCTACCGGCGCATTTGTGGTGGATACCGATAATAAGATAGCCTTGCAAGAAATAGCTATGCTCCATCCGGTATTGAAGCACACGTTCAACTATATTCCACAATATCAACCACTTACGCTAAAGGGTAGGGTGGAAGGAAGTGTGCATCGCGTGAACATTAAGCATTTCACCGCATCCATCCCGCGCTATTTAGATGCTACCGTGAGCGGTGTGGTGAATGAGCCTCTCCATGCCGAACGCCTTTCGGGCAATCTTACCTTTGACGCCAACTTCCCGAATTTGAATTTTGCAAAACCATTGGTGCTCGATGCCGTTACTGCCAAGCAAATCAACTTGCCCCCGATGGCACTGAAAGGAAAAGCCACCTTTGCCCCCGACACCTACGCCGGACATGTGGATATGCGAGTGGCGGGCGGTTCGCTGGTGGGGAAAGGTAGTTTTTCCGGCAATAGTGAGCGCTATGAAGTGGATGCCGATTTCATCAACTTCCCCATTCGCGCCATTCTGCCTTTGGCTCCTGCCGACCACCTCACTGCTCGGGTGAAAGCCTCGGGCCACGGTTTCGATTTCTTGAAACCGAGCACAGCAATAGATGCCAACGTTAATTTGGGTGGCATCACCTATAATGGCGTGGACTATAAAGATATTTCTGCCACCGTGAAGATGAATGCCGGCGATGTGACGGCAAGAATTGATTCTCACAATCCACATTGCAACCTGTGGCTTGATGCGCAGGGCAAGATAGCGGGCAGCCGATATGTGTTCGACCTGACGGGTGATGTGACCGACTTTGATGCACAAGCCTTAGGTTTTACCGATTTTGCAATGAATGGTACGGGTGCGCTTACGGCTACGGTGGATTACGACACACGCACCAAGCATTGCAATTTGGAAGCCGACTTAAATCGCTTGAATTGGAACTACGATGGCACTCAATTGCAGAGCGAAAACACCGGGCTGAGGTTTGTGTCGAACGATTCCACTATCGAAGCCTTCGTGAAAAACGAAGACACCTACATCGACTTTAAGGCAGATGGCAGTTTGGATTCCTTTATTGCCGACTTAAATGCCAGCCTGGAGGAAATGAATCAGCAAATAGCTGCCCGTGCGCTGAAAGTGACTGCGCTTCAGCAGAAATTGCCACAATTCCAATTGAATATGAAAGTGGGTCCGAGTGGTTTGGTGCCGCGCTTCTTGGCACGCTACGATGTGGATGTGCGCCACTTGGCGTGTGAAATCAAGAACGACAGCATCCTCAATATGGACGGCACTATCCATCAATTGAGTGTGGGGTCTACCGCTATCGACACCATCACTTTCCAAGCCCACGAACTCACGAATAAATATTTGCGCTTTGATTTGCATATGGGCAATCGCCCCGGCACTTGGGACGATTTTGCACAAGTCGACATCAGAGGCGGTGCTAAGGATTCGATTGTGGATTTCTTGGTGGAACAGCGGAATATCAAAAAAGAGATGGGCTATCGCTTGGGTGCGCATGCCATGCTTTGCGGCGATTTTATCAAAGCCAGATTTTTCCCCACCCAACCTGTGATTGCCTATAAGAAATGGGAAATAAATGAGGATAACTTCCTCAATTTCAATTATCAAACACTTTTGCTCGATGCCAATTTGATGCTCAAGAATGAGGAAAGTTCAGTGGCGCTCCACACCGAGCCTACCGATGTGCCGGGCAAAGAGAAGATTGTGCTGAATGTGGATCATTTGAAAATTGAAGATTGGCTCACCGGTATCCCCACTTTGCCCACAATCACCGGCACGGTGGATGCCGATATGAATTTGCTATATGATGGCAAAAACTTTGATGGTAACGCCGATTTGGCGATTGAAAAACTCACTTACGGCGGACAGCATGTGGGCGATGTGAAGTTTAATACCAATTTGGCTTTCGAGCCACAAACCAATAGCACACGCCTCAATGCCGTGATGAATCTCGATGGCTCGAAAGTGGCGCTCGCTTATGGTTCGCTCAACGATAGTACTGCCACCGGCGATATGGATGTGAATCTGCAGCTCACTCAATTCCCCTTGGCAAAAGCCACGGCATTTATTCCGGGTGGATTTGTGCGCCTCGGTGGTGTGGCCTCCGGAGAAGTGAAGGTGAGCGGTACCGCTGATGCACCCGAAATCAATGGACTGGTGAAGGGAGATAGTGCCACTGTGGAATTGCCTATCTATGGCTGTAAGTTGACACTTTCCGACAAATCCATTCCCATTGAAAAAGGTGTGATTTTGTTTGATGACTTTGCCCTGATTGGCGCCAACAATAATTCTGCCAAACTCAATGGCAAGGTGGATATCAACACCATGGATATGGACTTGAATATCGATGGAAAAAATGTGCAAGTGATCGACGCCAAACAGCAACGCTATAGCGAACTATTTGGCAAAGGTTTTGCCGATGTTTCCGCCAATGTGAGCAGCAAAAGCAATGTGATGCACATCAATGCCAAGGTGGCATTGCTCACTGGCACCAATATCACCTATGTGCTGCAAGACGATGTGTCGACCCTTACCAATAGTGTGGACGAAAATATGGTGAAATTCATCAATCCTGTGGATTCCACCTCCGGCAGCATACTGCTCACCACGGCAGAGGCACAATCGTCGTCGGATATCAATATCGACATCGACATTAAGCAGGGCGTGAAAATCAATGCTTTCCTCTCGCCCGACGGCAAAGATCGCGCCACGATTGAGGGTAGCGGCAGATTGCGCTATTCGCTCGACTTTGCCGGCAAAGATAATATGGTGGGTGTGTACACCATCTCTAATGGCAATGTGCGCTACTCGCCCCCTATCATTTCGCAAAAAATATTCGATATCACCCCCGGAAGTAGTGTTACGTGGAATGGAGATGTGCTCAATCCACAACTCAATATCACCGGAACCCAACATACAAAAGCAAGTGTCACCACTTCTGATGGTAATCCCAAACTTCTGAATTTTGAAATTTCCGCCAAAATCGGCAACACACTGAAAAAAATGGATTTGATGTTTGATATCACCACAGAAGATGATATGGCGGTGAAAAACGAAATTCAAAGTATGACCGACCAACAGCGCTCCAACACGGCAATGAATATGCTGCTCTACAACACCTATTCGGGCACCAATTCGGCTGGGAATATCAATTTCTCTACCACCGGAGCTTTGTATTCTTTCTTGCAATCGCAACTCAATACCTGGGCGGCAAACACCATTAAGGGGGTGGACCTCTCTTTTGGTATCAATCAATTTGGAGGCGACCAAGAGGGCACGTCCACACAAACCAGCTACAGTTATCGCTTGTCGAAATCGCTGTTTAATGATAGATTCAAAATTGTGGTGGGCGGGGAATACAGCACTGCTGCCACCAGTGAGGAAAATTTGAGCAACAATCTCATTAGCGACATTTCGCTTGAATATTCGCTCAACGACACCGGCTCAAAATATCTGCGCCTGTTCCGGCACACCGGATGGGAAAATGTGCTGGAAGGCGAACTCACCGAGATGGGGGTGGGCTTTGTGATGAAGCGTAAGGCTCCTTCGCTGAAATATTTGTTTAAGAAACCCAAGCGCCGCATTCCGGCGAAGGATACCACCAAGACGGTGCCCGACTCTGTGACTGTGGTCGTAAATCAGGATAATGGCAATGAAAAGAAATAATTTGATAGTGAGGTTGGCTTGGCTGATGGTGCTGGCTTGGCTGGGGGTGAGTTGTTCCACCACGGCACGCTTGGGCGAAAACGATGTGCTTTACACCGGCGTGAAAAAACTCAATTATGCCCATCTGCAAGATGCTGAAATCGACGGCGATGTCCAAACCCAAATTGCCGAGGTGATAGATGTGGCGCCCAATAATTCGCTCTATTCGCCTTACTATCGCACGCCTTTCCCCGTGGGACTCTGGGTCTACAATCACTGGAATCCGGAGGCTAAGGGGCTGAAGGGCTGGCTCTATAAGAAACTGGCTTCCGACCCGGTGCTGGTGAGCACGGTGCGCCCCGAAACGCGTGTGGATATGATTAACACGTTGCTGCGCAACAATGGCTATTTTTCGTCGTCGGCATCCTATGAATTGAATTATAGCAAATCGAATAAAAAGAAAGCCAGCATCACCTACAATGTGAATGTGAATCCGCCCTATGTGTTGGGTGAATTGAAATATTTGAATCAAAACACTGCCATCAGCCAAATTATCGACTCGGTGGCACGCGCCAATCGCTATTTTCAGCGTGGCAATCGCTATTGCCTCGATTCGCTCAATGCCGTGAGAATTGAAATCACCAATGTGCTGCGCAATAAGGGATATTACTATTTTAAACCTGAATATCTGGAATATCTTGCCGACAGTGTGAGCAACCCCGGCGAGGTGAATTTGCAAATCATTCAGGCAGCGAATGTGCCCAACCAGGCTAATATGCGTTTTCTCAGCCATAAGGTCTACGTCACGGTGCAGAATTTCAAGGAAGTGTCGTTTCGGACCGACACGCTTGAATTCCGCCGCTGCACGCTCTATAAGCGGTTGCCGGTGCGCATAAAAGATGATTTAATTCCGTCGTGCATTCGCTCGCGCCAAGGGCGTCCGTTCCGTGTGGACAATATGGACCGCACGCAGCTCTATTTGTCGCGCTTGGGCATATTTAGCACCATTGATATGAAGGTGGAAAACACCGATTCCATCACTGCCGACGGCGATGGCTTGCTCGATGTGTATATCACTTGCACGCTCGACCAGCCCATCGAGGCTTCCATCGAGGCGCAAGGCACGTCGAAATCGAATAGCTTTATTGGACCGGGCTTCCAGTTGGGACTCTCGCACAAAAACTATTGGGGTGGGGCAGAACGCCTTTCGGCAAACCTCAGAGGCGCCTACGAGTGGCAAACGGGTGCCAAGCGCGGCGGAAAGGCGCAAGATATTAATTCCTACGAATTGGGGCTTGACTTGAATTTCGATATCCCGCGGTTGCTGGCGCCAAAAATCGTGAAGCGCTCCAGCCGATATATCAATTGGACGAAGTTTGCCTTCAATATCGACTTTATGAATCGCCCCAACTATTTCAAGATGATTCAGTTTGGCGGAAGTATGCTCTGGGAATGGCATCCCAACAAGAAATCCACCCATCAATTCATACCGCTGAAATTGCGCTACAATCGCTTGCTCAATTCCACAGCGGCTTTCGATTCGGCGATGGTTGCCAATCCCGCGCTGGCGGAGAGTTTTAGAGACGTGCTCATTCCCGAAATACAATACACCTACACCTTCGACCATTCCTTCGGCGCCAACAATATCACTTGGACCACCACGCTGTCTGAATCGGGGTCAATCTTCTCAGGCATTTGGTCGCTATGCGGAGCAAAAGGCACGAAAAAAATGTTCGGGACAGCCATTTCGCAATTTGTCAGGGCGCAAACGCAATTGGTCTGGAACCGAAAAGTGGGCATCACCAATGTGGTGAGTCGCTTCTTGATAGGAGCGGCACATGCCTTTGGCAATAGTACGGAAGTGCCCTACAGCGCCCAATTCTATATCGGCGGAGCCAATTCCATCCGTGCCTTTGCCGCACGCAATGTAGGCCCGGGCAGATACACCCCCGATGCCACCACCCTCAATGGCTATTACGACCAAACAGGTACGTTTAAGTTTGAAGCCAACTGTGAACTCCGATTCCCCATTCTCGGCTATCTGAAGGGTGCCCTCTTTTTAGATGTCGGCAATGTGTGGCTACTCAAAGATGATGCATATCGCCCCGGCGGCCAACTCTCAGCCAAGCACTTCTTTGAAGATTTGGCGGTAGGCACCGGATTGGGCGTGCGCTTCGACATGGATATGCTCGTGCTGCGAGCCGACCTCGGTATCGGCGTGCATGCCCCCTACCACACCGGCAAAAGCGGCTACTTCAACATCCCCCGCTTCAAAGACAGCCTCGCATTCCACTTAGCCATCGGCTACCCCTTCTAATCCCACCCCGAAGGACAATTACAATCCACTCCTCCTTCATTTAAGAAGTGCTTGTTGGCGTCTTTTCTTTTGAGGAGGGATGGGTTACAATTTTCCGCCCATTTTCAGGTAGAGTGTCAGCACGGTATAGAAGTCTTGGATTTGTTCTTCGGAGAATTTTTTTACGTGGCTGAAGCCGTCGGCGCCGATAAACACTACCCTTGCCCATGAGGCGTGGGAAATGGCATAGATGAGGTCTTTGTCGGCTGCTGAGAGGGCGTCGTCAACGGTTTCCCAATACATTCGCGGTCCGTCTTTGCCTTTTTTTACTTTGGAAGAAGGGGTGAAGAAATAGTCGAACCCATTCACCACGAATCTAATTTTTTCAATGTTGAGCGGGTCGTCGGCGTAGTACTGAGCGTGGAATCGCAGTTTCTCGGGTTTGCCGTCAACGAGGTGGAAGTAGAAAAACATGTCATTGTTGGTCACTTCCATGGTCACATTTTTGGGCATCACTCTGTCGGGGTTCGTGTCCAGTGCCTTCATCAAATCGGCTTTTGATTCCGTGATGGGCTCGTCGACCCACACGAGCGGTTGCGGTCCATAGTGCAGGTCGTCGATGGTGTATTCAATTGCCAAGAGCGAATCGAGCTGGGCTTGGAGTGCCGCTTTCCGTGCTTCGCGAGCTTTTTGTTCGGCTTCAAATTCCGGGTCGTTTTCCGCCTTCATTTGCAGATATTTTTCGATGCGCTGCTGTTTTTCCTTTTCTTCTTGAAGTCGTTTTTGTTCTTTTTTCGACATTTTTTTCGGTTTTTCCTCTTTCGGCTCCAGGTAATAGGTAGTGAGGTCGGTGGAATCCACCACTATCACCGCCGGCTTTTTGTGGAGTCGGCGCACCGGCATTTTGGAGCGCCAATCCTCTTGCGAGCTTTGCGCAAAGCAAGGAATGGAAAGAGAGAGCAAAAGCGAAATGAATATGTAGCGTAGAAAAAGAGGAGATTTCATAGATAATCGTTTGTTATTTATTCCGTTCTGCAAAATTAATACATTTTCCCAACCCACGCAAATCCCGCCGTCGTCGTCGGCTTATTGTGGTTAACTTGCAAGTGAAGCGCAGCTTGGAGAACGAATCAGCCACCGAGGTGAGCCTAACAGTGGGTTGTGGTCGAGATAGATGCTATAGCCGGAATAGATTTTTGTGGTGGGGGTCGCCTACCTAAAGGCATGCATATTTGTAGCGGACTGCGGTTACCGGCATTTCGATGCGATAAGCCTCCTCTAAATTTAGAAGAGTAGTGGTCTTTATATGCCTCGGTTGTGGGAATTCTGCATTTATTTTTGGGGGATGGAGTGAGTGGGGTTGGGTTTTTTATTTGGATAATTGGGGGCGGTGCGCTAACTTTGTAGTGAAATTTTTTACACAATTCAATTTTTTTATGGCAAAAATCGGTTCTTTCGGTACGGAAATCGGTAGCAAGGCAATGCTTCTTGGCAGTGGCGAACTGGGCAAGGAGGTGGCTATCGAGTTGGTGAGATTAGGTGTGGAAGTGGTGGCGTGCGACCGCTATGAGGGCGCTCCGGCTATGCAGGTGGCGCAAAGTAGTGTGGCGCTGAATATGCTTGATGGTGAGGCGCTTCGTGGTGCGATTGAGGCATGCAAGCCCGACCATATTATCCCTGAGGTGGAGGCTATTGCCACGCCCACTTTGGTGGAATTGGAGAAGGAGGGCTACCACGTTACGCCCACTGCTAATGCCGCTTTGCTGACGATGAATCGCGAGGGGATTCGCCGCTTGGCGGCAGAAACCTTGGGTGTTGCCACTTCGGCTTATCGCTTTGCTTCCACGAAGGAGGAATTTTTGGAAGCGGTGCACGAGGTGGGTATTCCGTGTGTGGTGAAGCCCATTATGAGTTCGTCGGGTCACGGACAAAGTGTGGTGAAATCGGAAGCCGATGTGGAGCGCGCTTGGACTATTTCGCAAGAAGGCGGTCGCGCCGGTGCGGGTCGTGTGATTGTGGAGGGCTTTGTGGATTTTGACTACGAAATCACGTTGCTTACGGTTCGCAATGTGGCAGGCACGCAATTTTGCCAACCTGTGGGCCATATTCAGCAAGATGGCGACTACCGTTACTCGTGGCAGCCACAAGCCATGTCGACTGTGGCAATTGCTAAAGCGCAAGAAATTGCCAAGAAGGTGACTGATGCCCTTGGCGGCTATGGCATTTTCGGCGTGGAGATGTTTATTAAGGGCGATGATGTGATTTTTAGCGAGGTGTCGCCCCGTCCGCACGACACGGGTATGGTGACGATGATTTCGCAGGATATGAGCGAATTTGCCTTGCATGCTCGTGCTTTGATGGGGCTGCCTGTGCCGGCTATTCGTTTCTACGGTCCGTCGGCAAGTAAGGCGATTGTGGTGGAAGGCAACACCAATCGCGTGGAATTTGGCAATCTGGAAAAAGTGCTTGAAGAGCCGGGTGTGGATATCCGCATTTTCGGCAAACCTGAGGTGCGAGGTCACCGCCGATTAGGTGTGATTCTTGCCACTGCCGATAGTGTGGAGGAAGCCATCGCTAAATGCGACCGTGCCTACGCCAAACTTGAAATCAAAGTGCTGCCGGAGGAAAAATGAATTTTTGGAAGAATTCTATTTGGAAGTTAAGAAGTTAAGACGAATGTCAAGTTGGTTCTTTTCTCGACTTGCTTCCCTGTTCCCTGTTTCCTTCTTTAGGCATTTGAGGATATAGCGAGAGGGCTGACCGCTGGAAAAAGGGTCAGCCCTCTCGGCTATGATGGGAGGATGGCAATGGATTTATTTTGCCATACAGGATTCGATTTTTTGGGTGAGTTTTTCGCCTTGCAAGCCGCGCGAAATGATGCGCCCTTCGGGGTCGAAAATAATGATGTGGGGAATGCCCATGATGCCGTATTTTTCGGTGGGTTCACTGATTTTTTTATTGCCAATCATCACGGGCCAAGGAATATTGAGCTGCTGAATGGCTTTGTGGGTGTCGGCAGGCGCGTCCCAAACGGCTACGCCCAGGAAGGTCATTCCTTTGCCGTTGTATTTGTCATACATTTTTTTGATGTTGGGAATTTCTCTGCGGCAGGGTCCGCACCAACTTGCCCAAAAGTCGACCACGGTGTAGGAGCCTTTGCCCACATAATCGCTCAATTTCACGGTAGAGCCATCTTCTTGCACCACTTCAAAATCGGTATACATTAATCCTTCGGCGGTGAGCGCTTGCGCTTTGGCATTAGCCACGGCGCTTTTCACGCGCTTCTTTTCCAAGTAGGAAGTGGGCACGATTTTCAATTCTTCTTCCAGTTTTGCCAAGTCCATTGAAGTGTACATCAAATAGTTGAAGAACGCCCAGGGGCCCACTCCATTGTTTTTATTATCGGTGTAGGCTTGATAGAATACTTTTGCCACTTCCGGTTCGGTGGTGCAAGCATTGAGCAGGGTGTCTAATCGATTCACATAATCGTTGAGCGGTGCACCCGAAGCCACTTTTTTCGCCCAATCCACGGCTATTTCACCGTCTTCCACCACCATACCGCAGCGTGCGCCATCAATGATGAGGCGGGCGAAAAACGATTCTTCGATTTTTCCTTTAATCACACAGCGCTTGCCGTGTACGGTGCCTGTGGCAATGGTGTCGCCGGTGTCGTAGGAAGTGAGGTAGGCGGTGGCATTATTGAGCGTCACATCTGGAAATCCTACCGTGATTTTGAAGCCCCCGGCCCAAGAGCAAAATGCTAATGTGGTGGCAAACAATGCAAATAATACAGTTTTTTTCATCATGCTGAATGTTGTTATCAATTTATTTTTTCTGACCACGAAGTTACAAATTTTATTTTGTTTTCTCAAACATTCTGCCTGAGCAGGCATAAAAAAGGCTTGAAACACTGCCGATGCTTCAAGCCTTTTTTAATGGAAAAGTGAAGAGCGATTACTCCACAATCGATTGATAAAGAATGGATTGAATATTGGTGCGTGCGCTCACTCTTCCAAAGTTAGGATTGTCGCGCGTGGGCGACACGCGGTTGCTCAAGAAGATGTAAATCATATCGGTTTTCGGGTCCACCCAGTAGCAAGTGCCGGTGAATCCGGTGTGGCCCACGGTTTCGGGGCTTGCTTCGGCGCAAGTGCTCGACCATTCGGGTTTTTCCAGCCTGGGTTTGTCGAAGCCCAAACCGCGGTGCGAATTGGGGCTCTTGGCATTGAGGAAGGTTTCCACCGTGGAGAGCTTCAGGTAGCGGTCGCCACCGTAGGTGCCGCCATTGAGCCACATTTGGAAGAGTTTGCAAAGGTCGTTGGCATTGGAAAACAATCCCGCATTGCCTTGCACGCCTCCCGAGAAGGCAGCCAGCTCATCATGCACATAGCCATGGATGTGCTGTCGGCGCAGGTAGGTGTCCACTTCGGTGTAGGCAATTTGATGTTGCGCAAATCGCTCAAGCGGGCGATACATGGTGTGGAAAGCCCCAAGCGGTGCAAATATTTGATTTTGCACAAAGGTGTTGAGCGGCTGCTTATTGATGATTTCCACTGCATTGGCAAGCAAGCTGAAATTGAGGCAACTGTAAAGATACTTCTTTTCGCCCAACTTCGAGGCATAGATGCGTGCCATAATGGAATCGTAGGTGGCTTTGCTGCCCCACAGTCCTTCGGCAATGGGTAAATTAAACGCATCGGTTTTTTGGCGCGAAAGAATGTCGGTGCGGAGTTTGGCGCGTTTATGTCCGTAGGCATTCTTCATGATGTAGATGGTGTTGACCTCGTTGGGCGCAGGAGCGATGAGCTGACCGTTGTAGGTTTTGGGGTCAAACATCATGTTCCACATATTCAGCGATGCCGGCATTCCGGTTTCGTGGTAGAGCAATTCGCGGAAAGTGATATTCTTTTTGTCATCGGTTTTTAGTCCGGGAATCACATTCGAAGCGGGTTCGTCGAGCTTGATTTTGCCCTCATCGTACACCTTCATCACGGCGCTCAAAGTGCCGGTGGCTTTTGATACGGAAGCCAAGCCAAAGAGGGTGTTGTCGGTCACGGGGATGCCCACGCCGAAGGCAATTTCGCCATAAGCGCGTTTGCACACCACCTTGCCATGGCGCGCCACCACCACTTGACAGCCCGGAAATGCCTTTTGCTGCACTCCATAGTGGCACACAGAGTCGATTTTTGCCAATAAATCGCCACGGAATCCCACTTCTTCAGGAATGGTGTAGCCCAATCGGGTGGCTTCGTAGCAAACGCCGGTGCCCGCTTTCAGCGTTTGATTTCCCGCCTTCATATCCACCGGGAGCACGCCTTTAGCGCCATTACCGCCGAAAATGGTTTGTGCCATATAGTCTTCGTCGGTGGTGGTGCCGTTGTAAGATAGCAGCGATGCTTTCACCTTGTCGTTGCCGAGCAAATCGCCCACCAAGTCTAATTTCTCGGGATGGCACATCGAAGCCACCACCACGTCGGCATTCACGTCGGAAAGTTGGCGAGCCGCGCTGAGGTAGGTTTCGTCGGGTTTTGCCACACAAATAATCACGGTGTTGAACTTGCCATTGGCAATGGCTTGCTCAATGGTTTGCACCGAGCCTGAGCGAGGGTAGTCGAACACTTTAGTTTCGGCATAATCGCCGCATCGGCGTGCAAAGAGGCTCTTTTCGCCATTTTCGTTACCCATCACCACCACGGCAATTTTCCTTTGGTCGAGATTTTTTAGTGGCAGAATATTATTGGATGCCTTTACCACAGTGATTGATGCTGCCGTGAGTTTGCGCTGAAGCACCTTCGCTTCGGGTGCATTCACATCTTGCACGATGTGATTGAGGTCGATTTCCTGTTTTTGGTTCAAGCCCAGTGCATATTTGTAGCGCAAAATTTTCTTCACCCTGGCATCAATATCTTTCTGCTTGATTTTTTTCTCAGCCACTGCTTGCTTGATGGCGGCAATTTCTTTTGCCACATCGTTGGGCATAAGCAGAATATCGTTGCCGGCAAGAAAAGCGTTCACACACACCGAGCCATCCACCTCTTTTGCGCCTTCCATACCCAAGGCATCGGTAAAGATGAGCCCATTGAAGTGCATCTGTTTTTGGAGCAACCGGGTGACATACGTTTTCGACATGGTGCCCGGAATGCGTTGCTTTTCGATAGCCGGCACATAGAGGTGTCCGGTGAGACATCCGCCCAGCCCGGCATCAATGTATTTTTGGAAAGGCGCGAGGTCGTAGTTCAGCAATTCATCCATCGATTTGTCAACGATTGGCAATTCGAGGTGAGAATCGGCAGTGGTGCTGCCATGGCCCGGGAAATGCTTCATTACCGAGAGCACGCCACCGTCTTCCATACCGCGAGCAAAGGCGATGCCATGGTTGCTCACCAAAGTGGGATTCGACCCGAATGCACGTGTGCCGAGCACGGTGTGCGGGCGATCGATAACGTCGAGCACCGGAGCAAAATTCACATGGATGCCCATACGCCGACATTCGCGTGCCAGTTCTTTGCCATATTCGTAGAACACCCGGTCGTCGTTGATAGCACCCAGAAAGAGATTTCTCGGAAATTTCGGTGCATCTTCCAAGCGCATCGAAAGTCCCCATTCTGCATCCAAGGTAATCATCAGCGGCACATTTGCCAGCGATTGGGCATAGTTGGTGAGTTTGGCTTGGGTTTTGATATCATTTTCATGATAAATCAATCCGCCCACCTTGTAATCACCCACCAATTTTTTGACTGCTTGTTCGGCAAATTTGTCTCTCGGACTCACAGCCACCACCATGAGCTGTGCAATTTTCTCATCATCGGAAAGGGATTGGAAGGTGGTGTTCACCCATTTTTCCATTTCCTTTTGGTCAACCTTATTAAGGATGTGTGGTCGACGCTTTGCTCCAAAAGCCTGTGGCATTGCCAGAAGCAATGCCACAAGCACAACACTTAGTTTTAGTTTCGTCATGATTCAATCATCAATGGTTTCACTCTTGTTGAATATTTTTTGAGTAAAAAAAGTTAATAGACTTAGAAGATGTGCTACCGATGTATCATTTTTTGATGAACCTCGGTTTTTCGTCGGCAGAGATTTTCTTGCCCTGCTTCGTGAGATTTTTCACATAGTTCAAGATGTGTTCGCCGTAGGGTTCGGTGTCGGTGAAAAGCACTGTTCCTTTGCTGAGCACGCCCATTCCGTCGCCGCCGTTTACCAAGAAGTTGATGGTGCCCACCTTATAGGTTTGTTCGGGTTTGATATCTTTTCCATTGAGTTTGGCGCTCAATACTTTGCCGTTGGCTCCATAGGTCACCTTCACTTCTTTGCTCACGGAATCGCCGCCTCTACCCACCATTATTCTAATGGCTTCAAGCAAGTCTTTGCCTTTGAGGTTGAGCACCATAAAGCGGTTGTCGAAGGGGAAAGTGGTGCTAATCAATCCTTCCGACACGGTGCCCTTAGGCATATCGTTGCGAATACCGCCTTTGTTCATAATCGTCAGGTCGATTTTGTTGCCATAGAGCGATGTAATGATTTCTTCCACCACGTCGGAGAGCCAATTTTGATAAGCATAGCTATAGAGCTTCATATCCTTTGTGTTTTCGGCAATAGGAGTATTCATAATAGAATCCACCGAATGCTTGTAGGGGGCGAGCCATTTTTCAAAGGCAGGATATTGCTTGGCAGCTTCGTCGTAGTCAGTGTTTACCTTAATGTGACGGTACTCCACTTCTCCGGTTTCGAGGTTGAGGTCGTACACGCCCACCAGTTTACCGTATTTTCCGCATTGACCAATCACCACCGGTTTGCCATCAGCATTTTTCACGAGTGATTGGGCAGAGCCGGGCTTAATTTCCGAGTGGGTGTGACCGCCAATCACAAAGTCGATATAGTGGCTCTTGGTCACCAAAAGAGAATCGCAAGGTTCGCCTTCAATTTCTCCAAAATAGCCGATGTGCGACACCATCACCACATAATCCACTTTTTGCACTTCTTTCAAATATTTGGCAGTGGGGTCGGCAATGGCTTCGCCGTTTTGGTGGACGAGCCCAACGTAGTTCTCTTTCGACACCATATTTTTGGGGTTCACGTTGATTCCCATAAAAGCCACGCGCTTGCCACCAAAGGTTTTAATCATGTAGGGCAACACGCCTTTCACCGGAGTGGCGCTGAAGTCGTAGTTGGTCGACACCACCGGTGTGTTGAGCTTATTCACGTATTTAGAGAGAATATTTAAGCCGTTGTCAAATTCATGATTACCGAAGGTCACCATATCGTAGCCTATGCTATCAATTGCTGCAAACTCCACTTCGCCTTTGAAGAGTGAAAAATAGAGTGTGCCCTGCACGGCATCACCACCGTGGATAATCATCGTATTTTTGTTCTCTCTGCGAATTTGGTCGTAGATGGCACGTCGGCGAAGCAAACCACCTTTATTGTCGGCTGCCGGAGTGATTTGACTATGGGTATCGTTTACTGCGGCAATCACCAAGTGCTCAGCTTTTGGCGCCGGAATGGATAGTGCCACCAGCAAAGCAAGCAATAAAAACTTATTAAAAACTGTCATAATTAATTGTTGAATGGTTTTTGAAAAATAGTTATTTCTATACACCCACAAATTTACAAAAAATCATCCAACTCCCCATACTCCCTTGCGTAATTTATTTTTTTTAACAAACTCAAATGCCAACTCACAGTTCACACCGATTTCATAGATTTGCATCCATTTCTGAGCTTTTTTTTGTGGCTGTGGGATAGCCCCTATTACTGCGATGGATTCTATAGGGTGGATGGATGATAGAATTATGTGGGGGATAGCCACAACCGCTCTGCTTCGAGGCTCTATTTCGCTGGCTTTGGCTTCAAGCTGCGCCTCGCTTGCATTGACCATGACCGCTCTTCTCGGAAGCTCACTGTTTTGCTTTGGTTGGTTATAAGTGGTTGTGTATGAAAGTTTTTTGGTAGCGATATACTTGTTGGCTATATCTTTAAGAAATTACCCCCGAATTAGCCCGTGATGGGTACATCGGGGGTTCTTTGTGAAGTTACAAACTATCTATGATATTGACAAACAATCAGTTGCCTATTAAATGAATATCCCTAATTAATTCAATTTATCTTCTCGTATTATCTTCTGTTGTCCCTTGCCTGCCAGAATGAGAATCTTCTTCCCATTCCTGTAGATGTGCAGCTGTCTGCTCCGTACCACAGCCGTCAAGGTCTCATCATCCTTCATGGCTTGCCATATCGGATAATACACACCATCAGGTTCAAACAGCTTCTTCTGAAGGTGTGAGCACATATTGGTTGTATCTATTGTCATAGACTCATCTATTGCTTCTAATTTCCAGTGTTATCTCCATATACGACCGCTTGCCGTCTATATAGTCAGCATAGAGGATTTCTTCGCTTCGACCTTTAAGAACATGGCATTTGCCGCATATCTCGCAATTATGCAGACATCTCCATTCATTCAAGACGTAATCCAAACGCTCTTCTCGTGTGGATGATTCAATATTCGGTGCGGTCATTATTGTTGGGTTTATTCAGTCCTCATCTTTGAATGTTCCAACTAATACAATGCAGAGCTCCTCCTTCTTTTGCTATTTCCGTCATTTCTAACAGATGTATATGACAATTAGGAAAGGCGTTTTTGACATACTGATACGCTATATTGTCTTCCTCGATATTGAAG
>SAMEA3663025__coassemble_637_pt1 | contig 21296 bp, 15 predicted proteins | sample SAMEA3663025__metabat2_low_PE_039 | metagenome-assembled genome bin SAMEA3663025 (sample SAMEA3663025) | pig gut metagenome | biome: pig gut; feature: pig-associated habitat; material: faeces | place: France | collected 2012
TAAACCAAAGGGACGGTTCTTTTGGTTACCACTTGCTAAATATATAAAGCACCCCCTCCTTCTACAGACCAAAAACCGTCCCTTTGATTTTATTTTTTAAATATTATGTCAATATATTTAAGTAAGAAACGAACCTTTTTACAAAGCCCTGTGGTAATAGCTTTGATTCTATGTTTCACATTCGGCTACTTCATAAATTTACTTTTAATTGAGTGGGGTGGCTGGGATTTACACAGAAATCAAAGAAAATTTTCTGTGCATTATTCTATTGACTCCAAAAATCCAAGAGCAATTTTTAATCAAATCCTAATCAAAAACTATAATGAGAATCAATCTTTAATACAGAAATATTATCATACCGATACGGTGGTGTCACCATTTATTCTGCAAGATAAAATATATGATAATAAATATAAATCACAATATTATAATTCAAGATATGATGAAATGATTGATGTGACTTTGGTTTTAATTGATGGCTCTAATGCTGATATATGTATCGAATACTATCCAAAACATTTTCCTTGTAGTGGTATGGAAAAGTATAATTGTGCACGAGACTTTGTGAATGAAGCCTTGAATAAAAACCACATACAATTTGGAGACATCAACATTATTCCTATTCTCGGTCTATACTGGCAATTTTGGTATATTGATTATTGGTATTTGTTTTGGGGCGTATTTGTTTTTCTCCTTATAATAATTGTATTATGGGTGATATATATAGTCATAAGCAAGCGAAGAACCTAAGGAATTTAATGGTGGGAATTATTTAGGATTGGTTTGGAATGTTGGGATTTAATTGGTAAATTTGCTTGGGGTAGTAGATTGTGTGATAGGGCTACCGCAGTGATGATTAATTAACTTGTAAAAACAAATATACATCGATGGGAAAAACGGTATTTATCACAGGAGCCACAAGCGGCATCGGCGAGGCTTGCGCTCGCAAGTTTGCACAAGGTGGCTACAATCTGATTATCACGGCACGCCGTGCAGAGAAGTTGGCTGAAATCAAGGCACAACTTGAGGCAGAGGGCGCGAAGGTGAAAACACTTACATTCGATGTTCGCGACGCTCAAGCGGCACAGGCTGCGGTGGAGTCGCTCGATGAGGAATGGCAGAAAATCGACGTGCTGATCAACAACGCCGGACTTGCACTTGGTCTTGACAAGGAATACGAGGGCGACCCGGAGGACTGGAACACAATGATCGACACCAACATCAAGGGACTCCTGACCATGACGCGCCTGATAGTGCCCGGCATGGTGAAGCGAAACGAGGGGCATGTGATAAATGTGGGCAGCGTGGCTGGCGATGCCGCCTACGCTAAGGGCAATGTGTATTGCGGCACAAAAGCGGCTGTGAAGGCGATTACCGACGGCTTGCGCATCGATGTGGCTGAAACAGCTGTGCGTGTCACCAACCTGAAGCCAGGACTGGTGGAAACCAACTTCAGCAACGTGCGTTTCCACGGCGACAACGAGCGTGCCGAAAAAGTGTATAAAGGCATCACTCCACTCACTGGTGCCGACATCGCCGACGTGGCATTATACGCCGCCTCAGCCCCCAAACACGTGCAAATAGCCGAAGTGCTCATCCTCGCCACCCACCAAGCCAACGGCTCTACCATCCACCGCCAATAAGAAGTAAGAAATTCAGAAGTTAAGAAGTTAAGAAGTTAAGGAGTTAAGGAGTTAAGGAGTTGAAGAAGTTAAGACGATAGTTCCGATAGTTCTGAGTACTCCCCAAAATAGTGTCCTGAAAAAACTTTACATTATGAAAAGATTTCTGTTTTTGATTGTGGCGATGCTGGTTGTGGCATCGGGAAGCAGCGTAGAGGCGGCTTCGAAAAGAGTTAAGAAAAAAGCGAAAAGAAAAGTGGAAACTGTGGAGCAGAGAGTTTTGGGCAAACACATGTGCTCTTTGCAGTGGATTTCTTGGGATTATTTCGGAACGGTGAACATCACCAAGCAGCCCGATGGCACATTGCGGTGTGTGGGCGGACAAAAGAGCCGCGAGTGCGACGACTACTTGAAGATTGACGGCACCATCACCATCGAAAGTGCCGATTGCCTGATTTTCAACGGCGTGATTGAGACCAAAGTCAGTCATATTGCCAACGGACAAGCCGTGGTGCGCACCGGCGAACAGCGGTTTTTACGCACTGGCGAGCGCAGATATTGGCGTATGCAGAACATGCAAAATCCCGTAGACGATTGCACTGATTACGTGGACATCTACATGCGATAAAGCGCCGGCACCGGCAAGAAAAACATAGGGCGGCACCATAATTGAAGCGACTCCAAAAAGTTGGACTTAATTCTTTTATCGCCACAAACCAAAGCAAACCAAACCGTCCCTTTGTTCCCAAATCGGGCTTTTTTCTTGATTCCCTCGCCCTGCAGGCACGCAATATTTTGCCCCCTCTAAAATAATCTTACACAAATAGCTGCTTTAATATCTCCGGTGAGCGTAGCGTGCCCAGAGTGGACTGGTGCAGACGATAGTAGGAGAGCATCACGTCGAGCATCCGATTGCGCTCCTCCCGATTGAATCTGAACAGATGCAAATTGGCATACGTCATGCGCGAAAGCAGATATATCACTCGTGCCTGCTCCGGCTCTAAATGGTGGCAACCACCGTCGGGGAAACGCCCGAATGTGCCCGCTTGCATATCAAACCAATCCCCCTCGCGATAGGTGCTTACATCGGGCTCTATCCCCAAAAATGCACCCAAATGATACAAAAAACAAATATGAAAATTTGCCACACCGTGCGGCAGTTCGTCAAGAATACGCACCGAAGTGTCGATAAACCGAAACAGCGGCTCATTTTGTTCGCACTCCTGGATGGTGTGCGACAGCAATTCGCACACAAACATTCCCACCGCATTCTTCACAGGGTCGGCATAAAGCTGCTGCAAAGCATGGGTGCGCTGCACATCACGCAACGTGTGCAAATCTCTCCCCGGCTTCAAGTGCGCCTCAAAGCGCACCAACCCCAACGGCATCAGCAGTGCAGCACGCATCCGAGCAGCTGCAGTCTTGCCTTGTGGCACCAAAAACGCCATCATCCCATGGCGGTCGGTATAGATATGGGTGATATTGTGCCGCTCATTATATTTAATAGAATTGAGCACAACTCCACGAATGGATTCATACATAGGCAATGGCTTTTATAAAGAGGTACTCCACACTCAGAGTAACCCGCAAAATCACACGAAATTAAGCAAAATATGCCAAATATCAGCCCATAAATCAATAAAAAATCAGTTTTTTGTGCATTTATGCCCAAAATATTTTGCCATTTGAAAAATCCTTCCTAAATTTGCACTCGCTTTAGCACCCAAGTGCAAAAATCGGCGCATTCGTATATCGGTTAGTACTCAAGATTTTCATTCTTGCAAGAGGGGTTCGACTCCCCTATGCGCTACAAATTAATAACTTAGAAACAAAAGATTTTTAAATAATTATGGCAAACCATAAATCAGCAATCAAGAGAATTCGCCAAACTGAGACCCGTAATCTCCGTAACCGTTACTATGCTAAAACAATGCGCAACGCTGTGCGCAAACTTCGCAAAGAAACTGACAAGGTGAAAGCAGCAGAAGACTACAAGAAAGTTTCTTCTATGCTCGACAAATTGGGTCGCAAGCACGTAATCAGCAAAAACAAAGCTTCTAACCTGAAATCGAAGCTCGCTCTTTACGTTAACAAATTGGGTATTGCTGAATAAGTAACACCGCATTTTGCGCGAACAGGGGCACTCGCCCACAATCGCAGCATAGGGCGCATTCGTATATCGGTTAGTACTCAAGATTTTCATTCTTGCAAGAGGGGTTCGACTCCCCTATGCGCTACAAAAGCGTCGGATACCACCCGTATTCGGCGCTTTTTTCACACACTCACTGCCAAATTTTTGAACAGAGGGACAGTCCCTTGTCAAATAATCTCTCCCGTGGTTAGGGCTATAGCCGCTTCGGAGCAAAGCCATTTTTTTGTAGCCTTAAACAAATATCCCTGCTCTTACACAAATATCCCTGCTCTTCATCGCAAGAATCTGCTGTTAAATGCAAGAATCCGCGTAGCCCCGGGGCTGTGCTCTTGTGTGGCTTGAATTTTTTTATTATCTTTGTGGATAATTCAACCAACTAATATTTTTTAACAACTTTCGATTATGAGACTGATTATCGAACCTGATTACGACAAAGTATCGGAATGGGCAGCTTGCTATGTTGCCTCTCGCATCAATGCTGCCAAGCCTACTGCCGACAAACCTTTTGTGCTGGGTTGCCCCACCGGTAGCTCTCCGCTGGGCATGTACAAAAAATTGATTGAGCTGAATAAGGCGGGCAAGGTGTCGTTTGAACACGTGGTTACTTTCAATATGGATGAATATGTGGGCTTGCCCGAAGACCATCCCGAAAGCTATCACTCTTTTATGTGGAACAATTTCTTTAGCCACATTGATATCAAGAAGGAAAATGTGAACATTCTCAATGGTAATGCTGCCGATTTGGAGAAGGAGTGTGAAGACTACGAAGCGCGCATTGCTGCCGCAGGTGGCATCGACTTGTTTATGGGCGGCGTGGGACCCGACGGTCATATCGCCTTCAATGAGCCGGGCAGCTCGTTGGTGTCGCTCACTCGCCAAAAAACGCTTACCCAAGACACCATTATCGCCAACAGCCGTTTCTTCGACAACGACGTGAATAAGGTGCCAAAAACCGCGCTCACCGTGGGCGTGGGCACTGTGATGGCTGCCAAGAGTGTGATGATTATCGTGAATGGCTACAAAAAGGCGCCTGCGCTGCGCAATGCTGTGGAAGGTGCCGTGTCGCAAATGTGCACGCTGAGCATGCTCCAAATGCATCGTAAGGCGATTATCGTGTGCGACGAAGATGCCACTATGGAACTGAAAGTGGGCACTTATCGCTATTTCAAAGACATTGAAGGCAAAAACCTCGACCCTGCCACGTTGCTCTAAGGATTTTTTTCCTCTGATGATATAAGCGAGAGGCTACTTCTGCAGAAATGCAAGGTAGCCTCTCGCTATGCTATTGTTCCCCCCGAGAAAAGAGTGGGGGAGGTGACTCGAGTGATTATGGCAGGGCGTTGATTACGCCGGTTTTCACCTGGAAGAAATTGTTGGGTCCTTCTTCCAAAAGGCGATATTCGGGATGATTGCCCCACGACGCCGGTTCATCGCGCAATTGCATATCTTGCCCGGTGTCGTTGGCAATATAGTCGCGAATCTTGTTTTGCCACGCCATGATGCGCGGTTTGCTCGCTTTAATATTGAACAGCCCATCGTCGGCAGCCAATTCTTTCAGATAGCCGATATATTTGGCTTTAAAATCGGGGAATGCGAGCAATCGGCGAATGAGCGGATACTCGTCGCGTCCCCATTTGAGTGGGTTCTGTCGGCCCGAATCTGATTGTGCGCCTCCGTAGATGCTCGTGCCCAAAGTGTTGTCGTAGTCGTAGGGAATGAAGAAGAATTGATAGTTGAGCGGGTCGGTGGTGTTGAAGTAGATGTAATAATTGTTGGCATTGTTCCAATAGTCGTCCCACATGCCCACTGCCACATTCACGGCGTAGGTTTTGAGCAGTAAATCCACATCACACACCTGCTGAATCCACGTGTAGAAACTCTCATCGCTCTTGCCGTTGAGTTTGAGCATAAAGTCTACCAATTGCGTTTTGGCTGCCTCAAATTCCAATTCGTTGGTTTTGAGCGTGTAGGCATGGTTTCTGTCATCGTCCACGGAGATGTCGGCATCGGTTCGGTTGAGTCCCGCTTGCGCTTGTTCGCCTTTCCAGAGAAATCCCTTATTGCTCACAAAGAGGCTTTTCCTTCGTTTCAAATATTGCTTATCGATGGGCTCCAGCATTTCATACACGCCGTAGTACGTTTCCTTGCTGTCGCCTTCCACGTGCAGATACAGTTTGCAGTATGTGTTGTCGATACCGGTCCACACCCCGAAGCGGCGAAACAAATCGTAGCAATACATTTCGCGCACGTAGGTGGCGTCGTCTTTCAGCCACTTGAGGTTCATTTTCTTCACGCCCAAAACGGTGTGCACTGAATCTTTAACAAATTTGTCGAAATTGAGCGTAAAATGCACGTGTTGCCAATTGGTGCGGTCGGTTTGATGCAGCGTGCCGCTCTCGGCTATTTCCGGGCGTCGGCGCGAGGTGTTGCCCCGCAAGCGCAACCCAATGCTGTCGATTTCCGTGCGGTCGCCATTCACCCGATAGGTGCAGTGCGCCAAAATGTATTCGTTGGTGTTGGGGTCGGCATCGAAGGCTTGGAGCAAGCGGTTCCACTCGCTCAGCGAAATCTCAAGGTGAATTTCGGGGAATGCGTCATAGTCCCACACATAGTCGTGGGCAGTCTTCATGGTGCGCCCCTCCAACACGAGGTTCACCAGTGCTGTCACGTCGCTCACGTTGAGCGTGTGGTCGGCATTGAGGTCCGACGATTCAAAATCAAAAACTTGCCCCGACTCTCCTGAAATGCGGCCCACCAAAGTGGTGATGTCGCTCACATCCACCACGCCGTCGATATTGGCATCGCCTCGAAAATAGGTGCGAGCATCTGCACTGCCGGCGCAGCACATGGCAATTGTTAGCATCCAAAATAAGCGTTTCATATACTTGAAAAGAAGATACAGTGATTTTTTTTTTGCAAAATTACGGATAATAGCGCGATATATCCAAACTTTCTTCCACTTGTTTTTCGTGCCGTGCCGACAACCGGAAATGAAAAATGCGGCTCATAGGGTGGGGCGGTTCATGATTTTTGCGTATTTTTGCATAAATTATTGGAATGATGACCCTTTCTGCCGATTTTATAGCCCAAATGCGTGCCATTCTGCCCGATGAGGCGGATGCGCTACTCGCTGCCATCACCTCCACCGAGCCGTCGGTGGCGATTCGCGTGAATCCCCTTAAGGCGCCTGCCGACGCCGCACCTGCCCTCAGGCGTGTGCCATGGTGCGATGCCGGACGCTATCTCGCTGAGCGCGAGCCGTTCACCTTTGATGTTGATTTTCAGTCGGGGCGCTATTATGTGCAAGATGCCTCGTCGATGTTTATCCACTATGTGCTCCGCCATTTGGTCAAGGAGCCGGTGCGCTACCTCGATCTCTGCGCTGCACCGGGTGGCAAAACCACCACTGCCATTAGCGCACTGCCGCAAGGCTCAATGGTGGTGGCTAACGAGATAGTGAACGCGCGCGCACGCGTGTTGTGCGAAAATTTGCAGAAGTGGGGCGCCCCGCGCTGTGTGGTTACCTGCAATGCGCCCCACCACTTTGGGCGCCTCTCTCATTTCTTCGATGTGGTGGCTGCCGATGTGCCCTGTAGCGGCGAGGGTATGATGCGCAAAGATGAACAGGCGCGCCGCCAGTGGTCGCCGGCATTGGTGAAGCAGTGCGCCGATTTGCAGCGTAGCATCATTGCCGACGTGTGGGATGCCTTGCGCCCCGGCGGCTTGCTCATCTACAGCACTTGCACCTACAATACACTCGAAAATGAGCAAATGCTTGCGTGGATGGTGCAGGAATATGGCGCCGAACCGGTGGCAGTGCCGTTGCCCGAGCAGTGGCACATTCACCCTGCCATAGAGGGAAATCTGCCGTGCTATCGATTTATGCCTCATCGCACCGAGGGCGAGGGCCTTTTTATGGCGGTGCTGCGCAAACCCGAGGCGCCGCGTAAGGAGGTGCGCCTTAAAAAGGCGAAAGCCACCAAGGCTAAACCGCTCCCTGTGCCCAAGGATGTGCGCTTCCGCCTGAAAGATGCCGACCATTTCGATTTTTCGGTGGTGAACGATGAAGTGGTGGCGTTGCCTGCCGATATGGCGCCCATCATGCCGGCTTTTGCCGATTTAAATGTGATGCACATGGGGGTGAATGTGGGTGCAATAAAGGGCAAAAACTGTGTTCCTTCCCATGCCCTCGCTCTTTCTTCTGCGCTCAATTCCGCTGCTTTCCCTACCTGTGAGGTGGATTATCTCGCCGCTATGGCTTTCCTTCGGGGTGAAGCGCTCTCGCTACCGCAAGCCCCTCGCGGCTATGTGCTGCTCACCTATCATAGCCAACCCATCGGCTTTGTCAACAATCTGGGCAATCGCGCCAATAACCTCTACCCAAAGGCGTGGCGGGTGCTCAGTACGCACCTTCCTACCGTGCCCCCCAACATCCTATAACCAATCTTTTAGTTTTTGCACAAAACCACCTCGTTTTGTGCAAAATGTTAAAATAAATCACTACCTTTGCACCGCAAAAGTAATTTTTTCAATTTCTATCGATTATGCTAAAAGAAAATACTGTCAAGATTTTTGAACAAAGTTTCAAAAACAACTGGAACAATCCGTGCTTGACTGACTACAACACTAAAAACACCCTTCTTTACTCGGATTTTGCACGCAACATTGCCCGCATCCATCTCTTTTATAAGGAAATCGGTATCGCTGAAGGCGACCATGTGGCGCTGATCGGCAAAAATAATCCCACTTGGGTTACGGTGTTTATTGCCACCATCACCTATGGCGCCGTGATTGTGCCTATCTTGCAAGACTTTAACCCTAACGATGCTCAGCACATCGTGAACCATAGCGAGGCTAAACTCCTTTTTGCCAGCAAAAGCAATTGGGAAAACCTTGACTTCAACAATATGCGCAATGTGCGCGCTGCACTCTCTATTGACGAACCGGGGCTCTATGAGCAAAAGGAGGGTGAAGTGGTGGCTGACGCCCTGGCAGCACTCGACGAAAAATTTGCTGCCGCTTATCCTAATGGCTTCACCGTGGATGATGTGAAATATCCGGAGGTGCCGGGCGACCGATTGATGGACATCAACTACACATCGGGCACCACCGGCTTTAGCAAGGGAGTGATGATTACCGGCAACAACATTTGCGGCAACATTGTGTATGGCATTAAATCGGGGCTTTGCCACTCCGGCTCGCGACACCTCTCGTTCCTCCCGTTGGCTCATGCCTATGGCTGCGCCTTCGATATGCTGGCGCCTCTGGCTTGTGGCGGACACATCACGTTGCTGGGTCGAATCCCTTCGCCGAAGGTGATTGTGAAGGCTATGGGTGAGGTGAAACCCAATTTGGTGATTTTGGTGCCGCTGGTGCTCGAAAAAATCTATGCCAAAATGATTGTGCCTATGATTAGCAAGGGACTCCTGCGCTGGGCGCTCGCTGTGCCGTATCTCAACGATAAAATCTACGACCAAATCCGCAAAAAACTCGTGGAGGCGTTTGGCGGATGCTTTGAAGAAATTATCGTGGGCGGCGCGCCGTTTAATGCCGAGGTGGAGGAATTTCTCTACAAAATCCGTTTCCCTTTCACTGTGGGCTATGGCATGACGGAGTGCGCACCGCTGGTGAGCCACACGCCGTGGCGTGAATTTGTGCCACACAGTGCCGGTAGGGTGCTGCCGGGCATCATGGAGTGCAAAATCGAGAGCGAGGACCCGGAAAACATTCCCGGCGAAATTTGCGTGAAGGGCGAAAATGTGATGCAAGGCTATTTCCACAACAATGAAGCCACCGATAAGGTGCTCCACGACGATGGATGGCTACACACCGGCGATATGGGTACGCTTAGCGCCGATGGCACCATCTTTATCCGCGGGCGCCTCAAAACCATGCTCCTCGGTGCTAACGGGCAAAATATCTACCCCGAAGAAATTGAAGCGAAACTCAATAACATGATTTTTGTGAACGAAAGCCTGGTGGTGGAACGCAACGGCAAACTCGTGGGATTGGTGTATCCCGACTACGATACGATGGACGCTATGGGCGTTACACGCGACCAATTGCCTGAAAAAATGGAGGAAATTAGAGTGGAACTCAACAAGCTCGTGGCACCTTACGAACGCATCACGCGCATCGAACTCACCGCAAATGAGTTTGAAAAAACGCCAAAACGTAGTATCAAGCGCTTTTTATATAGTCATTAGTAAGCAAAAACCGCTTTCCGGCTTAAAAATCGTAAGAAAATTGGGAAGGTAAAATGGTTAACAATATTTAACCTTTGACGATTAAACCAAAATATCTTTAATTAAGCAATTGATTATCAAAAACTTGTGAAAAATATTTTGTAAATTTTTTTGAAAAAATCAATTTTTTTGGCGAGCCCCGGAAAAATTTTTCTCAAAGAATAGTTTGCATATAAGTTTTTTGTTATAAATTTGCACCGATTTTAAACTGAAAAAGAAAATTATTGTTTTATTATTTTAAATTTTTACGAAAATGAAAAAGTTAGTTTTATTACTTGCTGTTATCGCTAGTGTTTCTTTCTTCTCTTGCAACAAGGGTGCAGGTTCTGCTTCTGCTGCTGATAGCGCTGCTGATAGCGCAGCTGTTGTTGACAGTGCTGCTGCTGATAGCGCTGCTGCTGATAGCGCTGCTCCTGCTGACTCTGCAAAGGCTGATAGCGTTAAGGCTTAATCTAAGCGATAAGCAAAAGAGTTTGAAGCTGTTTCCCCAAGGGAAGCAGCTTTCTTTTTTTACACCCCTCTCCCCCCCCCACCTTTTGCACAGCAAATGCAATGATTTATGCGAAGCACCATGCGGCATCTCCGATGCCGAAGGTGCAAATCACATCATAACGTAGGGACATGCCTTTGGCTTGTTTCGATGCCAAGGTATCAACCCATTGAAAACACACCAGAAGAACCGTCCCTTTGGTATGCGGTTAAGTTCAAAACCACTTTTTAGAGGCATCATTCCGCAAATTACACGAAATATGGTTATATTTGCACAACTAATCTTCTTGTGTTACGCATGTGTGCCACAAGTTAGACTTTTAACTATAAACCCATTTCACAGGATGTCCTTTTGGAGAAAAATCAAAGAAACTATTAGCGGAGAGCAACGCCGTGTCACCACTTCCCAAACCGAGAAAGTGATTCACGATGCGTCACATTACGCTATTGTGGACGCAGAAGTGGGGATGAACGACAAAAAGGTTCACGATATTGGTGCTATCAAGTTTGACGGTGCCGTTTTCCACTCCACCAACAAGTCTGAGTTGCTCCGCTTCTTGGACAATGTGGATTTTGTTTGTGGACACAATATCATTCACCACGATTCAAAATATCTATTTGCCGACAGTGGCAAGCGATGGGTGATAGTGGACACGCTCTACATTTCACCTCTGCTTTTCCCCGAACGACCGTATCACCGCTTGCTGAAAGACGATAAACTTCTATGCGACCAGATAAATAATCCCGTGAACGATTGCGAGAAAGCTCGTGATTTACTCATGGATGAAATTGCACATTGGAATGCGTTGCCCGGCTCAAAAAAGCAGATTTTCGCATCGCTACTGCATGGGATTGATGAGTTTTGCGGCTTTCTTGAAATGGTGGGTGCTGAATGTGTAGAAAAAGACGAATTAGTGACGCTCATACATTCGGAATATCACGAAAAGATTTGCGCCAATGCCAAACTTAGCAGCATCATCAGTCAGCACCCCTGCGAATTGGCCTACGCACTTGCACTCATCGACACCTCAGACTATCGCTCCGTAACCCCTCCGTGGGTGCTTCATAATTATGCCCACGTAGAAAATATCATCACGTTGCTTAGGCAGTCGAAGTGTGAAGAAGGGTGTGCATATTGCAATCGCGAACTCGATGTGCACCAAAATCTCAAACGCGTTTTCGGCTACGACCAATTTCGCACCTACGCAGGCGAACCACTACAGGAAAAAGCCGCTTGTGCAGCTGTTGACGGCAAATCGCTACTTGCCATTTTTCCTACAGGCGGAGGCAAGTCGCTCACTTTTCAGTTGCCTGCCCTGATGGAAGGCAGGTCGGTGCATGGACTTACCGTTGTGATTTCCCCTTTGCAATCGTTGATGAAAGACCAAGTTGACAATCTCGCCGAAAGGGGAATTACTGATGCCGTGACCATCAATGGTTTGCTCGACCCTATCAGCCGCTCACTTGCAATCCAACGAGTGATCGACGGTGATGCTTCTTTGCTCTACATTGCTCCCGAAATGCTTCGTTCGAAGACAATAGAGAAGATTCTACTGGCACGCCATGTGGTGCGCTTCGTTATCGACGAGGCACACTGTTTTTCATCGTGGGGGCAAGACTTCCGTGTCGATTATCTGTATATCGGTGATTTCATCAACGAATATCAACGAAGAAAGAAATGCCAGAGCCCCATACCCATATCGTGCTTCACGGCTACTGCAAAGCAAAAAGTGGTGCAAGACATTTGCGACTACTTCAAGAAGAAACTCAACCTCGACCTCACTCTCTTTGCCTCAACGGCTTCTCGCACTAATTTACGCTATTCGGTGATTCATGCAGAAACCGACTCCGACAAATACATGAAATTGCGGTCGCTGATAGCGGAATCGTCATGCCCTACTATCGTGTATGTATCGCGTACCAAACGCACCAAGCTGCTCGCCGAACGCCTAACACGCGACGGTTTTAAGGCTCTACCCTTTAACGGAAAGATGAATGCCGACGAAAAGATTGCCAATCAAGACGCCTTTATGACCGATAGGGTGAGCATTATCGTCGCAACCTCTGCATTTGGTATGGGCGTTGATAAGAAAGATGTGGGGCTGGTGGTGCACTACGACATATCCGACTCTCTGGAGAACTATGTGCAAGAGGCTGGACGTGCTGGGCGTGATCCCAATCTTGAGGCTCGCTGCTTTGTGCTGTATAGCGACTCCGACCTTGATAAACATTTTATTCTGCTCAACCAAACAAAATTGAGCATCAGCGAGATTCAGCAAGTGTGGAAAGCTGTCAAAGATATGACCAAACTTCGTATGCGTGCCTGTTGCTCTGCTCTGGAGATTGCGAGAATGGCAGGTTGGGACGATTCCGTTAGCGACATTGAGACTCGTGTTCGCACAGCATTGTCGGCACTCGAACAGGCTGGCTATCTGAAGCGTGGCAACAATGTGCCGCACGTTTATGCCACAGGAATCACCGTAAAGAATCTTGATGAAGCCCGCAAGCGCATCACCGATTCCCTGCTTTTTGAGAATGATGAGATTGAAAAGGCTGTAAGGGTGGTGAAATCGCTGATTTCACAAAAGCATATTGCCAAAGCCCAAAACGCCGAAGCCGAGTCGCGTGTCGATTATTTGGCCGATATCTTGGGATTGCACAAAAGAGAGGTGATTTCTGCCGTGGAACGAATGCGGCAAGAGGGAATTTTGGCCGACACCAAAGATATTTCCGCTTATCTGAACGACATAGGCGACTCCGAGAACAAGTCAAAATCACTCTTGAAGCGATTCTCAAAACTCGAACGCTATATCATCGATCACATTCCAGATGATGCGTTGCGCATATCTTGCAAACAGCTGAACGACAACGCCCAGAATGAGGGCATCAGCACCTCTACAGAAAAGGATATACGCACGCTGTTGTATTTCTTGACCATCAAAGGCTACACTCGCAAGAAAGAAGATTCGGCGCACAATATCGAAGTCACTCGCCAAGCAAGCATGGAGGCTACCCTTCTTCGCTTTGAAAAGCGGCAGCAGATATGCCAGTTTGCCATCGAATGGCTTTACAACATTGCACTTCAAACCTCAGAGAATGAAGGTAAGAACACTGGCATACAATTTTCAGTGGTGGAATTACTGAACGACCTGAAAGCCAATGTGCAAGATCTGTTTAGCACACTAAAAGACACCAATATTGAGGATGTAGAGGAGGCATTGCTATACCTCTCAAAAATTGGTGCGCTGAAACTCGAAGGCGGATTCTTGGTGCTCTACAACGCTATGGACATTCGCAGAATAAAAGACAGCAAACTCCGATACAAGCAAGAAGACTACCGAATGCTGAACGAATTCTACAAGCAGAAAATTCAGCAAATTCATATCGTTGGCGAATATGCCAATCTGATGGTGAGAGATTATGATGCGGCATTGCAGTATGTGCAAGATTACTTCCAAGCAGATTACAAGCACTTTGTGGCTAAGTATTTCAAAGGTGAGCGTGTCAGAGAAATACAACGGAATCTCACACCGCAAAAATATGAACAGCTGTTTAAGCAGCTGTCGAAAACACAGATGGAGATTATCTCCGACAAGGAGTCGCACTGCATCGTCGTAGCTGCTGGTCCAGGCAGTGGTAAAACAAGGGTGCTGGTGCATAAACTCGCCTCTCTGCTTCTGCTCGAAGATGTGAAACACGAGCAGTTGCTGATGCTCACATTCTCTCGTGCAGCCGCCACAGAGTTTAAGCAGCGGTTGATGGAACTGATTGGTAACGCCGCACACTTTGTGGAGATTAAGACCTTCCACTCTTATTGCTTCGACTTGCTTGGAAAAGTTGGCAATCTCGACGAGTCGAAAGATGTGGTGGCGCGAGCTGCACAAATGATCAACAATGGCGAAGTGGAGCCAAACCGCATTGGTAAAACCGTGCTTGTCATCGACGAGGCTCAGGATATGAGTGAGAAAGAGTATGCGCTGGTTCGCGCGCTAATGACAGCCAACGAGGAAATGCGAGTGATAGCCGTAGGCGACGACGACCAGAATATTTTTGAATTCCGAGGGTCTGATTCTCGCTATATGAGTCAGTTGCTCCACGACACTACTGGACGGTTTGTGGAAATGACCGAAAACTATCGTAGTTCAAAGAATGTGGTGGATTTCGCCAATACGTTCGTAAAGGGCATAAAGGACAGAATGAAATCGGTTCCAATCATTTCGATGAGTCTCGACGATGGCTTCGTGGCGGTGATGCACCACAATTCCGAATATATGTACGAACCATTGGTGAATGATTTGACGACGCATCGCCGTAGTGGCACCACATGTGTGCTTACCCGAACCAACGAGCAAGCGGCTATTCTGGTGGCACTGCTGCGTAAGCGTGGAGTGAATAGCAAACTCATTCAGAGTTTAGATGGTTTCCGACTTATCAATATGGCAGAAGTGCGACATTTCCTGAAATATATCAGTAAATGTATCACCACGCCTCTCATTCCTGATGAAGTGTGGGAAGAATCGAAACGAAAAACCTACTCCATATATCAAAACTCAGAAAGTTTGCACTATTTGCAAAAATGTATTCAAGCTTTTGAAAAGGTAAATAAGGCGAAATATTATACCGATTTCAAAGAGTTTGTATTTGAGTCGTCGGTCGAGGACTTTTGTGATTTGACAGGTGCCGACGTAGTGGTGTCAACCATTCACAAGTCGAAAGGACGTGAGTTTGACAATGTGTATATGCTTATTGATGCCCTTCGCCACATTCAAGACAGCGAACTACGAAGCTATTATGTGGGCATGACACGTGCCAAGCAAAGCCTGCTCATTCACACAAATGGCACGCTGTTCAATCGCATACCGGTCGACAGACATTACGTAGACCAAAATCAATATGAAATGCCCTCAGAAGTGGTTCTCCAGCTATCGCTCAAAGATGTGAATCTCGGCTTTTTCAGAAATCTGAAAAAAGAAATCCTTGCACTCCGGGCTGGCAACAAACTGCGCTTCGAAAACAACTATTTATACCATACACCTACGAACAGGTGTATCGGTCAGCTATCGAAAAAAATGCAAGAGGAGTTATGCAAATGGACAGAAAAAGGCTACCAAGTGGCTGATGCAAAAGTCCGCTTCATCGTGGCGTGGCGCCCCAAAGATGCTCCCAAAGAAGAAAACGCCGCTATAATCCTTCCCGATTTGATTTTGAGAAAAACATCAACGACCATTTGAGCATACCTTTAACCCAAATCGGTCATTAGGGCTTGTGGTATTTCGGAATTTTAGGAGAATGAATTTTGATTGTCTTTTAATGAGTGATAGCGAGCTATTACGAATTATTGCTATCCGGTAAACTTAAACGAGCATAATAACCCTGTCCGAAGCCCTGTGAAATAAGGCTTCGGACTTCTTTTTTCCAAAAGTAAGCCCCCCTAATCGAAAAGAGAAGGTTCTGGTGGTGCTTTTTGCCCCTCTTTGGCCAGAATATTGTTCCATGTTTTGTCAGGATTTTCCACGAAATATACACAACACACATGTCCCCTTATGCGTTAATAACCGCTTTTTACAACAGGGAGGTCATGCAAACAGGAATAAAGACATTATTTGAGCCTTCCTCCTCATGGTAGTCTTTCGTGGTGATGATATACGAACACGCAATGCGCTCCTTGAATTTTTCATTGAAGCGGTCGATTGACACATGCGACTTGGTTCCCGACGACTTCACCTCAATCGGACAAATCTTAGCACCACGAGAGATAAGGAAGTCTATCTCATAATTATGTTTCTCGTCCTTTTTCCAAGTGTAGTAAAACAGTCTGTTGCCGGCAGCCACGAGCATTTGCGCCACCAAATTTTCATACACATACCCCAAATTAGCCGATAGTTTGCCGTTGAGAAGCTTGTTGTATATCTCATTTTCGGTGTAATCCTTATCCCAAAACGCTAAAGTGACAAACAGTCCCGTATCGGCCAGAAATAACTTATATCTGTCCAAGTCCTGCGTCAGCCCCATTCCCACACGCGGGTCGTCTGCACGATACACCATATTCACAGTTTTACTGTCTTCCATCACTTTCAACAGTTCAGTCAGTTTATCCTTACCCGTTTCGCCAATCACCGACGTTGGAACATATCTCGACACATTCCTATACAATTGACCGGGTATCGATTTGAACAGCTTTGAAATTCTGCCGGAAGTGTCTATTTTCTGAAAATCATCGTCATATAGCTGAATGATTTTACGCTTCACTTTGTCCACTTGCTGTAAATTATTGGTTTGCAAATAAGCTAACACAGCCTGAGGCATTCCTCCCACAAGCATATATAACCTCAAATCTCTCATAGCCGTGCGCAAAGAGTTACCGAGGGGCTTGCGCTTGTTCAAAAACGTTTTCAGCAAAGGAATGGTCACCTCATCGCCAAGAGCCCATCGAAACTCCTCATAATCCATAGGATACATTTGGAGGCGGTCTTCCTCACTTGGAATCGTGATGTTCTCAGTATTCTTCTTTATGGAAATTAGCGACCCGGTTTCAATATAATCGTATCTGCCATCTGCCACCAAATACTTTATTGCCTGACGGGCAAGAGGAAAACTCTGCACTTCATCAAACACAATCACCGACTGCCGTTCAAACAATTGCACATGATAAGTGGCCTGCAAATTAAGAAACAGCATATCTAAGTCGGTCAAATCCTCAAACAAACCCTTAGTTTCTGCTGACGACCTATTAAAATCTATAATTATATAGGATTTATATTGACTGCGTGCAAACTCCTCCACTACCGTTGACTTGCCAACACGTCTGGCTCCTTCTATCAATAGTGCGGTTTTGCCATCAGACTCCGTCTTCCACTGGAGCATTTTTTCGAAGATTTTTCGCTTGAAAACTTTATTTTCCATAACTATCTGATTTTATGATACAAAAATACAAAAAAAACAATTCCCCCGCAATTCAAAACGGCATTTTTTCCAGTTTCCCCGATGTTTCGCAACCCAATTTATCCGATTTCCCCGATGTTTTTTGGTTTAGATTTAAAGACTTATGCCAAAAATTTGCTCATAATAGTTTTACCGGACAGCAATAATTAAAAGTAAATCCAACACAAAAATAATGCTGAACTGCGTGGAAATGTGGTGAAAAATCGCACATTTCCAAGCAGTTCAGCATCTTTTTTTGCTCCGAAGCCTTGCGTGTGGGGTTTTGGAGGGGGCGGGTTAGAATGGAGCCTCGGGAGCGGCGGGGGCTTGTCGGTCGCCAGTCTGTGGACGGCTGCCGAGAAGTTCGAAATTGTCTACATACACCTCAGTCACGTAGCGCTTAATTGCGTTGCGGTCTTCCCATTGACGCGTGCGCAGTTTGCCCTCAATGTAGAGTTTCGTGCCCTTACGCACATATTTTTCAATCACCTCGGCTTGTTTGCCCCAAGCCACAATGTTGTGCCATTCCGTACGCTCTGTAGTCGTACCGTTGGCGCCGGGAATCGTTTCATTGGTGGCAAGCGTGAACGATGCCACACAATGCCCCTGTTGCGGATAACGAATATCGGGGTCTTTTCCCACATTCCCAAGTAAAATCACTTTGTTTACTGACATAATCTATTCTATTTTTGTTTACGTTTTTATAACTCACAAAAAGCCTCGCCCCCCAATTTTTCCGGCAATTTTCCCTCTCTACTACTTCTTCTTTTCCGGCACCGATGCCTTTAGCCCTTCTATCACGCTGGTGCTAAACCCATTGCGCTCCATAGCGTTGAGCCCTTTGATGGTGATGCCACCCGGCGTGGTCACCTTATCGATTTCCACCTCCGGGTGATTGCCCGTGTGCAACAACAGTTCGGCGGCTCCTTCCAGTGTGCGCAGCACAATCTGTTTCGCCTCATCGGCTTTGATGCCCAATTCCACGCCCCCTTCGCTCGCCGCACGCACATAGCGCATGGCATAGGCTATGCCACACGAAGCCAGCGCCATGCAAGCATCCATCTGTTTTTCCTCAATAAGCATCGTGGTGCCCAATCGCTTGAAAATGTCGTTCACCATACCGATTTGCTCTTCGTTGGCGCCACGGCTGCAAATAAAGGTCATACTCTTCCGTAGGCTAATGGCAGTGTTGGGCATCACGCGAAACACCGCCGGAGGGGTGCACAGCGAAAGGTCTTCCAATTCTTCAAGCGGCACACCGGCAGCCACCGACACCAAAATCTGCTTCTTCCACTGAATGTATGACGATAGCGGATCCATCACATCATACACAAGCCATGGCTTCACCGCCACGATAATCATATCCGTGTGGAGCACAGCATCCTTATTATCCGTGCTCACCGTCATTTCCGGAAATTCAGCTTTCAGTGCATCAAGTTCTTGGTGCCGATTTGGCGCACACACTGTGATATCGGCGGTATTGAAAGTGGGGTCGGCTGCAAGCCCCCGGGCTATGGCGCCACCCATATTTCCCGCCCCAATAATTCCAATTTTCATCCTAAATCATTATTTACCCACAAATATAGTGTTTTTTGCCCAAATTCCCAACATTTTGAACAAGGGACTGTCGCCTCTGTTCAAATTCTTTTTTCACCGCCGCCCCACCAAATCTCTGCCGCTCTGCAAACGATTGCGGAGCCTGCAAGCAAAATTATTCTGCGCTCGATGCGGATTTTTGCCCGATTTGCATTATCTTTGCCTTATCGCAATCAACAAACAACTATTATTCATCATATATCACATCCATCGTTATGAAGAAGTCACTTGCCATTATCAAAGATGACCCCTGGTTGGAACCCTTCGCTCCCGCTATCGAGGGCCGTCACCAAGATGCCGTAAAAAAAATGAAGGCGCTTGCCGGAAAAGGTAAACTCAGCGATTTTGCCAATGCACATAATTTTTATGGCTTGCATCGCGAAGATAATGGATGGGTGTTTCGTGAATGGGCGCCCAATGCCACCGATATCTACATCGTGGGTCCCTTCAACCAGTGGAAGGAATGTGCTCCCTATCGATTACAGCCCACCGAAAACGGTAATTGGGAAATTCATCTGCCGCTGCGCGCCCTCTCTCACGGCGATTTGTATAAATTGCACGTGCATTGGAATGGCGGCTGGGGCGAACGAATCCCTGCCTATGCCACTCGGGTGGTGCAAGACGATGTGACTAAAATTTTCTCCGCACAGGTGTGGAGCCCGGAAGAGCCGTATCAATTTAAGGTCAACGATTTCGTGCCTTCGGTCGACCCGCTACTTATCTATGAGTGCCACATCGGCATGGCGCAAAACAAAGAAGCGGTGGGCACTTACGATGAATTCCGCACCGAAGTGCTGCCACGCGTGGTGAAGTTGGGCTACAATGCCATCCAAATTATGGCTGTCCAAGAGCACCCCTACTATGGTTCATTTGGCTACCACGTGTCGAGCTTTTATGCGGCTTCGAGCCGATTCGGCACGCCCGACCAACTAAAGCACCTCATCGACGATGCCCATGCACAAGGCGTGGCGGTGATTATGGATATTGTGCATTCCCACGCGGTGAAAAATGAAACCGAGGGGCTCGGTCGATTCGATGGCTCCTACGACCAATATTTCTATGGCGACGGTCGACGCGAACACCCGGCGTGGGACTCGCTGTGCTTTGACTATGGCAAGGATAGCGTGCTCAATTTCTTGCTGAGCAACTGCAAATTCTGGCTCGAAGAATACCATTTCGACGGATTCCGCTTCGATGGCGTAACCTCGATGCTCTACTATAGCCATGGCTTGGGACAGGCTTTCGGCAGCTACGACGACTACTATGATGGCTCGCAAGACACCAACGCCATCACCTATCTATCCCTCGCCAATGTGCTCATCCACGAGGTGAACCCTCATGCCATCTCTATCGCTGAGGAAATGAGCGGTATGCCGGGATTGGCGCGCCCATTTAAAGATGGCGGCATTGGTTTCGACTACCGTATGGCTATGGGCATACCCGACTATTGGATTAAAACCATCAAGGAGAAGAAGGATGAAGATTGGAAACCCGGATCGGTGTACTGGGAACTCACCAACCGACGTGCCGACGAAAAAACCATCAGCTACGCAGAAAGCCACGACCAAGCGCTCGTGGGCGACAAAACCATCATTTTCCGCCTCATCGATAAGGAAATGTATTGGCACATGATGGTCGACGACCACAACGCCACCGTGGACCGGGGTGTGGCTCTCCACAAAATGATTCGCCTCGTAACGGCTGCCACCATCAATGGCGGTTACCTCAATTTTATGGGAAATGAATGGGGACACCCGGAATGGATCGACTTCCCCCGTGAAGGCAATGGCTGGAGCCACAAATATGCCCGCCGGCAATGGGACTTGGTGGACCGCAAAGATTTGAAATACCAATTCCTCAACAATTGGGACATGGATGTGATGCACTTGCTGGGCAGTGTGCACGGATTCCAAAAACTCCCCATTCGCAAACTCTGGGACAAGGACGACGACCAAGTGCTTGCCTTTATGCGAGGCAACCTAGTGTTTGTGTTTAATTTCCACCCCTTTAAATCGTTTACCGATTATGGCATCCTTGCTCCCGTGGGGGAATACGAACCGGTAATTGACAGCGACAATGCACGATATGGTGGCTATGCCAACATCGACGGAAAGGTGCACCATTTCACCGAAGCCGACCCCTTGTACGACGATGTGAAATTGGCTTGGCTCAAACTCTACATCCCTTCCCGTAGCGTGCAAGTCCTCCGCCTCCTCCCACCCAAAAAGAAACCCGCCCCCAAAAAATCACCGACAAAGAAAACAACAGAAA